>OHBJ01000956.1_pt1 | contig 19703 bp, 12 predicted proteins | sample 1577241 | NCBI WGS metagenome assembly OHBJ01 (sample SAMEA3541594, study PRJEB24748) | human gut metagenome | biome: human gut; feature: human-associated habitat; material: faeces | place: China | collected 2012 | reverse complement strand
CGTAGAGAACGTCGAGATTCAGGCTTACGCTTCTCCTGACGGCGCCGGAAATACGCATGGTATTTTCCGCGGAACTGTTGGAAATACTGGATTTGTAAACAGCAGTTGATGCAAAATTATTGCTACAAGTAACACGTAATCAACATATAAGAGACTGGCAAGTGACAAAAATGAGGAACCACTTATAACGTAGAATATCAAATTTCGGCAACAGTACAAAACGGAATATGTAATACAAAAAGTGCCAGCATTCAGCAATAAATCGAATACTGACACTTTTGAGTGATCGCAAGTAAAGTTTTCCGTTCCTCGGAATATTCTTTTTTAGTTCTTCCGCAAGACCTTTTTCTTTATAACTCTTTGTTTTATATAGAATATGGGTTATTACAGATTATAGAAGCTTTCTTAACGTGATAGCAGAATCCACAGATTCTTTTTCCATTCCATCTGCAACTAACTGTTCCGGAGTTTTTCCTTCTTTCAGCTTTTGGACGATCTCAAGCAAGGTTTTCCGTTCTTCAGAACGACCTTTTGCTAGTCCTTTTTCAATCCCTTCTGCTAGTCCTTCCTCCCGGCCTTCCTCGCGGAGGACATCTTCATATTTCTTTTCATCAAATTCAGTAAGACACATATCACACACCTCCCTGCGATGCTGTTCCAAAAAATCTCTGAGAATATTTTCCTCTATGCATTCCCTGACGGCAAGATCAATGGCTTCTTTTAATTCCATGGACTCCCGGTATCTTTTGATCTTTGCAACAAAGACCGCGTATTCATATAAAACGTGGCAGCTGTCCATGATAGACTGATTTTTCCCGCTGTTTATGTTGATCATTGTGGCTGTCCATTCATATTCACCAGCTTCGGTATCTGTTTCAAAGGCATCCGATAACCGCAGAGTCCTTCGTTCTTCCGCCATGTCCTTTTCACTTCCATTGTAAAATACAATGTAGTGGGGGCGTGGGATTTTCAACAGATGCTTGCTGTACAGCCGCTCGGAACGGTGAATCAGTTTCCGGTACAGATCCGCATAATACAAAAATCCACGGAGTGGCATATTCGGGTTATAGGAACTCTGATGTTCGTAAAGACTCAGGGTTTTGTCAATCAGAAATGAAACATCATTTTTGTATTTCATGTAAATGACATCTTCCAGAGTTGTGTACTCCAGATCATCCGGATCCGTATATGAGGTATTGTTTACCGCATTATACAGACTCAGGGCATTTCCTTTGTTTTCGCCAAACAGTTTCCGAAATACGGTGTCCTTGTATTTTTTATTTACATGAATGTCATCATTTGTTTTTGTCATTGACTGTCGGGATTCCTTTCGTTAAAATCCTTTGTTTATCTATCTATATTATAGCATAAGGCACAAGGATTACAACTGAAACAATTTGTCACTTGCCTGTATCTTATGCGTTAATTGTGTGTTACTTGTAGCGCTAATATTGCCTCCATTCATTTTCACAACCCCAGTATTTCCAACGCTTCCGTGGAACATTCCAGCGGTATTTACGGTTAAGGTAACTGCTAAGAAGTCTGGAAAGAAAGTTTCTAAGACCCTTTATGCAAATGCAAAGGTTATTGGCGCAGGTCTTAGATTTACATCAGCTCCTACAGATTTAGCTGTTGGCACTGAAGATAAGGTTGTTACAAAGAAGTGCCCAAGCGTAGCAAAGGTTACTTACAAGTCTTCTGATGATGCAGTTGCAACTGTAGATGCTAATGATGGTACAGTTAAGGCTATTAAGGCTGGTAAGGCTACAATCACAGCTAAGCTTACAATTGGTAAAGATACAGCTACAGCTACTCAGGAAGTAGAAGTAAAGAAATACGTTCTTAAGTCTGTAGCACAGACTAAGGCAGATACTTTTGAAACATCTATCACAGGTGCTACAAAAGATATCAAAACTACTGATATCACAGTTAAGAATACAGAAAACAATGTTATCGTTCCTGTTAAGTCTGTATCTGTAGACAGCAAGGATGCAACAAAGGTTACATTCACAACATTTGCTGGATTAACAGATGGAAAAACCTATGATGTGACACTTGATGGAACAACAAAGCAGGTTGTTGTATCTGACGGTAAGGTTACATCTGTAACTGTTAATAAACTTACAGTTCCGGTTGCTACTGAGACAGAGATTAAGTTAGTTTCTAAGGATGCTAACGGTGTCGTTCTTGATGAGTCTGCATATGGTTCACAGGATGCATCTAAGTATGATTTCTCACTTACAACAAACAATGGTTATGTAAATGGTTCTAAGTTATACTTAAACAAGATTGGTGACACTGCTACAGCAGAGGTTACTTACAAAACCGGAAAATACGATGCAAATGGAAAGCCAGAAGGAAATGTTACATCTGGAAAAGTTACAATCACAGCTGTAGATCAGGCTGCTGTTAATAACTTTGCAGTTAAGGTCGCAGCAGGTACCGTAAATAAGAAGTTTGACAAGATTGATGCAAATACACAGCTTGCTGTTGGCGAAAAGAATATGTACGCATACTTCCAGATTAAGGATGCTGACAACAATGAAGTTTCTGATTACTATAATTATTCTGTAGAGTCAAGTGACAAGAATGTATTAATGCTTGGCAATTCTGCACTTGAGGATGCAAGTAATAGTAACCACAGAGTTCTTGTTACTCCAGTAAAAGCTGGTACTGCTTATATTTTAATTAAGAAGGACAACAAGATTGTCAACTCTGTTGCAATTACAGTTGTCGCTGAAAGAGCTGTAGCAACTATGGATATTGATAAGACATCTGCTACACTTTCAAATGCAATGGATAAGACTGCTACCGTAACTGCTTCTTTTAAAGATCAGTATTCAAAAGATTTCTTAGGTGATGGTACAGTAAAAGTTACTTGCTTGAACACAACAGCAAAAGATGGTTCTGACAAGGCGATTGATACCAAGACTGTAACAGCTAATGCCAGCAATAAGTATTTTGTTAAAAATGCAGCAACTGGAAATAGAGTAAAAGTTGTATTTAATGCAAAGAATATTGAAGCAGGAACATATCAGTACAAGATTTCTTATGAAAAAGATTCTAAGGAAGTTTGTGCTAAGGTCGTAACTATCATTATTCAGAAACCAGCAGATCTTTCAAAAGGAACAGAGTCTTTTGCATTAGATGTAAATAAGACAGAAGTTGATAACCTTGTTGATGATGATCATACAACAGCTGCCGATTATGTGGTAACAGCTAATGTAAATCAGTTAATCAATGGTGTTGCAAATGCAACTATTAAGGTTGGTTCATCTCTTAAAGATGGTTCAACTGTTAAATCTATCGAATATAAATTAGAAGATAAAGATTGTAAGAATGTTACTGGAAATACCGGAGCTACTGTTTCTGATGATCAATTAACTGTAAGAACAGTTTCTTTCTCTGGAATTTCAGCAACTAAGAATTTTGGTGCTGGTACTTACAAGATTACTGCTACTGTTGTAACAACAAAAGACAGCAAGGATACAACAAAAACTTTCACTACCACATTTACTGTAAAGGATTCTCAGCCTACTGGAACTCTGACATTTGAGAAGGATTCTGTTGATGCTTCTTCTGTAAAAGAAGCTGTTGAAAAGACTGCAAAATTTGTATATGGTGATAAGACATATAAGCAGGATTCAGCTGATGGAATTGATGTTGTTTCGGTTGAAGGTATTGCAAATGATGGAACTGTTATCAATGCAAAAAATATGGATTCCGTAAAGAAGTCTGAAGTTACAATCAAAAAAGTTACATTTAAAGTTGGTACGGCTAAGTACAGCGTTGATGTAACTGCTGATGCTTCACAGGTAATTACAATCAAATAATTTTTACATGTATAAAAGAGGTTGCTTTGAGCAGCCTCTTTTGTAGTCAAAAGGAAGGGGATAATATAATGGAAGAAAAAATTCCACTGTATCAATCAGTAAAACAACATATTCGAATTTTTCTGGATATCAATGATGGAAAATCAGAAATGGAGCATTTTGATTATCAAAGAAATGATGGATATAAAACAAGCATAGATGCAGGATTTGAAGATCTGGATTTGCAAAAAGATAGTGCTAAAATTATGTTGTATATGCAAAATAATATTATTACCTTTAATAATGGTAAAAAATATCAGATTACAAAAAGAGAATTTCAGCCATGTATTCCTGTTATGCTGATTTTGCATGTTGAAGAAATAAAATAATCCATAGATAATTTATTAAGGTATTTCGGTAACGAAGACTATAGCAAAAGCTTTAGAGAATTTTTGCTATAGAAAACGTGCTAACATTGAAATATCAATGCTAACACATTTTCTAATTTGAGTTTTATAAAGAAGAAGCCGCAAATTTTCCAGTAATGGAATACGTGCAGGTACGTAAATCAATCTTCTTATAATCTTTCTTTAATGCAGACTTTGGAATGGTTACGGTACATTCTTTATCGCTGTAACTTGCAACACTTGTCTTATAATCCTTTTTATTGTAAGATACAACATTTTTTTTCGAAGAATCTTTTACTGTAACTTTAAATTTTGATACATTTGTGATTTTTCCGTAGCTGTTATTAACCAGTTTAAATTTCAGAACTAAATTTCCTTTCGAATCAAATGAAGCAGCGTAAGCTTTCATTTCTGATGTATTGTAAACAACATCCTTAACCGTAATCTTTTTTGCCTGATATTTGTTTGGTTTTACGGAAACTTTGCATGACAAAGTTTTTCCATTTGACAATTTGGCTTTGATTGTTGTTTTTCCGATACTCTTTGCAGAAACTTTTCCCGAATTGCTTACCGTCGCAACTTTCTTATTTCCAGAAGTACAACTTTTTATCGTTCCACCTTCGGCTTTCAGCTGCTTGGTAAATCCTTTTGTCAAATTTAATTTTGAATAATTTAACTTAGCTTCTTCCGAAATTCTGCTGACAGACAAATCATAATTCACTTCAGTCTCAAAATTCATTTCAAGAATATATTCTCCTGCTGGCAGATGCATGGTATGTTTGTTTTGATAGGTACCATTTTTTTCATTATACTGCCATCTTGGATCTACAGAAGGAAGCGTATCGCTCTTGACAGCAACTTCGTCCTTTTTATTTTTTACAGTCAATGCAACCGTTGTTCGCTCATTGATTGCAAGCTCAAAATAAATATCTGACTCTTTTTCTAGACTAAAATTATAACGAATGGGATAATTAGACCTTGCTGTATTAATCTTATGCATAATATTAATATAGCTATTTGAAGTATTTGCAAAAGTCTGATCTGGTAAAAGCAGACTTGCGGAGAATAATAAGCACAGAGAAAGTAGGATACTTATAATTTTTTTGCTTTTTGACATCTTCATAACCTCCGTTTTAATAAAAAACAAGCTGCCACGTTGTACGCAGCAGCTTATTTTTAAATTCATTTCATAATTATTTTACATTTACAAATGTCTGATTTACAGGAATTGTAATTAAAACATAATTATTAGAATTTGTTACTTTAACAAATACTTCAACAGATGCTACAGTTACAGTATTGCCTGCTGCTGTAGAATTGATCTTATGAATAGTATTACTATTTAAAACCTGTGTAAGGTTGTCATAAGTAACTTCTACAAAATTTGTCGATTTAAATGCATCTTCAACAGAATAAGTGTTCTGCAGATCATTTTTCTTTACATCGCACTTTGCCTTTGTATTCTGTGAATCTTTAATTGTAAAACTACTAGATACAGTTACAGTATTCTTAACACCGTTAGCATCTGCTACCTTGAATGTTGCAGTTACATAGTAAGTACCAGCAGCAAGATTCTTCTGATAATTTGTGTTTGAAGAAATTGCAGAACTTGATACAGCATTGATTACAAGAGTATCTGCCTTAGTTGTTGTATCAAGATATTTGGAATCAACATCTTTTCCAGCAGAATCTTTTACAGTATATTTCACCTTAGTGTCGGCATCACTCTTAGAAGCATAATCACCAATTGCTGCACCATTTGCCATTTCTACAACCTTTGCTTCAATGCTGGTACCACTTGTTGTATCCTTTGTTACAGTTGTATCTACTTCTGTAGGAAGTGATAACTGGTATGACTGTACAGTTGCGCTCTTAACAAAGTTAACAGTAAATACGTTAACAACTGTTTTGTCATCAGAATCTTTTAATGTAACCTTATAAGTATATGTTCCAAAATAAGTGTTGAATGCAGAACCTGTTACAGCAATGGTTGACTTAGTTCCAGGATAACTAGCTTTAAGTTCTGGAGCCTTTGCTTTATCATCAGGCTTAGCAAGGTTCTCAACCTTAGCTTCCTTGATATTCATGTCATTACCATACTGATCTTTTAACTTAGCTTCAATTGTTTCTACAACTTTTCCATTTTCCATAACGGTAACAGATGTCTTGTTTAAGCTAACAGATGTTGCAGTAGCCTTTCCCTGTACCTGAACTGGTAAAGAATATACAACCTTGCCATCTTTCTTTACTAAAATGTAAGTATCTCCAGCACTAACTCCATTGATTGTAACAGCATTTGATCCAACACCAGTGTTTGAAGAAAGCGTTGTTGCATCTACTACAAGTTTTGTAGGATCAGCAGTTTCTACAGAATAAACTGTATAATCAGATACATCATTTCCATTTTCATCTGTAATACGGAAATATGCGTTTGTCTGTCCACCAATCTTAACAGCAGTATTTGCTTTAAAAGAAGCGGCCTTCCATGATGGAGCAGAATCTCCAATCGTTACAGCATAATTATAGTTGATTGTGGATGGATCTACAGCAGTAATAGTAGCTACATTTTCAATCACACCAGTCTCTGTTCCGTTAGAAGCGAAAGATCCAGTATGATAAGTAATCTTTGCTGCCATAGTATCTCCTACTGTTGGGAGATATACATCTGTTCCCTGTACATAACCCTTAGTAATAGTAAGAGCAGTTGTTACCTGACCTTTTGAAGTATTACCATTAGTCAAATCAAAATATCCTAAGATAATATTGTTTGCATCTTTTGTAACTGCTTTAACTTCTGTCTTTACACCAGCAGGTACTTCTGTTTTTGTAAGATCTACTTTTGCTACGGTATTGTTTGTTGCAGTAAATACAGCTGTAGAATCAGCATATACTACAGAATACTCTTTTGCATCTGTCATGCTTGTAAATGTTTCAATAACAAATGTATTTTCAGCACCCTTCTTTGCAGAAACAGATTTAACAGCTACATTTGCCTTTGTTGCTGTATTTGTTACAGTAATATCAGATGGCTTAATATCTTTTGTATCACCAACGATAACAGCCTCAATCTTGTTGTACTCTGTCTGTGTTGCGCTCTTAAGGATTGCTTTCTTAACATTGATGTCTGTTGTTACTATGTTGCCATAATCAGATGTAGCGGTAATTGTTACCTTACCAGCCTTAATAGCCTTAACTGTACCATCATTAGCATCTACAGTTGCAACTGCATCATCAGAAGACTTGTAAGTAACCTTTGCTACGCTTGGGCACTTCTTTGTAACAACCTTATCTTCAGTGCCAACAGCTAAATCTGTAGGAGCTGATGTAAATCTAAGACCTGCGCCAATAACCTTTGCATTTGCATAAAGGGTCTTAGAAACTTTCTTTCCAGACTTCTTAGCAGTTACCTTAACCGTAACTTTTGCAGAACCCTTCTTTACAGCTGTAACTTTTACAGTTCTCTTTCCGCACATTCTTGCTGTTGCAACACTCTTGTTTGAAGAAGATGTTGTAACCTTGTAGCTCTTCCATGTTGAAGGAATTGTAACTACGATGTTCTTAGCCTGCTTTTTAGCAGTACCAGCAGCGACAGTTACCTTTGTTGCGCTAAGCTTTGCTGTTTTTGTTGCTGCCTGTGCGTTTGTAGCAGGAACTGCTGTTACAACCATAGCTGCAGCGAGAGCAAAAGCTAACACTTTTTTGCTTGATTTCATGTTTTTTCCTCTCTTTCTTTTTGACTAACTTCCATCTCTTCTACTCGTTTAACCCTGCACGTTTAAGTTCCTTCATCTTCTCTTCCAAACCGCTGCGGACGATTTTTCCAATCCAATGTTCTCGCTAATTGCCTCCACTGACCTTCCTCGGTCTTACTGTTAAGTCCATCGTCAGTTTCATCTACAGACACACAAATCATAAATGACCAGAAACTTTCGTACATCAGACGTCGGCGTAGAGTGTGATATCAACGTTGATTGTCCAGCATCAAGATCAGCAAGCTGAGGTTCCGATGACTTATATTTCTAATATGTATCTGTAATTGTAAGGTCTGTCTGGAACAAGTTCCAGTTTCCATAGCCTCGATAGTAGTTCATCACTTGTCGTACTATTTATAGTACTCTTTTAACTACTCTACGTGACAATCATACACCAAGTATTGTATCTTTGCAACACCAAAATTACATTTTATTGAAAAAATTCTTTAATATTTTCTTAAGCATTTAAGAGTTTTTTCACTTTTTTCTATTATTAAAACTATTTCACGCGTAGTTCGAGTGAAACTACGCGTGAAGATAAACAATTCTATTTAAAGTAAGCAACTCCGGATTCGAAGATCTTCATATCCTGTTCTCCGTAGATGTTCATGGCAACGGCCTCACCGCGGCGCTCGCTGTGTGCCATCTTTCCGAGTACACGTCCATCCGGACTGGTGATACCCTCGATTGCCATGTACGAACCATTGACATTCCATTCTTCATCCATGGTTGGCTCGCCGGCTTCATTGACATACTGGGTGGCAACCTGTCCGTTTGCAAAAAGCTTGTCCAGCCATTCCTTCGGAGCTACGAAACGTCCCTCTCCATGGGATGCCGGGTTGCAGTATGTTGCACCAAGCTTTGCCTGCTGCAGCCATGGGGATTTGTTTGTCACAACCTTGGTATATACCATCTTGCTGATGTGGCGGTTGATGGTGTTGTAGGTCAGTGTCGGGGAATCCGCACTCTGTGCCTGGATCTGTCCGTAAGGAACAAGTCCCAGTTTGATCAGCGCCTGGAATCCGTTGCAGATACCAAGTGCCAGTCCGTCACGTTCTGACAGCAGTCTGCTTACTGCCTCGGTCATCTTTGCATTCCGGAATGCCGTTGCAAAGAACTTTGCAGATCCTTCCGGCTCATCTCCTGCGGAGAATCCACCCGGGAACATGATGATCTGTGACTGGTTGATTGCCTTGACAAATTCATCGACAGAATCACGGATGTCTGCTGCACTCAGATTCTTGAATACTTTTACAATTGTATTGGCACCTGCACGCTCAAACGCTTTCGCACTGTCGTACTCACAGTTTGTTCCAGGGAATACCGGAATGAATACGGTCGGCTTTGCGACTTTGTTTCTGCATACATAGATGTTCTTTGTATCGTATACGTCACTCTGTACTTTTTCTTTATCCTCGGTTGCGCGGGTTGGGAATACACGCTCGAGTGTTCCCTGCCATGCATCAAGTGCCTCATCCATGGAAAGAGCCATGTCTTTGTATACGAATTTCTGTGCGTCGTTCACTTCTCCGATAACGATTGCGGATGCTTCTTTTATAATAGGAAGAAACTCTTCTTTTACTTCTGCAACAATATTACCGAATCCCGGTGCAAATAAGGTTTCTGCAGTGACATCATCGGCAATTGTTACACCCAGTTTGTTACCGAATGCCATCTTGCTGACTGCTGCTGCCAGACCTTTTCCGTCCAGTGCATAGGCACTGCGGATTGCACCCTTGCCGATCAGCTCATGAATCTTATCATACAGTTTCATCACCTGCTCATATACCGGCAGATCATACGCGTTCTTTTCGATCGTAAAGAGTACCAGCTTATCTCCTGCTTCTTTCAGTTCCGGTGTGATCACGTCTTTTTCTCTTGCCACATCGACTGCGAAAGAAACCAGTGTCGGAGGCACGTCAATATCGTTAAAGGTTCCGGACATGGAATCTTTTCCACCGATGGACGGCAGTCCAAAACCGATCTGTGCATCAAATGCACCGAGCAGTGCTGCAAACGGCTGACTCCATCTCTTTGGATCTTCACTCATTCTGCGGAAATACTCCTGGAAGGTGAAGCGTACTTTCTTGTAGTCACCACCGGCGGTCACGATACGGGAAAGGGATTCCAGTACGGCATATACCGATCCGTGGTATGGACTCCAGGAGGATAAGTACGGATCAAATCCGTAGGACATCATGGTTACGGTATCGCATTTTCCTTTCAGAACCGGAAGTTTGGCAACCATGCTCTGTGTCTCGGTCAGCTGATAGCGACCGCCGTATGGCATGTAGACACTTCCCGCACCGATAGAACCGTCAAACATCTCGACAAGTCCCTTCTGGGAACATACATTAAGATCCGCAAGCATGGCAAGCCATGCCGCTTTGTTATCGTTTTTCTGTAATGCATCTGCAACTTTCGGAAGTTCGATCTTTTTAAAGAAGTTGTCTTCCTCTTTTGGCATCTCGACTTCGACATCTGCTTCCTGATGCGCACCGTTGGTATCGAGGAATGCACGGGAAATATTGACAATGTCTTTTCCTCTCCACTCTAAGATCAGTCTCGGCTCCTCGGTAACAACTGCCACCTCGGTTGCTTCAAGGTTTTCTTCTTTTGCATAAGCAAGGAACTGCTCGACATCCTGCGGAGCGACAACGACTGCCATACGCTCCTGGGACTCGGAGATTGCAATCTCCGTTCCATCCAGACCAGCATATTTCTTCGGTACTTTATCCAGATTCACGCGCAGTCCGTCTGCAAGCTCACCGATGGCTACCGATACACCGCCGGCACCGAAATCGTTACATTTTTTGATAATATGGCTGACTTCTTCTCTGCGGAACAGGCGCTGCAGTTTACGCTCAGTCGGTGCATTACCTTTCTGTACCTCGGCACCACATACAGACGTAGACTGTGTGTTATGTGCCTTGGAAGATCCGGTTGCTCCACCGATACCGTCACGTCCGGTACGTCCGCCCAGAAGGATAATCTTATCTCCCGGATCAGAGGTCAGTCTCTGTACGGCACGTCTCGGTGCGGCACCCATGACAGCACCGATCTCCATACGTTTTGCTACATAATCCGGATGGTAAACTTCTTTGACATATCCGGTTGCCAGTCCGATCTGGTTTCCGTAAGAGCTGTAACCTCTGGCTGCCTCGCGCACGATCTTCTTCTGTGGCAGCTTACCCTCAATCGTATCTTTTACGGATACGGTCGGATCTGCGGCTCCGGTCACACGCATTGCCTGATACACATAAGTTCTTCCGGAAAGCGGATCACGGATGGCTCCGCCTAAACAGGTAGCAGCACCACCGAACGGCTCAATCTCGGTCGGATGGTTGTGTGTCTCGTTCTTAAAGTTTACAAGCCACTCCTCTGTCTTTCCATCTACTTCCACCGGTACCACGATGGAACATGCATTGATCTCGTCAGATTCTTCCTGGTCTGCAAGTTTTCCTTCTTTTTTCAGACGTTTCATGGCAAGCAGTGCCAGATCCATCAGGCAGACAAACTTGTCATCGCGTCCCGCATACAGTTTCTTGTGGGTATCCAGATATTCTTCGTAAGTCTTTTTGATTGGTGCCTGGTAAAATCCTTCATCAAACTTCACATTTTTAAGTTCTGTCGAAAAGGTGGTATGACGGCAATGGTCACTCCAGTAAGTATCAAGCACGCGGATCTCTGTCACGGACGGATTCCGCTTCTCGGTATTTTTGAAGTAATTCTGGATATGTAAGAAATCCTTAAAGGTCATGGCAAGATTTAAGGAGCTGTACAGTTCCTTCAGCTGTGCTTCTGCCATGTCGATAAATCCGTCGAAAACTGCCACGTCTGCCGGCTCATCGAAATTCTGTACGAGGGTATCCGGCTTGTCCATACCGGTCTCACGGGAATCTACCGGATTGATACAATACTTTTTGATCGCCTCTAACTCATCCTCTGTGATGTCACCCTTGATCACATAGGTCGTCGCGCTGCGGATGATCGGCTCCTCATCCTCATTTAAAAGCTTCACGCACTGCTCTGCGGAATCCGCTCTCTGGTCGAACTGTCCCGGCAGGAATTCTACGGAAAATACGTTTCCGCCTTCTGCGTCAAAGTTCTCCTCATAAATATCATCCACTGGTGGCTCGGAAAATACTGTCTGCAATGCCTTCTGGTAAGTGGCATCCGATACATTTTCCACATCATAACGGATCAGAACACGCACCTGATCTGCAGCGATTCCGAGATAATGCTTTACCTCATGTTTTAATTCTTTTGCCTTTACGGCAAAATCCGGTTTCTTTTCTACGTACACACGACGTACATTGCCCATTGGATTTACCTCCTTCTTTTGCGAAACGGAATGCCCCCTGTATTCGGGGGCATTCTATTGATCTTTATGTTATTGTATCATGGGTTGACAATTAAGTAAAATTAATATCGCTTACGATATCTATTACCTGTTCTTATGAAATTACTGTACGGTAATTGCACTGTCCGTTACAACGCCCGGAGTGTCCGGTTCCGGCTGATCCGGCTGATCGGTACCCGGGTTTGGATTTACAAAATTAATCTTTACTTTCAGCTTTCTGGATTTATTTCCTGCCGTATCTTTGGCATATACGGTCACACTGTAAGTTCCGTACTTTTTGTTTTTCATGGCAGTAACTGCTTTCTGTACTTCCTGGGTATTTACGAAAACATATTTTGAAACAAGTTTCTTCCCCAGATCCTTTGCCACTACATCTGCCTTAATTGCAGAAACCAGTTTTTCTTTGGAAACGGCTTTATTGTAGGTCAGTGTCTTTCGCTTCAGGCTGATGGATGGTGCTTTCGTATCTTTTACGGTAATTATGATGCTCTTTTGGGTCTTGCTTCCTTTGGCATCTTTTGCGGTGTATGTAATCTTATATTTTCCGGTCTTTGCCGCATTGACTTTTCCGGAAACGGTAAATTTAAGTGTCTTACCTCTGTAATCGGTAGCTTTCACACCCTTTTTCAGATCTACTTTGCTGTTTGTTCTCTCGATGGTTTTATTCTTGATTCCCTTAATCGTCGGGCGAAGTTTCAGCCATGGATTTCTCGGATCCGGATCGGTCGGATCCCATCCGCGGTACGGACTGTTTACATCAATACGGATCGGGGTAGGCTTGCCCAATGGTCCCGGATCTTTGCTGTCATAGATGGTTACTTTGGTTCCTACCGGGCAGTTGTCATAGATCCACTTGGCATCTTCCACATTCAGACGGACACATCCGTGGGATGCCGTCTGTCCCAGACGGTTATAAGAATTGTATGCCAGCCTGCTCGGGTCCTGTGCACTGTAAAACACAGAGTGGAACAGCACACCACCGTGAATACGGCTGCAATACTGTCCGTACACACCGCCCATAAGTGTATGCCAGCGGTATTTTGCCGGAATCGAAAATGTTCCTGTCGGGGTGGCATTGTTGACACCGACCGAGCAGGCAAATGCTTTGACCGGTTTGGTATATTTGCCTTTGGAATCAAGTGCATATACGGTCACACAGTTCTGCTGACGATTGATTTTAATGTAATATGGCAGTTTTGCTGCCTGAGTTGTAACGGGTGTTCCTGCGAACACAAGCAGCATGAGTGCCGCCATCAATCCGCATAAGGTTTTCAAAATTCCCTTTTTCATGATAATCTCCTTTTCTCTCCTTTGTGAAAGGTATATAATATATCCTATACTATACTATACTACTGAGGATATGATCGATGGATATCAATTATGAATTATACAAGGTTTTCTATTATGTTGCAAGCTCTCTCTCATTTTCGGATGCAAGTAAGAAGCTGTTTATCTCCCAGTCAGCGGTAAGCCAGTCTATCAAAACATTAGAGCGCAAGCTGGGACAGCCGCTTTTTATCCGCAGCACAAAAAAAGTGCAGCTGACTCCTGCCGGTGCTCTGCTTCTGAAACATGTGGAACCTGCCATGAATCTGATCTCACGCGGCGAAAGCCAGCTTTTAGAATCCGGCTCTCTTGGTTTAGGACAGCTGCATATCGGTGCCAGCGACACGATCTGCCGCTATTTTCTGCTGCCGTATCTGCAGAAATTCCATCGGAAATTCCCGGATGTTCCGATTAAAATCACCAATGCCAGCTCGATGGGCTGTGTAGACCTGTTAGAGCAGCGCCGGGTAGATCTGATTATCACAAATTTTCCAAACCCGCATCTGAATCCTTCCTATATTCAGAAAACGGTTGGCTCTTTCTCGGATGTATTCGTCGCCAATCCGGCATATTTTGATCTGGCGGACCGCATCGTTCCTTTCTCGGAGCTTGGCACCTATCCGCTCATGATGTTAGACCGCAAGAGCACAACGAGTGAGTTTCTGCACCACATTTTCCTGCAGCATCAGCTGGAACTGCTGCCTCAGGTAGAGCTCAGCAGCAACGATCTGCTCATTGACATGGCCCGCATCGGTCTTGGAATTGCTTTTATCCCGGATTTTTGTCTGAAACACAAGCCGGAGGATCTCTTTCTCGTCCGCACGCAGGAAACGATCCCGCAGCGGCAGCTGGTGGCTTCGTTAAACCCTACCCTTCCGGTTTCTGCCTCCACCGAAGAGTTTTTAAAGCTCCTCCCGGACGTCTGACCAGAACCGGCTCACTTCTTCCCGCAGCTGCGGCAGACCACAGACGCTTCTCTTTTCCCATTCTCTCGGAAAAAGCGCTCCGTATTCGCGCTGCAGGAAACGTTCATCCAACAGAAGGATCACGCCGCGGTCCTCGCTGGTCCGGATCACGCGCCCTGCTGCCTGCAGGACTTTGTTCATTCCCGGATAGCGGAACGCATAGTCAAATCCGGACAATCCCCGCTCATCATAATAATTCTTTAAAATTTCACGTTCATCGCTGACCTGCGGAAGTCCGGTTCCCACGATGATGGCACCGATCAGCCGGTCGTTTTTCAGATCAATGCCTTCCCCGAAAATTCCACCCATCACACAGAACGCAACGAGTGTCCCCTGGCGCTCTTTTTCAAATTCTTCCAAAAACGCTTCTCTTTCGTGTTCTTTCATATTACTATGCTGCATCAGAATCTCGCACGAATCGGCCGCCTTCCCGGCAAAGACCTCATATACATCCTGCATCAGCCGGTAAGACGGGAAAAACACCATGTAATTTCCCTGCTGTGCTTCTGTGACTGCACCGATATAGTCCGCGATTTTTTCGTATTCTTTTCTGTTCCTCCGCGTATATTTTGTGCTTACATCCCGGCCAAATGCGAGAAGTCTCTGTGTCTGGGCAAACGTACTCTGCGCATAAATGGCATAGTTATCCTCGTCCGTGGAAAGTAGCCGCTTGTAGTATCCGATCGGCAGGAGAGTTGCGGAGAAAAAGATCGTGGAATTGCTTTTATCGATGCATTTCTGCAGATTGACCGACGGATCTACGCAAAAGAGCCGGATCCGGAACTGACCTTCCTCCGTCATCTGGCTGTAGATCACGTAATGGTCATCCACCAGATCATAGATATTCAGGAAATTGCGCAGCGCAAAGTAAAAATCCAGCACCGTTTTCTTCTCCGGAAATTCCCGCGGTTTTTCCCAAAATTCATCCATCTGGGAGGCCAGCCGCATAAGGTGGAAGGTCAACGTTCCCACACTGTCCAGAATCTGGTAGTGCTCACACTCACGTTTCATTTCCAGCATGGCTTTGTTGCATTTGTCCAGGATACGGCAGATCGTACGGCTGTGCGCTTTCATGATCCGCTTCACTGCAAGCACGTCTTCTTTGTACAGATCGGCACTGTACATCTCCCTGCTGCGATCCACGAGGTTATGTGCCTCATCCACCAGGAACAGATAGTCTCCCTTTATCCCCTCCTGAAAAAAGCGTTTCAGATATACATTCGGATCGAATACGTAATTGTAATCACAGACAATATTGTCCGCCCAGGTTGCCACATCCAGACTCATCTCAAACGGGCACACCTGATATTCTTTCGCCTGCGCTAAAACTTCCTCTCTGGTAAACAGGTTGGATTTCTGCAAGAGATCAAACACCGCATCGTTCACCCGGTCAAAATGTCCCTTTGCATATGGACAGTTTACCGGGTTGCAGTCCATCTCTTCACACAGGCAGAGTTTTTCTTTTGCTGTAATCTGGATCACTTTGGCACGATAGCCCTGTTCTTCCAGCAGTGCGAACGTTTCTTTTGCCACAGTTGCTGTGATGGTCTTTGCCGTGAGATAAAAGATCCGGTCTGCCAGCCCTTCTCCCACTGCTTTTACCGCCGGAAAGATTGTGGAAATTGTTTTGCCCACACCGGTCGGTGCTTCGATAAACAGATTCTTTCCCCGCAAAATTGTACGATAAACATCTGCAACCAGCTTCTTTTGCCCTTCCCGGTACGGAAATGGAAACTCCAGTCCATGAATGCTCTCCTGCCGCTGTTTTTTCCATGCAATCTGCCAGTCCGCCCATTTCCGATAATCTTCGATCAGATGGCCAAACCACACGGTCAGTGTCTCATAATCGAAAATTTCCCGGAAATACCGAATTTCTTCCGTATCCAGATTGCAGTAGGTCATCTGCACCCCGATCCGCTCCAGACGGTTTTGTTTCGCATAGATATACGCATAGCACATTGCCTGGGCTTTATGCACGTAGACCGGCTGTTCCATTGCCGCAACGTTTCTATATACACCCTTGATCTCATCGATGAAGCTGATTTCTTCTTCCGGAGGGATTTCCGCCGCAAACTCCATCTCCGGTTGCAGCACAGACTCCGTCGCAGCCGGCAGATCCGGCTGAAATTTTCCATAGACGATTCCGTCTGCACGTCCTTCCACGACCAGTACGTAATCGTTGGCTTTCCATTCAATTTTCAGCGGTACTTCCGCCTGGTAGGAGGTGTCCATGCTTTTTTGAATTTTCCGGTGGATACGGCTGCCTTCCATCATGGCCTCTGCACTCGCCAGCTTTCCGGCACGATTATCGATATCTCCTGCCCGGAAAATAAACTCTACCAGATTTCTCACAGATATATGTAATTCCTGCATGTACACTTCCTTTCTCCCGCGGGTATTTTCCTGTTGTATGAAGCGGGTTTTTATTTGTTCCATTATTTTACAATAAAAAGCCCCGCTCCGGAATACGGAGCGGGACTTAAAGTTCCATAGTCACGATATTATAATTGTATTATGCCACTGCAAATTTAGCAACTACGTTTTCGAAATTTTCATTCTTTCCACCGTAGCAAACCTGAAGATTCTTTTTTACACCAAGTCCAATCATACCAAGCAATGACTTTGCATCAATGAATGTTCTGTCACATTTTACATCAATATCAAAATCACAACCACCCGCTGCACGTACAAAATCCTTAACTTCATCCATATCTGATAACCGAATTACTTTAACAGTTTCATACATAATCCAACACCTCTTTCTACCTTTAAACAACATACTTTTATTATCATCCCCAAGTTTAGAAAAGATTATGCCACTTTTTTTCTCATCTGTCAAAGTTGTGCAAACTTCGCATTTCTCCGGTTTTTCCTGCATAATGACGGTAATCGCGCAACCGTTTCCATCAGATTCTTACCGTTTTTTTTCGTGTATTTATATTTATACCTGCTATCTTATGCAATTTCTCCAAAAAATTGCCTTTCCAATGACCAAAACAAGCATTTTTTGATGAAAACTATTTTTATCAAAGTGGTTTCCCACTTTTTTTCAGAATATCCACATATAATTCTCCGATCGGACTGACCTTTATCCCCTTGTGCCGGATATAGCCGATCCGCATCTTTTCGCTCTCTGCCAGCGGCACTGCCGCGTAATCATTTCCGTTTAATTCTTCACAGATAATCCCGGAACAGAGTGTATAACCATTCAGACCAACCATCAGATTCAGCATGGTCGCCCGGTCATCCGCATGGATCATCTTCTTATATTCATAGGTACTTTTCATCTCTTCGGCAAAATAAAAGGAATTATTTTTCCCCTGTTCGAACACCAGACATGGATATTCCTGCAGTTCTTTCATGGAAATTACATCCCTTTGTGCCAGCGGATGTCCTTTCCACAGATATACATAGGTGTCACAGGTAAACAGTTCTTCAAAAATCACATCATTTTCCCTGAAAAGTTTCTGGAGTACTGCTTCATTAAATTTGCTCAGGAAAAGAATCCCCAGCTCACTTTTCATGTTGCGCACATTTTCGATTACCTGATTCGTCTGTGTCTCATGCACGGCAAATTCATATTCGTCCATTCCGACAGCCTTGACTACTTCCACAAATGCCTTGACTGCAAAGGTATAATGCTGCATGGACACAGAAAATTTCTTTTTGGATTCAGACGAAATATAACGGGATTCCAGCAAATGATACTGCTCCACGACCTGCTTGGCATATCCGATAAATTCCTCTCCCTCCGGTGTAAGCACGATTCCGCGGTTTGACCGGATAAAAATGGTGATTCCTGCTTCTTCTTCCAGTTCGCGCACAACCGCAGACAGATTGGGCTGTGAGACAAACAATTTTCGGGATGCTTCGTTCATGGAACGGCTTTCTGCAATCGTAATTACCTGATGTAACTGCTGTAGGGTCATATGTCTTACCTCTTTTCCTTAAGCAAATGATCTGTTATATACCGGACAAGGATCTGAAGTATCCATGCAATCACAATGGAACTGCATACCAGCACCAGTTCGTAACGCAGATGGCATGTATGAAATGCTGCTCCCTTCATAAATTTTCGTATGGTAACATGTACCAGATACAATTCCAGCGAATGAGCACCAAACCATTCCAGTATTCTTATAACCGGGCGCATAGATAACTGGGAAAAGATCCAGGCAATTCCCGCACAACATGAGATATTAAAAATTCCGGTCACATACCTTGCAAAAATAGGAGATCCACTTGGAAGCATGGTGAGCAAATAGCCGGATAACGCAAAAAGAATCAACCATTTCCAATAACTTTCCCTTTTTTCATAGCTGGATCTGCCATAAAAACAGCCCGCTATAAAAACAGGCAGACGAAGCAAAGCAATATTCACATTTCCAAACATATCTTTCTCATATAATGCAATTACAAGTGCTAATACTGTAATAGCACTTACCATGGAAATCAGCCGGATCTCTCCATCTATTGCGTCCCGTGCGCTATCCACAATCTGAAAGATATAGGGATAAATCAGATAGCATAACAGCATAAGTCCAATATACCAGTAAAGCCTGTCTCCATCACTGAAAAATGTGATAAATGTAAAGTCTTTTATGGCTTCTCCCCATCCTGTTTTATCCACACAGACATCTAATAAAATATAAGAGGGTACGGCTACGATGCAATAAGGAATCAGAATTCTTTTTAATCTTCTTATGTAAAAACTTCTAACATCTGATCTTTTTTTCATGGAATAATATAATCCCAGACCAGAAAAGAATAAAAATGCATCAACACTCGATGATGAAATATATCTCCAAAAGAAGGAAATCCAGCCACTAAAATGATAGGAATAATAATGACAGTCCTCCGTAAAATGAAAAACTATAATCAATATGATGGATATTCCCATTAACGCACCTCGATATTGCGAAAGCACGCTGTTACTTGTTTTTCTCATATATATTCTCCTCTATAAAAATTTAATTTAAATTACTATAAATAAAAAAACACCTAAACAGGTGTTTTTAAAGAACAGGGGATGAGAGAATCGAACTCCCACCAAAGGTTTTGGAGACCCCTATCATACC
>OHBJ01000954.1_pt1 | contig 19708 bp, 20 predicted proteins | sample 1577241 | NCBI WGS metagenome assembly OHBJ01 (sample SAMEA3541594, study PRJEB24748) | human gut metagenome | biome: human gut; feature: human-associated habitat; material: faeces | place: China | collected 2012 | reverse complement strand
AACAAACTTCTATTAGACAACATAAATTTGAAAATTCTGTCAATTTCAGTTGGTGGTTCACCGTGCATATCACTTTCGCAAACTATCTGCTGATAATACTTTGCCTTAAGCTTTAAATCGCAGAATAGTCTATTTACTTCTGCAATGCTTGTATTTTTCTTAATAGCATCATATACAGCTCTATTTTTTGTTACTCCTGCGATACCATATTTATGAGCAACATAATGCTTAAGAAAATTTGTGATGTTTTTACCTAGTCTATTCTCAATTTCATCTTTCCATTCTTGACGTGCTATATCTACGTTGTTTATTGGCACTGTATAACGCAATATAAAGTTCTTAAGCAGTTCGTGATTCTCAAGATCCATACCTCTTGCATTTAGAATTTCAAACACCGTATTTGTTAATGATTGGTGTTCAATAGATTGCGCGTAATACGGTAGAAAAGTGACGTTACGAGTTCTATAGGGATTCCAAAGCTAAAGATTTAACATTTTTAACTTTTATTTACACACAATGAATGGCTCGATGGAGGATTTGGCCTTCAAAAAAAGAAGTTAGGTAAGAATTATAAAAGGGTGATTCGAATAGTAAAGGAGGGTAATGGGCAAGTGCTCTTTTTTCTTTTTTGAAGGCTTATATGTATAACGGCAGACACTCAAGTGGAGATAGTTTTAATTTTACTCCAAGCGTATGTATAATACGCTTAAAGTAAAACATTCATATGCTACGCAATGTGCCGCACGAAGGAGTGAACGATTCGTTCACCCTTTCGCTACAAACGGACAGATGAATTGGAGTCAAAAAACAGAAAGAATTAAATGGCAGATAATACGCGTTTTTTAATGGTCTCAAACCTTAATCCGCTTTCTGGTATTCGCTGGGGGTCATACCTGTTTCGCGTTTGAAGAAAAAACCGAAGGCGGACTGGCTGGGGAAGTTCAAGCGGTCGGCAACTTCGCTGACAAGTATGTCCTTGTTCTTCAACAGGACTTTGGCTTGGATGAGTGTGGCTCGATTAATCCAGTACATCACGCTCTGCCCGCTTATCTTCGCAATCAGACTTGACAAGTAATGTGGCGTAAGGTTAAGTTCGTCGGCATAAAACGGGATAGTCCGATGTCGGCTGCAATGCTCGTTTACCAGTTTCTTGAACTTGCTGAACACCTGTTCCTGACGGGACTTTCTTTTCTTGGGAGCCTGTTCCTGTTCAGCGCGGTTTATATCCTGTATGTCGCTTATTATTGCCGACACTATATGGCTTACCGTTTCGCGTCGGAAAGGGATATGACGTGCAATGTCCCACAATATGTTTGCGAGCCTTACAGTTTCGTGCCAGTCATTTTCTCCGGCATGGATGATAAGGTTTTTCCCTACGGGTATATTCTCCTTATATATAATACCCATCATTGTGTAATCATCACTGCATGATTTCAACTCCATTATGGATTCCGGAGCCAGCAATATGATGTCACCTTTCTCGATGTGATATTCCTCCAGTGTCAGTTCAAAATCGGCATTCCCCTCCGTGACCCACAGTATACGGCCTTCCACAAAACGGTAAGGCTGTCCGATCCGTATGAAATTGTTGCGGTACGGTCCGATATTCAGTATCATACCGAAATGCTCATTCACAAAAGCCAGATCCGGCAGGTTTTCAAGACTGCTGAAATCGGTTGTCTGCAATGAAAAATCGTTTAATATGCCTGCTTTCATTATGGTATTTGTATTGTTTTTCAGCAAAGATAGACATAAAAATCCGAACAATTCAACAGAAAAACACGCAATCGTACAATATCAAGAATTATTGTACGGATTTTGACATAAGAACCTCGGCAAGCCGTCTTAATTTTGCAGTGTGAAACTAAAACATAAACAAATATGAGGCATATCACATCATTTTTCATTCTGATACTCTTGCCTATACTGGCACAGGCGCAGACGGTCACGCTGGATGAATGTCAGCAGTTGGCCCAAGAGAATTATCCGCTCATAAAACAATATGACCTGATAAGGCAGACAACCGACTACACTGTGAGCAACATATCGAAAGGATGGCTCCCGCAGATTTCGGCAATGGCACAGACCACATATCAAAGCGATGTAATGACACTTCCGGATCCACTGCAGAATATGCTCAGACAACAGGGTTATGATGTCAAAGGTCTTAGGAAAGACCAGTACCGCATCGGCATAGACATCAACCAAACAGTCTATGACGGCGGCTTAATCAGTGGACAGAAAAACGTAGCACGGCTCGAAGGAGAGGTGCAGACCGCACAGACCGAAACAGACCTTTACGCAATCCGCCAACGGATAAACGATCTGTATTTCGGCATTCTTCTTCTTGATGAGAAGATACAGTTGAACAAAGATTTACAGACTCTTCTCCAGTCCAATCTCGACAAACTGAACTCCATGCTGTCACACGGAATTGCAATGCAGAGCGATGTCAATACGGTTATGGCGGAGAAACTGACCGCAGAACAACAAGCTACCGAACTCGCCTCGTCAAGAAAAAGCCTTATGGATATGCTTGCCGTGTTCATCAGCAAGGATTTTACCGACCTTGTAATGCCACAGGATGTGGCAATATTCCCACAAGGTAATAACCGTCCGGAACTTCATCTTTTCGACACCCAGATAGAACTCGCCAACGCTCAGGAAAGCCTGCTGAACGCCCGGCTGTATCCGAAATTGAGCGTCTTTGCACAAGGCTATTATGGTTATCCCGGATATGACCAGTTTGATGCGATGTTCAACCGCACATGGAAACTCAACGGAATGGTTGGTGTAAGATTGTCGTGGAATATAGGTGCTTTATATACACGTAAGAACGACCGTGCCAAACTCGACACACGCCGCAATCTGGTCAATACAGCCCGTGAGACGTTCCTGTTCAACAACCATCTTCTTGAAATACAGCAGACCGATGGTATTTCCAAATACCGCCAATTGATAACCGATGACCGTCAGATAGTATCGTTGCGGAGCGATGTGCGTCGTGCCGCCGAATCCAAACTGGAACATGGAATCATCGACACCAACAATCTACTTCAGGAGATAACACGCGAGAACCAGTCACGCATTGACCTCTCGACGCACACGATTCTAATGCTCAAAGAAAATTACGACCTTAAATACACTACGAACAATTAAAAAACAAACGATATGAAAAAGTCAATAATCCTTATGTCGGCAGTTTCGGCAATGGTGCTTGCTGCCTGTGGGAACAAAGATGTCGATTACGACGCATCAGGAGTATTTGAAACGACAGAAGTCATTGTTTCTTCCAGAGGCACCGGCGAAATCGTGTCGCTCAATGTCGAGGAAGGTCAGACCGTCGCTGCCAATCAGCCCCTCGGAGAACTCGACATGACCCAGCTCGTGTTGAAAAAAGAGCAGCTTCACGCTGGCAAAGATGCCGCCACAAGTCGCAGACTCAACACAAACCAACAGGTTGCCTCCCTGCGTCAACAGATTGCCAACCTGCAATCAGAGCAGGCGCGTTTTAACGCATTGCTCAGAGATGGCGCAGCTACTCAGAAGCAAGTCGATGACATAGGCTATCAGATTGCCACTCTCCAGCGACAGCTTACAGCTGCGACTGAACAGGTGTCCACTGCCAATCAAAGCATCGACGGGCAGTCTGCAGGATTTGATGCCCAAATAGGACAGGTTGATGACATGATGCAACAGGCTGTGATAACATCGCCTATCAACGGCATAATTCTTTCGAAATATGCGGAAGCCGGAGAATTTGCCGTGCCGGGACGCGCCTTGTTCAAGGTTGCAGACGTATCGGACATGAAACTGAGAGCGTATATAACCGCAGATCAATTGACAGGGTTAAAAATCGGACAGAAAGTAAAAGTCTATGCCGATCAGGGGATAAACGGTCGCAAGGAGTATGAGGGTACAGTTTCATGGATAAGTAGCGAAGCTGAGTTTACTCCCAAGACTATCCAGACACGCGACGAACGTTCAAACCTCGTCTATGCCATAAAGATAACAGTTCGTAACGATGGGCTGATTAAACGTGGAATGTATGGGGATGTGAAATTATAAAACCTGTCGGTTATGGCAATAGTAAGCGTGGAAAACCTCAAAATGTCTTACGACAAAGGAAGGGTACAGGCTCTGAATGGAGTGACTTTCGATGTCGGAGAAGGTGAGATATTCGGACTGATTGGTCCCGACGGAGCTGGGAAAACATCCCTGTTCCGTATTCTCACAACCCTGCTCCTTGCCGATTCCGGCACCGCCGTTGTCGATGGCATGGATGTGGTGAAGGATTACAAGAAGATACGGCAGCACATCGGCTATATGCCGGGGCGGTTTTCTCTGTATCAGGATCTGACAGTAGAGGAAAACCTCTCGTTCTTTGCCACCGTGTTCAACACCACAATAGAAGAAAACTACCATTTGGTAGAGGACATATACCGTCAGATAGAACCGTTCAAAAAACGCAAGGCTGGCAAATTGTCGGGCGGCATGAAACAGAAACTCGCACTTTCGTGCGCCCTGATACACGCTCCCCATGTGCTTTTCCTTGACGAGCCGACAACAGGAGTTGATCCAGTGAGCCGCAAGGAATTCTGGGAGATGTTGCAGAAACTGAAAAAGAATTTCAAACTGAGCATAGTCGTTTCTACCCCATATATGGATGAAGCGGTGCAGTGCGACCGTATCGCTCTTATACAGGAAGGACAGTTTTTGACTATCGACACACCGGAAAACATCATCAAAGCATACACCCGAACACTCTGGGCGGTGCGCTCCGACAAAATGCACCGGCTCCTTATCGACCTGCGGGGCATCATAGGAGTAAAGACGGCTTTCGCATTTGGCGAGAACCATCATGCCACAGTTGACCCGTCAGTGCTGACAATAGATTCACTCCGGGGGCAGCTTGCCGGACTTGGACATCGAAATATAGTGATTGAGGCTGTCGAGCCTACAATTGAGGACTGTTTTATGAACCTTCAAGAATAAAGCCATGACAGATGAAATTGTAATCAATGCCGAAAGGCTGACAAAGAGATTCGGCAACTTCACGGCTACCGACCATGTGACTTTCGAGGTGCATAAAGGAGAAATCTTCGGTTTCCTCGGAGCCAATGGTGCCGGAAAGACAACCGCCATGCGTATGCTATGCGGACTTTCGCAACCGAGCGACGGTAAAGCCACGGTAGCGGGATATGATGTCGCCACTGAATACGAACAGGTCAAGCGGCACATCGGATATATGTCGCAGAAATTCTCACTGTACGATGACCTGACGGTAGAGGAAAACCTCGTGCTTTTCGGCGGCATCTACGGTATGCCGAGAAAGAAAGTGCGCGAGAAGATAACCGAACTGTTGAAAGAACTCGGTTTCGAGACGGAGCGTAAAACGATGGTAAAAAGTCTGCCTTTGGGCTGGAAACAGAAACTGGCGTTTTCTCTCGCTATCTTCCACGAGCCGAGTATTGTTTTTCTCGACGAGCCGACGGGCGGTGTGGACCCCGTGACGCGCCGCCAGTTCTGGGAACTTATCTATAAGGCCGCCGACAACGGTATTACGGTATTCGTTACCACCCACTACATGGACGAGGCTGAATACTGCGACCGTGTCAGTATCATGGTTGACGGGCGTATCGACGCTCTCGGCTCCCCGGCGCAACTTAAAGAGCAGTTCCACGGGAATTCGATGTATGATGTATTCTATGCTTTGGCACGAACCGCCAAGCGTGGAGATTGACAATCAAATGGAATAAGTTATGAAACAGTTTTTAAGTTTCGTCCGTAAGGAATTCATACATATCCTGCGCGACCCGCGTTCTCTGCTGATATTGCTGGTGATGCCACAGATTATGGTGATGTTGCCCGGCTATGTTATTAAGAACGAGGTAAAAGACATTCGTGTCGCAGTGCTTGACCAGAGCCGCGACATGTACACAGAACAGCTCACCCAAAGGCTGTATGCCAATGACTATTTTATAGGGAAAGGAGAAGTCAAGACCGAGGAAGAGGCGGCAGAACTTTTCAAAAAGGGAGAAATTGACCTCGTTGTGGTTTTCGGACCGGAATTTGCCGACCGCATAATACACTCGCAGGATGCCTCAATACAAATTTTGTCGGACGGCAGCGAGCCTAATCAAGCAAGTGTGAGGGTGGCATACGCCCAACAGGTAGTAGCGGGTTTCCAGAAAGAACTCGCGCAGCAGATGGCGCAAACCGGGAAGGGCGGTCAACAATTTAACATACGGGTAAATTCGAGAATGCTGTATAACCCGCAACAGCGTTCGGAAGTCAATTTTGTTCCGGGTGTTGTCGGCATGGTAATCTTGCTGATTTGCTGTATGATGACCTCTATAGCCATTGTTCGGGAACGGGAAATGGGAACAATGGAAATTCTGCTTGCATCACCATTGCCTTCCATTGACATCGTTTTGGCAAAACTTGTCCCGTACATGATTATATCCCTGATAGACATGGCTACAATTCTCTGCTTGTCCTATTTCGTGATGCACGTTCCGATGGCCGGTTCCCTTCTGGTGTATGTCATTACCGCTGTCATTTATATATTTACATCGCTGATGCTCGGACTGCTCATATCAACAGTTGTAAATACTCAGCTTGCGGCAATGCTTATCTCGTTGTTACTGATAGTTCCTACCATTTATCTTTCCGGAATGGTGTTCGCCATTGAATCCATGCCAGTTGCTGCACAGGTAGTATCCAATATTGTTCCGGCCAAATGGTTCATATCCGCTTCGCGTAAAATCATGGTCGAAGGTGTAGGTATAGAATATGTGGCTACAGAAATACGCGCCCTTGCTATAGAAGGACTTGTATTTATGTTGCTTGCATGGAGGTTTTTCAAAACAAGGCTTGCCTGAAACTTAAAAAGATTGTATATGAAAGCATTACCATATCTTCTTGCAAAAGAATACAAACAGATGTTCCGCAACTGGCTTTTGCCTGTTGTGTTCATTCTTCTGCCAATCGCCATGATGAATGTTGTGCCGCGCATAGCGACACAAGAAGTCAAGAATCTTAATATCGCTGTGATTGATTGCGACCACTCGACGCTTTCAAGCCGTCTGACACAGAAATTGCAGGCTTCGGAATTTTTCAATTTATATGCGACTTGCCCGAACTATCAGACAGCATACGATTTGCTTCAGGAAGGCAGTGTCGATTTCATTGTCACCATCGAAAATGAATTTGAGCATAATCTCTACCGTACCGGTGGTGCAGATGTTATGGTAACTGTCAATGCAGTAAACGGCATGAAAGGCGGTTTGGGCAATTCATATCTTACCCAGATTGTGATGCAGTATGCACAGGAGTTAGGCTATGAAAACGGGGCAATCTTGCGTCGTCCTGTTACAGTCGAACCCCGTTATCTTTTCAATGCCGCCCTTGACTATAAACCTTATATGATTCCGGCTCTTTTGGCAATGACACTTATATTGCTTGTCGGATTCCTTCCGGCTCTGAATGTGGTCGGCGAAAAGGAACGTGGCACGATAGAACAGATAAATGTGACGCCGGTATCAAGGATAGAGTTCATTCTGTCAAAGATGATACCTTATTGGACAGTAGGTATATTCATTGTCGGCTTCTCCATGCTCCTTGCATGGAAGATACATGGCGTGACACCTGCCGGATCCGTGTGGCTCGTGTTCCTTTTCAACATCGTGTATATATTCACCATATCCTCACTCGGACTGACAATCTCCAATTACAGCGACAATATGCGTCAAGCTGCCATCGTGATGTTCTTCTTCATCGTGATATTTATTCTCACCAGCGGACTTATATCGCCAATCGCCTCCATGCCGCATTGGGCGCAGGAAGCGACGCGCCTCAATCCGCTGCGCTACATCATAACGGCGATGCGTGAGATCTATCTCAAAGGAAGTACGTTCCACCAGCTTCTTCCCCAGTTCATACCTCTTTGCATCTACGGTGCATTGGCAAGTATCTGGGCAGTCGTAAGTTTCCAAAAGAACAACTAAACACGTTTTGTTATGGATAAAGATTTGATTGGAATCTGGTCCGGCATCATTTGGCGGACGCTCAATGAGAGAGGAAAACTCTCCGTACAGGAACTGAAACAGTCCACAGGGCTTGAGTCCGAGGCAATCTATGCCGCTGTCGGATGGCTGGCGCGGGAAGGCAACATCAGCTTTGACGACAACAAGGAACTGTCATTATACATCTATCATGAACGCTATTACTGACACCGTTACCCCCGAAACGCCGACGTCGTTTCGGGGGCGACGCTCCCCGCCATAACATAAATAAACCATGAATTGACAATGATACCGGTTTTCTATTAAGTAAACCGAAATTTCGAGAGGCACTTAATATGATAATCGCTTATCAATCCAATTATTGACTGAAAATGGAATATATTGCTGATGAAAATATAAAGCAAAAAGTTCTCACGGTGGTTCATGGACATATCGGGAGTATAAACTACGATAGCCTGCAAAAAGAAAGCGGACTTGCTTCACAGGACCTTCTCCTTGTATTGGATTCGTTAATGGCTGAACGAAAATTAAGCATCAATATAATGCCGTCTTTGGAAAATGAAACCGGTCATTTTTCAAGAAGTGAATATCTGTTCATCCGATTCAATCGCTTATTGGATGAATACATCTCACAGGAAAGACAAATTGGGTTCTATGCGTCAAGACTGTGCATAAGTTCCAAATATCTGTCTGGGATAGTAAAGAAAGTTAGTGGAAGGACTGCTGTTTACTGGATTAACAAAAAGCTGATTGATATTGTAAAAGCGCAGTTAATCTGTACGCCAAAATCAATAAAAGAGATTGCTTTCGGATTGAACTTTTCCACGATTTCTTCTTTCGGAAAGTATTTCAAATCACAAACATCTGTTTCTCCGACTTTATATAGACGGTCTTATATTGAAACTGGGGACACTCGATAGACGGTTCATTAACGATGATGAAAGCCCAGGCGTTTTGACCGTTGGCAAGCATGTATTTTTCATTATACACTGATATAATTTCGCTTGTGCTCATCGCTGTTTTCTTTGGAATCGATACTCGTTTTGCATAAATACGAGCAACGATTTTTCAAAAATTTCCATGACTTTTCGTTGTGTTTTTCGATTTTCCGGAGACATTTTTGAGGCTTTCGGCACCGTTGTTTTTGAATTTTTCCACGAAAATTCTTCCGTAATCTCACAGCTTGCTGCCGCTTTTTGCGGTCTGTCCCGGTTTTCTGCTGAAAATCCGGGGTATTATGCTTCTGTAATGATATTATTTTTGTACAACAATATATTATTGTATATCAATTATATATGATACATAGTTAGATGTTTATAAAATAGACATAATCGAAAAATGTCACTACGATGTCACAGTAGGTGTTTTTAAACGAAACTATTTACTGAACATAGAGAGGATAAAAAGGTTGCAAAGAACGGTAAAACAGTCAAGAAATAATAACAAGGGGACAGATTTTCCTTTACGTTGCCCAATATAGCCGTAAAAAGCAGTAAATGAACAAATATTTCTCTCAATAAATCGTTTATTCAAGTAAAATCATTAAATTTGCACTCAAAGCAATAAATTGAAGCAAAATGGAAGACTTGAATCAATTAAAATTGGTGCTGGTGAAGAAAAAGAAAACCAACAAATGGTTGGCTGAACAGTTAGGTGTTAATCAGACTACTGTTTCCAAGTGGTGTACAAACACAACTCAACCTGATTTGGCAACCCTGAAACGCATCTCGGAATTGTTGGAGGTCAATGTAGGGGAAATTATCAACTTTGAGTAGAGGGGGATGACTTATGGGCAATGCGAAATTTAATGAGAATACAAGGGTGCAAGTTCCCGCCGCGCTTCATTTATGCAAGTTGGGATATACTTATATAGATAATATCTGTGCCTATGACACGAAGACAAACATACTGATAGATGTTTTTCTGAATGCAGTGAAGCGTCTCAATCCCGAAATGTCAGGCTCGGAGGCATCAATACTGTTTTCCAAAATTATTAACACTACAGCCAATGATGACTTGGGACGTGAGTTTTACCATTTGCTGTCTGCCAACAGCGGCGTTAAACTTATCGATTTTAAGGAACCCGGCAACAATGATTGGCATGTGACCACGGAGTTCACTTGTGAGAATGAAGATACCGAAGACGAGTTCCGCCCGGACATCACCTGTTTTGTAAACGGTTTGCCTCTTGCTTTTATTGAAGTGAAGAAACCCAATAATCGTGAGGGAATCTTAGCAGAACGGGAACGTATTAACAAACGGATGAGCAGGTCATGTTTCCGCCGTTTCTTCAATGTGACCCAACTAATGATATTCTCCAACAATCAGGAATATGAAACAGATAGCAGTGTACCTATACAAGGGGCTTTCTATTGTTGCACAGCTAAAGAAAAAGCATTTTTCAATGTATTCCGTGAAGAGGACAAACAGCTTTTCATGAGTTATCCTTACAAAACTATTACAGACGAGGACGAGAATAAGGTGCTGAGGCATCGCAACTGCGTGGTCATCAAGAATCTTCCGGAATATCAGACAAACAAATCCGTCACGACACCCACTAACCGGATATTGACTTCCTTGTTGAGCAAAGAGCGGTTCCTTTTCTTGCTGCGTTATGGATTCGCATACGTGGAGCGCAAAACAGAATTGGAAGATGGCACACAAGGCACAGAATTGCAGAAACATGTTATGCGTTACCAACAGATGTTTGCTTCGTATGCCATCCGCAATGCCTTATCAAATGGTGTGAAAAGTGGCATCATCTGGCACACGCAGGGAAGCGGAAAGACAGCTCTCGCATATTATAATGTAAAAAGTCTTACGGATTATTTTGCCAAACGCAATGTGGTGGCAAAGTTCTATTTCATAGTAGACCGCATTGACTTGATGAAGCAGGCATCCGATGAGTTCGTAGCCCGGGGACTTGTTGTCCGCAAAGCAAAAGACCGCAAAGAACTGATGGACGACATCGCGAGCCGGGAAATAACAAGCAACGATGAGGGCAAGCCGGAAATTATGGTTGTCAACATCCAAAAGTTCAAAGAGGATAAAGCCAAAGTGACAGTTGATGACAGTTACAGTACTAATCTGCAACGCATCTTCTTCATTGACGAGGCTCACCGTGGCTACAATCCACAAGGGAGTTTTTTGGCAAATCTCTTGGAAGCGGATAAAAATGCCGTGAAGATAGCCTTGACCGGGACACCGTTACTTAAAGAGGAATGAGAGTCTTGGCGAGTGTTCGGCGACTACATGCACACTTATTATTACGACAAGTCCATTGCTGACGGCTATACCCGAAAACTCATGCGGGAGCCGGTGGAAACAATCTATAAGGAGAGAATTGAGAACATCCTTGACGAACTGGCAGGTAAGGTGGAAGTCAGGAAATCAGACATCGACCGCAACCAAATCATAGAAAATGATAGCTATCTGAATGCGCTGCTGGACTATATCATCTCAGACTTCCGCCGTTTTCGCCGTGAGCAAAACGATGAGACTGTCGGTGCAATGATAGTGTGCAAGACAAACCCGCAGGCAAAGAGACTACACGGCCTTTGGCAAAAGCGGTTCTGCTTTGCAAGCAAAGTCGGCCGCCAACAGGAACTACAGATGGGGTTGGCAGCTGAGCCGATGCTCCAATATGGAAGTTACAAGCCATTGAAAGCTGCACTCATATTGCACGATGGTGATGAGAGGGAGCAAGAAAAGAGCATTGAGGGCTTCAAAAAATGGCAAGAGGTCGATGTGCTCATTGTCAATAGAATGCTTCTGACCGGCTTTGACGCACCACGTTTGAAGAAGTTGTACTTGGGTCGCTCTCTTGACGGACATGACTTGTTGCAAGCACTCACAAGGGTAAATCGCCCTTATCGGGATTTCAAGTACGGCTATGTGGTGGACTTCGTGAACATCAAGGAGAATTTTGATGCCACCAACGACCGCTATTTGCGGGAACTAAACCGAACTTCAGACGAGACAGGCATTTCGCACCATGAGGATATTGCCAACGACATTCTAGTGAGCAAAGAAGATGTTGAGGCAAAGATAAGGCAGGTCAAGAGTGTACTGTTCAACTTTACGACCGATAACATGGAGGAGTTCCGCAAGGAAATCGACGAGATAACGAATAAGGACAATCTGTATGAATTGCGCGACATACTTTCCACGGGTAAGGCTATCATCAACCAAGTACGTTCTTTCGGTGATGAAGAAACGAAAGAGAAACTTGCCTCGCTTCCTACGGGTACAATACCTACGCTCATAACAGAAGTCACTCACCGCATTGAGCGCATCAATCTTCTTGAAAATACGGAACACAAAGCAGATGTTTCGGGCATTATAAATGTAGCCTTGTCTGAACTTGAATTCGAATTCAAGAAAGGCATTCCAGAGGAACTGCGTATTATAGTCAACGACATTCGGGAGCGGTGCGAGCGTGTGCAAGCTGAGTTTGAGGCTAACTTTGATACCAAAGAAGAAAAATATGTCATTCTTGCCGATGAGTTTCGTGAGTATTTCCGTAAGAAAGGTTTTGTTCCTCAAAGCACGGAAGATGCCAAGGCAAGCATTCAATACATGGATGAGGTCATGAAAAAGATACGTGAAATCAACCGCCGGAACAACGTGTTGAAACACAAATATAAAGGGGATGAGCGGTTTGTCCGCATACACAAACGCATCGAGGAACAGAACCAAAAGCGTGAGCGTCCTATTATTTCTGCACACGAATACGAGGTGGCCGAAAACCTTTCAAAAATGAAGGAGGAAATAGACAGACGGTTGTTCCTTGACATCAACATCCTTGATAATGAGCCTGCTTTCCAACAAGACGTGCTTGCTATCATTGGCAAAGAACTATTGAGCATGAGAATACGTGCAGACATCAAAGACCGCAAGTATTTGGGTGGCCTAATAGCAACAGAATATCTACAACAACGTAATTATACCTATTAGAAAATGAGCAATATCAACATATCAGAGGCAACCATAGCCCTTATAGATTCATTGAAAAGTACAACCGGGGCTTTTGGTTTGGCAGGAACCGGGAGCGAATACAAAATCGTGACCGAAATGTTCCTCTACAAGTTTTTTAATGACAAATTCGGTTATGAAGCCAAACGTGACTCGATGTACGGGGAACGTCTGTCGAAAGCGGAGAAATGGGATGCCGAGTACGACACGTTCACGGAAGAGGAAGTGGAGGATTTATTCAGCTATATGCCTCACTCCGTGCCCCGGCTGAAACCGGAACATACATTGTCGCATTTGTATAATTCTGCCACAAAGGGCGATTTCTCCACATTGCTCGATGCCACACTGGTTGACATAGCGTCACTCAATGCGGAAACATTCTCTGTTACCACTTCCGGGAAAAGTAAGGTCAACATCTTCTTTCCGCTCACCACTTATGTCACCGACGCTCAAAAGCGTGACGAGTTCGCCAAATCGTTGATGCGCAATGTTGCTTCGTTCAATTTTGAAGAAGTATTCGATGAGAAATACGACTTCTTTTCACGCATTTTCGAACATCTCCTTAAAGGATTCAACAATGCGGGTGGCGGCAAATATGCGGAGTATTACACGCCTCGTGCAATAGCGCAGGTAATGGCTCGGCTACTGGTTGGCGAGAATGCCGATTTACGTGGCATGACCTGCTACGACCCATCGGCAGGAACCGGCACATTGCTGATGGCTCTCGCTCATCAGATTGGAGAAGAGCGTTGTTCCATTTTCTCGCAAGACATTTCGGAGAAGTCATCGGAAATGCTTCGCTTGAACCTTATACTCAATAATTTTGCGGCTTCGTTGCCGAATGTGGTACAAGGAAACACGCTGACCGAGCCATCACATAAAGAAAATAACGGAACATATAAAAAGTTCGACTTTATCGTCTCGAATCCACCGTTCAAGCTCGATTTCCCCGAATACCGCGACACTTTGGCTTCTGACACCATCCGCTTTTGGGCGGGAGTGCCTAACGCAGTGAAAAAGGTTGACCCGATGAAGCCTAAGATGGCTATTTACACCTGTTTTATCCAGCATGTGCTTAATTCACTTAAACCGACAGGAAAGGCCGCTATTGTCATACCCACAGGTTTCATCACTGCCAAGAGTGGTGTGGAAAGACGCATATTGCAAAAAATAGTAGACGAGCGGTGGGTCTACGGTGTAGTGTCCATGCCGAGCAATGTGTTTGCCACAACAGGTACAAACGTGTCGGTCATCTTTTTCGACAAAGCGGCCAACCACGATAAGGTTATATTGGTAGATGCAAGCAAGTTGGGCGAGGAATATAAGGAGGGGAACAACCAGAAACGCCGCCTCCGGGACTATGAGATAGACCAGATAGTCAATACATTCCAAAACAAGGAGTCCGTGGATGATTTCTCTGTCGCTGTCACCTACGACGAGATAAAGGAAAAGGGCTACAGCCTTTCTGCCGGGCAATACTTCGACATCAAGATTGACTATGTGGATATTACTGAAGAAGAGTTTAATAGGCGTATGGCAGAGTACAAGCAGACACTGACACAACAATTTGAAGAGAGCCACCGATTGGAAACGGAAATTATGAAACAGTTGGATGCCTTAAAGTTTAACGTAAATGTAGGGAACAATGAGTAAAGGACTGACCATTATAGATAAGGACTACACCCAATGGGTGGAAGACCTTAGTGTGCGTTATCGCCAAAGCCAAGTCAAGGCAGCTGTCAGGGTAAACCGCGAAATGCTCAAGTATTATTGGGAACTCGGTCGTGATATAGAAGAAATGCACGTAGAAGAACGTTGGGGTGAAAGTGTTATTAGAAATCTTTCTGCGGATTTACAACGTAAAAATCCTAATTCAACAGGGCTTTCACGTACCAATATCTATTATGCAAAGAAATTCTATCTTCTGTATTCCCAATACCTGAAAGTTGTCCCACAACCTGTGGGACTTTTAGAGAATGAAAAAGTGTCGCAACCTGTGATGCAATCTCAAACTTCTGATTTTGTCCCACAAACCGTGGGACAATTAAAGGAAATGCTTTTTTCTATACCTTGGGGACATCATCGTTATTTGATGGATAGATATGGTACAGAGCCTGCAAAGGCACTCTTTTATGTGAGAAAGACAATGGAAGAGGGTTGGAGCCGCGATGTGTTACTTAACTTTATGGACACGGGGCTTTATGAACGAGAGGGCAAAGCCCTAACAAATTTCACCCGCACATTACCGGATGAGACGAGCGACCTTGCACAAGAGTTGACAAAAGACCCTTATAACTTTGCCTTTACAGGAATAACCAAGCCCTATAACGAGCGTATTCTCAAAGATGCGCTACTCGCCAATATATCACAATTCTTGTTGGAACTTGGTACTGGCTTCGCATACGTTGGCAAAGAATATAGGCTTCAAATTGGGCAAAAGGAGAAATTCATTGACTTGCTTTTCTATAACTTGAAATTATCATGTTATGTGGTTATAGAGGTTAAAATAGGCGAGTTTGATTTTCAAGATTTGGGACAACTAAGTGGTTATGTGGTCGCTTGTAATCATATCCTTAAAAAAGAGGGAAGAGACAATCCTACAATCGGTTTGCTTATCTGTCGTCAAAAAGATTCATTACTCGCACAATATGCTTTGGAAGGTAGTAATCTTCCATTAGGCATATCTGAATATGAGTTATCTAAACTCTATCCCGAAAAAGTGGAGGGAACTATCCCTACAATCGAAGAACTGGAAGCTAAGTTGGGAAATGAATAATAATAGGAATAAGTATGATTGATTACGATAAGATAAATAAATACGTGGCTACGATGCTTTCAAAATCAGACAGTTGCTGCCGATTAACAAATGTTGCTTTTGATGATTTATTTGGATCTAAAAATCTGGCTATATCAGAAAGGGATTTGCATGAGGGCATTGAGTATGTAATTGCTAAAAATAAGAAAGAAATAGAAGAACGCCATTATTCTACCACTGAACAGAAAGAAACGGAAAAGAATAGACGAGAACTTATTCTGAAATCTCTTGAAGAGCAAATTAAAGTGTATCTTAAAAGCCAAAATAGATTGTTATAATGGATAAAATATCACCCAAATATCAAATGAGGATTGTACAAAACATCAATGACAAATTGTATGAGTTATTTAAATCGTATGAAGATGTGGAAGCCTACATTGAAAAGTGGCGCGATGTTTATGACAATTTTGGTAATGCCAATTTCTACATTCTATATAAAGATAACGAATGCAAGAAAATTGACTTAAAAAAGACCCTTCATCAAATAGATGGTGAGACATTGTTAAAGATGGCTATTGATTTGGGACTTGAGACTCCCGATTTCATTCCTTCTATCCCGACATTTAAGAACGATTTGAAATCATCGTATGAAACAGCGGCACAAACATTCGATAAGGCATTTTGTAATGTAGAAAAAGATCCAAACCTTGCTGTTGGTTTGGCAAATTCCGCATTAGAAAGTATCATCAAAGAGATATTGAAAGATGAGAGGCTACAAGTCGAATATAACGACAAAGATACTTTGTCGAAATTAATAAAAAACATCTGCAAAGCATTTCGGTTTAACAATGACACTTCATTACCCCAAGAAGTACAGACAATAGCCAAATCTTTGATAGCTTGCAGCTGTGCCATTGAAAACCTGCGTAGTACAAAAACGGAGATGCATGGTAAAACGCAAGACGATATAATTATTGATGATCCATTATGCGCTTATTTTATAGTTAATGCGGTTTCTACGGTAGGACTATTCTTATTAAACCATTATAAGGAAAAATATCCTCCAGTGATTAATACTTCCTTATCTGTTTTTGACCCTAATGATTTACCTTTTTAGGTTATGCTTAATATGAAATTGACAAAATATAAATTGGGAGAAATTCTTGATGTTACAAGAGGAACAAGTCTCAGCAGTGAGTTTTACGCCACTGAGGGTAAGTATATTCGTCTGACTTGTGGTAACTTCGACTATAAGGACAACTGCTTTAAGGAGAACAAGTCCAAAGATAATTTGTATTACATCGGTGAGTTCAAACCTGAGTTTTTAATGGGAAAAGGAGATATTATCACTCCTTTGACCGAACAGGCAATAGGATTGCTTGGTTCTACTGCCATTATTCCTGAAAGTGGTAAATATATCCAAAGCCAAGATGTGGCAAAGATTGTTTGCAAAGAGGACTTGTTAGACAAAGATTTTGCTTTTTATCTCATATCCTCCGCATTGGTCAAACAACAATTAAGTGCCGCTGCCCAACAGACTAAAATTCGCCACACATCACCTGATAAAATCAAGGATTGCACAGTGCGTATTCCCGAATTATCAGAGCAAAAACGCATCGGTAAGTTATTACGTTCTATTGACAGCAAAATAGCCCTTAACCATGCGATAAATCAGAATTTAGAAGCGATGGCAAAACAGCTTTATGATTACTGGTTTGTTCAGTTTGACTTTCCGAACGAAGATGGTAAACCATACAAAAGTAGTGGCGGCGAAATGATTTGGAATGAGAGTTTGAAGAGAGAAATTCCGAAAGGATGGATTACCACAACAATAAATGGAGTATGTACAAGTTGTAGAGGAGTGTCTTATGGGAAAGATGATTTGTTACCTAATGGTAATGGCGTACTTGTACTTCGAGGTAATAATATTGAGAACAATCATATTGTATATGATTCAAATGTTGCTTTTGTCCCTTATGATTTTATTAATGAAGAACAACGTATAAAAGAGGGTGATATTGTAATGACTATGTCAAGTGGAAGTAAAGCCCACGTTGGTAAATGCGCAATGTTTTATAAGGATTCGGAACACACTTTTGGGGCTTTCTTATCTAAGTTTACCCCAAAGAAAGAAATGCGCTATATGATATTTTTGTTCTTAACTTCAGAATATTTCAAATCTCTTATAACAGCATTCTGCAATGGTACAGGAATTAATAATTTAACGAATCAGACTTTTGACGATGTAATTTTGGTACTCCCAAATGAGAATACATTGCAACAATTTGAAAGTAAAGTGAAACCCTTATTTGACATAATTGGCAACAATGAGGAAAACATTGAAATTCTCACTAAGCAACGCAACGAACTTCTCCCACTTCTGATGAATGGTCAAGTGTCGATAAATTCTGATTTATCAGTTTATTGAGCCGAATTTTATAGTCAAGATTCAAGAAAAACGTGCCAATACTTTCCTCTGAACAAGAAAGTGTTGGCATTTCGTATCTGAGTATTTGGCTTTTATCTCCACGAGGCATTTTACTTCCTTTTGCTCCCTGCATCACATAGTCAAAAAATGAATCTTGAAGAAGTATGGCATAAAGAAAACTTGGTGAATGTCCCTCTTTAGCTCTAAAAACCAACACGTCAGAAGAGGCTCCACCATCTATATCTGCAAACCAAACCTTTTTGAGATATGGTCTGATATTTGCTATTAATATATCGCCACGTTGGTAGCGAGTGAGACAACAAGGCTGTGGCGGAAGATTAGATGCAACCTCTCGTCCTTTTTTATTTTGTAAAATACAATCTGTAGTAACGTATTCGGATAAAGAAATATCATTACTACTTATTTTATCAGTTACATAATATGCGATTGATGATAACTTATTCATTAGTTGTCTTCAGGTTTAAGTTTTGGGAGTTTTGAAGAAGATTTCTCAATTTTCTTTTCATTGGAAGCAACGCGTCGTTCTACCTTCTTGATGTCCTCAGCTGCTGGCAGTTCTTCCGTGCGTATGCCTCGCTGACCGAGCATTTGTCGGATGCTGCGGTTGTTATCCATATGTTCGGTAGTTATACTATGCTCACCATAAAGGTCTTTTTGTTCGACATTGTAATTTGTCATTTCTGTGGCAAGGTTTTTTGCTGCAATTGTAAGAGTTGGAAGAAAATCTGCTAATGGGCGTGTCGATTTAATGCCAAGCCGGTTCTTCATATCTTCTGTTGTATGCCCACCGAATAACACACCATCACCTTTAGAACGAATGCGTCCAAAACCTTTATCATCCACTCCGCGCTCATAAATATTACGTGATAATTGTTTTTCGGAAGAACGCAGACGATCTCTCGTTTCAAGTCGCGACAATTGTTCTATATGCTCCGCAATAAGTTCTGCGCGTCGAGTTTGTACGGCAAAATAACCTTGTGCAAAAGCTATTTCTTCTTTCTTAGGGTCGCCATTCTGTGCGACAAGATAGCACGCATAACGAGTCAGCATGAAATCTTGTATTTCACGCTTAGCCCCGCTACCCAAAGTAACCATTTTCGTGACCTCACGAAAATGGTCGTCTATGTTGATATTCTGCGTTTTACATGATTCAACAGCGCGAGTCAATGCTACTTGAAAATTCTCCCATCTTGCATACCCCAATATAATCTGCAATTCTCTCGCAAACCATACTTCTATTTTATCCGCTCCATTATCGTCTTCGATATAATGGCAAATGTCATCAAACGATTGCTTATGTTTATTGATTCTCTGCAAGTCCATAGTGCTTTTATTAGCGTTCCATATTAGACTGCAAAAGTACAAATTTTAAAGCAGAAATCAGCACGGTTATTATCCCAAATACTTCTTATGAGCTAACTTTACATTGTTTTGATTCACAATAGCATAATGTAGTGTGGTATCTATGCGTACATGACCAAGTAATCGCTGCACCTGTTCGAT
>OHBJ01000951.1_pt1 | contig 19758 bp, 16 predicted proteins | sample 1577241 | NCBI WGS metagenome assembly OHBJ01 (sample SAMEA3541594, study PRJEB24748) | human gut metagenome | biome: human gut; feature: human-associated habitat; material: faeces | place: China | collected 2012 | reverse complement strand
ACGGGTCCACGACCGGCCAGGCGGCGCGATGCACGGAACCGGAACCGGCGTGCATCCAGCTCCACACTTCCTCGGTGGCGTACGGCAGGTACGGGGCCAGCAGGCGCGCGAACGCATCAAGACCCAGGCCCAGCGTGGTGCGTGCGGACTTCACCGCGGCCTCGCTCGGCACGTTGCCGGTGGAATCGGCGGTGCCGTAGGCGCGGTTCTTGACCAGCTCGATGTAGTCGTCGCAGAACTGCCAGAAGTAGTTCTCGATGACTTCCAGAGCCTTGGAATGCTCGTAGTTGTTGAGATCGTCGGTGGCTTCGCGGACCACGGCGGCCATCTTGGACATCGCGGAACGGTCGATCGGCTCGGTCACGTCGGCCGGGTTCCATGCGGCGACTGCCGGAGCGCCCACGTGATGGTTCTCGTCCTCACGGCCGATGGCTAGCGCGAACTTGGTGGCGTTGAGCAGCTTGATGGCAAGACGACGGCCGATCTTCATCTGGCCTTCGTCGTACGTGGCGTCCAGGCCCAGACGTGCGGCGGCGGCCCAGTAACGCACCGCGTCGGCGCCGAACTGTTTGATCGGCTTGTCCGGCACGACCACGTTGCCCTTGGACTTCGACATCTTCTTGTGGTCCGGATCGAGGATCCAGCCCGACAGCGTGGTGTTGGCCCACGGCAGGCACTTGTTCTCGAGATGCGCGCGATCCATGGTGGAGAACAGCCAAGTGCGGATGATGTCCTGGCCCTGCGGACGCAGATCCATCGGGAAGGTGGCATTGAAGATCGCCTGGTTCTCCTCGCCCGGCTCCTCCCAGCGGGTCACGATCTGCGGGGTGAGCGACGAGGTGGCCCAAGTATCCATGATGTCCGGCTCGGCGGTGAAGCCGCCCGGCACGTCACGCTGGTCCTCGGTGTAGCCTTCCGGCACATCGTCGGTCGGATCGATCGGCAGACGGTCCTCGCTCGGGGTGATCGGATGATCGTAATCCGGGGTGCCATCCTCCTTCACCGGGTACCACAGCGGGAACGGAACGCCGAAGAAGCGCTGGCGGGAGATCAGCCAGTCGCCGTTGAGGCCGTGCACCCAGTTCTCGTAGCGCACGCGCATGAAATCGGGGTGGAAGTTCAGCTCCTTGCCGCGCGCGATGAGCTCGGCGTTCAGCTTCTCGTCGGTGCCGCCGTTCTTCAGGTACCACTGGCGGGAGGTGACGATTTCGAGCGGCTTGTCGCCCTTCTCGTAGAAGTTCGTCATACGCTTGGTCGGGGTCGGCTCGCCGTCCAGATCGCCGGCAGCGCGCAGCTCGTCGACGATGACCTTACGTGCGGAGAACGTGGTCTTGCCCGCGGTCTCCTGGAAGATACGCTTGCCTTCCTCGTCTTCGATCCAATCCGGGGTGTCCATGACGATGCGCCCGTTGCGCTGGATGATGGAACGCAGCGGCAGGTTCAGATCGCGCCACCATTCGACGTCGGTCACGTCGCCGAACGTACAGCACATGGCGATGCCGGCGCCCTTGTCCATTTCCGCCGCCTTATGCGCCAGAATCGGCACCTTCACATGGAACAGCGGGGAGTAGACGTACTGGCCGAAATACTGCTTGTAACGCTCGTCGTCCGGATGCGCGATCAGCGCGCCGCAGGCGGCCAGCAGTTCCGGACGGGTGGTCTCGATGTAGATCGGGGTGCCGTCTTCGAAACGGAAGGCCAACTTGTGGTAGAAGCCCGGGTATTCGCGCGATTCCAGTTCGGCCTGCGCCACTGCGGTCTGGAACGTCACGTCCCACAGGCCCGGGGCGTCCTTCTGATACGCCTCTCCGCGAGCCAGGTTGCGCAGGAACGCTTTCTGGGCCACGCGCTGCGGATGCTCGCCGATGGTGTGGTAGGTCTGCGACCAGTCGATGGACAGGCCGAGGGAGCGCCACAGCGCCTCGAACTGCTTCTCGTCCTGGGCGGTGAGCTTTTCACACAGTTCGATGAAGTTCTTACGGGAGATCGGCACCTGGTCCTTGGCGTCGATCTTCTTGCCATCGGTGCCTTCGAACGGCGGCACGAAATTCGGATCGTACTTCAGGGAAGTGTCCACGCGCACGCCGTAATAGTTCTGCACACGGCGTTCGGTCGGCAGGCCGTTGTCGTCCCAGCCCATCGGGTAGAACACGTCGTAGCCGTTCATGCGCTTGAAACGCGCGATCACATCGGTATGCGTGTAGGAGAACACGTGGCCCACATGCAGGTGGCCCGAAACGGTGGGCGGCGGGGTATCGATGGAATAGACGGCCTTGCGGTCGCGGGTGCCCTGGAACTTGTAGACTCCGCTCTCGTCCCAGACGCCACGCCACTTGTCTTCGAGACCGTCCACGCCGACCCTGTCGGGCAGCGGCGTGAGGTTCGCGTTGATGGTGTTATCTTGGCTTTCAGTCATAGTCGCTAGTCTAGAAAGCGAATGTGACAACTGCCGTCGTATCAGCGCCTATCGAACCGAATGCCGGAATCGCAGGCAAATCGCGGAAAATCCACATAAAAAACCGTGGAAAAATCAGTGCAGCGTCAATCTGTTCAACGGCAGCAGACGGTCGGTCAGATTCTTCGGATACCCCTGCAGCCCATCGGAAACGGCAAGGAAGTTCTTACGTGTGTACAGCCAGTCGCTGGCCGCGTTTTCGCTGACGGCGCGCGCGTAATCGCGCATGCGGGCCTGATAATCGTTGTCGTTGGTCGCGGCCATGGCATTGGCGTAAGCCTGCTGCGCGTCGCCGTTCTCGAAATGGAACACGGACTGGCCGTTGTCGAAGACGCTTGCGTCACCTTCGTCGCTCATGGTGGTCAGCGCGATGTTATAGGTGCCGGCGTTCATGCGTTCCGTCACGTCCGCGGCGGAATCGAGCACTTCCAGATTGGTGTTGATGTTGAGGTTTTCGATGGCGGTTTTCACGTCGTTGCCGATGCTTTCGTATTCCTTCGGCACCAGAATGTCGATTGGCGCGATGTAGTTCACTCCGAAATACGTGCGCATCCGTTGCCCCTGTTCGAGGTTGTAGAGGTACAGTCCGCTCAGGTCCTCATACCCGTCTTCCAGCGGGCTGATCGGCCCTCCTAGCGGCGCGTACGCGTCGGGCGCGTTCTTGGCGATGGTCTTCGCATCGATGGCGTATCGCGTCATCTTGCGGATCTGCTCGTCGGAGAAGGGGCTGTTGTTGTCGTTGTTGAACGCGAGCATCACCTTGTCGAAGCTGATGCCGCTGTCCGCGGTAATACCGTTGGTTTTGCCCAGTTCCGAGGCGGTTGAAGCGCTCAGCGGCAGCGCCATGCTGATTTTGCCGGCTTTCATGGCATCGGCCATGGATTCCTCGTTGGCGTAGTAGTAGAGCGTCACTTGCGATGATGCGGCTTTTTTGCCCCAATACGAGTCGTTGCGTTGCAGCGCGATTTGCGATTGGTCCGCGGTTGACACGGTGAATGGTCCCGATCCGACCGCCGATTTCGCATAGTTGGTTTTGCTTTCCGCGTCGTACACGACGCCTGCACGGCCGGCCAGCGCGCGCAACAGCCGCGGATTCGGCTTGGCGAGCGTGATGACCACCGTATTCGCATTGGGATTGGTGATTTCCTTCAGATCACCAAGCTGGTCGGCTCCCACGTAATGGTTGTTGACGGCGTTCTGCAGCGACCAGACCACGTCGGACGAGTCGAGTTTGTGCCCATTGGCGAACGTCATGCCGCCGTTCAACGTGAACGTGTACGTGAGACCGTCGTCGGAAGCCTGCCAGGAGCTGGCGATTCCCGGCTGCAGCTTGTTGGTTTCGCTGCGTGACACCAGCGTTTCGTATACGTTGCCGAGCAGCGCTTGCTCCACGGCGGTGCCTTGTTCGGTGCGGATGTCAAGCGATTTCGGCGCATTGCCTTCGATGCCGACGGTCACCGACGAGTCGGAGACGAGCGTGCCGAAGGATGTGATGGGATTCTTGCGGCCTGTCAGCGACAGTCCCAGCCACAGCAGCACACTGAGCACGATCGCGACGCCGAAGAAGATCAGCCAGCGCGTCGCCTCGGCTTTCAGATTACGTTTCCGCCCGTTTTCATCCATGCACCCGAGTCTAGTTGACGCGTGCTACACGCCCGATGGCCGGGTGCGATTCGACGGAGTGCCGGCGCGGCGGCTGGCATGCGTCGGAATCACGCGGCGAACGCGCCCGGACACGTGTCGTTGAGGGGGCAGTCGGCGCAATCCGGTTTTCGCGCATGGCAGATGGCACGGCCATGCAATATCAAACGGTGAGACAGATCGGTCCATTCTTCGGGAGGGAAGCAGGCGGTGACCTCACGTTCGATGGCCACTGGGTCAGGGGAGGGGCTCGCCCAGTCGGACCGCCACCGCAATCGCCCAGTCACACGAATCACATGCGTGTCCACAGGAAAACCGGGCACGCCGAACGCGTTGCCCAACACCACGTTCGCGGTTTTGCGGCCCACGCCCGGCAGGCTGACCAGCGAAGCCATATCGGCCGGCACCTCGCCCCCGAATCGCACGCACAACTCATGCGACAGCCCGATGATATTGCGCGCTTTCGTACGGAAGAAGCCGATGGTGCGGATGATGTCCTCGACGTGCTCGGGATTCGCGGCGGCAAGCTCCGCCGGACCGGGATATTCGCCGAACAGTTCCGGCGTGACCATGTTCACGCGCTTGTCGGTGGTCTGCGCGCTCAACACCGTAGCCACCAGCAGTTCGAAAGGAGAATTGAAGTTCAACGCGCATTTCGGATCGGGAATCTCCACGCACAACTGCTCGTATTCCTGATGCATGCGCGCGATCCGCGCCTTCTTCGATTCCCGAGGCATGCCTCCCAGCCTACCCCTCGCATGCGGACGAACGCGGGAAACCTGCGGAAACGTCGCAATCGGCAAAAACAGCGAAAATCCATCGAAAAAAACGACAGAAAATCAGCAAAAAACAACAGGAAATCAGCGAAAGGCCAACGAAAACAAACGAAACCCGTCGAACATCAACGGAATGATCGCAAGAAAAAGTCAGCTTTCGCCGGACTCGCCGTGAGCCGCATCCTTGGCCGCGGCCTCATGCTCATCCTCTTCCGGCGGATCGAAACGATAGCCGACGTTGCGCACGGTGCCGATGAGATGCTCGTACTCGCCGCCCAGCTTGGCGCGCAGACGACGGATATGCACGTCCACAGTGCGGGTGCCGCCGTAATAGTCGTAGCCCCACACCTCCTGCAGCAGCTGCGCGCGCGTGAACACGCGGCCCGGATGCTGCACCAGATACTTGAGCAGCTCGAACTCCTTGTACGCCAAGTCGATCGGATGGCCGTGCAGACTGGCCGTATAGCCATTCGTATCCACCACCAAATCGCCGGAACGGATCAGACCATCCTCGTTCTGCACGCCCTGCTCGCCCGAACCGGACGCCGTGTTGACCGGCGCGTTGCCACGTTCGGAAACCAGGCGCAAACGCCCCTCCACCTCGGCGGGGGACGCCGTAGCCACCACCACATCGGCAATGCCCCACTGCGAATTGACCACGGTGAAGCCGCCCTCGGTGAGAATGAGCACGATCGGCGTGGACAGTCCCGACGCGTGAATCAGACGGCACAGCGTTTTGGCGGTGGCCAGGTCGTCACGCGCATCAAGAAACAGAACGGTGTTCTCCGGCATCTTCACCAGGCTGGCCGCATCCATCGGCAACACGCGCACGCGGTGGGAAAGCAGCGCCAACGAGGGGAGAACGGTAGCTGGATCGCTAGCGAACGTCATAAGCGTAAGATCCGTCACGTCAGCTCCCTTTTGTTCTAAACTGATGCCGCGATTGTACACGCAAAATGTATTATCGGCGTTTCATCGATTGTAACTGAAGTATGTGGACACATACGGCTACATTTATTCATATTGCATACGTATTGACCACAATATGAAAAGGGGGTCCGAGATGACCGCTGAGACGGCCACCGCCCAGGAAGCCACGCGGAAAGTCGCTTTTGCCAAGGTCCTGGCGATTCAGATCATCGCATACGTGGTGCTGGTGGCGCTCGCATTGGTTCCCGGCATGATGTACGGCGACGCCGCCAAACCGGCCGCGGTTCCGTTCACGATCATCGCCTCGCTGGCGATGGTCGTGCTGCTGGTGGTGTTCAGTCCGTTCCGCGACGGCGTCGCCGGCCATGTGATCGCCGCGATCGCAGGCCTGCTGTCGGCGATCTGCGCCACGACCGTGATGCTGGGCAATGTGATCTTCCCCGCCGGCCTGGATGGCGGCAAAAGCTTCTCCATGGAGGAAGCGTGGATCGCCGGCGTGGGCGGACTGCTGATCGTGCTGATCATCGTATCCTTCGGCCGGCAGATGGCCCGCGAAAACCGCACGCACCTGATCCGCTCGCTGTCGCACAGCGTGGTCGAAGGCGTCGCCATGATCGCCAGCGCGGGCTGGTGCTTCCTGCCGGTGCTCCTGCCGACAACGCATTCCAGGGCCGCCGCCATGTCCGCTGCCTCCGGAGCCACGGTGGACATGTTCAGCAACGTGACCACGACATGGGTCGTCGCCGCGATCGTGACGGTATTGGTGGCCGTGGCGCTCACCGTGTGCTCGTACTTCTGGCACCGCGACGCCGACCCCGAGCCGGATGCGCGTTCGCCGTGGATCGGCCTCGCACTGCTGCCGGTCATGCTGACCGGTCTCGCAGTCGGTCTGGCGGCGCTCGCCATCGTCGTGCTGTAAACGGCTGTTCTAATGACAAAGCCCGTAATCGCAATGATTACGGGCTTTTATTATGTTGGATTGGCAGTCAACCGAGGAATCCGAGATGCTCGAACAGCACCTTCACGCCGATAAGAATCAGCACGATGCCGCCGGCGATCTGCGCGGGCTTCTGCCACCGCGAGCCGAACGCGCGGCCGATATACAGGCCGGCCGCGGAGAACAGGCCGGTGGTGATGCCGATGATGACCACCGACAGCCAGATGTTGAGCGTCATGAAAGCGAAGCTCACGCCGACCGCGAATGCGTCGATGCTGCAGGCCACGGCGAGCGGCAGCATGTGCTTCCAATCGAATTCAGGGGTTTCCTTGGCGTTCTCCTCGTCCTCTTCGAACGCCTCGCGTACCATATTGCCGCCGATTAGGGCGAGTATGCCGAAAATGATCCAATGGTCCACGGCGGTCACGTATTTGCTGAACGTGCTGGCCGCGAAATAGCCGAGCAGAGGGAAAAGCGCCTGGAATCCGCCGAACCACAGGGCGGTTTTGAACGCATCGACGCCGCGAAGCTTCTTGACGGTCAGGCCTTTGCCAATGGAGACAGCGAACGCGTCCATGGACACGGACACGCCAATAAGCAGAATCTGAATGAGCATAGCTGGTGAAAAGGTTCATCCCGCCGGTCTCCCCACGGGATGGGCCTCGACGGATTGCGTTCCGCCTACGCCTAGGAGTACCGACACAGAACTGCCGCACGCGGATGTGATATGTGACGTCCAGCGGGCTTTGAATTCAGCGAATACTGTTCGCATGCCGAAAATTACAAGAGACCACTATACCGCGGTACGAAGAAATCGGACGCTTTGGTCCGTTGGACTCCCCGCAACGGCACCTGGCCTCCACTGGCTGGAAAAGAGGAAAAGCCCACTGCCGGGGGCAGTGGGCTTTGACATAAAAAGGGGAGAAGCGATCACTTCTCGCTATCAGCGAGGCGCTTGCGGGCTGCGACGATTTCCTCCTCGGCCTTGGCGGCGCCAGTCCAGTAATCGCCCGGCAGGACTTCCTTGCCCGGCTCCAGAGCCTTGTACTGCTCGAAGAAGTGCTTGATTTCAGCCTTGTGGTACTCGGAAACATCTTCGACATCCTTGATGTCGTCGAAACGCACATCAGCCGGAACGCAGAGCACCTTGTCGTCTCCGCCAGCCTCGTCGACCATGTGGTACAGGCCAACGGCGCGGCATTCCACCACGCAGCCCGGGAACACGGAGTTCGGAATCATGACGAGTGCGTCGAGCGGATCGCCGTCCTCGCCCAGAGTGCCGTCGATGTAGCCATAGTCATCCGGGTAACCCATGGAAGTGAACAGGGTGCGGTCCAGGAACACGCGGCCGGTCTCGTGATCCACTTCGTACTTGTTCTTGGAGCCGCGCGGAATTTCCACCACGACGTTGAAGGTTTCTGCCATTGTTTTCTCCTTGATCGATATGATCAGTAGTAGTTCGTTACTTAGGATACCCGCTTTCACGCCATGTCGGCACCATTTTCCGGATACCTATATGAATGGTGCTCAGTGCTGGGGAGATAAGGCGTGATGCGCTCGCTGGTCAACATCTTTTTGGCCGATTGTGATTGACTATCCTGCCTTGGAACGTTGGAAGAACAATTCCGTAGGTGGTTTTGCTCTTCCGTAGGTGGTTGGCTCTGGTATCCCTGCGGCAAAAAGGCTTGATTTCAGCCATTCTGTTTGCGTGGATTGACCGGAGAGCACCTACGGAATCAAAAAAACCACCTACGGAGTGCACAAAGCCGGGTTGAAAACGTGAGAAACGTCTTCAACCCGCCCTTGATCTATGTGTTTTGTGCTGGCTGGGTGCTAGGCAGAGTGCCTAGCACCCAAACTCACTCAGTCCTCGACCACCGTCAGCACGTGCGCCACGTCGGCCCACGGTGCCAGCGAGACGTAGTTGTCCCAGCCCCAATCGAACTCGCGTCCGGTCAGCTCTTCGCGTACCTTGAGCGGCTTGTCGGTGGCGAAACCGAAGTCCGGCAGTTCGATGTGCACGATGGACTGATGCGCGTTGTGGCCGTCGAGGTTCACCACCACGATCACCGTATCCGGCTTGCCGGTACCGGTAAGCTCGGCCGGGGTCTGGCGCAGGAACGCGATGACGCCCGCATCGTCGCTCGGCAGGATGTGCAGGTTGTGGTAGCTGCGGCATGCCGGATGCTCAGAACGGATCTTGTTGAGCGAGGTGAGCAGCTCGGAGATGCCGTACTTGTCGGCCTCGTCCCACTCGCGCACCTTGACTTCGTACTTCTCGTTGTCGATCTGCTCTTCGAAGCCCGGACGCTGCTTGTTCTCGATCAGCTCATAACCGTTGTAGATGCCCCAGCTCGGAGAGCCCATCGCGGCGAGCACCGCGCGCACCGCGTGGCCGGCGATGCCGTTGTCGCGCAGGTAGGCGGTCATGATGTCCGGCGTGGACGGCCAGAAGGTGTTGTGCTGGTAGAAGCCCTCGTCTCCGTTGGTCTCCGCCAAGTACTCCTCGAGCTCCTCCTTGGAATTGCGCCACGGGAAGTAGCAGTGCGACTGCGTGAATCCGGCGTAGCTCAGCGCGCGCATCATGCCCGGACGGGTGAACGCCTCGGCGAGGAACAGCACCTCGGGATGCTTCTTGGTGACCGCGGCGATCACATCCTGCCAGAACCGCACCGGCTTGGTATGCGGATTGTCCACACGGAAGATCGTCACGCCGGCCTTGACCCACAGGTCCATGATGCGCTCGACTTCGGCCTCGATGCCCTCCATGTCGGCGTTGAAATCGATCGGATAGATGTCCTGGTACTTCTTCGGCGGATTCTCGGCGAATGCGATCGTTCCGTCCGGCTTGGTGCGGAACCAGTTCGGATGCTGCTTGACCCACGGGTGGTCAGGCGAGCACTGCAGCGCGAAGTCGAGTGCCACTTCCAGCCCCAGCTCATGCGCGTGCGCGCAGAACGCCTTGAAATCGTCCATGGTGCCGAGCAGCGGGTCGACGGTGTCGTGGCCGCCCAGCTCGGAGCCGATGCCGAACGGGGAGCCCGGATCGTGCGGTCCGGCAATCAGCGTGTTGTTGCGGCCCTTGCGGTTGGTCACGCCAATCGGGAAGATCGGCGGCAGGTACACGATGTCGAAGCCTTCGGCCTTCGCGCGGTCGAGGCCGGACAGCGCCGTCTTCAGCGTGCCCTGCACGATCTTGCCGTCGGCGTCGAAATACGCGCCTTCGGAACGCGGGAAGAACTGGTACCATGCGGCGAAGCTCGACTTCGGACGCTCCACGCGGAAGCGCTGCGGATTCGACGCGCTCAGGCCGTCGCGCAGCGGATTGGTTTCATGCAGGCTTGCGATTGCGTCGGTGGTCGCTGCGGCAAGACGCGCGGTCGCGTCGAGCGACTTGTCGGCAACGGTCTTCGCGGCTTCGCGCAGCGTCTTCTTGTCATCGGCGGTCAGCTTGGAATCGCGTGCGCCAGCCCAACGTTCCAGCAGCTGCGCGCCGGATTCCAGCGCGTTCTCCACATCGTCGCCGACCTCGACCTTGATTTGCGCGTCGTGCAGCCAGGAAGCGTACGTATCTTCCCAGCCTTCGACCACGATGTGCCATTCGCCGAGCTGCTTCTTGACGTCGGCATAGCCATCTTCCCACGGCTTCAGGTCGCTGTGGTCGCCGATCTTGACCATCGCTTCCCAGCGGTCCAGGCCGGGGTTGGTGCAGGTCATGGGGAAGCGGGCCTTCTCGGTGCCGCGCGTGTTGCGCACGGACACGGTGGCACCGGCCTTGGTGCGGCCTTCGATGAACACCTGCGCGGTGACCTTGAATGCCTCGCCAAGCTCCACGCGAGCCGGGTACAGGCCGTTTTCGGCGGACGGAGTGATGCCAAGAACGTTTACGCGGCCGAACTGTTCCGGGCTGGTGCGGTTGATGATAGGTGCTGGAGTTTCGCCGACGGTTCGCTTCGTTGCGGTTTTCGGCTTGGAAGTGCGCTTGGTGGTTGGTTTTTTGGTTGTCGTCTTTGCGGTTGATTTCGCGGCTGTCCTCGTTGTCTTTGTGGCCGCTGCCTTGGCTGTTGTCTTTGCTGTTGCCTTTGTGCGCGGTGTCGCGCTTGATGATGTTGCTTCATTCATATAGCCGATTATAGAGGTAGTTGTGTTCTTTTTGTGATTTCCCTTTTTCGTAACGATTACGGTGATGCGGCTACAAGTACTTTCTTCAAATACTTTTGGTAAAGCGTTTTAATACATGGTTTGCGATTATGTTCGATTATGAAGGCTGCGGCGGCATGACCATACGTTGTGTGTGCCGGTTGCGTTCGATATGTATGGGGACTTTATATAAAAGGAGCGAAACGTCCTGGGGAAAACAAAAAACCGGAAACCAAAAGGTTTCCGGTTTCAATTGGTAGCGGGGCATGGATTTGAACCATGGACCTCTGGGTTATGAGCCCAGCGAGCTACCGAGCTGCTCCACCCCGCGTCGGCTTGCCTTCATTGAGGCAGCTCTAACTACTTTACGGATGTTGGCTAATAAGTCAAATCGGCGTGTCGCATATTGCGCTGCTAGTGAAATCGCATATCCGATAACGCGTTATCCGTTTTTCGTATAACGCTGCGGACCGTCGATGAAAACCGCCGAATACGCCATATCCGGGTCCGCACCATAATAGGAAACATGCCTATCAAGATTCCCAGCGGCCTTCCGGCCAGAGACATTCTCGACTCCGAGCGCATCTTCGCGCTTGAAAAGCCCGAAGCGGAGCGCCAGCGTGTGCGTCCGCTCAAGCTGGTGATCCTGAACCTCATGCCGAAGAAGATCGAGACCGAAACGCAACTGCTGCGTCTGATCTCCAAGAGCCCGCTGCAGGTCGAGGTCGACTTCATGAAGACCTCCACCCACGAGGCCACGCACGTGAGCGCCGACCATCTGGTGAAGTTCTACGAGACGCTCGACGCGTTCAAAGACAACTATTACGACGGTCTTGTGGTGACGGGAGCGCCCGTCGAACACCTCGATTTCGAGCAGGTCGACTACTGGGACGAGTTCAAGCAGATTCTCGACTGGGCATCCACCCACGTCTTCTCCACCATGTACCTGTGCTGGGGCGCGATGGGCGCGCTCAACTATCGGTACGGCGTGCGCAAGGAGCTGCTGCCGGAGAAGCTCTTCGGAGTGTTCCCCCAGTATCTGCAGGACGAATACTGCTTCCTCACCAACGGTTTCGACGAGATCTGCCTGCAACCGCATTCCCGCCTGGCGGGGGTCAACGAGGGTGATATCGCCCATAATCCCGAGCTGCAGGTGCTCACGTGGGGTCCGAAGTCCGGCCCGGGGCTCATCGCCACGCGTGACTTCTCCGAAGTGTTCGCGCTCGGCCATTGGGAATACGGCAAGTACACGCTCGCCGAGGAATACGAGAGGGATATGAAGAAGGGCATGACCAACGTGCCGTTCCCCGAAAACTATTTCCCGCACGACGATCCGAAGCTCGAACCGCTGTTCGCCTGGCGCGCCCACGCCAACCTGCTGTGGCGCAACTGGCTCAACTGGGTCTATCAGACCACGCCATACGATTTGAGCGAAGTACCGCAGCTGCGCGAGGAGAAGCGCCTCGGCACCGACCGTTCGATCCGGCACGAGCCCGGTTCTCCGCGTGTCGACGCATTCACGCCATTCTCGCACGATGGATATGGTGTCATTCGCGGCTGATTTCACGAAGATCGGCGAGTACTGACAAGTATTGGCGATTGTCCCACGATTGCCGCTTTTACGCGGTGTCGTGGGCTTTTTGCGCGGTTTTTGTTGCCTGCTGCGACATCGTTTCATTTTCGCCGTCATATATTATGGTGCGATATGTTAAGTAAAACGTTTTATCAAGCAGTGTTGCAAACGATGTTTATTTTGGTGTGAATGGGGGTGAAATAGGCCGAATCGACAACGGCCGTGGTTGTGTCTAATAGTCCCCGCAACGTGCGAAACGCCGGTTTTCGCTATACGGTAGTAGGGGAAAGCTCCCGGTGCGGAATGTTGTCTAGCCACGGGCTGATAATCCTTTGCAGCCATTCGGGGCTGGTATGCGAACGCGTTTATGGGCGCGTTAACATAGAACCCGAAGGATGTTCTGGTTTGGTAACCGGAACGTCACATTCGACTCAGCTGTTGGGCTAGACTAACAGCTGACACAAGAGCAGGAGGCGTGAATGATTAGTGCATTGGGAGAGGGCATCATGACCATCGCCGATGGTCCAGAGATGCCGAGCATCAATGACTTCCTTCCCGATCCGTTTGTTTTTCAAGGCACGCCGTTCGCCATCAACCGCATCATCCTCGTTCGTATTCTTGCGACCGTCATCATGCTGCTGGTTCTCGGAATTACGGCAAGCCGTGCAAAGCTCATCCCTGGCCGTTGGCAGGGCGCAGTCGAATGGCTGATCGAGTTTGTCCGCGACAACATCGTCTATCAGGTGATGGGCGAGCTGCGTGGCAAGCGTTATGTGCCGATGATCACCACCGTGTTCTGCACGTTGCTGGTCTTCAATCTGTGCGGCATCATCCCGGGCTTCAACATCGCGGCAAGCGCGTCCATCACGCTGCCTCTGGTGTTCGCCATGTGGTGCTTCTGCCAGTACTGGATTGCCGGCATCCGTGAAAAGGGCCTTGGCCACTTCCTGAGGGACGAGATCTTCCCGAAGGGCGTTCCGGCCCCGATCTATATTCTGCTGTCCCCGATTCAGCTGCTTGAGCTGCTGATTATCCGCCCGTTCTCGTTGACGATCCGACTGTTCGCCAACATGGTTTCGGGCCACCTGATCCTTGCGTTGTGCCTCTCGGCCACGCAGTTCTTCCTCGTTGATGTGGTGAACAAGCTGATGATGCCGTTCGGCATCATCACCTTCGCGGCTGGCATGTTCATGTTCCTGTTCGAGGCGCTGGTCGCCTGCCTGCAGGCTTACATCTTCGCCATCCTGACCACCGCGTACATCAATATGAGCTATCCGGAGATCGACTGACCGCCGGCTTTTTAAGTGTTGCTTCTTGTCAAGCAATAACCAGAAAGGAAACAATCATGGATATCGTTACCCTCGCTGAGGTTGCCGGCAACCTGAACGTCGTTGGCTACGGCCTCGCCGCCATCGGCCCTGGCATCGGTCTGGGCATCCTGATCGGCAAGACCATCGAAGGCACCGCTCGCCAGCCTGAGCTCGGCAGCCGTCTGCAGACCCTCATGTTCCTGGGCCTGGCATTCGTCGAGGTGCTGGCACTGCTCGGCTTCGTGCTCGCCTTCATCAAGTAAGACTTGATCCCCAAGGTAAACACCGAAGACGCAAACGAACGTGAAAGGAGGAAGACACTATGGTGACCGCAGCTAGCGAGATGGAACTGTTCCTTCCGAAAAGCTACGACATTTTCTGGTCGTTGGTCATTCTGATCATCGTCGCCGTGTTCTTCTACAAGTTCTTCCTGCCGAAGTTCCAGGCCGTGTTCGATGAGCGCGCAGCCAAGATCGAAGGCGGCATCGCCAAGGCCGAACAGGCCCAGAAGGATGCCGACGAAGCCAAGGCGAAGTACGATGCCCAGCTGAGCAACGCACGCGTCGAGGCTTCCAAGATCCGCGACGACGCTCGCGCGGAGGCATCGCACATCATCGCCGACGCACGTACCCGTGCCGAGGCTGATGCGGCGCAGATCACCGCCACCGCCCAGCGTTCCATCGAATCCCAGCAGCAGCAGGCTCTGGTGAGCCTGAAGGGTGAGGTCGGCGTGCTGGCAACGGCACTGGCCGGCAAGATCCTGGGCAGCAAGCTGGAAAGCGACGACGTGCAGTCGACGATGATCGATCAGATGATCGCCGATCTGGACAGCGACAAGAAGTGATCGAAACCTTCAAGAAAGGGAGGTGACCAATGCGAGGAGAAGCATCGCGTATCGCAGACCGCGTTTCGCGTGACTCGCTGGCCCCCAGGCTGCGCGACAGCGGCGAGGACGCATGGCGCATCGGGAACGAACTGTTCACGATCACCAACGCGCTCGACCACAACGTCCAGCTTGAACGTGCCCTCACCGACCCGTCGCGCCCAGTCGAAGACAAGGTTGCGGTAGTCAAGACCCTCATTGGAGATGAGGCCCATCCGTTGACGATGGAAATCATGTCCGATCTGGTGGCCCGCCGTTGGAGCCGCGTGTCCGACATCGCCAACGCCACCGAGGATTTCGGTGTGGATGGCATGATGTACTACGCGGACCACACGAATGCTACTCTGCAGGTCTCCATCGAGCTTGCCCAGCTGCATTCCGCACTGCTCAACCTTCCGGTCGTACGCAGCAAGCTGTATGACGCAACCGTCCCCGCCGAAGCCCGTATCAAGCTGCTGTACAGCCTGATCGGCAATGCCGACTTCAATGTGGTGACCAAGCGTCTGGCCGAGCATGCGACCTGCAATCTGCGCAACCGCCGCTATCTGCAGACCATCCAGTGGTTGATCAACAAGTTCTCCCGTCATATGGGCGAATCGATGGTCACCGTCACCACGGCAACGCCACTGAGCAAGGAGCAGGTCAAGAAGCTCGTCGCCATCTATTCGGCGAAGACCGGCCATCCGGTGCACATTAACTCGGTGGTCGATCCGACCGTCCTGGGTGGTATGCGCATCCAGGTGGGCGACGAGGTCACCGACAACACGGTGGTCGCACAGCTGCAACATCTTCAGCGCACGGTGAAGGCGACCGCCTGACGGCACGCCGCACGGTGAACAAGCCTGAAACAAGACTTGACTGAATTTAAAAACAACAATAAGGAGTGATCATGGCAGAACTTACCATTGATCCCACCACGATACGCAAGGCGCTCGATGAGTTCGTCGAGTCGTACAAGCCGTCGGACACTCCGACCCAGGAAGTCGGTTATGTCGCGACCGCTGGCGACGGCATTGCGCACGTGACGGGACTGCCTGGTTGCATGGCCAATGAGCTGCTGACCTTCGAAGACGGCACGCTTGGCCTGGCGTTCAACCTTGACGCCCGCGAGATCGGCGTGGTTATCCTCGGCGATTTCACCGGTATCGAGGAAGGCCAGGAAGTGCGTCGTACCGGCGAAGTGCTCTCCGTGCCCGTCGGCGACGGCTACCTTGGCCGCGTCGTGGACCCGCTAGGCAACCCGATTGACGGTCTTGGTGAAATCAAGACCGAAGGCCGTCGTATTCTCGAGGCCCAGGCACCTGACGTTATGCATCGTCATCCGGTTGACGAGCCGCTGTCCACCGGCCTGAAGGCCATCGACGCAATGACGCCGATCGGACGTGGCCAGCGCCAGCTCATCATCGGCGACCGCCAGACCGGTAAGACCGCTATCGCAATCGATACGATCATCAACCAGAAGCGCAACTGGGAATCCGGAGACCCGAAGAAGCAGGTCCGCTGCATCTACGTGGCCGTCGGCCAGAAGGGCTCCACCATCGCATCGGTGAAGCAGTCCCTGGAAGAGGCCGGCGCCATGGAGTACACGACCATCGTGGCCTCCCCGGCTTCCGATTCCGCAGGCTTCAAGTACATCGCACCGTACACCGGTTCCGCCATCGGACAGCACTGGATGTACAACGGCAAGCACGTGCTCATCGTCTTCGACGATCTGTCGAAGCAGGCCGAGGCTTACCGCTCGATTTCCCTGCTGCTGCGTCGTCCGCCGGGGCGTGAGGCTTACCCGGGCGATGTGTTCTACCTGCACTCCCGTCTGCTCGAACGTTGCGCCAAGGTTTCCGATGACCTCGGCGGCGGCTCGATGACCGGCCTGCCGATCGTCGAGACCAAGGCGAACGATGTGTCCGCCTACATTCCGACCAACGTGATTTCCATCACCGATGGCCAGATCTTCCTGCAGTCCGACCTGTTCAACGCGAACCAGCGTCCTGCTGTGGACGTCGGCATCTCCGTGTCCCGAGTCGGTGGCGCTGCCCAGACGAAGGCCTTGAAGAAGGTCTCCGGCACGCTGAAGATCTCGCTGGCGCAGTACCGTTCGCTGGAATCCTTCGCCATGTTCGCTTCCGATCTGGATGCGGCTTCGAAGGCTCAGCTGAACCGTGGTGCCCACCTGACCGAGCTCCTGAAGCAGCCGCAGTTCTCCCCGTATTCGATGGAACAGGAAGTCGTGTCCGTGTGGGCCGGCACCCATGGCAAGATGGATGACCTGCCAATCAGCGACGTGTTGCCGTTCGAAAAGGGCATGCTGGATTATCTGGATCACAACACCGATATCCTCAAGACCATTCGCGAGACCGAAGACTTCACCGCCGACACCGAGGCTGCCCTCGACAAGGCCGTGGAAGCGTTCCGTGAGACCTTCGTGACCAGCGCGGGCAAGCCGCTGGTCGAGAAGAAGCCTGACGAGAAGCACACCACTCCGGTCGAGCAGGAAAAGATCGTCGCAGGAGAGAAGTGATTCATGGGCTCGCAACTCGCATTGAAATCTAGGATCGCCTCCACCGCGTCGCTGGAGAAAATCTTCAACGCGCAGGAGATGATCGCGTCTTCGCACATCGCCAAGGCACGTGACGTGGCCTTGAACGCGAAGCCGTATACCGATGCGATTTTCGACGCCGTGCAAGCGCTGGTGGCCCATACCCATATCGACCATCCGATCGTGAAAAAGAACGAGGACAACCCTCGCGTGGCTGTCCTCGCTCTCACCTCGGATCGTGGTATGGCAGGTCCGTACACCTCCTCGATCATCCGCGAAACGGAATCGCTGTTGGCCCGACTCGACGAGAAGGGCAAGCAGCCGGAACTGTATGTGTATGGTCGTCGCGGTGTGACGTATTACAAGTACCGCAACCGTCCGGTTGCCGGCACTTGGGAAGGCGATACCGACCAGCCCGGCGTGGAAGTCGCAGAGTCCATCTCGAAGGCACTGTTGGACGCTTATATGAAGCCGGCGGACCAAGGTGGAGTCTCCGAACTCTACATTGTGTTCACCGAGTTCGTGAATATGGTGGTTCAGAAGGTGCGTGTGCTGCGCATGCTACCCGTTGAGCTCGTGCTTCCGGAACAGCCGGAATCCGGTCCTGTGCCGGAATCCGATGCCGATGCTGCGACTCCTCTGTATGCGTTCGAGCCAAGCGTTGACGAAGTACTCGACGCGATTCTGCCGAAGTACATCCAGTCCCGTATCCATGAATGCCTGCTCACCGCAGCGGCATCCGAGACTGCAAGCCGACAGAACGCCATGCACACGGCTACAGACAACGCCCGCAGCCTGATCGATGAACTGACTCGCAAGCTCAACGCTTCGCGTCAGGCATCGATTACCCAGGAACTTACCGAAATCATCGGCAGCGCTGATGCGCTGAACAAGAAGGAAGAGTAGGAACGCATATGGCTGAGAATCAGACCACAGCGGCTCCCGAGACGGCTGCAGAGCCGACCGCTGGACGCGTTACGCGTATCCAGGGTTCGGTTATCGACGTCGAATTCCCGGTGGGCCACCTGCCCGACATTTACAATGCACTTACCGTTGAACTGGCCAACACCGGTGTCCACGAAGAGGGCGAGACCACCAAGAAGATCACCCTTGAGGTTGAACAGCATCTTGGCGATTCCACCGTGCGTACCGTCGCTCTGAAGCCGACTGACGGCCTCGTGCGTGGCGCCACCGTGTATGACACCGGCGGCCCGATCTCCGTGCCGGTTGGCGATGTCACCAAGGGCCACGTATTCGACGTGTCCGGCAACATCCTCAACAAGAAGCCCGGTGAGACCGTCACGGTCACCGAGCGTTGGCCCATCCACCGCAACCCGCCGGCATTCGACCAGCTGGAATCCAAGACCCAGATGTTCGAAACCGGCATCAAGGTCATCGATCTGCTGACCCCGTACGTGCAGGGCGGCAAGATCGGTCTGTTCGGCGGCGCAGGCGTCGGCAAGACCGTGCTGATCCAGGAAATGATCCAGCGCGTGGCCCAGAACCACGGCGGTGTGTCCGTGTTCGCAGGCGTCGGTGAGCGTACCCGTGAGGGTAACGATCTGATCGGCGAAATGGACGAAGCTGGCGTACTTGAGAAGACCGCACTGGTCTTCGGCGTCCGCAGGACGGACATGACGCTATTATCGCAGCCTGCAGCATCGCGATGAACCTGCAGACATCTGCACACCGGCTCATCACATTGCTCAAGGGCGTCTTGATCAACGTCAGCGGCGTCTTGATCTCATGGATGACATGCGAAAAGAAATTCATCTTTTCATGGAACATCTCCTCGTCCTTGGCCTTCTGATAAGCCTCCTGTTCGCGCTCCTTACGCAGCCGGAGGCGATGCTGAATGACCAGCACGCAGAGCAAAAACACGACCAATACGATCAGAACAACCAACATCGCCCCCGGAACCGAGGCCCAGAAGCCCGGATGTACGGCAATCACAAGCGGCGGCCGTACCTCCATCCACTTCTCATCGGACTGAGCCCGTACCCGAAGCCGGTACTGCCCGGGAGGTACATTATAATAAAAGACCGATTTCGTAGCGGCAATGTCCCGCCAGGAGCTCTCATACCCCTCCAGCAGACACTGAACCTTGTTCGAGAAGGGAGCCGAAAGCCCGAGCAGCGAAAAATTGAACCCGAACGAATTGTTTTCGCGATCGAGCGAAATCTTCGACATGAGATCGAGGTTCTCCGCAAACCGGGCTTCATGGTCGCCGATCTGCATGGAGGACAACACCACGGAGGGAATGTTCGAAGTTCTCGGCAGCGCTTCGGGATTGAATCGGATGAAGCCATTGTCGGATCCGAAGTACATGTCTCCGGAGGCGCTCCGGAAGGCGCTGTTCGTAAACTTCGAATCCAGCAGACCATCGATACGGGTATAGACATATCCGCCGCCGATCTCGGGATTGAACTCCACAAGGCCCTCGTCGGAGGCAAGCCACAGGTTCCCGGCCTTATCCTCCAACGCCTTGAAAAAGACATCGGACGTCAGTGCCTGGACGTTGCGGCGGTCATACACCGTGAAGCGTCCGCTTTCACGGTCGAACATTGCAACCCCAAT
>OHBJ01000949.1_pt1 | contig 19773 bp, 13 predicted proteins | sample 1577241 | NCBI WGS metagenome assembly OHBJ01 (sample SAMEA3541594, study PRJEB24748) | human gut metagenome | biome: human gut; feature: human-associated habitat; material: faeces | place: China | collected 2012 | reverse complement strand
CATACCCCCCGGCGCTTGCTCCTGCCCGACGCACCATCGGACGATTTCGACTTTCACACCCACAACCTGATGGCTCCGCCCGGAAAGGCCTTGGTGTGTTTACCACCCGAAGTGTTGCTGCACCCCGAAGCGTTTACGGCGCGAAAGGGGGTGATGTATAGCGTAGGGCTGCACCCTTGGCAAACCGATACTCCCCTACTCGCCCGGCAACTGCTCGACCGTCTGCCTGCATGGCTTGCCCATCCGCAGGTGGTGGCGGTGGGCGAATGCGGACTCGATGCGCTGTGGGGAGCCGACCTGAAGGTGCAAACCGAATACCTGACAGAACAGCTTGCATGGGCCGAGGAATATGGCCTGCCCGTGGTGCTGCATGTGGTAAGGGCTTTCGACCGCGTGCTGCAACTGCGCAAACAGCTTCGCCCCCACACACCCTGGACGGTGCATGGCTTCCGCGGCAAACCGGCTTTGGCGCAGCAACTGCTAAGGGCGGGCTTCGATTTGAGTTTCGGCAAGCGGTACAACCCGGAGGCTTACGCGCTGACGCCGCCCGAACACCGCCGACACGAAACCGACGATGCGGCCGACGCTGATGCACGTTTTGAGGCTGTCGGGGAGTAAAAAACGGCTACATTGCGGCAAATCGGGGATAAAACTCGGTTTTTCTTCGCGTATCAAGTTTGTTATCCGTAACTTTGCACAAACGCTGGCTGCTTTGCCGCTTTGTCTTTGCCGAAAATGCGGCAGATAAAAGGGGGCGGCCAAACGTGAAACTGCATTTTAATCATCATTATATATATAGCAACTCATTCGATGAATTTTGTTGAAGAATTGAAATGGCGCGGCATGCTTCACCAGATGATGCCGGGCACCGAAGAATTACTTGAAAAAGAAATGGTGACGGCTTACGTGGGTATTGACCCTACAGCCGATTCGCTTCACATTGGTCACCTCTGCTCGGTGATGATGCTCCGCCACTTTCAGCGTGCCGGACACAAGCCGCTGGCACTGGTGGGAGGTGCAACGGGTATGATTGGCGACCCTTCGGGCAAAAGCGCTGAACGTAACCTGCTGACCGAGGAGGTGTTGCGCCACAACGTGGCTTGCATCAAAAAGCAGCTGTCGCACTTCCTCGATTTCGACTCGGATGCACCTAACGCAGCTGAGTTGGTCAACAACTACGACTGGATGAAGGACTTCAGTTTCCTTGACTTTGCCCGCGAGGTGGGTAAGCACATCACCGTGAACTACATGATGGCCAAGGACAGCGTGAAGAAACGCTTGAACGGCGAAGCACGCGACGGACTTTCATTCACTGAATTTACTTACCAGCTCCTTCAGGGCTACGACTTCCTGCACTTGTACCAAACGAAGCACTGCCGCTTGCAAATGGGCGGTTCTGACCAGTGGGGTAACATTACTACGGGTTCGGAACTTATTCGCCGCACGCTCGGTGCTGAGGCTGAGGCTTACGCCTTGACGTGTCCGCTCATTACCAAGGCCGACGGCAAAAAGTTCGGTAAAACGGAACAGGGTAACGTATGGCTCGACCGTCGCTACACCACGCCTTACAAGTTCTACCAGTTCTGGCTGAACGTGTCGGACGAGGAGGCTGAACGCTACATCAAAATTTTCACTTCGCTCACACACGAGGAAATCGACAGCCTCATCGAGGCTCACCGTGCCGACCCCGGCCAGCGTATGCTGCAAAAGCGTTTGGGCGAGGAGGTGACTTGCATGGTTCACAGCCGCGAGGATTACGAAATGGCGCTCGAAGCTTCGAACATCCTTTTCGGCAAGGCTACGAAAGAGAGCTTGCTGAAACTCGACGAGGACACGTTCCTCAGCGTGTTCGACGGTGTGCCCCACTTCGAGGTGTCGGCCGACCAGGCTATCGGTGCCAAGGCGGTTGACCTCTTTGCTGAAACTACGCAGTGCTTTGCTTCAAAGGGCGAAATGCGTAAGCTCACGCAGGGCGGTGGCGTTAGCCTGAACAAGGAAAAACTGACGGCTTTCGACCGCGAAATCACGGCCGACGACTTAATCGACGGTAAGTACTTGCTCGTTCAGCGTGGCAAGAAGAACTACTTCCTGATTACCGTTCAGTAATTGGTTATTTATATTTATTTTTTTAGAAAGGCATACAGCCGGCTTTATCCCGAAGTCTGCTGATTTGGTATTGCGCTCGCCTTTTGCTATATTTAAAGAATATAGAGGGCGGCTCGGCTATACCTCATGAAAACTTAGGTTTTCATTTGGTATTGCGCTCGCCTTTTGCTATATTTGCCACGTGAAAGACATTGATTGAAAATAATTCATACCTTAACAAATAATGAAAAAATTACTTACTCTTACGTTATTGGCCGGAAGTATGGTGCCGCAGAGCCTGTTTGCACAGGAAGTGGACCGCACGAAATATCCGGATTTTAGCGCGAAAATAAATCCGGATGCCTCGCTGATGCGCATTAAAAACACCCGAGGCCAACGTCCGGCTTATGTGAACAATGCAGAAACCAAGCACTTCCCGCCTGTGTTCAACCAGGATGGTGGCTCGTGTGGCTCGGCTTCGCGTATTTGCTACATGTTTACCCACGAGTTGAACGCTTTCCGCAATCTCGACGGTAAAGACCCTAACAACTACTATCCCTCGCACTTCGTTTGGCTGCTTACCAATGGTAACTCGGGTAAAGATGCTTTCGTACAGCACATCGGTGTGCCTTCGGCTGCTATCTATGGCGGACAAACCTATTCAAAGTATTTCGGTAACCAGGATACGACGAATCCTGACTTCGGATGGATGACCGGCTACGACAAATGGTACTCGGCCATGTTCAACCGTATGCTTCAACCCAAGAACTTCCCCGTGAGCGTACAAACCGAGGAGGGACGCGAGGCTGTGAAGAACTGGCTCTGGAACCACAACGGCGATGATGAATTCAGCGCGGGCGGTATCGCAGGTATCGGTGTGGCCAGTGGCGGACAGTGGTTTTACATCGAATCAACTCCGACGAACGACGAAATCGGGGTGACGGGTAAATACTACGTTAAAAAATGGGGTACGCAGGTTGACCACGCCCTGACCATCGTGGGCTACGACGACCGCATTGAGTTCGACCTGAACGGCAACGGCAAGTTTGGCGAAAAATCGGCCGACGAGGTGGGTGCCTGGATTATCGTGAACTCGTGGGGCGACGGCTGGTGCAACAATGGCTTCATTTACTGCCCCTACGCTCACGCTGTGCCGGCTTTCAATGCCGACGGCACGCATCCCAACAATTACTGGATGCCCGAAATTTACCGCGTGCGCAAAAACTATGAACCGCAGCGTACCATCAAACTCAAAATGAACTACTCGCGCCGCTCTGAGCTCTACCTGAGCGCAGGCGTGTCGGCCGACTTGAACGCTACGGAACCCGAATCGGCTGTGGCCTTCGAACACTTTAAGTATGCCGGCGACGGTAACGGCGGATGGAGCGAACCTGCTCCTGAAGTGCCAATGCTCGGACGCTGGGCCGACGGCAAACTGCACGAAGAGCCCATGGAGTTTGGTTACGACCTGACTGACCTTTCGGCAGGTTACGATGCTAACCAGCCGCTGAAGTACTTCTTCATCATCGACACTCGAAAATATGCCGAGGGTACCGGTAAAATTCACGCTGCCTCAATCATTGACTATGTGCAGAATGCCAAGGGCGTTGAAACTCCGTTCTTTGCCGACGGACAAACGGTTGACATTCAGAACAAGGGCAAGCGCACCATCATTTCGGTTGTGGTGCAGGGACGCGGCGTAAATGCTCCGCAAAACCTTTCGCAAACCGAAGATAAACTGATGTGGCAGGCTCCTGTGAAATCAAGCAGCGTGCTGACGGGCTACAAGGTGTATAAAAACGGTGAACTCGTGGCTACACTGGCTCCCGATGTGCTTTCGTACGACCTGAATGCCGAAGAAACCGGTGTGTGCACTTACTCGGTATCGGCTATCTACGGCGAAAAGGAATCGACCAAAGTTAACCTTGTACAAACCGTAGGCAAAACGGCTCATAAGAACGTGAACTTCAAGAAGTCGGGCTTGCGCATCCCCGGTGTGTTTGGCAATACTTACCAAAAGGCCACCATCGAATACTGGATGAACTGCAACAGCTTGGCAGACTGGAACCAGTCGGCCGGACCGGGCTGGGGTAACTTCATGTTCCATGCCAACAGCGACGGCCGACTCACCGTGGGTTGGAACACGAATGGCAACCGCATGGACATCTCTGGTGCTTATACGCGCGGACAGTGGAAACACATTGCCATCGTAATCGACGGTAACAAGATGACGGCTTACGTGAATGGTGTGAAACGAAACTCATTCACCTCTGATTTGTTCAGCGGCGTTGGCGGCTTCGGCGACTTGGTATTTACCAACGCATCGGGCAAGAGCCTGGATGCCAAGGTTGATGAATTCCGTATCTGGAAGACGGCTCGTACCGACAAGGAAATCAAAGACAACTATAATAAGGAATTTGGCGATGCCGGTTTGCCCGAAGACCTCATGGTTTACTACAAGGGCGACATGATTAACGACAATGGCGTGATGAAACTGCGCGACCACACGGTTGGTCAGCACCACGGTGTGATTCTCGACGCTAACTACACGGCCATGAACCTTGGTGGCCCGACGCTTGCAACACCTGCTGACCTCAGCGTGGCTATCAACGAACCCGCAGGCACGGTTTACGCCGGTGTGCCCGTGAAACTCAGTGCAAAAGCCGGATTGGGCGTTGAATCGCTCAGCTGGAGTGCTACCGAAGCTGGCATGAATGCCCTCAAGGTAATCAGCCCCGTGGCTACCTTTGCCAAGGCAGGAGCACACACCGTTAAGGTGGTTGCACACAACATTCAGGGCGAAACTACCGAGGCCGAACGTGTAATCAATGTGGCTGAATCGCCCGCTCCGACGGCTGAATTCACCGCTTCGAAGACCACCGTTCCCGCTGGCGATGCCGTTTCGTTCATCGTCAAGAATTTTATGCAGGGCTACACTTACCACTGGGATATGCCCGGTGCTGAGGAAGAAACAGCCGATGCACCGAATGCTGCCGCTGTTTACAACATGCCCGGCAAGTACAAGGTGACACTCACCGTGACCGGCCCCGACGGCAAAAAGGCAAGCAGCGAAGTGGAAATCACCGTAGCTCAGGTGGCTCCGTTGGCTTCGTTCCGCGTTGAACCGAACGTGGTGATGAAGGGCGAATGGACCAAACTGATCAACACCTCGAAATATGGTGCCAAGAAGCTGGAATGGAAACTCCAGAGTGCTGCCAACGTTATGGCCGGTGAGGGCGAACTCATTGCCTTCCGTCCCGACCAGCCCGGTATTTACGACGTAATCCTGACGGCTACGAACGAAGCCGGACAGAGCATGGCTACCGAAAAGGGCGGACTCGTGGTGTGCAACGCCGACAGTAAGAACGGCTTGAACTTTACGGGCAACGCCGCACTGAAACTGACAAAGGTGCCCTTCAACAAGGGACAGCGCGAATTTACCGTAGACTGGTGGATGAATCCCCGTCAGCTCAAGGCTATGGGCAACGGTATCGGCGACAACGTGAAGGACTTTATGATTACTACCTCGTCGAACGGTGCTATGGAAGTAACCATTGACGGACGTAAGGTTACTTCGGGAGCCAACTTCGTAATTCCCGGCAGCTGGCATCACTATGCACTGAAGCTCAAGAATGGTTCGCTCTTCTTCTACCGCGACGGTGAAAAGAAGGCTACCATGGTGGTTGGAAGCACCATTCCCGAACTCAGCCAGTTCTGCATCGGCGGCAGCGTAGCTCCGTTCGACGGACAGATTGACGAGTTCCGCGTGTGGAGCAAGTCAATGACCGACGCTAAACTCCAGGGCTACTGCAACCAGCCACTCGAAGGTGCCGAACTCGAAACGGCTATCAGTAAGGACGGCTTGCAGCTTTACTATCAGTTCAACCAGGCTGGTGGCGACGTGCAGGATGCTACCCCCGCTGCTAACCACGGTGTGCGCACAGGCTTCGGTCCTGACGGCGACGCCTGGGGCTTGTCGAAGGGTGTGTTCTCGCTCAACTTCACCGGTAAGGCTGAGGATGTGACTGCTAAGTTCCTGACGAACTACAAGGCTCCGTTTGCTACTACCGGCAAGGTGGTGAACACCGGCACCCGCTTCAAGGAACTGGATGACTGGACGCTCGAAAATGTTGACGCTCAGGGTACCGGTTTCCATGTCGACACACAGAAAGACAGCTACATGACCATTACCACGACGTGGGACGGCTTCTCGGCAAGCATCGAAGACCAGAAAACGTATCAAACGATTACGCTTCCTGCCGGTGCTTACGAATTTACCGCCAACTATGGCAAATGGGAAGGTCAGGCTGTGAACACTTACCTGGTGGCTGCTGCCGGCAAGGCCCTGCCCAACACGGCTGACCTCGATGCTGAAGCATTGGCTTACTTGCGCATGGAACCTGTGGGTGCTACGAAATCGAACACTTTGATTTTTGCACTGACTGAGGAAACCGAAGTAAGCATTGGTTTGCTGGCTAACCAAAGCGGTCAGAATTGTATGTCGCTCGAAAGCTTCAACCTCAAGAAGCTTAGCTATCAGCCCATCGTAAACGATCCCTCGGGCGTTGATGGTGTCGTTACTGAAAGCAAACCGCGCGACAACAAGATTTACGACCTCTTCGGTCGCCGTGTGCTCACTCCGCAGAAGGGTGGTGTGTACATCATCGGTGGTCAGAAGGTAGTTATCAAGTAATAAATGCTCAAACAAACTGCCGAGGCTGTAGAGTCCGGCAGTTTGCTGAACCCTTAAGAAAACTCCCCGAAAGGTGCTTGACAAAGTGCCCTTCGGGGAGTTTTGCTGTTATAAGAAAAGCCGAAAAATTTGTATTTCAGCGCGAAAAGCATTACTTTTGCTTATCATTAAACAGAATACAAAACTAACGTCCTCCTAAGCTTTATGAAAATAGCATTGATAGGCTATGGCAAGATGGGCCATATCATCGAAGAAATAGCGCTGAAGCGCGGACACCAAATCGTATCGATTATTGATGTGAACAACATGGACGACTTCGACTCTGACGCATTCCGCAGTGCCGATGTGGCCATTGAATTTACAAACCCCACTGCTGCCTACGGCAATTATTTGCGCGCATGGGAACAGGGCGTGAAAGTGGTGAGCGGAAGCACGGGATGGCTGGCCGAACACGAGGCTGACGTGCGACGTGCTTGCACCGAAGAGGGACACACGCTGTTCTGGGCTTCGAACTTTTCGCTGGGCGTGGCCATTTTCTCGGCGGTCAACAAATACCTGGCGCGCATCATGAACCGTTACCCCGATTACGACGTGAGCGAGGTGGAAACGCACCACATTCATAAACTCGACGCGCCGAGCGGTACGGCTATCACGCTGGCTGAACAAATCTGCGCCGAAATAGACCGCAAAACGGATTGGGTGAAGGGCGAGGTGAAAAATGCTGATGGCACCATTAGCGGCTCGAAATGCCACCCCGATAACTTGCTGCGCATCGACGCGGTGAGAGAAGGCGAAGTGCCGGGCATTCACACCATTACTTACAACTCTGAAGCCGATCTTATCGAAATAAAGCATTCGGCGCATAACCGTTCGGGATTTGCCCTGGGCGCGGTGCTGGCTGCGGAATTCACGGCTACGCACGAAGGATTGCTCACGACCGACGATCTGTTCAACTTTTAAATCCTCCAAAAACGAGCCTTTACATCGCAGATATTGGGTTCGGGAAAAGCCGGAAACGGCCTTTTCACCGCGCATTTTCTGACACAAGGGCTCCAACTCTTCACAACCATGACTACTGACAACAAAGCCGCACAAAAAACCAAACCGGGCAAGGCTGGATGGATAAAATTCACGATTGTTACGGCCCTTTGGTTGCTTTTCCTCATTTGGGTGAAATCCTGGTGGGGACTGATTGTGCTGCCGCTTATTTATGACCTTTACATTTCGCGCAAAATAAAATGGGGCTGGTGGCGCGAACCCGAAGTAGGCCCCGTAACCCGCTTTATCATGAGCTGGGTTGATGCCATCGTGTTTGCCTTGGTGGCTATCTACTTCCTCAACCAATTTTTCTTCCAAAACTTTGTCATCCCTTCATCGTCGCTCGAAAAGACATTGCTCACGGGCGATTACCTGCTGGTGTCGAAACTGTCGTACGGCCCGCGCATTCCGCAAACTCCGCTGTACATGCCGCTGACACAGCATACGCTGCCTGTGCTGGGATGCAAAAGCTACTTGGAGCACCCGCACTGGGATTACCGCCGCGTTGAGGGCTTGGGCAAGGTGGAACTCAACGACATTGTGGTGTTTAACTATCCGGCTGGCGATACGGTGGCGCTGAACGCACAAAATCAGGATTATTACCGATTGGCTTACCAGTCGGGCGACCAGTTGCTCGGAACGCCTGCTACACAGCCCGGTGAACTGCCCGTACCGGCCGCCGCGCTTGCGCGGGACCTTGCCGCCGCGGGCTTTTCCGCCCAGGCGTATCATAAGGAACCGCCGTCCCTTGCGCCGGGCAGCGTGGGTGTGTTTGAAGGCCACCTGAACGCGGGCGCGGATTACCCCTTCGCCAAGTTCGCCGTGTTCACCAGCCGCCGCCACAACGCGGCCGCGCCGCAGAAGGCCAGGGCAAAGAACAAGGGCCTTTCCAGCCTGTCGGACATCACGCCCGGCGATTATGTGGTGCACCAGAACCACGGCATTGGGGTATATGCGGGCATCCAGAGGCTGGACCTGCAGGGCGTGGTGAAGGATTACATCAAAATCAACTACGACAAAGCGGACACGCTGTATGTGCCCGTTACCCAACTGGACCTTATCAGCCGCTATACAGCTCCCGGCGACGGCGAGCGCGTCAAGCTCTCGAAGCTGGGCGGCGACGCGTGGAACAAAACCAAAAGCCGCGTGCGCAAGGCCACGCAGGAGATGGCAAAAGAGCTGATCGCTTTGTATGCCCGGCGCCAGCAGGCCCAGGGCTATGCGTTCCCCGAGGACAACGAGTGGCAGCGGGATTTTGAAACGCGTTTTGAATACGACGAAACGGCCGACCAGCTCACCAGCGCGGCCGAAATAAAAAAAGACATGGAAAAGCCCCACCCGATGGACCGCCTGCTGTGCGGCGACGTGGGCGTGGGCAAAACGGAGGTGGCGCTGCGCGCCGCGTTCAAGTGCATCATGGGCGGCAAGCAGGTGGCCGTGCTGGTGCCTACCACGATCCTGGCGTGGCAGCACTACACCACCATTCTCTCCCGCATGGAGGCGTTCCCCGTCAAAGCGGGGCTGCTCTCCCGCTTTGCCAGCGCCCGCCAGCAGAAAGAGACCATTAAGGGCCTTGCCGCGGGTACTGTGGATGTGGTGGTGGGCACCCACCGTATGCTGCAGAAGGATGTGAAATTTCACGATCTGGGCCTTGTCATCATCGACGAGGAGCAGCGCTTCGGCGTCAAGCACAAGGAAAAGCTGAAGGAAAATTTCATCGGCGTGGACATGCTGACGCTTTCGGCTACGCCCATCCCGCGCACGCTGAACATGGCGATGAGCGGCCTGCGGGACATGAGCACCATCGAAGAGCCGCCCTTTGAGCGCCGCCCCATCGAGACCTATGTGATGGAATACGACGCGGGCGTGGTGGCCGAGGCCCTGCGGCGCGAGCTGGACCGCGGCGGCCAGGCGTATTATATCCACAACCGCATCGATACCATCGACCAGTGTGCGGCAAAGCTGGCGGAGCTTTTGCCCGGCGCGCACATCGCCACGGCCCACGGCCGTATGGACGAGGCCACGCTTTCGGGGGTATGGCAGAAGCTGCTGGACGGCGAGATCGATGTCCTGGTGTGCACCACGCTCATCGAGACAGGTGTGGACGTGCGCAACTGCAACACGCTCATCATAGAGGACGCGGACCGCATGGGTCTTGCCCAGCTGTACCAGATCCGCGGCCGCGTGGGCCGCTCGGGCCGAAAGGCCTACGCCTATTTCACGTTCCGGCGGGATAAAGTGCTTACGGACATTGCGGCCAAGCGTCTTTCCGCCATCCGGGAGTTCACAAGCTTCGGCTCCGGCTTCCGCATCGCCATGCGCGATCTGCAGATCCGCGGCGCGGGCAACCTGTTGGGGCAGAGCCAGCACGGCCACATGGAGGCTGTGGGCTATGAGATGTATGTCAAGCTGCTGAACCAGGCCATCGCCGCCGAAAAGGGAGAGGCTGTTCAGGCGGATAAGAGCGATTGCCTCATTGACATCACCGTGGACGCCTACATCCCTGAAAAATACATCCCGGACGCCGCCGGACGCATTGAGGCGTACAAGCGCATTGCCGCCATCGACGACCGCCCCGGCGCGGACGACGTGCTGGACGAGCTGGCGGACCGTTACGGTCCTGTGCCCAAAAGCGTGCAGGGGCTTATCGACATCAGCCTGGTGCGGGTGGTGGCTGCAAAGCTTGGCATCTACGAGATCACACAAAACCGGGATACGCTCATTCTGTATTCCGATAAGCTGGACCTCGCCACGCTCAAGCCCCTGCTCAAGGATATGGGCCGCCGCCTGCTGGTGAACGCTTCCGGCAAGCCATACCTTTCGGTGCGCATCCTGCCCGGCGAAAAGCCGCTGGACGTGATGAATGCCGTGTTCGACAAAATGGCGGAGCTGGAGCGGCCGCAGTAACGCGCTCCGGGGCCGAAAGTTTTGCCCGGCACTTGCCAACAGCCGCGCAACGCGGTATAATTTGTTGTATCATTGCGGGTGAAGGCCGCGGCCGAAGCGGCGCCCGCGCGGAGGGAAACACATTGAAGCTGAAAAAATTCACCGGCCTGCTGCTGTGCGCGGCGTTGGCCCTTTCCATGGCTGCCTGTAAGTTCACCACGCCCGCCGTCGTGATGACGGTGGAGGGCGAGGATATCCCCGCGGGCCTGTACCTGATGTACCAGTATCAGGCGTATTCCGGCGCAAAAAGCAAGCTGGAGGATAAAAGCGCCAAGGTACTGAAAAGCGAGATCGAGGGCGTGAAAGCTGAGGAATGGATCCACAACGAGACGGTGGCCTCCGCAAAACGTTATGTCTGGGTGGAAAAAGCCTTTGCGGAAGCGGGCCTTACCTTCACCGAGGAGGAGCAGGCGTCCATCGACAGCCAGCTCGATACCATCTGGGCCAACAACGAAGCCCTGCTGGCGGCCAACGGCATTGGGCGGGAAAACTACCGCCGCTTCTATGAATGCGAAGCGAAGTATGAAAAGCTGCTGGCTGAGTATCAGGACGGCGAATCGGACAAGATCACCGACGCCGAGGCCAAAAAGTACATGGACGAGACCTATTCCCGCATTCAGACGCTGGTGCTGCCAACTACGGATGCGGATTCCGCCGCGCTGCCTGACGAAAAGCTGGAAGAGCTGAACGCACTGGCGGCCCAGCTTGCCGACGACCTGAACGCGGGCGGTTCCATGGATGAGCTTGGCCCCGAAACGCTGGAAAAGGCGTTTGAGATCTGCGGCCGCGAGTATGCCGAGGACACCGCTTCGTCGTATATGTCCAAAAGCTTCCTCACCGCGGAATCCACCAGCTATTCCGAGGAATTCGTGCAGGGGGTCGTCGCCGCTGAGGTGGGCGCCGCCGGCGTGTACGACGGTTACAGTGTTCCGATGATCTATCAGAAGATCGCCAACTACGAGGACAATGACGATTTCACCGCGAATTACAAAACGACCATCCTCAGCGAGATCACTTCGGCCGCGTTCTCGGACAAAGTGGAGGAGGAGACTGCGGCCTATGCCGTGACGGAGGATGCCTCCGCCGTCAAGACATACAGCCCGTCCAAGATTCGGGAATCCGTTTAAACCGCGTTTATCAGCAAAGCCTGTGCGAAGAAGCCGGCGGCAGCCGGCTTCTTTTTTGCGCATATATGTTTTACCACCCCAACGAAACAGGAGGACAAAAACCTATGGCACAATTTAGCATCCGCCCCGCCCGGCCTGAGGACTGCGGCACCATTCTGGAGCTGATCCGCGGCATTGCGGAATACGAAAAGATGAGCGACGAAGTCGTTGCTACCGAAGAGACCATCCGGCATGCGATGTTCGACGAACACGTCACCCGCTGCCTGCTGGCAGAGCTGGACGGCAAGGTCATTGGATACGCGCTGTACTTTTACAACTATTCCACGTTTATCGGTACAAAAGGCCTCTATCTGGAGGATCTTTTCCTGTATCCCGAATACCGTAAGGCCGGTTACGGCAAGCGGCTCATCCGCGAGCTGTTCAAGATCGCCGCGGCGGAAAACTGCGGCCGCATGGAGTGGTGCTGCCTGAACTGGAACACCCCCAGCCAGGAGTTCTATAAGAGCCTTGGCGCAAAGCCGATGGATGAATGGACAACATGGAGGCTGACGAAAGAGGACCTTGCCCGTCTGGCGGCGGAGTAAGGCCGTTCGTCCAAGGCGTAAAGCAAAGCGGCCCGCACCGGTACACCCCAGCGCGGGCCGCTGCATTTCAGCTGTTATGGACGTACATCGTTGGGGTCGTAGGGCGGCTCCGGCATAATGAGCGCGGCTACGATATAGGCCAGCAGGCCCGAGCCCCAGCCGAAGCACAGCAGCACGAACGCCAGCCGTACGATGGTTGGGTCCACGCCGAAATATTCCGCGATGCCGCCGCACACGCCGCATACCATACGGTGGCCGCGGGCTTTATACAAACGTTTCTGGTCCATCAGTCATTTCCTCCTGTTATCAGTTGAATGTGATCGTTACTTCGCCCATGCCGCATTCGATGTCATAAAATGTGGCCGCGCTGCGGTTTACTTCCAGCTCGACGCCCATGCCGGAATGAGAATAGTCGTCGATGGTCACGGAACCCATGCCGCTCTCCAGCGCGTAGCCGTAGTCCGCCGGCCGGGAGACGGCCACCTCGGCGACGCCCATGCCGCAGGATACCTCGTTTTTGCCGTCCAGGCTGCCGCCGTCGATGGTCAGCTTACCCATGCCGACATCCAGGCTGCTCTCCTGTGTGCAGGTGAGATTTTTTACGGTCATCTCGCCCGCGCCCACCTCAAGGTCGGCTGTGCGGCAGGCCAAGCCGTCCGCCTTCAGCGTGCCCGCGCCGATGGAAAGCTCCACCTCGTCAAACACGGTGTCCCGGGGAACCGTGATGAAAAATTTTACGTTTTCCCAGTTGCGCAGCTGCCAGTCGCCGGTCGTCTTAATCGTCCACACCCCGCCTGAGACCCTGGACTCATAACGCGGGCTGCCGGAGACCTGCAGGTCATACGCGTCACCCGGCTGAATGACGACCTCTGCCGTGGAGATATCGATTTCCAGTTCCCGCACGCTGCCGGTGGGGACGGAGCCGGAGCTGGAGGGGGAGGGCGCACCAGGGGCGGAGGGAGCGCCGGAGGCGTCTGCCCGGAACATGCCGAATTCACCGTCGGTAAAAGCGTCGGTGTAATAGACACGGGGGCCGTTGTCCCAGCCGACGCGGATACTGGTAAGCCGTCCGCCCAGGCACAGGCCCACGATAGAGAGTATGATGCCCAATACAAGGCAGCCGCCCGCAATGCTCAGCAGTGTTTTTATGAATTTTGTCATCGCCGTCTTACCTCACTTTCCCAAACAGGGTGCGGCACAGCGAACCGACGGCACGGAAGAGCGCCGGACCGGCCTTGGCCACGACCCATACCGTACCCGCGCCCAGCAGCGCGCCGATGGAGATGCACAGCAGGCTGAGACCCATCGTCAGGATACCACTGGGAACGGATGTGAGCAGCAGCCCAACGCCGCCGCCGAAAGCCGCCACGCCCGCGATCATTGTGGCAAAGCCCGCGAACGCAATGCCGCACAGCCCGCCGACGATGCCCACTACGCCGCCGAACAGGCCGCCGATGAGGCCGATCCAGATGGGACAGGTGAGAATGAGCAGGATGACCCAGAGCGTGCGGTTGGAGGCGGAGCGTCCGCCGTTTTCGCGTTGCGCGCCGTCTTGGGGATAGCTGTATGCATAGGCAGGGCCGTGCTGCGCGCCGTCCGCCGCCTGCGCATTCGGGAAACCGTCCGGAGCTTCCTCGTCCGCGCGCTGGCCTTCGGCCCAAGAGCGTTCTGTTTCCTGCGCCGGGACCTGGGACGCCTGCCAGTCCGGGCCGTCCAGTGTAAGCTCCGGAACGGGCGCCTGTTCCGGCTTTTCCGGAGCGGTGCTTTTTTCCGCTGCATCACGCACGGCGGGTACGCCGAAGCCGCAGTTTGCGCGAATGATGCAGGCCACCTTTTGGGGGCTGCCCAGCTCGGCCAGCACAGCGGCCTCGTTCTCCGGGCCTGCTTCATCCAGATATTCGTTGTAGAATTTCAGCGCTTCGTCGCGCTCCTCTGTGGTGATATCGCGCAGCTGGGCTTCCAGGGCCGCCATAAACTCCGCTCTATTCATTACTGATTCCTCCGAACAATACGTTGTCGATCTTCGCTTTATACTCCGTCCACTCACGGCGGTACATTTCCAACTGCTCGCACCCCTTTTCCGTGATGCTGTAATAGCGGCGGTTACGGCCTGCGAATTCACGGTCGTAGGTCTCCAGGCACTCGCTCTTCTGCAGACGCCGCAGCACCGGGTAGAGGGTGCTCTCGGATACCTCCATCACACTGCGCACATCCTGCGTGATCTTGTAGCCGTATGTGCTTTCACTGGCCACGACGCTCAGCACCAGGGCATCCATCAGGGCTGCTCCTGTGTTAAAAGCCATATCGTCTTTCACTCCGTTTCTGTTGCGTGGGCGGCCGGGGTTGCACGGCGCCGGCCGCCCGGCATTCCGGATGATTTATTCCGTTGACAATATTATATTGTGTATAATATTATTTGTCAACACATTATTGAAAATAAATAATTATTATTGGGTGAATTGTTTGAAAAGCGGACGTGCGTTTTGGCTGCATGATAAAAAACACCGGTCTTTGCGACCGGTGTTTTTTTTGAATGTATAGAAGGGCGCCGCGCCATGCGGCAAATTCAGATTTTTTCGCTGCTGCGGTGCGTCGGGCTTTGCCCGGTGGAACTGCGTACGATGAGCTGCGGCGTGTATTCGATTTTATTCACGAAGGGAGTGGGGATGCGCGAAGGCGTGCTCTGTGTGATGACCATATCCACCGCCGCCTGGCAGCGGGTGCGAAGATGATGGTCAATGGTGGTGAGGCCCGGCGTGGTGATGCTGGAAGAAAAAATGTTGTCGAAGCCACACACCGAAAAATCACGCGGTACGCGCAGACCTTGGGCTGCAAGCTCGCTCAGAATGCCGAGCGCCGTCATATCATTCACGCCGATGAGGGCTGTGGCCATGCTCTCACGCCGGATCAGCTCCGCCGTGAGCTGCCGCCCAACCGAATATTCGTAGGGCAGGCCGTCATCCTGGCTGTCTGCCTCGGCCTGGCGGTCGGCCACCAGCACCTCCAGTCCATCCGTCACACCGTGCAGCTCCAACTGCTTGCGGATTCCCTCCAGGCGCTGCTCACGCGCCAGTGTCAGTTGGTTGAACGGCGTGGAGATGAACACCAGCTTGCGGTGGCCCAGCTGATACAAATGCTCGGCCAGCATGGCGCCTGCGTTCACGTTGCTCAGCTCGATGGAGCAGATGGACAGGTCGTCCAGCTTTTCCCCGATGATGACCGTGGGTGTGGACGAGGAGATCTGCTCCACCAGGCGCGGGAAGCTGGGCAGAAAAGTATAGATGATACCGTCCACATGCGCGCCGACAAAAGTGTCGAGATAGAACTTTTCCAGATCCGGCTTGCGGAAGGTGTTGCAGACGATGACGCGGTAATCCAGCGTGTCGGCATAGTCCTCGATGGCCTGGATCAGCTCGGCATAGTACTGGTTGGTGAGCGTGGGCGTCAGAACGAGAAGCATGTTGCTGGCCTTTTTTTCGCGCTGTTTTTTGCGCTGAGGCAGGCGGTAGTTCAGCTTTTGAGCTGCTGCGAGCACGCGCTCCTTGGTCTCGTTGCTGAAGGTGATCTTATCGCTGTTGTTTAAAATAAGAGACACGGTCGCCTGCGAAACGCCCGCAAGTTCCGCAACATCCTGCGAGGTGGCCTTTTTCATGGTCCAGACGCTCCTTTTTAATAATATCTTACTAATATTATAGCAGAAAAATTCTTCAAGTCAAACATAGTGACCAAAAGCAGGGAAAATCTTTTGGCGCTTTGAGGGCTTGATATCTCTTGACATCGGGCTGCAGGTCGGATATACTGAAAGTGCAAAATATTATTTATATTGAAATATTATTACTAATATTTTACACAGGCAAAAGAAAGCGGTGCAGTAGGAATGGAAAAGGGCGGAAACAGCGGAAATATAGGAGCGCGCAAGCCGATCCTGGCTTTGGGGGAGCTGCTTGTGGACCTTGTACCCGGGCGTGAGGGCATGCGTATCGAGGACGCGGGCCCTGTTGTAAAAACGGCCAGCGGCTCGGCGGGCATTTTCGCCTGCGCCGCCACGCTGCTGGGCGGACGGGGCGGCTTCATCGGCAAAGTGGGGCGCGACAGCCTCAGCCGGATGGTAGCAGGCACACTGCGCGGCCAGGGGGTGGATCTCTCCCGTCTCATCGTCTCGGACGAGGGGCAGATGGGCCTTGCGTTTTTGGAATATCTGCCGGAAGGGCGGAATTATCAGTATTACCGTAAAAATTCAGTGGGCAGCCTGCTGCGGGCCAGTGAGCTGGACGCGGAGTACATCAGCGGCGCCTATGCGGTGCATTTCCCCGGCATGCTGCTGGAGCTGACGGAAGAAATGCGCGGTGCATGTGAACGTCTGGTGGAGATCGCGCGGGAGAAGGGGATTCTGGTTTCGTTCGACCCAAACATCCGCCGCGAGCTTTCAGCGGATGCGGCCGCACGGGCGCGCCTGCTGTGGGCGGTGCGCCATGCGGACCTGAAGAGCCTGATAAACTCCTGCAAGAAGGAGAAGGTACGCATCATCTTTGTACAGCCGGAATTCGACCGCCGCAATGCCGACCTTATCGCCCAGCAGACCGGAACCCGGGTAGTGGCTATCAATCCCCTCTCATACGACTGGGAGGAGGAGATGATGAATACGACCAGAGCGCTTGTAAAAGAGTAAACGATGATTCTGTCCATTTAACGAAGAAGAAGCTATGCCTGCATCCCCCATTATAGAGATAAAGAACCTCAGCGCCGGATACGATAACCGGACCGTACTGCATAATATAAACCTGACTATCTACGAACGTGATTTTCTGGGTATCATCGGTCCCAACGGTGGTGGAAAGACTACCCTTATCAAATGTATACTGGGACTGCTGAAACCCACTACCGGGGAGATTCTATATCACTCCTGCCCCCCATCCCCCTCCGAAATTGCCAATTGTCAATTATCAACTGTCAATTGTCAACTATCCATGGGTTACTTGCCCCAGTACAGCAGCATCGACCGGAAATTTCCCATCACCGTAGAGGAGGTCATCCTTTCAGGACTCAGCAGCAAGAAGCCGCTGGCTTCACGCTTCACCGCCCGACACCGCGAGAAAGCCTCTGCCGTGATAGCCCGCATGGGGCTGGAAGGCATGGAGCAGCGTGCCATCGGCGCTTTGAGCGGCGGACAGTTGCAACGTGCCCTCCTGGGCCGTGCCATCATCTCCGACCCGCAGGTGGTGATTCTCGACGAACCCAGCACATACATCGACAAGCGTTTCGAAGCCCGCCTCTACGAACTGCTGGCAGAGATAAACAAGGATTGCGCCATTATTCTCGTCAGCCACGACATCGGCACGGTGTTGCAGCAAGTCAAGTCCATTGCCTGCGTCAACGAAACCCTGGACTACCATCCCGATACCGGCGTTACGGAAGAATGGCTGGAACGCAACTTCAACTGCCCGATAGAGTTGCTGGGGCACGGGACACTGCCGCACAGGATATTGAAAGAACACAAGCATTCTCACGGATGACTGGAAGCAAAGGAGGCCGGCCCATTGTAGAACCGACCTCCCGTTACCCTTCCGAATAACTATCCGACAATCTTCTTACCCGTCATTTATATTGGAAAGCCTTATACGAATGGGGTAGTAATGACAAACGGAAAGAGTTCTTTGGTGTCACCGGACGCCTGCTCTGTACGGGTTCGGCAGGAAGGGGAGCCAGAATATCCCCATTCTCCAGATTTTCCAACCTCGTCACCTCATCATCGGTAACAATACGCACTTCCACCGGTTCATCATTGAAGTTCTCCACCACCAGTGTTTTATTGTCATACACAAACAATCCGACTTTGGAGGGAGCCTCCAGATAGATATCCATATCCCTACTCATAATGCGGCGAATCTCATTCAAGGCTTTTGCCGGAAAATCATATAAATTTCCCATATCATCGGGAATGGTCAATACATATAGATTGCCGGCGGCATAGGGAGCTCTCAACAAAATAGGATACCCCGATACTCCTCCCGTCAACGGACGGCCCGCACTGACTACTTCCCAAGCATCATTCGTATAATACTGAACCTGCGGTATCAATAAATCGCGTCCGGCTTGTCCATATCGGCCAAAATCATTGACAAGAGCTTTCAAATCGGTACAACGCAACTCTACTATTTCGGCAATTTTTTCAGGAATGGCTTTCAGCAAGCCGCTTGTAATCACCACATCCCGTCCGCTTTGCAATTGCTTCCTAATGTCGGTCATGAGCTCCGGAGCTTGAGCCGCCTGGGCAGTCAGCAGCACCACTTGTTGGTCTTTCGGAAAAACGGGACGTATATCCATCGGCAAACCTATCATGCCCAGATAATTCTGCAAGAAATCATCACCCGCCACATGAAAAGGCTTGTAGGACTTGATGCCAATGGGGTTACCCAACTTACCTACCAGTTTATCAGTCTGTTTCAATACAACATCCGCAATGCGTGCCATGGTGGTAGGCTCTATGGAAGTTCCGTTCTTCTGCCGGATAGGGGCAGTCATCTCATCATAATTAAAGCTGGTGCCCATGCCCTGCCAAGGGGTACGGAACCTGGGAGACAACTTCACGCCCAGAAGCTGGTTATAGGCAAAGAGAATGATTTCGGGAGCCTTGGCAAGCATGGTCAGATGCAGCTGCTCAGCATAGCGGTCCATACCCAGATTCAGTCCACCGGAGTCCACCCATCCTCCACCATTGTAGCCCGGACGCAGATTATCAAAATAACGGATAATATTATAGCTTAGATAATTCTGCAGATGCTGGTTGCCGGCAGGGTCCCTTGTTTCGGTACCCGTCCAGACACCGTCAAAGAGTTGGGGACCTTCCTCCAGATTAAAGCCCAAACCTTGGAAATGGTCGTACCAGTTGGGATACTTGATGATTACCTTTACACGAGGATTCACCTTCTTGGCAGGTTTCAGCACAAGGTCGCGCCCGGCTTCAGTCATCAGCTTCAAACGGTATTCCGTCCAGCTCTGCGTACCTTTGGCTTTTATCTCTATGTCCGACTTGCAACTGGTGAAGAAAAAGTCATCCAGAATAAACTCGTCAAAGTGCTTTGCCGTATGTTCTGCAATCTTTCGCACCATCTCACGATGCTCGGGATTGGAATAGCAGAACGTCTCGAAACTGTTCGCCTCGTTGATGGTGTAGGTAATTCCTCCGGCAGTCTCTATTCCCCGGTCATGGAAAAATTTCTTAGCTTGCTCCAGGGTGGCGTCATCCACAATCAGTAAATCACGATGTGTTTCCAAATAAATCTTGTCCACTTCCAACTGT
>OHBJ01000944.1_pt1 | contig 19828 bp, 20 predicted proteins | sample 1577241 | NCBI WGS metagenome assembly OHBJ01 (sample SAMEA3541594, study PRJEB24748) | human gut metagenome | biome: human gut; feature: human-associated habitat; material: faeces | place: China | collected 2012 | reverse complement strand
GACATTTTGCGGCCTGCCATTTCCCCTATGCGTGCGCCGGGGCCACCCAGTTTACCTTGAACGTAAGCACGTTGGAATTTAGTATCTTCATCACCAACATCATTACGGAAGTCTTGATTGTTTTCCAGCATACCAGCATAAGACCAGTCATCGTTAATTTGACCATTTACCCAAATACGGGAACGCAGCTTGCTGTCGGAACCATCAATATCACCAGATTTATCTGCATAGTGATAACGAATGTTGCCAGCAATTTTTACGTTATCTAATCTCTTTTCCAGATTGGTTACTTTAACGCCCAAAGTATCCAGTTCATCTGCAAATTCTGCAGCCAGCTTGTCAACGCTTGCACCTTTTGCCATTGCTTTTGCAACGATTTGAGCCATTTCGTAGCGAGTCATAAGCTTGTCGCCACCAAAAGAACCATCAGTATAACCGTCTACAACACCTGCAGCAGCTAATTCTGCAACGGAATCATAAGCCCAATGACCAGCCGGTACATCAGAGAAAGGATTTGCTGCGTATGCGGAAGCAGTAACGCCCAAAGCCATTGCCATTGCTAAAACTAAACTCTTTTTCATACGAATCTTCCTCCTTACGGATAATAGAATGATATATTTCTATAAATTGCCATAGGAGCTACTTTGATAGAGTTGCCTTGTTTCCTCTAAATGCAGCACCAATAACAACTTGTAGACTGAGGAGACCTAGCTGATATACTCGCATGAATATCAGCTAGGCAATGGACAAAAAGCCAAATCTTATGATTGGTGAAAAAATCCTTATTTTGTCCCTATGCTCTAATTATAATATATATTCATATCTTTTTCAATATAATTATCATAATTTGCTATTGATTTTCATATTTATTATTTATATTAGTTTGTTTATCGTACTCTATTGTAATGACAATGTATATAGATTTATTGACAATCCTAAACCATACATGTATAATATTGGCTAGAAGGGAGTGGTTGAAATGACTACAACAAATTTAAATATTAGAATTGATACCGAATTGAAAAAGAATGTAGAAGAGATTTTTTCTGCTCTTGGTCTTACTACCTCCGCAGCATTTAATATTTTCGCTAAAGCTGTCGTTCGCCAAAAAGGTATTCCATTTGATTTATCCTTAAATACTCCTAATGCTGATACTTTAGCTGCAATAGCAGAAGTTGAGGAAATGAAAAAAAATCCTGCCAAAGGCAGGACTTATAAAAATGTAGATGAGATGTTCGAGGATATACTGAAATGAAATATCAGTTGAAACCTACCAATAAATTTAAGCAAGATTTAAAGCTTGTCAAAAAGCGTGGCTATAATATTCAGCTATTGAAAGATGTACTTGAAATGCTTGCTGATGGTCAGATATTACCAGAAAAATATAGAGATCACGATTTACAAGGAAACTTTAAAGGCTGTAGAGAATGCCACATTACTCCAGACTGGCTTCTGATTTATGAAAAATCAGAAGCACAGCTTATTCTATACCTTACACGCACAGGGACACACAGTGATTTATTCTAATCATAAAAAGAAAATCTATTTTCACACAAAACTCCTAAAGCAGATTCAGTTAGCACACTGATTTGCTTTAGGAGTTTTTATTTAATCCATACCTCAGAATTTAAAAGCGAACATAACAATCAGTAGCATTACTAACATAGGTGTCAGAGTGGCAGAAATTCCAATCGCCCTAGATGAATAATCATACTGTCCATTAATTTTCTTCAACCAATTATTAGCAGATTTGCTCATTCTATTAAAATTAGCAACGGCATTTGCCAAAAATGCTTTATTGATTTTTTCGCAATCCTGTTCTAATTTTTTTGGCAGTTCTTCAGAAACAGCTTTAAACGCTTCTATAGACTTGCTTGTTGCATCGTTAATCTGAACAATACTACTTTGCAAGGTAGATATATTTTTTGATAAATTTTCGGTAACTTCCCTTATTTGATTATTTTGCTTTTCTAAAACTTCGTCAAGAGCATTAAGACTGGCCATAATTGACTTCTGCTGACTTTCTATATTATCTAGCCTATTTTGGAATTCGTTAATCAAACTCGCATTATCGTTTTTTAATGCGGTAACTGTGTTATTTATGTCTGTCAACATTTCCTCTAAAGAATAATCTGAGCCCTCTTCAGTTTCCATTTCTTCAGAAGAACTTACAGTAATATCTTCTGAAGAAGATGATTCAAGAACCTGCATAGCTTGCTTTATATTTTCTGCAGTTTCTTTTTCAATGGTTTGTTCTTGTTCGTAAAACTCTTCATCATACATTAAGCATTCCACCTTTTACTAATTATGCTTTCTAGTGGTAAAGTCTGGTTTTCCATTATTATCACGATAGTTTTTATTACACTTTGAACATTTCCAGAAAAAGCCATACGGTCCTTTTGCCCTATCAAGAATACCTTTACATGTGGGACAATAACCAATAATAGGTTCTCCGTCTTTATCGGCATTATAGTAATACGGTTTACTATTGAAAGGATTTTTACAATCCTCATTATTGCAAATAAAAAACGGCTCTTTAGTTGTTTTGTTATAACGTTTAACAAGTACCCCATTGTGGCAGCGAGGACATTCAACCACCTTTTCGTCTGGATCGCTACCGAATTTATGTTTTTCTGCATAATCAATGTTCTCATTAACCATGCATCTAGTTTCCTGCATAAAATCAGCTAAATTATAATTCCCAGCTTCAATTTCGCTTAATTGATATTCCATAAGTGCTGTTGCATCTGGTTCCATAAGACTAGGAGCTATATTATCTGCCACATAAAAGCCAAAAGATGTAGGTACTAATTCATTTTTAACTTCCTGCAGCATAGGCCTGGTTTTCTTACCATTAACAGTAGTCGCTAACAGATCCTCTATAATACTATCTCTAGTAGCAGGAGTTCCTAAGCCCTTTATTTTCTTTAGTTTTTCCCTATTAGGATTATTTATATCCATATAACGCCAAATATCTGTCATTGCACTAATAAGTGTACCTGCTGTATAGCGTTTAGGTGGTTTAGTTTCTTTGTCTAAAATTCTGCATTCTCTTGCTGGATTTAATGTTTCACCCTCAGAAAGAACAGGAATACTATCAACAATAACATCTTTATCATCAGTAGCTTTTTCTGCCATAGATGTACCTTTGAATCCGTAGTCTAAAATTCTTTTAGCACTTCCCTTAAACATTTCATCACTAGCCATTATGGTATATTCTGCTTTCTCAAATTTACAAGGATGCAGAAATTGCATAATATACCTTTCTGCGATAAGACGATATACTTTATCTTGTTCATCAGATAAATCACTTGGAACAACACCAGTAGGAATAATGGCATGATGGGCGGTAATTTTACTGTCGTCCCATGCTTTACTAACAAATTTTATATCAGCCTTTGTGGACTCTTTTATACCATATTTGTCTAACGCAGCCATAATACGGGGAGCATCTTCTAATTGTGATTTTGGTATGTAGTTACAATCTGAACGAGGATAGGAAACAACTTTTGCTAAGTACAGTGACTCCACTATATCCAATACCTTTTTAGGAGATAGCTTATATTTTTTATTAGCTTCTACCTGCAGCTTATCCATAGAATACGGTAAGGGAGGATATTCTTCTCCTTTAGTATTTTTATAAGATTTAACTATACCATTAGACATTTTTACCTTTGTCATAATAGCTTGCAAGACAGATTTTTCACGAATTTTGCCATTTTCATCTAGGTTTATATTTTGGGATGGCATCAGCTTAGCCTTTATAGGTATGTTATTTTTTTCAAATATTGCTTCCAATTCATAATAATAGTGCTTCTTAAACCCTTGTAGTTCACGTTCCCTACGTACTACCAAAGCCAGCGTAGGCATTTTAACACGTCCTACACGCCAACGTTCATTAAGTCCGAATTTCTTTGCCTGTTCTTGATAACACCGGGATAGATTCATTCCAACTAACCAATCCGCTCTAGCACGAGCCTGTGCTGACAAATACATATTGTAGTGATGTTTGTTATCATCCAAATTTGCTAAAGCACGTTTCAGAGAAATATCGTCCTTAGCACTCAGCATTAATCGTTTAACAACCCCTTTGTACTGACATTGTTCTAATATTGTATCTACTATAGCTTGACCTTCCCTATCTGGATCTCCTGCATGGATTACTTCTTTAGCATACTTCAACAGCTCTTTTAGCGTATTTAACTGAGCTACTTTATTAGCATAAGGTTTGATAATCCATTTATCATTATCTGGGTAAACTGGATAATAATTCCAACTAGAATATCCATATTCAGCTGGTGCTGCCAGATAATATAAATGACCTGCAGCCCATGATACAACGATACCATCTTTTTCTAAATAACGCTGCTTATCTACGTAAGCTTTATTGGGCCAAAGAAAATCTGCTATCGCCCGCCCCATATCTGCTTTTTCAGCGATAATTAATTGCTTAATTTCCATGAACAACACTCCTTTGATTTCTATATGTATTTATTCTTAAAGCTCTTATTTTCATTGTAAATTATAGTAATTTGTGATAAAATATTATTAATTATATGATATAGGATTGGATTATTGATATGAAACAAGATAATTCTAATGAAATGAACACTGAGTGGTTAGCCGTTTGTGACCGCTTGAAAATTTATAGGAATTCTTTAGGTTTAAGCCAGGCTAAGTTTGCTGCCAAACTTGGCAAAGCACAAAGCTATTATTCAACTATTGAAAAAGGTAAATCTCGTCCTAGTGCGGAGATATTGCTTGCTATAGCTAACTTAGGGTGTGATATGAACTGGCTTATGCTAGGAACTATTGATGAAGCTAAAGTAAAAAGCTATTTATCAAATGGTTTTGCAATGCTTTCAACAATAAACATGATCGAACAGCTAGACGAACCGGGCAAAGAGTTTATTAACACTGTTATATCAGCCTATGTACAGGCTAACAATAAAAAGGAGTAAAAGGGGGATTTTATAATGTTTTTAAAAAGAATTTTACTAGTAGCTCTTATGATTTTTAGCGTACTTGCTATTGCAGGCTGCGGTGAAGAGGAAAAGTATAATACCGCAAAAAAGGAATTAGTGCAAATTACTGATACCTTTAAAACCATTAAAGCTACTGACGAGAATGTAGCTAAATTTGATGAAGCTTATAAAAAAGCGGAAGCAAAACTTGCTGAAATGGAAAAATACTCTAATTCTGATAGCAAACTTACCGATGACTACTTAAAAACGAAAAAAGATTTAGAACAACAAAAAAAGACATGGTATATCTTTCTTGCTGAAGAACGTGAATTGCAAAAGTCTAGAGCAAATCAATTTAAGACTATGAAAATTCCTAGACCTTTCGGCAAATACCAAATGAAATAGGTTTTACACTAAAAGGTGATAATGAATGAACTTTAAAGAGACATGGGCTAAATGGGAAAAAGAAGATAAAGAATATAAACCAGATTACGAAGAATACCAATGGGTTGATAGAAACGGATACGTTCACCATAAAACATCAGAAATCTGGCATTATTCAATTTACGAATTTATTATCAAACTTAAAAATTCTGTTCTTTTTTCCTTGTATCTCTATGGTATTTATTTAGTATTCATTCTTATAGGATATGGTTTCGCAGCCTTAAAAATAGACTTTAAAGCATTAGGAATATTGACATTAGTTATAGCAACAATAAATTGTTATAAGTATGTATGGTTGTTTCTAAAAACATCTATTGGAATCGCTATTCTCTTCGGTGTAACAACTCTTATAATAGCTATAATGAAAGCACTCTAATCTCTAATACAATAGCTGTCACGAACTCGTGACAGCTATTTTTATTTCTCTATACGTAAAAAGCCTAAATCTTTAGACGAGTTATTCATGTTCAATCGCTGTTCCTCGGTAGGATGGTATGGATCATATCCTTTGAATGCAGCTTTCGCAAGCTTCGCTTCTTCCAGGCGTTCTGCAGCAAATGTTTCTTCTTGACTTTGTAAATCATCTGCAAATGATGCACTGTTCATCCGAATATAATCTATTTTATTAATTTCATTGATGATTGATACAGCATTAGCTTTCTGATGTTCAGCCAAAACGCCTTCATCATTATTAGTGACTACCCTATTTAATTCGTTACTACGTTGATCCACATTACTCAAAGCTTCACGTGTTGTCTGAAGGACAGATAGCTTTCTTTCTGAAGCTTCTGCTCGTAGCCTGTGTTCTATTTCTCCATTATCTATCATAGCTTCATTGATGCTGATATTTTTATAGCTCTCATAATCTTTAAAACTATTATTGATATTGATTATTGTGTTATTTTCTGCAAGTTCATTAATTTTCAAAGCAGCTTTATTATAACTCTCTCCAAATTCAGTTACATTTACTGCTAAGTTATAAATACCGGCGTTACGTAGTTTTTCATAACTTTGCTGAACATTTTTTATCATCTGGGCAGTTTCTCTTACTGAATCAGCAAAGCGGACAGCATCAAAAACGTGGTCTCCTGGATGAATCGGATAATGCCATTTGGCTGCAGCCAAAGGCGTGGCAGCTAATATAAAACCACATATTGTTAAAGATATAATTTTCTTCATGCAAACCAGCTCCTTAACTTTGCAATCCACTGATTTAATTTATCATAATCACATATCAACATAACTTTACATTGTAGGTTATCTTTTGAAACAGGGCCAAAATATCTGCTATCAAATGATAAATGATAATCATTTAGGTATAAATGATGGTTAGCAGGAACAATATATTGTCCGTTTTTTATTTGAGGAAGATAATCAGCTCTAGTGATAGGATAGCTTACCCCATTAACAATAAGTTTATTATTGCTTACCTCATAAGTATCTCCCTCAAAAGCTCTTACTTTCTTGATAAGTTTATATCCTTCATCGACACCTAATTTCATCACAGAACATGGTAGCTTAACTACACACCAATCCCCATAATGCAGCTCTTGATCAAGAGAATAGACATATATTCCATGAGGACCGGAATCAGTTAAATTTTCCCAAACAAGAGGGCCACAACAGGCATTCAAAGCCATGACCGAAAGTATAAAAAAAGATATACCAACAATAAATTTCCTAACGCAATTCAAATTTACCACCCATTAATTGTGCTATTTTCTTAGGTACAATAGCTGTTATGAAAGCCAGTGCCCAAAGTCCAAAGCATATTTTATTGTGTTTTGTTACAGTAATGCTATCCAAATAATCTAAATGTCCGTTTTCATCAACAATAGAATATAGACTATTAGGATCTGCATCTTGAATAAACGTAACCATAAAGCAAACCATTATTGATGTAGCTATAAGTTCTATAGTAATAGTCATAAGCTGCCCTAATGTACCTTCTGGTAAGAATTTAGAAAACTTCCAATTTGCAAAAGGCAACGAAATTATATTAAAAACAGCCGATAAATAAAACTCAATATAAATCAATACTATCTTTAAGGCTAAGAAAAAGAATAAAATAATTGTAATCCAAGTCGTTATAAAGATAGGCAAAATGAATGGTAAATTAAGCATAAAATCAACAGACTTATAGCTTGCAATTTTTGCTAATGCAGGTGTCATTAAATACACTATTTTTTGAATAATCATCTGTGGCTGAGTAAGATTTTCAGTAATTATAGACGGATCATTTATAAATGTTCCAGATATCGAGCTAACCATAGATAAAAAGAAATCATTAATCAAGGAATCCCAATTATAAATAACAAAGAAGAAAAAGCCATATTTTAATACCTTTGTAGCAATAGTAACCCAACTAAAAGCCATACCAGATAATATCATTGGTAATGTTAAGTCAATTACGGCAATAGCGACCATAATACTAATAGCATACTGATATAAGCTACCAAAAGCTCTAATAGCAGCATTGCTATAAAACTCCATGTCACTATTCAGATTTTCACCAAATTCATGCATGGTTTCAATACCCCAAGGTAATTCTACATTATCACTACCATAAATACCGCCTATAGGTCCACTTCCTTGACCATCACCAGAAGGAATGTTATTACCAGATAAATCTACACCTATGCCTTGTAAATACGGATATGGATCAACCTGCATACCGATTGCATAACCAGTTTGATTAAAAACCTCTATATGTACATGAGGACCAGTAGAAAGTCCTAATGGTCCTTCATATGGATCACCACCACTTATACCAATAATGCTACCTTCAGCAACATATCCAGTAGGATAATTTAATGTATCTTGCCTACAATCACCAACAAAATAGGTAAGACCATTATCACAATCTATTTGAGTCCAATAAATATAGCCACCACCGGCACCATGTGATACAAAGCCATTCGCTGGAGCTAAAATAGGAGTTCCAGATCCTAAACCTATATCAATACCAGCATGTGTATGCCCAAAATGATTAGCTTCTCCGAAAGGAGAAGTAATCACCCCACCAGGGATTAAAGGAGCAGCCACACAACAACAGCAACATATTAAACTTAAAATTAACGATATAATTAAGCTTTTCATTTCGTATCTTTATTATTAAAATAAGTATCCTCAAAATTTCTGAACCATTTAGGAGGAGTATTAGCTTTATTATCATTATATTGGCTATATCCTTCAGTAAGAGCATGACCAACTCTGCTTCTTACAGCATATGATCCCAGTGTGGAAATGCCTGTTTTAATTAGTCCAGAAGTAATAGCCGTACCTAAATTACCACCATTAGACATTAAATCACTCTTTACATTTGAAAATGCCAATTTACCAACACCAGCTGTTGCACCAAGAGTTCCTGCAGTACCTACAGCTAATCCTGCAATAGATCCGATAGCGGTACCAGCACTAAAAGTCGGATTACCACTCATTACATTTGCTGCAAGCTCTGGTACACGCCAAACAATAAAGCCTAAAGTAAGCATTGACAAAGAATGCTTTATCATTGTAGAAAGAGTAGCTGCTTGTTCTGTTCCGTTTCCATCTTGTCCAGTAGCCAAAAAATTAGAAACGTCACCAATATTGGCATTTACCAACCCAATAATAAAATACATAACCATTAATTTAACGCTGAAAGAAAATACGGCCGATACAACCCTTTGAAATAAAAACGATGTATATCCTAATGCCCCGAATGGAATCAATATTACTGCTAATCCAGCAAAAATATATAGCTCAATCTGAGTAAGCAATAACTGAAGTGCCATAAAAAAGAAAGCTCCTAGTGTAAAAGCCATTGCAATAATAGTTACAATAATTGTTCCCAAAGGAGTATTCATAACAGAATAACTTTGCCAAACATTTCCACAAGCTGCAAATCCTTTATCAACTAATGCACTAGGCGTAATAAAACCAGCATGTGAATCAATGTTGGCTGCTGTTAATCCAGCAATTTTAAATGATTCTGAAATCATATTGATCATTGTAGGCAAGTTGTACACAAGAAAGAAAAAAAATCCATATTTTACAACTTTAGTACATAATTGTGAAATCTTAAATTGACCATCATACAAAGTCCATGTTGTAGCCATATCTATAATCGCTAACGCAATCAACAATTCTGCTGCATATGGCAATAAATTTTGAAATCCATTTTCAGAACTATTAGCAAAAAAAATCAGCAAACTATCTAAAAATCCGTCACTATTTAAAGCTAAATTCATAATTCATCACCTCATAGCTTATATTTTTCAAATGGTGTAGGCATTTGCATAGTTTTAAACTGATTATTTTTTGCTTTTTCTAATTCTGCTTCTTCAGCCCTCGCCTTAGCTTCTACAATTATCTGTCTGTTCTCTTCAGCTGTAATTTTAGCTTGTGCAGATTCTACCTTATGCTTGCCTTGCAAAGCCTGCATATTAAGGTTGATACGCTCAATATTAGCCTGTACTGCTGAAATTTGATTAGCTAATTGCTGACCTTGCTTATTACCTTCAATATCAGCATTTCTTTTTAAAAGATCTGTAAGAGTACGTTGGTTGTTATCAAGCTCTGTCATCATTTCTTTATATGCAATTAGCATCGCTTGATTATCCTGGGATTGCTGCTCTCTAAGGTTTCTTAGGATAACTAAATAATTACGCTCACTCAAAGCCCAATCATCCGTATCATTAAGTGTTGGAAATTTATTCTCCCAATAATTCTTAATCTGTGCTTCTGTAGCAGTAGTTGCAAAGGTAACAGTAGCTTTAGTAAGAGTATTCTGCAAACTAGCAACACTGTTATTAATATCTCTGTTGTATGCGTTAATAACATTAGATGGCAGCGACGTAAGCTCCTTAACCTGTAAAGTTATTTGCTGTGCAGTCTGTGTAACTAATTTTACCGTTTCTGCTAAAGTTTTTGCTTGTTGAGTAATATTCTGTGTATCAATAACAGGAATCGCTGCCTGTGAATGACTGAAACCAAACCCACTAACTGCACCTATAAAAGCACAATCAGATGAATCAGACGTTCGTGCTGGAAAAATCCAATCTGAACCAGATGTTCTTCCAAAATACATTCCCATTCCTCATATGTTTTCTCTTCTTCGTCTGCCAGAAGCCGGTCCACACGTTTCCGGTACTCTGTAATTCTTTTTTTCATTTCTGCCTCGATTCAGACTCTATATTAATCCATAGTGTTCCATTGCATGCTTTATTCCATCATCGTAGATATCCGTTGTCACAAATTCAGCCGCCTCTTTTGCCGGAGGTGTTCCATTCCCCATGGCAATTCCATGTCCCACAAAAGAAAGCATGTCCAGATCATTGACACTGTCACCAATCGCATAGGTATCCTCATTTTTAATGCCCATATGCCTGCAGAGCCAGTCTATCCCGGTCGCTTTCGATGTTCCTTTCGGAACAAATTCCACAACATGTCCCTCGTGTTCGAGACAGTCAAAATCCGCATCCAGCTCCTTGCGCACCCGTTTATAATCGGTTGTTGGCAGGATATCCCCTGACATTTTATTAATGCGGATCTCCGGTGAATAACCTTTTAATATTTTAGCAGATGCTCCCATTGCCTCAAAAAGATACAGCACATAGGGATCCGTCCTGAAATTTTCTTTATCTATCCAGTGGCAGTCCGGGCCTTCCAGCACAATCGGCATCCGGCATTCTTCCATGACCCGGACAATTTTTTCTGTCAGTTCCGGGGAAAGAATATTTTCATACAGAACCTTTCCATCCATCTCCACATGGTTTCCGCATGCTGCAACAATCCCGTCAAAGCCGATCCCAAGCAGCCGCTTATCGTTAATATTGCTGCGGGATCTTCCACTGCACAGAAATGTCTTATGTCCGTTTTTCTGCAATTGTCTGATGGTTGGAATTGTACTTTCCGGAATCTGCATTTTTTCATCCCACAGCGTTCCGTCTATATCAAAAAATATGTATGCCATTTTTACTCTCCTCATCTGTCAGCTGTTTCCCCTATACTAGCATAATCCGGCAGATGCGTCAAAGTATCCTGTTTTTATTTTCTATTTCAATGTATTTGCAATCCGCACAACAACATATCTGTTTTTCTGGAATTCGATCTCATACTGCCAGTGCGGGCACGGTGCTACTGAGCTTCCAATCTCAATGGTAATGGAAGGTTTATTAAGCAGATCCATCACATACTCCCGGTACTGTCCTCCCCAGGACTTTCCGCTGCCGCCATCCGGGGCTTTGCTGTATCCGGTAATTTTCTTTGCGATATTATACATTTTATAGGTATCTTTTTTCAGGCTTCCTTTCGTACAGTCCCCGTAAATAATTCTTCCCATGGCATGGTAATTCACCACCCCCTGCAGATTTTGCTGTTTCATCAGCTGTCTGGTCAGCGTTGCTACTGCATAGGACTCCGGCTCGCTCAGTGCTTTTGGTCCGGAATATCCCTGTTCCCCTTTTTTCCCACCTGGAATAAAATGTTTTGCCGGAAAATTCCGGTTTAAATCCACCCCACGTCCATTGGATTTCCATCTGGAATGTTTTGTCTAGGAAATCGTCACCCCATCCGGGTTTGCCATGACAATATAATGAATCTGCATCTTCTGGAGGACATTTGACATTTTGACACCACCGATGGTTCCGTTATAATTTTCCAGATAATACTGGATTTCTTTCATCATGACTGCAGAACAGATATACTCTCTGGCATGCAATGTACTGACAATCAGAAGGGATTCCTCTGCATCCGGGTTTCCGATTGCAAAATCATAGATTCCACGTCCCTGCACAGAAGTTCCGATTTTGGTCATCTCACAGTAATCACTGTACTGCTGTGCCAGTTCCTGCATGTCTTTTTTCATCTGGCTGTATGTATACTTCTGTGACCGGATCTGTACGGCCTCTGTATTCGAAAACGTGACTTTTGCAGCCTCATCCGCTTCCTTCTGCTCGTTTTTTGCAACAATTTTATATGTATATGTCTTACCGGATGATACGTTTTTATCGGTATAGGATGGCTTACTGCTCTCGGCAAGTTTTTTGTATGCCCCTCCGGCTGTTTTCCGGTAAATCACATAGGAAGTGGCATCGCTGCTTTTTTCCCATTCCAGATATACCTTTGTTTTTCCCTGTTTTGTTGTATGCAGTCCCTCCACGGCAGAAGGCTGTGGCAGTTCTTCCGGCTGTTGGGTATCATCCGGCTGCTGGATATCTCCCGGCTGTTTGGTATCATCCGGCTGCTGCGTAGTATCCGGTGTTACATGATTACTCTCGGTATCCGTTACCGTGGCAGTATTTGCGGCATCTTCTGCATAAATACTCTGTGGGCACTGTGCCAGCATTCCAGCCACAAGTGCCCCGCAAATTACTTTTTTCCATAAACTTTTCATCTTCTTTTGTACTCCTTTTTTTATTGTCTTTTATTTAGGCGATTGTTTTTCTATCGGACAAATACCTCCACATCAGCACAATCCCAGCTCCCAGTATCATCAGGGAAAATATCCATGCGACCGCATCTCCCCTGACGCTGAAATCCAGCCAGTGCGTTTCCGTCCGCACAACTGCAATAAAATTTGCCGTCATATGTCCGATCATGGATGCATAGACATTTCCCGCACGATCCATCAGAAGTGCCAGCACCACACCAAGAATCAGTGCGTAAATAAACTGCACGATATTGACATGCACGGCCGCAAAAATCAATGCCGAAATTCCAACCGCAAACGGTTTCGACAGCATATCTTTTAATCTTCCGAAAATAATTCCCCGGAATACCAGTTCTTCCAGCATCGGTGTAAACACCGCCAGGCAAAGGATCTCCATTCCCATTGTACTTCCATAAAAATCGGTATTTGCCTGCTGGTAACCCATCGAAATTTCCGTCAGTTTCGTCATGGATATGAGATTGTTTAAAGAAATTCCAAGGCATGCCATGATCCCGGCCGCAAAAAGTGCATGACAGATACGTTCCCGGCTGATTCCCAACGGCTGCTTTGCAATCCCTGCCAGTGCCTGTCCCTGACGATAAAACGGAAGCATGGATGGAATTGTAAAAACAGTGGCAATTAGCTGACAGAACACATAATGCGTGGCATCTCCTCCAAATGCCCACTGCGCAATTGTCATAATAATCAGCATCACCGCATAATAAAAAAGAAACGGGTAAAGAATATACCATATTTTCCCTAAAATCTCCTTAAAAAATTCCATACGATATCCTCCCGTTTCTCTTTTTCCAATCGTTTTCTATAGTTAAGTGTTTACAACCGCTTCATTTTTTAACGTTTTTTATGCCCGTCACATGCATGCAAGCTCACGCAGCAGCTCCGGAAGCTGCTCTATCGAATCGCACAAGCCTGCTATTCCTGCTGCTTTCATTTCTTCCACATCCCCGAACCCATAACTGACCGCAATACAGAAAATTCCAAGTTCTTTTGCACCGTTGACATCAAACATCGTATCCCCGACCAGACACATCCCGGATTTTGGAATATGACTCCAGCGGTGCATGACTTCCTTAAGAATCTCGGATTTTTTATCCCGTGTACCATCAAATGTTGCACCTACCACATCATCAAAAAGCGGAAGAATTCCAAAATGCTCCAGAATCCGTTTGCAGGATACTTCCGGCTTGGAAGATGCCATGCCAATCCGGTATCCCTGTTCTTTTAATGTACGGATACACTTTTCCACACCCGGATATAACTTACACTCAAAAATTCCCGTCGTATTGTACCGTTCCCGGTATTTCTGCACAGCCTCATACGCTTTTTCATGCGAAAATCCATAATATCTTTCAAAACTCTCCGAAAGCGGCGGCCCGATAAACCGGTATAATTTTTCCGTATCCGGCTCCTTAATTCCGTAAAAATCAAGCGTATATAAAACACATTTTATGATTCCCTCGGAAGAATCAATAAGCGTTCCGTCCAGATCAAACAAAATGGTGTTCATTATTTCTTTACTCCTTTGGTATCACGGTTTCCCACATGCAGACGATGCAGGGCAACCGGCTTTCCTTTCACCTCGACCTCTTTCTCCTCACCTTCATGCAGCACATGAATACTTTTCAGTTCATCCCCGGCAGCCAGTTTCATGCCACGCACGCCAACCGCACCTTTCTTTTTCTGCGGAATTTGTGCACAGTCAATCCGAAGAAACATATCTTTCTTTGTTGCCATCACCAGTGTATCATTTTCTTCCAGCGGACATACCGTCAGTACCTCATCTTCGTCCCCCAGTTTTGTCGCTGCAGTCGTCTTTTTTGCGACCACAAACTCCATGCCGTCCACAACTTTAATCATCGCATACTTTGTGCCAAACAGGATGCGGTGTGTGCTGACCTGTTCGAGACTTGCCAGATACACAACATTCTCTTCTTTACTGTCATAATTGCAAAGGTTATCAATCGGGGTTCCTTTATCCCGGAATTTTCCATACGGAAGATCCAGCACTTTTAGCAGATGCATCTGCCCTTTATCGGTAAAAATACAGATCTTGTCCGTATTTTTACAGGTAAAGATATGTTTGTATTCTGCGTTTGCGGCCTCTTTGTTCCGCTCATAGACAGAAACATCTACAATTTTTGCATATCCGAAACGATCCATAAGGAATACAACATCCTGCTCTTCGATCTTCTTTGCTGCAACTACAGCTTCTTTCAGATTGTCAATCACAGTTTTGCGCTCTTTGCCATAAGCTTTTTTAAACGCGGTCAGTTCTTTGATGATTACTTTTGCCATGGAAGAACGATGCTCTAAAATATCCTCATATTTTGCAATATTTTCCAGTGTCTCATCATGTTCTTTCATCAATGCTTCAATTTCCAGACCAATCAGTTTATACAGACGCATTTCCAGAATGGCCTGTGCCTGACGATCCGTAAAATTTAACTGCTGTGCCATGATCTTTGAAGATGGATTCTTAAAGGTAATATGATCCGTATTTCCGTCTGTCAGACAGGCTTTTGCATCTTTGATGCTGCGGCTGCCGCGTAAAATCTCAATGATCAGGTCAATCACATTGCAGGCGCGGATCAGACCTTCCTGTATTTCTTTTTTGTCCTGTTCTTTCGCCAGAAGGGTCTGGTACTTTCTGGTTGCAATCTCATACTGGAATTTCACATGATGGCGGATGATCGGCACGACACCCATCGTCTCCGGTCTGCCATCCGCTACTGCAAGCATATTGACACCGAAGGTATCCTCCAGCTTGGTTTTCTTGTACAGCAGATTTTCCAAAGCCTCGATATCTGCTCCCTTTTTCAATTCCAAAACAATACGGATTCCCTCTTTGGAAGACTGGTTGGTAATATCGGTAATGTCACTCGTTGCCTTAGATTCTACCAGACCATATATGTCATTTAAAAACTTACCAATATTGGCTCCGATCATGGTATACGGAATCTCCGTGATTACCATACGGTCTTTGCCACCTTTGCCCTTTTCGATCTCAATTTTGCCACGAATCTTGATCTTGCCGACGCCGGACTCATAGATTGCCGGCAGGTCATCCTTATTGGCAATGATGCCTCCGGTCGGGAAATCCGGTCCCGGAATATACTGCATCATCTCTGCGGTCGTGATATCCGGATTTTTCATATAGGCGATCACACCATCAATCACCTCGCCAAAATTATGCGGTGGAATGGAAGTTGCCATACCGACAGCGATCCCTTCCGCACCGTTGACTAAAAGGTTCGGCACCTTGACTGGTAAAACAACCGGTTCTTTTTCCGTCTCATCAAAATTCGGCATGAAATCTACAACATTTTTGTCCAGATCCGCCAGATACGCTTCCTGTGTTACTTTCTGCAGACGTGCCTCTGTGTATCGCATGGCAGCGGCGCCATCCCCTTCTATGGAGCCGAAATTTCCATGCCCGTCTACCAGCGGCAGTCCTTTTTTGAAATCCTGTGCCATAACAACCAGTGCATCATAGATGGAAGAATCTCCATGCGGATGATATTTACCCATGGTATCTCCGACAATACGTGCACTCTTACGATACGGTTTGTCATAGCGGATTCCCAGTTCATACATATCGTAAAGGGTACGACGCTGCACCGGCTTTAATCCGTCACGGACATCCGGCAGCGCACGGGCAATGATGACACTCATCGCATAGTCAATATATGATTTTTGCATCAATTCCGAATACTCGGTACGAATGATACTCTGTTCCATTTTGTTTCTTCCTCACTCCCAGAAAATCTGATCAGATCTATACATCTAAGATCGCATCGTTTGCATGTTCATAAATAAAGGCCTTCCGCGGCGGCACATCCGTGCCCATCAGCATGGCGGTGACATCCGATGCCATACGGCCATCTTCAATCTCTACGCGCTTCATGACACGTGTCTGCGGATTTAACGTAGTCTCCCACAGCTGCTCCGCATCCATCTCTCCGAGACCTTTATAACGCTGCAACGTAAAACTTCCGGTATGTGTTTTCCGGTATTTTTCCAGTGCCGCATCATCGTAAAGGTACTCTTCTTTTCCTTTTGACGGAATCACTTTGTACAGTGGCGGCATCGCCACATACACATGTCCTTCAAAAATCAGTTCCGGCATAAACCGGTAAAACAGTGTCAGAAGCAGCGTGGAAATATGTGCCCCGTCCACATCGGCATCTGCCATAATAATAATTTTGTCGTAGCGCAGTTTTTTGATATCGAAATCATTTCCGTATCCTTCCGAAAATCCGCAGCCGAATGCGTTGATCATCGTCTTAATTTCCGCATTGGCAAGCACCTTGTCGATACTTGCTTTCTCTACATTTAAGATCTTTCCGCGGATTGGCATAATCGCCTGATACATCCGGTTTCTTGCCATTTTAGCAGAACCGCCGGCAGAATCTCCCTCCACGATAAAAATCTCACACTTTGACGCATCGCGGCTCTCACAATTGGACAATTTCCCATTCGAGTCAAAGGAAAACTTCTGCTTGGTCAACAGATTGGTTCTCGCCTTTTCCTCTGCTTTTCTTATCTTTGCCGCTTTTTCTGCACAGCCAATGACCGTCTTTAAGGTTTCTAAATTCTTGTCAAAAAATAATGGAACTTCATCACTTGTCACTTTCGCTGTCGCGCGGTTTGCATCCTGATTATCCAGCTTGGTCTTTGTCTGTCCCTCAAACCGTGGGTCCGGATGTTTGATGGAAATGACTGCTGTCATTCCGTTTCGCACATCTGTACCGTTAAAGTTTGCATCCTTTTCTTTTAAAATTCCAAGTTCTCTGGCATAAGAATTGATAATCGTCGTAAAAGCTGTCTTAAAGCCTGTCAGATGTGCCCCACCTTCGGAATTGTAGATATTATTACAAAATCCCATGATATTCTCATGGAACTCACTGGTATACTGGAAAGCAGCTTCTACCTCAATGCCTTCACTTTCTCCTTTAAAGTAAATAACATCGTGCAGTACCTCAAGATTGTTGTTGAGATCTTTGACAAATCCAACGATTCCATCCGGTTCATGAAACTCTATATGTTCCACTTCCGGTTTTCTGCGGTCCTCGTAAATAATCGTCAGTTTCGGATTCAGATAAGCCGTCTCATGCATCCGGCTTTTCACATCGTCTTCCCGGAATCTGGTCTTTTCAAAGATTTCCGGATCTGGAAGAAAATTAATCTTTGTTCCGGTCTTTTTGGTCTTTCCGATCTTTGGAAGAAGTCCATCTTCGAGCTCTACCACCGGATGTCCCTGTGCATAGCGATCATGATACACATATCCACCCTGACTGATTTCCACATCCATATACGTAGAAAGCGCATTCACTACAGAAGATCCGACTCCATGCAGTCCTCCACTTGTCTTATAAGCATTGTTATCGAATTTTCCTCCTGCGTGCAACGTAGAAAATACAACGCGGGCAGCCGATACTCCCTTCGCATGCATGCCAACCGGAATTCCACGTCCGTTGTCCTCTACCGTACAGGAACCATCTGCCTCAAGGGTGACCCAGATTTTATCGCAGGCACCCGCCAGATGCTCATCTACAGAATTATCGACAATCTCATAGATCAGATGATTGAGTCCTTTGGTCGTGGTACTTCCGATATACATTCCCGGACGTTTCCGGACTGCTTCAAGTCCTTCCAGTACCGATATACTGCTTGCATCATATCCTGACATGTTTCTTTCTCTCCTTACCGTCATCTATAATAATTACATTTGATCTTTCATATGAGCAATGACCATCACAGCAATGCGAAACGTCATCGCATCATCAAATGTACGGATATCCAGTCCGATTGCTTTTTCAATGCGCTCCAAACGATACACCAGCGTATTGCGGTGCACATACAATTGTCTCGCTGTTTCTGATATATTCAGGTTATTTTCAAAGAATTTGTTGATGGTCGACATAGCCTCCTCATCCTCTAAGATGTCCGGAACTTTCTCCCCAAATACCTCTTTGATAAACATATTGCATAAACTCATCGGAAGCTGATAGATCAGACGCCCAATGCCAAGTTTTCCGTAAGAAATAGTATCATACTTTGCATAAAAAACACGGCCGACTTCGAGTGCCATCCGCGCTTCCTGATACGATTCCGCAATTTCCGGCAGCTGTGTCACAACATTTCCATAGCCGACACGCACACGGATCATTGCTTCCATATGTAAATTATCTGCAAGACTGCCTGCAATTTTTGACAGACGATCTTCCATCTCCTCCTCTTTTATATGAGAAACATCTTTTACCAGTACAATACTGTGCTGATCCACGCAGGTCACAAAATCTTTTGAACGAATATCTGCCAGATTTTTTACCAGTTCCATCGCCACATCGTTATTTTTACTTCCTGTATCAATGACGAAAACAACACGCGGCACTTCCTGGATATGGTGCTTTTTGGCTTTTCCGTAAATATCTACAATCAGCATATTTCCCAGAAGGATATTCTGCATAAAATTATTGCGGTCAAACTGCTCCGCAAAACTCATAACCAGATTACGGATCTGACAGACTGCCATCTGTGCGCATACAAGAAATGATTCCTCATTCACCAGACAGACTAATATGTATTCCGTTTCCCCTTCCACCATCACTTTGTATAAATGATAATCCTGATAGGTCTGTTTTTCAGCAAGCGATTCTGCGAAATCAACGACCACCTGCTGTTCTAACGCCTCTGGTAACGGCATGTCTTCCGTGTGTGCTACCAGCTTCCCCTTGGCTGTAAACAACGCCGTATCCATGCGGCTGATCTCTTTAATTTCGTTTAATGAATTCTGTAATTTCTGATTTGAAAGCATATACTCTCCTATTATTTGAAAGAACCCGGGTGTAAATACAAACACCCGGGCTCAAGATTTACAACTATATAATTTTAACGGACTAGTTGGTAATTGTCAATTCTGTTTCCTTGTCGAATACATGAATCTTATGAGGATCAAATGCAAGCTTGATATGATCGCCATAAC
>OHBJ01000941.1_pt1 | contig 19850 bp, 12 predicted proteins | sample 1577241 | NCBI WGS metagenome assembly OHBJ01 (sample SAMEA3541594, study PRJEB24748) | human gut metagenome | biome: human gut; feature: human-associated habitat; material: faeces | place: China | collected 2012 | reverse complement strand
GAAGCAGATCCTGTTCCCTGCCGCAAAGAAGGAAGCAGACGGCGGTACCGGCTACGGCACCATCACTCACTTCGGCATCTTTGAAAGTGTCACGGGCGGCAGCCCCATTTACGCCGGTCATTTAAGTGAGGTGAAAAACGGCGCCATTGCCGAGACCAGCATTACGGTAGCGGCAGGAGAGGTGCCTGTATTCTACAAGAACACCCTGATCCTTGGGCTGGACGTGACCGAGCAGGACATTATAAACGCCGGCTAAAAGTGGTTTGACAGCCCCGCAAGGGCTTAGCAGAAAGCCGCACAGCATCGTCCCAAAGACGGTGCCGTGCGGCTTGATGGTTTCCAATAATCAGATTACGACGGTGGGGGTCTCCTCCTGTGCGTCCTGCAAAACGGGCTGGCGGTAATTGACCAAGAACGGGACATAAAGCGGGAAGCCCTCGGTATCCTTCAAGTCGATGACAAGACGGTATAGCCCTGCCGGGGCTTGGCTTTCGGCGTTGGCGAGGGTGAGAGTTTTCTCTTTCTGCTCGGCGGTAAAGCCCTCGATGACGGGGATCTCGGTCGTACCTTCCTCCGGGGCGGTCAGTTCAATCGTCTGCCACCGGAGAACTTTCGTTATGATCGGATTGCCCTTCGCGTCCACTTCCGTCCCCTTTTGCTCCAGCTCAACATAGCGCTGAACCGAATAGGTGAAGCGGTTGACTGCTGCATCGGCGACAACGGAAAGCTGATTGGTGCCGTTGATGGAATGCTTATTACCGGTGATGGTAAGAAGCGGCGCGACGGTGACAGATGAGGCGCTTTCATCGATTTGGACAACAAAGACGGCGCGCAAGGTGATGTAGGGCTTGGCGCTGCCCTCCTCGATGCTGCTGTTGCTGTCCCCTGCCGGGGTGATAGGATTGGACGGCGTGGTGGGGGTCGTACCGTCCTCGCCGCTGCCGCTATTATCGCCGTTTTTTTCGCTTTCGCTGTTCTCCTCATTCTCTGTCATCTCGGCAGTTGGGGTGGGCACAGCAGGCGCTGCCGACTGAGCGACGGGGGTATTCTCGGTCTCGGAGGTTTCGGTGGAGCCGGAATTATCGCCGGTGTCGCCGGTGTTGTCACCGGAATTATCGCCGGAATTATCGCCGGTATTGTCACCGGAATTATCGCTGTCGCCGGAGCTGTCGGGATTTTCGGGGATTGCGGGATCGGTGGTATTGTCCTTGGCGCCGGTGAGCTTCACATCGCGCGCTTCAAAGACCTCGATGGAGACGGTATAAGTACCACTATTCAGCGTCCAGTCAATGGTATGGGACTTTTCGTACCTGCTGACGGTACCGCTGACAACGGGATCGGTGACGGTTTGAGCCGGATCCTCACTTTTGGAGGGGTTCAAAATGAACACCTCATCTGCGGAGGAACCAAGTGCGGTGGTAGAGGTGATACGAATGACCTTGGCATCGCTGCCGTCATTGGTGAAGGTGAACGGCAAGGGATTGTTCTGGGCACCGGTGACAAGGAACGCCGTGCCATCGGAGGTGAGGAAATTGCCCGCGCCGGTCTGCCCTACTTCGACGGTGAGAGAGCGGTTTTCGGCGGCGTGGGTGGTGAAATACTGTTCGCTGTTAAGATAGCGTGCCAAGGCAGGCGAGGTGCCGAGGTATGCGCTGACCAGAAACAGCATGGCTGCCGCCATTGCCGCCCATTTTGTTTTTTTCATGGGGCGTACCTCCTTTTGCCTTGGTTTGCCTGTGTTACTGACTGATGACCGGAACAAGCTGAAGCTCCACCGTGCTGAGGACGCTTTCGCCGGTAACGATAAGAGTAAATTCCTGCGTTTTGCTTTCTACGCCATCCATGCTCCAGATGATCTCATCGCCGAGGGGATCTGTCTCCTTTTCCTGTGCGGGGTGGAAGGTGTAGACCCAGCCGGCGCCCATCTGGTTCCACAGCTCGGTGCCTTCGGCGATTGCTTCCGGCGTGCCGCCGTAGATCTCATCGCCGCTGGAGATGGTAACGCCGTTGGGCTTTTCGCTGCCGCGGCTGACCAATACTCTCAGAACATAATCGACGGTTTCCGCATTGACTTTATTCTGACTGTCGGTATTGCTGACGATAAAACGGAGCTGGGAATATTCTTTATTCGTTTCCCAGTCGCCCAAAAGGTTGGCAGGCAGGTTCTGCGCTTCGCCGGTGGCGGCGGAAAGATAAAGGTGACTCATTTTTCGTGCCTGAAAGGTTGCTGCCGTTCCTGCCGTAGAGGTGTAGCGTCCCATGGTGACGCCGACGCCCGCCAGCAGGGTAATGGTAAGGAGCAAGCCGGATATCAAAGCCCACAGGCTGATGTGCATTTTCTTTTCCATCTGTGTTTTTTCTCCTGTTTAGCTGCCGCTTTGGGCTTCTTTTCTGGTAACGGTGTAGGTGCCGTCCTCATTCGGTGTGCTTTGGAAATGGGCGTCGGCAAGGTAGTCCTTTACATCGCTGCTGTAGGTGCCGCCGCTGACGGCGATGCGCGCCTTGCGGGTCTTGGTATCCTTAGCATCGTGGTACAGCAGGAGCGCTTGCTGCTTTGCGGCGGTGATCCTGCTGTTTTCGCCGGTGATATAGACGGCAATATTATCGCGCTCGTAACCCGCTTCTAGATAGACCGCGGCGCCCGTATCGGTAAAGCCGTTATTATTGAACGCCCCTGCCAATGTCGCAGTCGCACTGCCGGTAACAACACAGTTATCCAGATAGACCGTTCCGCCCTTGACGGCGATGCCGGTATAGCCAGTAAAGGTGGAATTTTCGGCGTGGAGGGTGCTGTTATCCTGCGGGTGAGAAACCGCAGCATATTTGCCGGTAATGATGCTATCCTTGATTTCGATGGCAGTACCGCCGCTGACGGTCTGCCCATTGCCGCATACTGTGACATAACCGCTTGTAAGGGTGCTGTTTTCGATAACACAGCGGGTCTTTTGGGCGGTGGTGGTATTGTTGCCGATGACCATAACGGTGGGCAGCCCCGTAGAAATGGTGGAATGGGTGATGTAAACGATGGAATCGCCGTCCTGCGCCGTGGTCCTGTTGTTATCCTGAATGTAGATGCCCCACTGGCTTTCGCCCTCGGCGGTGGCGGTGACATTGCTGACGGTGAGCTTTCCGTTATTGACGCCGAACAGCGTCTTGTTGCCGGCGCTGTTTTTGATGGTGCCGTTGATCACGGTAAGCTCCCTGCCCTTGCCGACGGTGAACAGGTCGCCGCCGACGGCACTGCCGGTCAATGTCGCACCGTTCAGATCCAGAATGACCGGCTCCTTGGCGGAAACGGTGATATTTTCGGTCAGCTCCAGATTGCCGGAAAGACGGATATAACCGCCGTTTTCCGATTGAAGGGCTTTGGTCAGTTCCTCTGTGTTACCGACATTGATCATATCGACATTGGCGGTTTCGCCGGTGATGGTGATTTTAACATTATTGATGAAGGACGCACCTGCATGTTCGGTGTCCCACAGATTGGCTTCCGCTATTTCCTGTTTGGTGAGCAGGCGAATGGCGGTGAAAGAGGCCGCATTGACCTCTTTATCGACGATATAGTATGTAACACTGACCCCATCGGTGCCAGTGTAGCTTTCTGTTCCCGCAGTGAAATTGTTGAGGTAGCCATCAGTTTCAGAGAGCTTCAGCAAGAATTTTTCGAAGTGCTCGCCATCAACGGTGGCAAGGTTACCATTCTCATCAAAGGTGGCTTTATCGTAATCGTAGACGATGGGGCGGAGGTACTCGCTTTCGCTCACACCACCATCACTGGTAGGAACCAATTTGACATAGTAACCCAACAGGTCATAGACCCATTCCCAGTAGATGGGGGTATCGACGGTGCAAAAGTCATCGGACATGGTAAGCTGCCCCATGCTGAGGACGGTATAGGGCGCTGCCGTGCTGTTGGTGAGATAACGGCGGGCAACGGTCTCGGCGTTTTCGCCGGAGCCGACCGTATAGGGGGTCTCGGTGTAGAAGTAAATGCGCTTTTGAAGCGGTACTTCCATCTGTTCCTTGGACACGTTGACATAAGCATTTACAATGCTGTCGCTGGTATTCTTATAGGAAACCGGCAGGATACCGCGTGCGCCCGGCTGGGCAACAACATTGCCGTTGGAGGAAACATGATCTGCATTCAGCTCCCACTTTTCTGCCTGAAAGGTAAGAGATCCGGCTTCCAGCACATTGCTGTACCAAGCCGTAGACATGGCAAATAACAGCGCTACCGTAACCAGTATCGCTGTAAGCGCCAGCCCTGCCTGCTTGTAAATCCGCTTTTTGGCTTCGGAGACGACGCGCTCCCTGCTATTCTGCTGTTGTTCTTCACAATCCCGCTTAAACACCGGCATTCTGCTTTAATTCCTCCGTTAGTTCCGCTTTCACCTTTTCGGTGATCTCTTTGATCTCATCTTCTGTAAGCAGGGTTTGGGCAGCCGGCTCCGCTGCCTGTTCCTCCTCCAGCTCCGCCAGCGCCTTGGCAAGCTCTGTCCGAATCCCCTTTACGCTATCCCGCAGCACAATGCCGCAGATAAGCAGAACGGGCAGGACGATGCAAGCCAAAAAGCCGATCTTGCCGGTAAGCCACGAAATAAACACGGCAAATGAACTCCCTTCTCTGCTGTGCCACACCACCTTACCGATGAGGTTTGCTGCTGTGACATACTGCGTATCGGAAACGGGGTTATTATCGCCCCGGGTCTCCAAAAGCGGGCTGCCATCGGCACTTTGCCGAATGGCGACCACACGATGTGTAATAGCCCAATCGCGGGTCTGTGAATTGCGGGAGCGGTAGCAGACGATATCTCCTACCTCGATCTCTCCGATGGGGGTCTGCCGTGAAAGCAGCAGAGAATTGACCTGCAGGGTCGGCTCCATGCTGCCGGTCATGACCCTGAACATGCTGTACCCGCCCACGGTAACATAGCCCTTGGACAGCACCTGCGTAACTGTATAGATACAGAAGATGAGCGCTGCTGCCAGCAGCACCGCCACCACGCGGCTGACGATTTTCTGCTTTTTGCCCGCTATTGGGGCATCTGCACTCTGCTCTTCCGTTTTGATTTCCAGATTGTTTTCTTCCATGTATTAACTGTTCGCTCCTGCGAGTTGGAGATTGACTGCAAAGCGGAGATTTTCCGCCGCGCCGGTGCAATCGGCGTCCTGACCCTCCAGCCAGATGAAAACTCTGATCCGCTGCGGGACATTGCGCTCCAGCCGGACAATAACGGCGTCCTCGGTAGCGCCTGCCGTCTCATATGTATTCAGCACCGTGCTTTCAATGGTGCGGGTGGTCGGGTCTAACCGAGTGGAAAGGGCTGTGCTTTGGGGGAAAAAATGGCCCTTTTGCACCCAAAAAGAATACTGACCCTGGAGATATTTTGTGTAGAAAAGCTCCGCTGCCTGCTCTGCCGTAAGGACGTTCATTTTCTCTTCGCCCAGTTGGATCTTAAACTGGAACAACGCGGCTTCCAGCTGACCTGCCAGCAGGGACTTTCCGTTGCCATCGGCTTTCCATGTGCTTTGTTTTTGGACAGTGAGGTTAGTGAAAACCGACTGCTCCTTCCCCTTGCCGTTTTCATCGGCTCCGACGGGGTAGGTAGCGATGTAGCCGCCGTCTGAGGCGGAACCGGGGTGGCAGTCGGCATTCGGCTCGTAGATCACGAAGCTCTCGCTGCCATGGAAATTCTGGGTGCTGCTGCCCTTTTCGGCGTAAACGCCGCGCAGACTGTTATAGGAGCCGCCGGTATTGCTGTTCTCTGAGATAGCCGACAGCAGCGCCGTGGTGCCGCTTTTACCGGAAAGCGGCGTGGTATTAACAAGAAAGCCGACCCGTGCCGATGCTGCGACCGACGAGGCGTTTTCATTGAGGGCAAAGCTGCCGTCTGCGCTCTTGGAAAGATCGGGCAGGGCAATAACGTAGCTGCCGGAGTCATCATCGGGGTCGGTGCCGGTGGCGACACGAAGATCGCAATCGCCGGAGGGAGACATGACCCACAAATCAAAGTAGGCGTAGTGACCTGCCCGGCTGTCAGTAAGGGGGCCGGTCTGATTGGCGCTGGCAAGGTCGAACTCATGGGTGAAATCCTGTACGGGGCGGATCGTTCCCGCTGCTGCGTTGCCGTTCTGCACCTCTAAATCACTTGACTTGTAGTAGGTGGGCAAAAACCAGTTGACGCCATCGGCGGTGGAAACGGGAGACAGCCCCGCCAGCTTGCCGAGATATTCGTACTGACTGTACAGAGAAAGGTTGAGATGCTCGGTGAAAGCGGCGGGATAGTGGACAGTGGTGCCGTCCTCGGTCTTAGCGGAAATATCCGCGGCGACCTTGATGGTGTTATCTCCGCCGACGGTGACCCGCAGCCCCTCCAGCACGGGGCTGGAGGACATGGTGAGCCACGCATAGGTGGAGGTGACGGCAACGGTAAGGGACATTATGACCATCAAAGCCAAAGCCGTGAGCTTAAGGATATGATTTTTCTTCACGCTGCCGTTCGCCTCCTCTCCTAATTGTATTATTCGACAGAATTATTCCTTTTTGTTGTTGGATTGACGGGTTTCCTCCAGCATTTCCTGCATGACCTGCAGGCGGATGGCGTCCTCATCAATGGCGTCGTCCTCCCCCTGCGGGGTGGCGTACTTCGCCTTGTTCTTCGCTAGCTTGTTGAGGGTAATCATGACAAGGGCGACGATGAGCACGACCAGTGCCACTGCAATGCCCACATAAGTAGCAAACCGTCCGCCGGTAATGCCCCAGCGGGAAGCGCGCCCCGTAACCTGATAGCCCTTGCCGGTAGAATCGGTGAGGGTGTAGTCGATGCCATAAGCATCGGTGAGGGTGGCTGGAATGGTGGCATTGGCGGTATCGGCATCTGCCGCATTGACCCCCACATAGTACGCCGTTTTTTTGCTGATTTTCCCCATCTGGAACCATGCATAGCCCTCATCATCGACTACAACGGTTTGCAGCGGCTGGTTTTTCTGATAAATGGTGGCGTACTGGCGGGCGTTTTCCTGATCCACTTTAATGCCGACAGTCATATCAAAATCGGTATTCCCCGCAAAATCGACCTTGTACACCTTATCGCTTTCGATATCGGTTTTATCGGGATCGGTTTTGGTGACGGCGGCGCCCAGCGTGTATTTGCCGGAATAGTCCTTATCCGGCGTCTTTGTTGTATCTATCTTCCACTGGGAGCCGTCATCGGGGCAGATGGTAATGACGGCATCTTCGCCGCCTACCTTGGAAAGATCCTTGCCGGAGACAACACCGCTATCGGGACGAACCGTAATATCCAGCGTTCCGGTAACCCCTCCGCTGCGAACCTCATCAATGGTATCCTTCAGATCCGACCAGCCGTTGGCATTATCCAGCGTTGCATCAATGCGGGTAGTCTCCTTTTCCCCATCGTGTTCCTTTTTTACCGTAATGGTGCTGTTTTCCTTTTCGGAGACGGTGGTCTGGCTGCCGTTTTTTTCGGTGGCGGTGGTGGTATTGCCCTTGGGCGGCTCTGCCGTCACAGCTCCATCGGCGGAGAAGGAGGTATCCCCACGGCGGATACTTTCCAGCAGCTCGTCCGCCACGGTAGGATCACCGGAGGCGGTGCTGATGGTCTCGATGCTGTCGCAGCCGCGGAAGGCGTACTCCCCTGCCGACTGCATGGTGGAGGAGAGGGAAACTTCCGTCAGGGCGGAGCAGCCGTAGAATGTCCATGTAGGGACGCCCGCCAGCCGTGCCGACAGGGTGGCGCGCACCAGCGATTTGCAGTAGGCAAAGACCGAAACGCCCATGCTGCCGACCGATGCCGGCACCGTGACCGCCGTAAGTGACTCGCAGCGGTAGAACGCCATGCTGCCGAGCTTTTCGAGGGAGCCGGGCAGGGTGACGGCGGCGAGCTTTTCGCAGGCACGGAAGGCGCACTCTCCGATGGAGGTAACGCTTTCATTCATGCGGAAGGTCTGCAAGGAGGAGCACTCCGCAAAGGCATAGCTGCCGATGGCGGTGACGGACTGCGGCAGGGTGACGGCGGTAAGCGCCGTGCAGCCGTAGAACGCCAGACTGCCCACTGAGGTCAGCCCCTCGGGGAGGCGCACCTCGGTGATCTGCTCCCGCAGGGGGTACCACGGCGCCATTTCACTTTCGGGGAAATCGCGCATGGCACCGCTGCCGGTGACGGTAAGAACGCCATCGGCAAGCTGCCACTGCAGGTCATCGCCGCAGGCGCCGCCGGTTTCGGCGGCAAGGGCGGGGACGGGGAACATGAAAACAAGAATTGCCGCAAGCAGCACTATTAAGTTAGACCGTAATTTCTTTTTCACTTTCAGCAACTCCTTTTTGAGGGTGGGCAAGGCGGAGCCAGATAAGGGCAATCACGATAGCGACCAGCGACCAGAAGTTCCCTGCCGGAAGCCCAAGCAGGAAAGGCTTTGAATCACGCAGAAGATTAAGGATAAACCTTGTAATGCCGTAGAGCAGCATATATATGGGATAAATGCGTCCTTGCCATGTTCCTTTACGGATAAACCGCAGCAGCACAACCATGAGAACCAGTGCAGTAAGCAATTCTACAATTTGGCTGGGGAAGTAAATCTCACTGCCCGATGCAGTAGTAAGCAGTAAGCGTCCACCGCAGCAGCCATTTTTTAGGCAAAGCACCTTGAGCAACGCAAGCATGACACACTCCGCCGGAGCGCATAAGTCCAGCAGGGTAAGTGGCGGCACACGCAGCAGCAGTGCCAACAGCACCATAATCAATGGTGGAAAGAACACCGCGCCGTAAAATGATGTGCCTGCCCAAAAACCGTTCTCAATCAAAAACATCAGCTTCGCACCCAAAACACCCAATACAGTAAGCACCGCGGCGGAAAGCAGGGTCTTCCACACGGGAAGCCCTGCCTGCCACCGGCGCGGCAGCAGCATAACTGCTGCCATGGCGATGGTGCCGACCACCAAACTTATAACAAAATCAGTAGGCATTTTCTTCTCTCCCGCAGGATATTATCAGTTCGGATTGTAAACATCCAGCTGGTGCGCCAGCTTAACGGTGTAGCTTACGCCGTTGCACTCCAAAACAATGGTAGTTGCAGTAGTGGAGCCCAATACTCTACGACTATCACCGCTTTTGCCGCCCACATTTTGCTGGTTAGAAAGACTGCTCTGGGTAAAGCTGAACACCATATCAAGGTTCTGGTTCGGGTAATTCTTGCTGGGAACAGTGAAAGTCGCCTTTGTAAACTTGGTGCCGGCGTTACTTAACTGTGCTGTTGCCTTAGACTGTGTATATGCAGTTATAGTGCCAAAGCAACTACTATAAGAAGCTTGATAGTGTGATTCCATATAGTAGCCAGCTTCGCCCTTACCCAAGTTTACAGTGCTGGACTTATCCGCCCTGATACGGTTGTATACAGCCTCCACATTACCCTTGTCTCCGTTTGTATCACCATTAAACTTAGTATTTACTGCTGGATCTGTCGCCGTAAATTTTACATCGGGTGCAGTCCATGTGACTTCGAACCGAGGAGCACTATCGCTTGCCGCACTGCCTACCACATATTTCAGCACCGTGCCGGTGCCCTCTTTGCCTGCGGTGACGGTGTCCTCACCAAGCTGGAACTGAACGGTGGCTTGGGTGTAGAGACCGGCTTCCCGGAAGTTCAGCTCACCGATCTGGTAGACGGTTTGAGAGCCGGATTTGAGACTGCTGGTGCTGTTTGTCACCGCAGCCGTTCCTCCGCCTGTGTAGCCATACTTGCTATCCAAGCCAACAGCACCATGCTGATAGCTGACCTTGATATTGGAGACAGCAGCGATGCCGGTAATGGGCTGACCCTCGTAATCGGCAACAGTAACAGTTACATCGTTTACTTTATGGTCGTCCATAAAGTATCCGGTGAAGTTGCGGCTGGTACCGCTGAGGGTGACAACGATCTCATTGACGACCTTGGTGGTGATGTTTTCGCCGGAAAGGTCGACTGTCACGCCTGCTTCGTCATCGTAGTATGTTCCATCGTAGTACACACCGTACAGGGTGATGGATTTCAGCGTCCATCTGCCCTCCGGCAGCGGCTGGCGATCCACGGTTTCCTCCACCTGCTTAACCTGCCAGAAGTTCCACAGGTTGATAGAGGTGATATCCTCCGTCTGATGCTCCGTATCCTCCGCACCCATGATACCCTGCACGGTGTACTCGGTGCCGTTTACCTCAATGACTGCCTCGACACGGGTAGCCGCGCTGGAATAAGCGATGGCAACGGTCATCTTGGCATTCTTGCTCGGCGCATACTGGTAAGCATCGGTATGGGGGTCGCTCTGCATGTAGCGAGCATCATCGGGCGGCATAACCTGAATGGAGTTGGTATCGGCAGTCGCCGCTGTGATGGTATTGGTGCCGACCTTGACATTGCTGAAGCGGTAGGTACCGGCAGCTTTAATAAGGAATTCACCAACATAAGCACCGGCAGAAGCATTCCATGTAAGGTTGGCATCTAGCCCTTTAACAGAACCGACGCGGCTGTAATAAATCCTCACATCGGAAAGCCCCTTGATCTCCTCGCCGGTATTATCGTAGAGCTTGGTGGCAATCGTAAGGGTAACGCCATCTTTACCGCCCTTGGAGGGATCCAATACAAAGCGTGTGGGAGAAACAATCATGCCTTCTGGCGCCATTGCCTGGATTTTTGCCTGCGTATCGGCATTGGCAGAAATACGGGTACCGCTCTTCAGACCAAGCTGCAGCTCCAGCGTGGGCTGAAGTTCCGTGCGGATCTCGAATTGGTCGCCGTCAATTTCGACATACTTCATGGTATAGGTACCGGAGGTATAGAATACCGCAGTGCCCTTCCAGTTTCCGCCCTCCAGATAGAACGGGACATTGACCTGACGGCCGTCCTCATCCATAAAGATGCCGTTGACGCGGCTGGGGGTTTGTTTGCTGGTGGTAAAGCCCAGCGTCATATTCGTCTTAAACGAAGACCCTGACTGCATGATGCGGGCAAAATTGCCGCCAGTGATGGCATCGCAGGTAATACTGTTTACCGACGCGCCATGTATAGTAACCGTAAGCGGATCGTGGCTGAGGTCATACTCGGCTCCATCGACCCATACTGTACGCAGCACATAATTACCGGGTTTGTTAAAGGTGACCGTGCCGTTCCAGCTATCGCCATTGCCGGTAAGATTCACGATCTCCTGCTGCACGCCCTGCGTGGAGCTAATGGCACGGATAAACCGAACATAAACGCTGTTGGGGCTCGCTTTGCCCTCTATCTTAACATTTACGCCTACATTGGTCTGGGGTTTTGCAGGATCGTAATTGACATCTGTATTGCCATTGAGTGATGCAGAGACCTTGATCGTCTCGGTCATAACGGGTTCATTTTCAATCGATTCGTTGGCATTTCCTTCCTGCTTGTAGTCTACCGCAGTAGAAGTAATGGCATTGCCATTTTCATCTTTTTCGCCGGTTTGTGTTACGGTGGTGATCTTGTAAGCAGTGCAGCTGCCAAACTGCACATTCAGGTTGCCTTGAATATCACCGCTTGCCAGCACCATCTGGTTAGTCAGCTTCGTGCCATCCAAATAGACAATAGCTGTAACGCGGGTAGCTGCATTCTTTACCAGCGGCATCAAGCCATAGATGGAATTGCCGTCCTTATCCACTCCCAGACTAACTGCGGAGGACTTATCCAGTGCCAGCGGCACTGTTACCTTACCGTTTTCGGCGTAGTAATGCTCGGTATCCATGGTGGCGGCACCGATAAGGGTTCCCTTGCCATCTACAAATGCCACCCGCATAGAACCAAGCAGATCCAAAAAGCGTTGCTGATCTGCCTCTGTGGAAGCATAGAAGGTATAGCAACTACCACCGCCCTGCGTGGTACTGGTGGCGCCCTCCACCTCGTATGGTGCCATCTGGGTATCGTTCCAGACACGGTTGACGCCATCGTAGCCGGTCACAATGGTTACCTTCTCCATTTTAGGCGTGTATTGAACTGTTACACCTGTGGGAGGGGAGAACTTCTCTTCCTTGTTGTCCTCATCAACATAGTAGTAATTTGTATCCTGTTTCTTTTGGTAAACCTCCTGCTCGTACTTGTCGCTTCCTGATGTCACAGTAGCAGTAAAGGCGTCATATGTATTCCCATCGGGCGCCTTTACTGTGGCGCGCTGTTCTATATCCTGCAGCAGGACTTTACCCTCCAGCGTAAGGTAAGCACGCAGGGGATCGGTCGTTTTAGTATAGTTCTTCCCATCTTCATCTGTTCCTTCTTCGATAGTGGCTGTCGCCGCAGTGCTGGCACCCGCATTGGTGCGCAGCCACAGGTCCACTGCCAGGGCATGGGTATCCTCGGCAGTTGCTGTATCACCGCGGTAGCTGCCGGTGTTCAATGCCTTGACCGCCTTGATGTCCTCTTCGGCATCATAGGGTGCTGCGGCATTGGTGGTCACAGTGGCATCGAGGGTTTGTTTTCCAGCAAGCGCAGCCACACCGCCTAGTCCAGATGGGTCTACCGTAATCTTGATTTTGGGATTCATCTGTTGCCCCAGTCGTTTTTCCAAACGCTTCACTGCGCCATCATGCAATACTGCTTTGCGCTCCTTTGCATTCAAGATATCCAATGCAGCACTCATACTGGAAAGCTGATTGAGCGTTTTTCCATTTATGGTTGCAGTATTGATACTGCACAGCCAGTTGATTTGGGTGCTTATATCTGTCCAGTAAACCGTAGTACCACTTTTTGCCTTGTATGCCCAGCAAGCGAGACTGTTTTTCTGCTGGTTCGCTGATAAATCACTGAAGTCTTCCTTCGCGCCCTTTTTCAGGTAAGTTTGGAACGACTGATAATCCGTTACAAACTGCTTAAAGCCCACTGCCGCATCGGTAAATGCTTTCGGCAGCTGATTGGCTTTATACGCTGTAATCAAGTCCTCCAAGGCATTATTTCCCACGAACCAATTGCCTTGCTTGTCTCCCTTTAGTACATCATACAGGTTTGCCATGTAGACATAGCTTTCGCCTACCTTAAGCATTACACTGTCATATATATCCTGTACCATGTTATACAGGTTGGGAACATATTCAGTAACATCAAGTGTATTTTGCGGCTTCTTATCAATTACATTCTGTGCATAAATCTGGATTAGCCCTTGCAGCGAGGTGATGTAGCTTTTCCCGGGCTCTGCCTTTTCATTGGTAATTTTGGCATAGTTCGATTTTGCCCCGGTCAAGCTGGCAGTGGCTGCTTTCAACAGCTCATTCATCTTCTCTGCGCCTTTAAGGTTCTCAAATTTAACTGTTGAAATTGCCCGTACGCCAAGGTGTTCCCCTTTCAAGTCCACAAGGAACATGCCTTCACCCGTCGTGGTGGCATTTGGGTCAAAGTAGGTATAAGCAAAGTCATCGCCAATTACCATGCCAGTTACTCGCCCATCTTCACCATATTCCACTCCATAAAGGGGGTTTGTAAGCAGACCGGTAGTGCCATTGAGCGCAGCCGGACGCAAAACGACATTTGCCAGACCATAAGAAGGATCCGACAGGTTAACAAGGTTACCCCATGTGTTATTCGCTCTTACCACATTGTTATCCTTGCCGGTAGAGTCCCCGGCGGCGGATCTGCCGGGGGCGGCACCGGTGCCGTTTGCCATGGCGATCTCCAGGGCGCCGTTGGCGGCGACAGTGGTATCGATGCTGGTGACCTCCGGACTTGTAGAAAGGGTGATCCACGCATAGGTCGCGGTAACCATAATGGTCATGGCAACGACCAGCAGCACCGCTGCCGCAGTGATCTTCTCTTTGATATGGGGAAGAGCGCCTTCATATTGTTTAATTCTCTCTCTGGTCTCGCTTGTCATTGCTCTTCACCTCCTGTCTTTCTCAGCGTTTTCATATCCACACAAAGCTGCACGGGTGCGACGCAGTGCTCTAAGCCGACGGCTTTTTGACTATTGCTGCGCTTTTTCACGGTACAGCCCTCCTCTCTTCTTATCTCAGGCATGGTTTTTCTGTTCACGGCGGAGCCGGCGGGCTTCCTCGCGCGCCTCCTGCTCCCTGCGGGCTTCTTCCGCCTGCTGGCGGCGCAGCTCCTGTTGGTGCTGCAGCTGCCCATGGGCAAATTCCAGCTCCGCCAGTACCGGTGCCAACACGATAAGTGCCTGCTGCCGCTGCTCCTCCGCCAGTCGGGCGGCTTCCTCTGCCTGCTGCTGACGCAGGCGTTCTTCCGCCTCCTGCTTTTCCCGCAAAGCCTTTTGCTCCGCCAACAGCTTTTCACGCTCGCGGCGCTCCTTTTCCTCCTTACGGCGGATCCGGGCACGCTCCTGCTCCTCTTCTTTGCGCCGGGCGGCTTCCTCCAGCAGCTTTACTGCGTCGGCGTAGTCCTGCTCCTCGGCGGCACGTTGCCGCAGGGCTTCCTCCGCCTTCCGGCGTTCCTCCCTGCGTTCCTCCAAATGCTCATTAAAGTAATCCAGCTCGTTCTGGAAGGACTTGCTCCAGCGGCGGTTCTCTGCCTCCCGCTGCATACGCTCCATCTGCTTGCGGCGCTCGGCTTCCTCCTGCTCGGCACGACGGCGTTCCGCCTCTGCTTCTCGCTCGGCGCGGCGGCGTTCTGCCTCCGCCTTCTTTTCGGCAGCCAACCGTTCCTTTTCCTCTTTGCGCTTCTTTTCCTGTTCCTCGACCAAGCGCAGTCGCTCCGCCTTTTCCTCACGCATGAGCTGTTCCTTGGTCAGCTCCTCAATAAGAACTTTGCGGATCTCGACATCGGGGAGGTCATAGTCCTCGGTCAGCTCCTCTACGATCTGCTTAATGAACTTCGGCTTGAGCGTTCTGCGGCGTTCCTTGGGCTCCACCGGAACAGTTCTGTCCTCCTCGTCCTCCAGATAACCCTTGAGAATGAGATAATTGAACAGTATATTGCGGTAGATATCCTGCTGGAATTGTTCGTTGATCTCGGGACTTTGCTCTACCACACGAATGGTATAGCCAATGTCATTGTATTTCCGCAGAAACTCAAACAGGCTGAGAATCTCATGATAATCCTTGTTGCGCTTGAGGACATTGGTTTTATTGACCGTCCCCTTGACGCGCTCCAGCTTACTCATCTGCTGGGCAAAGGCGCTGTTCATATAGACGCTGAGAATGCGGTAAATACGGGAGATGCGGGAAAAAGCATCGCCGTTCTTCGCATCGGTTTCCAATGCGCTGTCGATCTCCTTGATATGCAGGAACATATCCATGTGGACATGCTCGGTGGCGCTTTCCATGTCGGACTGCACCTTCAGCTTGGCGCCGAACTCATCGCTCATCGCCTCAAACAGCGCATCGTGGCGTATTTTTACAAAGTGGTAAGCGAATTCCATGGTGGTGAACACCAGCCGGTTTTCATACAGCCCCCACGACTCCTCGCGGTAGCGCTGCATCAATCTGCCCGGGTGAACCTCATTCCGCTCCTCGTCAAAGGAATCCACCAAGCCGGAGTGCTGCGCCAGATGGCGAACCGTCTCTGCGCCGGACTTCTTGGCGTTTGCCACATTGACGATCAGATCCTCCTCCTTGAGGACATTGCGCGGGGAGGAAATGATCTTCTGGAAGGCATCAAGAGATTCCTCGATGGCATCTACCCATGTCAGGTCGACTGTTTTGACCAGCTTACGGTTGGAAAATTGAAATTCATTCTGGGCGCGGGAGACGGCGTCCATGAAGAATTCGTAAAATTCCGTGCTGCCGATTGCCCGTGTTACGCCACGGACGAACTTGGTGTAAATCGGGTCGATAAGCGAGCTTTTCTTCCGCTTATTCTGGCTTTTTGTTTCCTGTGCCAAGGGGCAGCACCTCCTTTCGCTTAACTTTTTTGCTTTGCCAACTATACTTAATTGCTCCGCTTCAGGTACTCTACATAGTCCTTGCACAGCGGCATCTGGTTCTTCCCGAAGGTCTTATCCAGGAAGCTGTTGAACTTGGTCAGTTCGTCCTTCATAAAGCTGAGGGACAGTGACTCAAACTTACGCAGAACCTTTTTGGAGACGATAAAATCGACAGCCTGTATTTCGGTGCCGCCGCAGGCGATGTAACAGGGGACGAAATCGCTGACCTGCTTCATGATACGGTTGCCGAAGGCAAGCCGGAAATTCTTGATGAGATAGTCGTTGAGGATATCCAGCTTATCCAGCATCTGCTGAGTAATGGGGTACTGCTCCCGTGCCTTTTCAAAAAGCTGCTCCAAATGATCGGTAGTAATGTAAATCGGGTCTGCCGGCTCACACTCAAACGGATCGGCGCGGCTGTCCAAATCGATGGGAATGGCACGGTCGTACACCTTATCCGCCACCGCAAAGGTGGAGTCATCGTTGTTGATGGTGCCGACAAACCAGATATTATCGGGAATCTGCACGGTGCCGCCGTTGATGAGGCAGGGATCGTTATCCCACACGGCGGTGACAATATCGACCTTCCATTCCTCCTTGCGGGGAAGCTCCAGAATGGAGAGCATCTCAGCGAAGTAATACTCCACGCGCGCTATATTCATCTCGTCCAAAATGATGAGGTGCGGATCACGGTAATAGTTTGCCTCATACACGGCACGCAGGAAGTCCGTCTCGGTGTATTTCTTGGTAAACTCGTTGTAATAGCCGTACAGCTCGGTGCGCTCGCGCCATGCGGGCTGCACCGATACAACGGTGGAATCGTTTTGAACAAATTTGCCGAAGGCGTAGGGCAGCGAGGTTTTACCGGTACCGGAAATACCCTGCAGAATAATGATGCGCGCCGTTCCCATCGAGGCAATGAAATATTCCATCATGCTGAGATCATAGTAAAGCCCCAGCTGGCTGGCAGCATAGCGGCGGAACCGGTCGCAGATTTCTGCCAGTGTAATATCATTATTATAGATAGGAGGCTTGTACTCGGTCTTGTAGAAATTATCCACCGAGGTAAGCCGGAAAAAACGGCTCTCTGCCGGATCGACCGGCGGAGAAGTGAGGGTATTGCGGTTGGAGGAGGGGACATATTCCCCATTCTCTTTTTCCTCGCCCTCGCCGACCTCCGACTCTAACTGCTCCTGCGGAACGCCCAGCTCCGCCACCTTCATTTGCAGCAGACGGTCCTTTTCGTAGTTGGCACGCAGCAGATCCCGCTGGAGGTTGCGCACCTGCTTAACGACCTCATCGTACTTTTTGACCGGTACACGGAAGCGGAACAGCTTTTTCAGCAGCTTAATGAGGAAGATAACGATAATGACCGCAATGGCGACCAAAACCAATTCTGTAATCACCAGCATGATCCATTCCCCCGTGGAAAAGCTGCCGCTGGTTTCACGGATCAGCTTTAACCGCATGGGGAAGTTGAACAGGTAATTGACAAAGTTGAAAAAGGACGCGAATATATCCAGAAATGCGCCGAACACCCGCCCGACATCCTGATAAAAGTACTTCAAAAAGTTGTCCATTTCTTACCTCTGCTTTTGCCCTGCTAAGGACATTGATAATGCCGCGGGGCGGCTGGGAGAGCCATCAGCCTTCGGCTTCGCTCTCCTCTTTGGCTTTGGCGGCAGCCTCCGCTTCCATTTCTGCTTTGATCTTGGCACGGATCTCTGCTTCCATGGCGGCACGGGCTTCCGCCTCCGCCTTGGCTTTTGCCTCTGCTTCCGCCTTTGCCTTGGCTTCTGCCTCCATCTCGGCACGGATCCGCGCTTCCATTTCCTCTGCGCTCTCCTTGGGTGCCTCCTCTGCAGGCTTTTCCTTCGTCTTGGGCTCCTCTGCCACAGCGGGGGCTTCCTCCGCAGCAGGCGCCGAAGCCGCCAGCAGCTCGGCACGCAGCTTTTCACGCAGCTCGGTCTCCATACGCTTGCGCTCCGCCTGGCGGTTCTCCTCCAGCTTGCGCTTTTCGTCCTCTACCAGATCCTCGTTCTTGCCACGCTCTTTCTCGTACAGCAGCTTGTTCTTCACGCTCTGATATTCAAACAACACACGGAAGAACTGAATGAGGTGATACAGGAAGAAGATAGCGACCGGAATGACCACAACGATGAGGAAGCCGGTGCTGGTCTGGAGATAGTCAAACAGCTTGCCCAAGCCCGCGATCTTCATGCCGTTGTACTGACCGACGATCTCGGATTCATGAACGGTCAGGGAGTCTTCGATGGTGTTGTTATCACCCTTGGTCTGGAAGATGAGATAGCCGCCGCCATCGTAGATTTCGGTAATTCTATGGGTGTTCAGCACACGCTCGCCATCAATAACAGTCCAGTAGGTGATGATGTCACCGATTTTCAGCTCGCTGGTGTCCTTTACGGCGGTATCAAAGATCAGATCGCCCGGCTTCATGGTCGGGTACATGGATTCCGTCTGAATAGACATGACCCGCAGCCCGAAAATGCTGGGAACACCGTTACCGCTGGTGCTGACATAGCTGGTGTAGGTGCATACCGCCGCCAGAATAATAGCAATAACCAGCACAATGTTAATGATGGTATTGGCAATGCGCCTGCCCTTACTCTTTTGGGGAACGCCGGTCTCCTCCGCTGTCTGAACGGCTGCTGCCTGCGTTTCCTCCGCTTTCTTCGTCCATTTTTTCATGGATATTCTCCCTTCCAATATTGCATTGAATTTATGATAGCCAAGACTGCGTCACAAGCTGTCTTTCATCAACTCGGAATGTTTGTCATGCCGCCCTGACCGGAATAGTCGGTGGCAAACTGAAGGTTGGCGATGATCTGCGCTTCTTCTATGATATTGGTGCAGTCGGTGTCCTGCCCCTCCAGCCAAATATAGAGCTCGATGGCTGCCACCTCGCCGCCCTTGAGCTGAAACAGCTTGGTGGGGGTAGTAAACCTGCCCAGCGACTTGATGGTAACGGTGGACTGTACCGGCGAAGCCTCCCGCCAAGTGGAGGCGGTCTGCCGGATCAGGTGCGCCGAATCAATGAGGGTATCGGTGCCGTCGATGCTCTTAGTCGCCGGATCGCCGGTAACGCGGCTGCTGATGTGGGCGTCGTAGTTCGGCTCGTAGATAAAGAACTCGCTTGTACCCTTTGCCGCGCCGGTCTCGGGATCAACCAAAGCAATGCGCAGCCCCAAACGGATCGCCGTCTCGGCGCCCTGCCCGCCGTCATCATGCAGGATCGTCTGGCTGTTCCACACCGGCGTACCGATGACATAGGTTCCGGCGGTATTCTCGCCGCCGTTTACTTCTATCGCCTCGCCCAGCGAGACTGTCACCGGCGTATCGCTGCGGGCATAAAAGGTACCCTTGACATAGTAGCCGTCGCCGTCCTTACGGTTGGCGTTCTGCTCATCGGTAAGCGGAGCATAGACGCCCGCCATTCTGCCGTCCGTGCCATAGGTGATGGTCATCAGCCTGCCTTCCCGCTGCGACCATGTAGCGGGCTTTAGCTGGGTCTCTACCCCTACGATCTCCTTAAAGTCCAGCACCTGTCCCCACTCCTCATCGGGAGCGTTGTAGGTCTTTGCCAGCTCCAAGCCGGTTTGACCGGATATGTAAACGTCCATATCGCTGACGCGCGGCGTTTTGCTGATGGAAAGCCATGTGTAGCTGGCAGCAACCAGCAGCGCCAACAGCGCCAGCAGAATACAGATATACAATCCTGTCCGGAACCGCCTGTTGCGGTCCTGAACCAGTTGTGCATTCAAAATATGTTTCCTCCTTGGGGGGATTTACAATCAGGAAGCGGTTTTCCAGCCTCCATATAAAGAGCCAATGGTTCCTGCCATCAGCCCCTTAAATTCAGGTTGGAGCCAAAAGCTTGCGCATAAGTCATTCCCATATGCGGTCTGCCTGCCCGGCGCCGCCTGCGGCAAGATCGTCTTCTCCGCTGAGGATGCCAAAGAGTGGA
>OHBJ01000939.1_pt1 | contig 19852 bp, 17 predicted proteins | sample 1577241 | NCBI WGS metagenome assembly OHBJ01 (sample SAMEA3541594, study PRJEB24748) | human gut metagenome | biome: human gut; feature: human-associated habitat; material: faeces | place: China | collected 2012 | reverse complement strand
AGGCAGCAATCATCCAGGAACTCCGCCAGGAAGGACAACGACATCGCGTCGCACAACGCCATCGCCCGCGGCCTTGCCGAGCGCAACGCCGTGAACGCCCCGATTCAGGGTTCTGCGGCCGACATTATGAAGATCGCCATGATCAACGTTCACCGGCGTTTCGCCGCCGAAGGCATCCGCTCGCGGGTGATCCTGCAAGTGCACGACGAACTGGTGGTCGACATGCTCCGCTCGGAGCAGGAGCGTGTCACGGCGATCGTCACCGAGTGCATGGAGTCCGCCGCGCAGCTCAAGGTCCGGCTGATCGCCGACGCCGGCGTGGGCGGCAACTGGCTGGAAGCGCATTGAAACGGTAGCAAGGCCCTGACGAATAAGGTGGATGCAATTCTGCACAACCGATTCTCATAAAAAGAATATTAAATCTTATTCATAAAAGTTCTTTTTTGATACTTTATCACTATATTTGCAACATAAAGAATCAAAAAAGAACCTTTATGGACAGTCTTTATATGCAAGCTGACGGTTCCATCATCAGCAAAATAGGAGAAAAGCTAAAGGCAAGCCGCCTGAAGCAGAACATCACACAGCAAAGCCTTGCTGAAGCCTCAGGCGTCACACTTTCCACCGTCAAGCGGATGGAGAACGGTGAGATTGGCGCCTTTTCCTCCCTTATCAGGGTACTGCGTGTATTGGGACTTTTGGATTACATCCAACCCTTGACCGAAGAGGAGCAACTAAGTCCGCAGGAATACTATGACCTGATGCACAGCGCACAGAAGAAGAGCCGCAAAAGAGCTATCGGTAAACTGAAAATAAAAGATAAAGAAGACACAGAATGGTAGATGTAACGGTTTTATTGGCAAAATCAAAATCCGGAAAAAACTGTGGGAGCATTGAAAAAGTCTTTGCATTACCAACAAGCTTCATTGACGGATATTTCTCGGAAACAACCTTAATATTTGACGCATGGTCGGGTTCAAGGTGGCTGATTACAAGATAATCAGGAGTTCTGCCGTTAAGCTCTCTGTCAAGATTTTCAAGCCATTCGTCAGTTTTTCTCTTGTCAACTGTATCCATAATTGCAACCTTTTCGTCAACAATAAGATATGAGTTGTAAGAAATTCCGTTGGGAACAAGATACTGACTTTCAAAAAGGTCGATTATCTTGTCATCAACGCCAATGTATTTTATAGAATCGGAAATTTTAACCTGCATTGTATTCTCTCCTTTATAAATCTGTGTCCGTATTTGTCGGAAATTTTTGTTAAGTCAATTATACTATGTTATCAAGTTGAAATCAAGATGATAATTATATTGAATACAAATCACATATTAAATACTTAATTTGTTTTTTTATCAAATTATCAGCTCGAACATAATTTTCAATTTTCCACTTTCAATTTTCAATTAACAAAACAGTCCCTTTCAATGCATTTGCAAATTGAAAGGGACTGTTTGTATAAATATTAAAAAATATTAGATTTCAGACTACAAAAATTACTTTCTGTTGTTTCTGTTAAAGCCGCCTCTGCGGTCATTGTGAGGTCTGCGTGGACGAGCTGCTCTTTCTGCGTCAATGTCGTTTTCGGGAACAAGACCGTCAACATCAATAAGAACCTGACGGCGAGAGAGGTTAAGTCTGCCCTTATCGTCAATTTCCATTACCTTAACACGGATGATGTCGCCTACATTAACAACATCTGTTACATTCTCTGTACGCTTAACATCAAGCTGAGAAATGTGAACAAGACCTTCCTTACCCGGAGCGATTTCAACGAAAGCACCAAAGTCCATAATACGGGTAACCTTACCAAGGTACATTGCACCCGGCTCAGGATCAACAGCGATTGTGTTGATGATTTCGATTGCACGCTTACACTTGTCGGAATCAATACCCGAAACAAATACCTGTCCGAGTTCGCCGTCTTCCTCAATGTCAACCTTAACTTCGCATTCAGCCTGAATTTCCTTGATAACCTTACCGCTCTTACCGATAACCTCGCTGATTTTGTCAGCAGGAATTGTTGTTGTGAACATCTTGGGAGCATACTTTGAAAGCTCTTCTCTCGGCTCTGCAATAGCCTTGAGCATTACTTCATCAAGAATGTAGTTACGAGCCTTGTGAGTCTTGGCAAGAGCCTCTTTAACCATTTCGGGAGTAAGACCGCTGATTTTGAGGTCCATCTGAATAGCTGTGATACCGTCATGTGTACCTGCTACCTTAAAGTCCATATCACCGAAGAAGTCCTCAAGGCCCTGAATATCAACCATTGTCATCCAACGGTCGCCCTCTGTGATAAGACCGCATGAGATACCTGCAACAGGAGCCTTAATCGGAACACCTGCATCCATAAGAGCAAGAGTTGAACCGCAGATTGAACCCTGTGAAGTTGAACCGTTTGAAGAAAGAACTTCCGAAACAAGGCGAAGTGCATACGGGAATTCTTCTACCGAAGGAATTACAGGAACGAGTGCTCTTTCTGCAAGAGCACCGTGACCGATTTCTCTTCTGCCCGGACCACGGCTTGGCTTTGTTTCGCCGACTGAGTAGCTTGGGAAGTTGTAGTGGTGGATATATCTCTTTTCTGTTTCACCGTCAATGCCGTCAAGAAGCTGTTTGTCGGAAACAGGACCGAGTGTTGCGATTGTGAGAACCTGAGTCTGTCCTCTTGTGAACATACCCGAACCGTGAACTCTCGGAATTACGCCAACCTCTGATGCGAGAGGACGGATATCGTCCATTCCTCTGCCGTCAACACGCTTCTGCTCATCGAGTAACCAACGGCGAACAATGAACTTCTGTGTCTTATAAAGGCACTCGTCAATGAGAGCTTCGCTTTCGGGATAAATCTCGTCAAATTTTGCGTGAACTGCCTCATAGATAGGCTTGAGTCTTTCGTCACGAATTCTCTTATCATCTGTATCAAGAGCAACCTTAACATCTTCTTCTGCAAATGCCTTGATTGCCTCAAACATATCATGGTCGGGTTCAAGGCTTGCAAACTCAAACTTAGGCTTGCCGATTTCAGCCTTGATTTCCTCAATAAAGCTGATAATCTTCTGGTTAGCCTCGTGACCTGCCATAATAGCGTTGTACATATCGTCATCAGATACGCAGTTAGCACCTGCCTCGATCATAGCAATTCTTGTGCTTGTTGAAGCAACTGTTGTTGCCATCTGAGAAACCTTTCTCTGCTCCTCTGTCGGGTTGATGATGTACTCACCGTCAATCATACCTACAGAACAACCCGAGATAGGTCCGTTCCACGGAACATCAGAAATTGAAATTGCAATTGAAGCACCGATCATGGCAACAATTTCAGGTTGACAGTCAGGATCAACGCTCATTACCGTACAAACGATTGAAACATCGTTTCTCATGCTCTTGTCAAAAAGAGGACGGATAGGACGGTCGATTACACGGCTTGTGAGGATAGCCTTTTCCGAAGGTCTGCCCTCTCTCTTGAGGTAAGAACCGGGGATTTTGCCTACTGCGTACATCTTTTCTTCATAGTCAACCGAAAGCGGGAAGAAATCAACGCCCTCTCTTGGCTTTTCTGATGCTGTAACAGCAACATGAACTGTTGTGTCGCCGTAGTGAACAAGACACGCACCGTTTGCAAGCTGTGTCATCTTGCCTGTTTCAACCTTTAAAGGTCTGCCGGCAAATTCTGTTTCAAATACTCTGTATTTGTCGAATGTCATAAGTCGATTCATTTTAGTAAAATCCTTTCCGAAACATAAGTTTCACATTTTAAATAAAGTTCAAATTTATTCAAACGGGATTTTACGCCGATTTAGCAATAAAACCATTAAACAAAACTGACAAACACACAAAAGCATATGTTATTTAATCGTTTTACCGCTAAAAAACAGCAAATAAAAATCCCGCAGAAAATCGAATTTAGGGCAAGCTTTCGCTTGCCCTTGTGTACTTAAAAAATTACTTACGGATACCGAGTCTTGCAATGATAGAACGATATCTCTCAATGTCTACCTTTGTGAGGTAAGCGAGAAGGCTTCTTCTCTGACCAACCATCTTGAGAAGACCTCTTCTGCTGTGGTGATCCTTCTTGTGAACCTTGAGGTGCTCGGTAAGGTCATTGATTCTCTTTGTAAGAAGAGCAATCTGAACCTCCGGAGAACCTGTGTCGCCTTCGTGAGTTGCGTACTCAGCCATGATAGCCTGCTTTTCTTCTTTAAGCATTAAAAATTCCACCTTTCAAAAATAGTCGCCAACATCTCAGGGCAGGGCTGTGAAAATCCGACAAACGGCATACTCCCTGTTCCGAGACACGGTCATCTGTTTTATATTATCACAATCAAAGTCAAAAGTAAAGTGTTTTTTACAAAATCTTCTTTGCTTTTTCATTGTAGAGCATATCTATATATTCACAAATTTTCTTCTGATCTTCTTTAGACATTGAGCGATATCTTGCAATGATTGCTCTTTCGGAAAGAGTCAGTACATTGAGCGTCATGTCACCGTCGGCAACTCTTCTTTCAAAATAATCTCTGTTGTCAAGAATTGCGTTATAATCGATACCGAACATTTTAACGATTTTTCCGAGAAGCTCGTGGCTTGGTTCGGAAACTCCCGTTTCATATTTTGTATAAGTTGTTCTGTTTATCTTTAATGCGTCCGCAACCTGCTGTTGGGTAAGTCCGCACTGAATTCTGTAATAACGCATTCTGAGTCCTACCGAAGCGTCGATATTACTGCACTTTCTTTTGGGCATCTTCTGCACATCCTATCACATAAAAGTATTTCCGCTTTGCACACTGCGATTCAATTATAATACTTTTAAATAAAATATTCCACAAATGTGATAACACTTCACTAAACAAAAATCGGCATAATTTTTGTGCATTATTTTGTATTCATAAATATTTTTTTGATGAATTATACCTGCATCTATTATTATTGATTCGTAAAACTTTTATGCCTCTCTTCCGGTTTTTGTAAACCTCTTTTTCAAATTTGGTATTGAAATCTTTAAATTTTTGATGTATAATCATGTAGCGGAAGTTAGTGTGTATATTTTATGCAATTTCTGCGTTCTGTATTTTTGCTTTATTACAGCCGAACAACCGAAAAATTAAATGCTGGAGTAGCGCAGTTGGTAGCGCAACTGATTCGTAATCAGTAGGTCGAGGGTTCAAGTCCCTTCTTCAGCTCCATAACAAAAACCGCATCAGAAAGCCGTTTTCAGGCTCTTTGGTGCGGTTTTTATTTGTTTATTTTTGCAGTAAAATATTGCGAAATATCGCATAATATTGCTTAAACATTAGTCAAATGTCAGTCAAAAAAGCAGCAATCACATCAATCACACATATATGCCTAACACATTATGCATATAAAACTAAAAGCACCCTGCATTCTGCAAAGTGCTTAAAAATTACTCTTTCGTATTCGTTTTAGCCGGATTTTTAATCATTCTGCCGTTGACGAAGATGTAGTCATCATCGGAGTTTGCGTTTTCGACTGCTTCGGTTTCACGCTGAACTTCTTCTTCAGTAAGGACATACTGCACATTATCACCTGTAAAGTAACCGACAGATTCCTGCACGCCTTTTGCGATTACGGATACTATTATATAGGTTGCAATCATCGGGTAGAAAATTACCGAGAGAGCAACTGCAACAACAAGCATTGCGCCCTTTGTATAGATTACTGCGAGGAATACTGCGAATGAAACTATTACGACAAGCACAAGTGCTACAATATTTCTGAGAATTTTACCGAAAATCAACAGGAGTGAATTTTTATAAATGTCACGGAGTCTAAGGTCATAGGTAATTGTTAGCAGGGGTACATAGAACAGCATAATCAGCATTGCAATTGAGAACACTATATATATGGTAAAGACAGAGCCGTAGACTATGTCTGTCTGAGCAAGTGTTCCGTAATAGAGAATTGCAAAAAACGAACATGCTACTATGATGTAGGCGACAAATCCGTTGAAGATTGATTTTTTCAGATTTTCACGAAATGCCTGTACAAAAGTTTTGAAAACATTTACATCCTCTTTTTCAACCGAAATTTTGCGGATTACCATTACAAGTCCGGAATAGAACGGCATTGCAGGAATTATACCCAAGCTCCATAATATTACATTGTTGAATCCGGACAGAAAGCTTATGAGAATGAATATTCCGGAAAATACAGCAAACGGAATTGAGTACATCAATCCCGCAAATAACAGCTTAGGAAATCGGGTGAAGAATCGTGCAAGTGATGATTGATTGAAATTTTTCATAATTGCTAAATTAACCTTCTTAAAAAACAAATTTGACATAATCTTAGCACAAAACGCTTGTCATTTTCAATAGAATGACCATATTTGACAGGTTACAATATTGTAACTTTAATGTTGCTTTAATATTTCTTATTTGACAAATAAGTCAAAAAACTCAGATAATATGCGGTTGTTTTTTGTTTGATTTTGAAATTACATTTGGTCAATACCTTCGTTTTGACTAATCACAGAGAAATTTTTTAAAAAAATCTATTGTATTTTCATAAATAGTGTGTTATGATTGTGGCAATAGAGAGAACACAGAATGTTGTTCTCTCGCCAATATCCGGGTTTAGCGGATAAATATTTTTAATTAAGGTGAAAGCTATGAAAAAATCAACACTCAAAAGAGCTGCAGCTCTTGCAGTTGCAGGTATGATGACTGCTACTGCTCTTGCAGGCTGCGGCGGTTCTTCATCATCAGGTTCATCAAAAGATGATTCAAAAAATGCAGCAGGCAACGCAAAAAACGGTAAAGTTTACTATCTTAACTTTAAGCCTGAGCAGGACAAGGATTGGCAGGCTCTTGCTAAGAAGTACACGGACGAAACAGGTGTTGAGGTAACTGTTAAGACAGCTGCCGAGGGTACTTATGAGTCAACACTTACAGCAGAGATGGACAAGGACAACGCTCCTACACTCTTCCAGGTTAACGGTCCTGTCGGTCTTGCTAACTGGAAAGACTATTGTGCAGACCTCAGCTCATCAGAAATTTATAATCAGCTTACTTCAAAGGATTATGCGCTTGAAGAAGACGGCAAGGTTTACGGTATTGCTTATGTAATTGAAACATACGGCATTATCTACAACAAGACTCTTCTCCAGAAGTATTGCGATTCTGACTTTGCTTCGGTTAAGAAAATTGAGGACATCAACAGCTTTGAGAAGTTAAAGACTGTTGCCGATGAAATCCAGAAGAATAAGGATAAGCTCGGCGTTAAGGGTGCGTTCACATCAGCAGGTATGGATTCTTCATCTGACTGGAGATTCAAAACTCACCTTGCTAACCTTCCTATCTACTTTGAGTACAAGGATAAGGGCATCAAATCAACAGACGCTATCGAGGGTAAATACCTTGAAAACTATAAGAACATTTGGGATCTCTACATCACAGATTCAACATGTGATCCTGCAGACCTCGCAAGCAAGAAGGGTACAGACGCTGAAACTGAGTTCACATCAGGCGAAGCAGTATTCTTCCAGAACGGCAGCTGGGAATATTCAACAGTTACCAAGGCAGGTATGAAGGACGACCAACTCGGCATGCTCCCGATTTACATCGGCGTAGGCGATGAAGCTAATCAGGGTCTTTGCACAGGTTCAGAGAACTACTGGTGTGTAAACAACAAGGCAAGTGCTGACGATCAGGCAGCTACTCTTGAATTCTTGAACTGGTGTGTAACAAACAAAACAGGTACATCTGCTCTTGCTGATGATATGGGCTTTGTAATTCCTTTCAAGAATGCTAAGGAAGCAACCAATGTGTTTGTTAAGGCTGATAACGAGCTCACAGCAGCAGGCAAAACTCCGGTAAGCTGGAACTTCACAACAATGCCAAGTGAAGATTGGAAAAACGGTGTTGGCACAGCTCTTACACAGTATGCAGCAGGTACAGGCGACTGGGACGCTGTTAAGACTGCATTTGTACAGGGTTGGAAAACAGAATATGCAAAGGCTAACGGCTGATTGTAAAATTTCTGTTTTAATTTAACAGGTTCGGTAGGGGGGCGGCATCCGCCCCCCTTTTTTATGAACGGAAAGGCAAAATATTATGTTTAGAAAACCTAAAAGAAAAATTTATTTTCTTATATTTGTTCTTCCTACTCTTGCTGCTTTCCTTATAGGTTTTGTATATCCGTTCTTTAACGGCATTTACCTTTCATTCTGTAAATTCAGAACAACAAGCGACGCAGTATTCATTGGGTTCGGAAACTATGTCAAGGCCTTTCAGAATGAGGGCTTTTTACATTCATTCTGGTTTACGGTACTATTTGTTATAGTATCAGTTATACTCATTAACCTCATTGCGTTTTTTGTGGCGTATGCACTCACGCTCGGAATCAGGGGTTCAAATGTATTCAGAACTGTTTTCTTTGTTCCTAACCTTGTAGGCGGTATCATTCTCGGTTACATCTGGCAGTACATTTTTAACGGTATTCTTCAGTATTACGGAACAAACCTTGCGCTTAACGCAAACTTCGGTTTCTGGGGACTTGTAATTCTTATGTGCTGGCAACAGGCAGGTTATATGATGATTATTTACATTGCCGGTTTCCAGAGCGTACCTCATGATCTTTATGAGGCGGCTAAAATTGACGGCGCAGGCAAAAAACAGTTGCTTACAAATGTAACATTGCCGATGATGATGCCTTCCATCACAATCTGCACATTCCTTACACTTACAAACTCATTTAAGCTGTTCGACCAGAACCTTGCCCTCACAGGCGGTGCTCCGGGTATTGTATCACAGGGAAGCGGTACAATGGTTTATCAGACGGAAATGATGGCTCTCAATATTTACAATACATTCTATGCAAACCAGAATTCTCGTGGCGTAGGTCAGGCTGAGGGCGTTATCTTCTTCGTAATTGTTGTTATCATTGCCCTTATTCAGCTTTACTTCACAAGAAGAAAGGAGGTTCAGCAGTAATGGCAAAAGTTGCAGCAAAGGCTAAGGATAGGCCTGTAAAGAAAAAACAAACCGTAGGAATGAAAATTTTAACAATTCTCTTCTCTATTGTGTCAGTATTCTATGTTGCTCCCGTTTTCATTGTACTGATGAACTCCTTCAAGAGCAATGCGGCAATCAGCCGTGCAATCTTTGAATTTCCGAATGCAGACAGTTTTCAGGGCTTTCAAAGCTATATGACAGGTATGTTCCACGGCAACTATCCGTTCTGGAAGTCAATTGTATGGAGCTTCTTCATTACAATCGGCGGTGTTGTGCTTATTCTTTTCTGCACATCAATGTGTGCGTGGTACTTGCAGCGTTCAAATTCTCGTATATGCAAAATCATCTACTATTTCTGCATTTTCTCAATGGTTATTCCTTTCCAGATGGTAATGTTTACCCTCTCAAAGACAGCCGACAGTCTCAAGCTTACAACTCCGTGGGGTATTTTGATTATATACCTCGGATTCGGAGCAGGACTTGCGGTATTTATGTTCTCGGGATTTGTTAAATCAATTCCTGTTGAAATTGAGGAAGCCGCAGATGTTGACGGAGCAGGTCCTTTGAGAACATTCTTCGGTATTGTTCTTCCGATTATGAAACCTACTTTTATTTCGGTTGCAATCCTTGAAACAATGTGGATTTGGAACGACTACCTTCTCCCCTATCTTATTCTTGATATGGATTACAAAACTATTCCGATTCATATTCAGTATCTTAACGGCAGTTACGGTCATACGGACACAAGTGCTATTATGGCGCTTATCGTTCTGAGCATCGTTCCGATTATTATTTTCTACTTTGCATGTCAGAAATACATCATCGAGGGTGTTGTTTCAGGTGCTGTAAAAGGTTAATCTTTCTTTCATTTTATTTTCAAAAAACGGCTGTGTACATTATGCTACACAGCCGTTTTTTTCTCTCGTGTTTTTTTCTCTCGTGTAGACAGTTTGTATAATGAAAAACAAATTATGCCCGAGCGTAACATTACAATTGTCTGTGTAATCCAACCGTATGAGCGTTCTTTGAACTCCCGAAAGTAATGATGCAATATGTCTTTTGATATTACAAACTATCTACACGAATTGGGTACGGCGGCTCGCCGTGCTGGATTGTTCTTTAATAGAATTATATTGTAACAAAAAAATCGGGCAATCGTGATGACTGCCCGATATGCGGAAATTTTATGTGTTAACCTTTACCGTAAAAATCAGATTGACTGAAGAACAGGCTCACCGTTTTCGGCTGTAAGGTGCATTGCAGTAACACCGCCTGCACCTGCCTCAATCATTGCGTTTGCAATTTTCTCCTCAACCTCTCTGCGAATTGTGTTTCTGAGGTCACGAGCACCGCTTGCACCGTTGCATGATTTTTCTGCAAGGAGCTGACAAACCTTTTCGTCAAATGTGAATTTGATGTGCTTTTCCTCAAGAGTCGGAACATACTCAGAGAGCATAAGGTCTGCAATCTTAACAAAATCGTCCTTTTTAAGGCTGTTGAATACAATAACCTCGTCCACTCTTGCTATAAATTCGGGACGGAGGAACTCGGAAAGTGCCTTCATAACCTTTTCTTTTGAGGCATCTTCTTCAGTCTTGCCAAAGCCTAATGCACTGTCCTTTGATGCAGAACCGGCATTTGATGTCATAATGATAACAGTATTTTCAAAGTTTACTGTTCTGCCGTGAGCGTCTGTAACTCTGCCCTCGTCAAGAATTTGGAGCAAAATATTGAGAACATCGGGATGAGCCTTTTCGATTTCATCAAAGAGGAGAACCGAATAAGGTCTGCGGCGAACTTTCTCCGTTACCTGTCCTGCCTCGTCGTAACCGACATATCCGGGCGGTGAACCGATAATTTTAGAAACCGAATGTTTCTCCATAAATTCACTCATATCAAGTCTGATAAGAGTTTCGGGGGTATCGAAAAGTTCCTTGCTGAGAACCTTTACAAGCTCTGTTTTACCGACACCTGTAGGACCTACAAAGATGAACGATGCAGGTCTGCGGCGAGGTGAAATCTGAACTCTGCTTCTTCTGATTGCAGATGCAAGAGCCTTTACAGCCTCGTCCTGACCGATAATTTTCTTTTTAAGCTCGTTCTCAAGGTCGGCAAGCTTTGAAAGCTCATTTTCCTTGATTCTTGATGCGGGGATGCCTGTCCAGAGTTCGATTACCTTGGCGATATCCTCCTCTGTAACCTTTGAAACGAGAGTTTCGGGGTCAATTTCTTTAAGGTCGCTGTCAATTCTTGCAAGGCTTGTGTTGACCTCGGCAAGCTGTTCGTAGTTTACCTCATCGGCATTTGTAAGAGCGTCCTTTCTGATAAGAAGCTTCTGTCTTTCGTCCTCAAGCTTATCGTGACGCTCCATGCTTTTATTGCGGAGAGCGGCACAGGCACAGCTTTCATCAAGAAGGTCGATTGCTTTGTCGGGAAGAAAACGGTCTGTTATGTATCTTTCGGAAAGAACAACCGTCTTGCGAACGATATCATCGTCAACAATTACACGGTGATGTGCCTCATAATAGCCTTTTACGCCTGCGATAACATCAATTGACTGAGCAATTGTAGGCTCGCCGACCTTTACAGGCTGAAATCTTCTTTCGAGAGCAGAATCCTTTTCGATATATTTTCTGTATTCGTTGAATGTTGTAGCGCCGATGACCTGAACCTCGCCCCTTGAAAGAGCCGGTTTGAGGATATTTGCGGCATTCATTGTACCCTCGTTGTCACCTGTGCCGACAAGGCTGTGAACCTCATCAATAAAGAGAATTATGTTGCCGTTCTCCTTGATTTCGGAAACAAGTCCTTTGATTCTGCTTTCAAACTGACCTCTGAACTGAGTACCTGCAACAAGTGATGTGAGGTCAAGAAGCTGAATTTCCTTGTTTTTAAGTCTTTGAGGAACATTTCCTGCGGCAATGCGGAGAGCAAGCCCCTCTGCAATAGCGGTTTTACCTACACCGGGTTCACCGATAAGGCAAGGATTGTTCTTTGTTCTTCTTGAAAGAATCTGAATTACACGCTCAATCTCGCTGTCTCTGCCGACAATGCGGTCGATTTTGCCCTCTCTCGCCTTGCGTGTGAGGTCTTCACAGTAAAGATTGATGTGCTTTCTGTTCTTTTCTTTTTTCTCTTTTTTGCCCTTTTTATTATTATCCTGATTTGTCGCATTGTTGTTCTGTCCGCCGAACATACTGTTGAAAAATGCAGGGAATGCAGGTGCACCGTGAGAGAAGTCATCATCCTCACTGCCGTCACCGTCTTTAGCAAAATCGCCCATCTGCTCGGCAAGGTTATCCGCACCAAGCTGTTCCATAAGCTGCGACATATCGCCGTCACCCATACTGTTCATGAGGGTATTCATCTGATCCTGAACATTTTCAAGGTCCTCGTCCGAGATACCCATTTTGCTGATAAGATCCTCAACCGGCTTGATTCCAAGCTCTTTTGCACAGGTAAGGCAATAACCTGCCGTTGGGGCGTCTTTGGAATTATTATTTGAAACGAAAACAACCGCAGGCCGTTTTCCGCATCTTGTACAAAGCATAGCATACTCCTTTTTAGGACACCAAATTGCACATTTGCTGTCATGGTAATATAAGAATTATACAACTGTTTAACAAATAATTCAATATTTATTTGTCGGAATTTATTTATTTTTAATGTCAGCTGTCTTTTTAAGTGATTCGTTGTACTCCTTAATCATTGCAAAATAGATTTTGCCGTAACGATACAAAGCGTATAACATGGATGCGGCTGTAACCGAAAGCAATATCAGATCAAGCACCATATTTTCGTAGGCAAAAAAGGCCTTGAGAAATACGATAAGACATACGGAAAAGTAGAAAATAATTGTTCCGACCTTTCCGTACCAATTTGCAGAAGGCGGAGTGAGTCTTTTTTTTATTAAATCAGCACCGCCGATGAGCATAAGAAGGTCTTTGACCAGAAGCGTCACAAGAATCGGAAGAACCATAGGCACATAAATCACCATACAGATAACGACCGCAAAAAGCGTTACCTTGTCTGCAATGGGATCAAGGATTTTTCCGAGAGGAGTTACCTGATTGAGTTTTCTGGCAGCCATTCCGTCAAAGCAATCGGTAAGTCCCGACAAACCTATACATATTGCCGCATATATATACTGTTCCGCAAGGAAAAAATATACAAACGGGATTATAAGCACAAATCTTACATAAGTTATAATATTAGGTATAGTAACCAAATCGGATGTTTTAAAGCTCCACACATCTTTTTCTTTTTCCATTACTGTTCCCTCCTGTTTCTTCATTCAGACTGCAACGCTGAAAAATTTAAAAACAGCACCCGAAATCATCGGGTTATTAAGCATTTCGGGATTTGAAAACTCAAGCACTCCCGAAAAGATATTAACGGCAAAAAATACAAGGATTGCCGCCTCCGCAAGTCCCAACACACCGCCGAGAAGCTTATTAATCTGTTTCACCACGGGTATTTTAAACACTCTTGCAAGTTTTTTAACAAGAATTTTTATAATTATAAAGATAATTATTGATATAACTACACCGATAACCAAGCGGAACATTCCTGTGATAACCGGCTGAATAAGATTTTCCACCGAAGCCGACACCGCCGCTGCGGCAGAGTTCGGAACCTGAAAATCGTTTGTATAGACACTTGAATCCAATCCGAAAATTGAAAGGAAGAATCCGAGCATTCCCATAACCCAGTTTGGCAATGCCGAAAAACTGTTTGCAATGGCTGAGTTGATGCCCTGAGTGTCAATCATTTGTTGCAGATTAGTTGTTAAGGTCTGCTGAACAAATGCCGTATAAACCCACGATGCAAGAAAATTTGAAATGTGATATGCAAGAAAGCCCGTGAGAGCCACACCTGCAACATTGAGAATTGTAATTGCTATGCCACGCTTGAAATCAATAAAAAACAAAAGCGCAAACACGGCAATAATAATTATATCTGCAACCAAATTTATTACTCCTGTTTTGAAGTTTGAGCGGTATCGTCGCTCGATACACTGTCAAGGTCAATAAACCTAATTTGATTTACGCTGAGAATGTAAGCGGTGTAGTCCGAGGCAAGCACAATCTTTTTTGAACCGGTTCCCGAATTTGTCGAATAAAGCAAATCGCCATTTTGATTATAACCGTAAACAACATTTCCGTCAAGGATTGCAACCGTACCCTTGTAGACAGAAAGCGAATCGGCTTTGTGTTCGGTATTTATTGTGTACTGTGCCTCGCCGTTACTGTTATAGCTTATGAGAGCAACACTTCTTCCGTCACCGCTCCTTGAAAGAGCCATTGTATAGGTTGATGTATCTGTGTTAAAGCAGTAATTTGAAAGAGTTTTGTCCTCATAGCTTACTGTTTTGTAATTCTTTTCACCTTTTTTAACAATATAGCTTGCCTGTGAGCCCACAAGAACCGCCGTATCTGAGGTCAGATACTTGCAATCAAGCACGCTGTCACCCGAAATTTTGTAGGTTGAAACAGGCTTTTCCTGTGAAAAATCAAGCACATAAACGCCCGTTACCGCTGAACCCTTGTCACTTGACACACCTGTGGCAACGCAACCGGAGCCGTCCTTGTTAATTGCTACCGATGTTATATAATACTCCGAAAAAGAATATTTGTAAATTCTGTTATTATTTTTGCTGTAGGCATACAGCGTTGTAAGATAACCGTTGTCCTCGGTAACAAGACAGTATGTACCGTTTGAGGCAACATCACCTGTGTATATTTTATTTTCGGCATTGCCTGAGTAAAGCGTTTCGTCAAAACTGCTTATCTCATAGCTTGCACTGCCGATTCCGTATGTGAGAAATCTGTTTTCATTGTTTTTCATTACGGGATTTGAATGTGTAAGCTGAAGTCGTGCAACCTCTGTACCCGAATTTGTAAGGGTTACGAACGAGGTGTCCGACGCATACACGGCATGTCCCTGTGACACTGCAAAGTTGCCCGATGAAACCTCGGAACCGATAATGTCAACGGGATAGCCGTGACCGGCATTTCCGAGTACATCATAAGTCCACCAGTTTGAGATGTTCTCCCATGTGAGCTTGTCACGGTTTGCAAAGGCAAAAACTATAAGGCCTGCCGCAATGGCAATACACGCACCGAGTACGATTTTCTTGACAGCCTGCGGCGACATTTCGGTTTTTTCCTGTTCATAATCGTCAAGAGGCATATCCTCATAGCTCATTACATCTCTGTCGGTTTTATGTGTCTTTCGTTTTGAATAATGTCCTTTAAATTTTTTAAACATCAGCGTTCACTCCTTTTTTGTGAACTGTTGTCATTTTCATAATTCACACGATTCAGGTACAATCCGCAAGCCTGTGCGGTGGGACCCGAATATTTTCTGTTTTTCTTTTCTATAATGGAGGGAATTTCATCGGGAGCAATTTTACCCTGCTGAATCCTGAGAAGTGTTCCCACCATAATACGAACCATATTATACAAAAAGCCGTCAGCCTCAACCTTCATTGTAACAAGGTCGCCCTCACGGGTTACCGAAAAGGCTTTTACATTTCTGGTCATATCCCCTTTTTCACGGTTATCAAGCGTGCAAAAGGAAGTGAAATCGTGTCTGCCGACATATGCCTGAGCGGCTTTGTCAAGCAGATTTTCGTCAATTTTGTATCTGTAATGAAGTGCGTATCCGTCAAGAAACGGATTTCGCACCTCGCTGTTCCAGATTTTGTAGATATATTCCTTGCTTGTGCAGGAATAGCGGGCGTGAAAATCGGGTGCAACCTCTTTGCAGTCAAGAACCGCAATGCTTAGCGGCAGCCAGCGGTTAAGCGCCGCCTTGAGCCTTTCGGGCTTTATGGGATGCTCTGTTTTAAGGCTGATGCAATACATATTTGCGTGAACTCCGCTGTCTGTGCGACTGCAGCCCTTTACATCAAAATCGTCGCCGATAATCTTTGAAAGAGCATTTTGAAAAGCCTCCTGAACCGTCATTGCGTTCTGCTGAATCTGCCAGCCGTGAAACTTTTTTCCGTCATATGAAATTGTGAGAAGAAGATTTCTTAAACTGCCGCAGGCAAGAATATGTTGCATAAAATCACTCCGCCGATTAGAAGTGCGACCATTACAAAAGATACATAGTCACGCTTTGCCATATGAATAGTTTTCATTCGTGTTCTTCCTGTTCCGCCACGGTAGCAACGGCACTCCATAGCTGTTGCAAGCTCATAGGCTCTTCTGAATGCCGAAACAAAAAGCGGAATAAGAATAGGGATAAACGCCTTTACCCTCTGAATAATATTACCCGACTCCATATCGGCACCTCGTGCCTTTTGAGCCTGAGTAATTTTGTCGGTTTCTTCAAGAAGTGTGGGAACAAATCTTAAAGCAAGCGACATCATCATTGCAATCTCGTGAACGGGAAAGTGCAGTTTTGCAAGCGGCTTCATCAGTCTTTCGATTGCGTCCGTAAGCTCTGTCGGAGAGGTTGTGAATGTAAGACAAGAGCTTGCAAGGATAAGACATATGATTCTTACCGAAACAAAAATTGCTCTGTTAATGCCGTTTAAGGTAATTTTGAAAATTCCCCATTGTACAAGCGGATCACCCGAACCGTAGAACACATTGAGAATTGAGGTTACTATTATAATAAATATAATTACTTTCATGCTTTTGAAATAGAACTTTGCAGGCACCTTGCTTGCCGCAACGAAAAGTGCGGTAAAAAGCACAACAAGTGCAAGCGAAGCATAATTAAAAGTACAGAAAATAATTACGAGAAATCCGACAAGCATAATCAGCTTTGCACGGGGATCACATTTGTGGATTACGCTGTTCGCAGGAAAATACTGACCGAACGCAACATCTCTTACCATATTTTGCCCTCCTTGTCAAGCAGTGAGGAAATACAGTCCATTGCCTCATCAACAGTAAGTATTCCTTCGGGAACATTAAAACCTTTTTCACGCAGTTCAAGCATAATCTTTGTTATCTGCGGCACTCGAAGTCCTATTTTTTCAAGCTCTCGCCCCTTTGAGAAAACTTCTTTTGTCTTATCAAACATAACGAGGTTTGACTTGTTCATAACGATTATCTTATCGGCAACCCTTGCAATGTCTTCCATGCTGTGGGATACAAGGATAACGGTGTTTTTGCGTTCCTTGTGATACTGCACAATCTGGCTCAACAGCACATCTCTGCCCATAGGATCAAGACCTGCGGTTGGTTCGTCAAGAACGAGAACCTCGGGATTCATTGCTATAACGCCTGCAATTGCCGCCCTTCTCTTTTCACCGCCCGAAAGGTCGAACGGAGATTTTTCGAGAAGTTCATCTTTAAGTCCGGTAAATCTTGCGGCGTCATTTACCGCTTTTTCAAGCTCTGCACCGCTCTTGCCCATATTCGTAGGGCCGAATGCGATATCCTTGGCAACGGTTTCTTCAAAAAGCTGATATTCGGGATACTGAAATACCATTCCGACTTTGAAACGGATTTTTCTGATATCCTTGGGATTTGCCCAGATATCCTCTCCGTCAAGAAGGACCTGTCCCGAAGTTGGTTTCATAAGTCCGTTGAGCATTTGAACAAGTGTTGACTTGCCCGAACCCGTGTGTCCAATAATGCCGATAAACTCGCCTTTTTCAATTGAAAGGCTCAAATTATTGACAGCGGTTTTCTCAAACGGAGTGCCTGTTCCGTAAACATAGCTTAAATTTTTCAGTTCAAGCACCTTGCTCATGACAGCACCTCCTCAAGCATTTTTACACATTGCTCTGCATTGAGAGGAAGTTTATCAAATTTCACTCCGCACCCCCTGAGTCTGTATGCAAGCTCTGTTGCCTGCGGAACATCAAGACGGTGCTTTTTGAGCAGCTCCGCCTGTGAAAAAACATCTTCGGGTGTACCCTGAGTGAGAATTTTTCCTGCGTCCATAACGACAACTCTGTCGGCAAGGACTGCCTCTTCCATATAGTGTGTGATGAGGACAACCGTCATATTCTTTTCACGGTTGAGTTTTAAAAGCGTTGTCATTACCTCGTCACGGCCGTTAGGGTCAAGCATTGCCGTAGGTTCGTCAAGAACTATGCATTGCGGCTGCATTGCAAGAATTCCCGCAATTGCAATACGCTGTTTCTGACCGCCCGAAAGCTTGAACGGAGCGTGTTCACGGTAATCGTACATATCAACGGCTTTGAGGGCATCATCAACCCTCTGTCTAATCTCCTTTGGCGGTATTCCGAGGTTTTCGGGGCCGAATGCAACATCTTCCTCAACAACGCTTGCAACAAGCTGGTTGTCGGGATTTTGAAGTACAAGTCCCACCTTTTCTCTTATGTCATATGTCTTGTTTTCATCTGATGTGTCATCTCCGTCAACATACACTTTGCCCTTATCCGGCAATAGCATTGCGTTGAGATGTTTTGCAACAGTTGACTTTCCGCATCCGTTGTGACCGAGAAGGGCAACAAATTCACCCTTTTCGATATTGAGAGAAACACCGTCAACCGCATTTTTGTACGGCTGACCGCTTTCAATGTCGGAATATGAAAAGCTGATGTTGTCAAGTGAAATAAAGCTCATTTATTATTTCTCCCATATTGCGGTTGAGCCGCACGGCAATACAAGTCCCGTGTCGCTCACCTTCAGTCCTATTTCATCGCTTGATACTTTTCCGCCGAAGTCCTTCTGCAAAAGAACTCCGAGCAAATACTCCATTACAGCGGGAGAAAGTCCCGTTGTGTAGGAATTGAGAATGAAAAACAGCGGATTGTCTGAGAGAACCTGTTTGCACAGGGTTACGAGTGAATAAAGCTGTTCTTCAAGTTTCCAGACCTCACCGCCCGGACCTCTGCCGTATGACGGAGGATCCATGATGATTCCGTCATACCTGTTGCCACGGCGGATTTCACGCTGTACAAATTTTACGCAATCGTCAACGAGCCAACGGACAGGTCTGTCGGCAATACCGCTTGATGCGGCATTTTCCTTTGCCCACTGAACCATGCCCTTTGATGCGTCAACATGGCAAACGGTTGCGCCTGCGTTCATACACGCAAGAGTTGCACATCCTGTGTAACCAAAAAGGTTGAGAATTTTAAGTGGTCTGTTTTCGTTTTTAATTTTTTCTGCGGCAAAATCCCAGTTAACTGCCTGTTCGGGGAACACACCCGTGTGCTTGAATCCCATAGGCTTGATGTTGAAAACGAGGTCGCCGTAATTTACAGTCCAGCGGTCGGGAACTTTTTTGTACTGTTCCCAACTTCCTCCGCCACGATTTGAGCGGTGGTAACGGGCATGTGCCGAATACCAAAGAGGATTTTTCTTTTCGCTTGACCAGATAATCTGCGGATCGGGACGGATAAGGATTATATCTCCCCATCTTTCAAGTCTTTCCCCGTCAGAGGTATCTATAAGTTCATAATCTTTCCATTTATCAGATAATCGCATTATGCAAGTCTTTCCCTTACTACCTGTGCGGCTTCTTCCGCAAGGTTCTGAATTTCTTCGAGGTTTTCGCCCTCGAGCATTACTCTTACGAGAGGTTCTGTTCCCGACACACGAACAAGGATTCTGCCTCTGTCACCGAGGATTTCGCTAACTCTTTCGATTTCAGCCTTGATTTCCCTGTCTGTATAGAATGAGAGCTTACCCTCTCTGCTGACCTTTACATTAATGAGCACCTGCGGCAAACGCTCCATAATCTTTGCAAGCTGACTGAGTTTTTCGCCTGTTCTCTTCATAATACTGAGAATCATTGCACCTGAAAGCTGACCGTCGCCTGTTGTTGCATAGTCAAGCAAAATTATGTGACCGCTCTGCTCGCCGCCGATGTTGTAGCCCTCCTGCATCATAGCCTCAAGAACATATCTATCGCCAACCTTTGTTGAAACAAAGTGCATATCGTT
>OHBJ01000933.1_pt1 | contig 19927 bp, 8 predicted proteins | sample 1577241 | NCBI WGS metagenome assembly OHBJ01 (sample SAMEA3541594, study PRJEB24748) | human gut metagenome | biome: human gut; feature: human-associated habitat; material: faeces | place: China | collected 2012 | reverse complement strand
CCAGTCGGAAGCAAAGTTTTCCTGATTATAATAATCGTCAAGCGAGAAGTCGTCTAAAGAAGGGATGGCAGAAACATGTCCTACGGTCAGGTTATATTCCGTGGCTTTGAAGTTATCATCTACGAATCGGCCTGTATATCCGAAACGGACATTCGAAATCTCTTCTATATTATCTTTCAGACGATAGACCAAGCCTGCTTTTACATTCAAGTCGTCTTCATCTAAAGTTGAGAAATAGCGCTGTTGTGAGTTGCCCCTTAGCAACGTATAGCCGTCTTCCGCTTTAGTCAGGTTATTGATACGACGATCCGGTTCATAGCCTTTCACCATATTATAGGAAGCACCTGCATCGAGACTTAATGATTTGGTTAATCCCCAGTTAGTCATCAATTGGTTAACGATCAGCATATTGTCATTGGTTTGTTGGCGACGGGTGAATCCGAGGTTTTCATAGTCGTCACTAAAAATCGAGTTCTTACCGTTGTAATCGCCCACCGACTGGGTATTGGCATGAATCATCATCAAATTATAACTGATGTGATGACGGTTCTGCATATCGAAATCCACATTGGCAAGTGCCAGCTGACTGATATTCTCCGCATACTTCTTTCCATTCATATCTTTGTAGACCGTACCGCTGGTAGTTGTATTACGTATGATTTCATCCGTATACTGATAGTCCGTCGTATGTCCGGCAGTCAGGAAGAAAGAAAGCGGATTTTTGTCTTTTCCTACATAGAATCGTTTACCTCCGGAAATACTGTAACTCCGGTTGATTTGAAAATGTTGAGCGGAAGGGTCTAACTTATTTCTGAAGTTCCATGAGTTTTCATCGACAGGTTCGGTACGATTGGCAAAGCCCAGGAAGTTCACTCCATCCTGTTTCAGAAAATCGGCTGCTACCGTTTGTGTATTCAAGCCACCGGAAATGCTGAATCCCAGATTACCGCTACCAATTAGTTCTTTGGATACGATATCAATGGTTGCCCCTCCGACATCGCTGCTGCCTCCCGCGTTGAATGCTTTATTTACACCTACGGTCTGAATAATGTCCGTACCGAAGAAATCAAGAGAGATATTCTTATATTCCGGGTCTTCGGAAGGAAGAGCAAATCCATTAAAAGTAGTTGCATTGTACCGGTCACCCAATCCACGGACAAAGACATTTTTCACTCCGTCTTGTTTAGACACTCCGGCAACTTTCGTCACAGCACCTTCTGCATCCGAAACACCCTTGCGGGAAAGCTCCCTGACACCAACAGATTGTACGGCAATGACTGCTTTTTGCTGTTCGAGCAACAACATATTCTCATTTTCCCTATTCTTCTTAGCTACAACCACCACATCGGCAAGTTCCTGTGCATCGGTTTCCAACTCCAGATTCAGTATCACCAGTTTTCCATTCTCCACACGCACTTTACGGCGTACTTCCGTTTTGTAACCTACATATTTAATCTCAATATCATACATACCTTCCAGAACGCCCATGCTGTTCAATTCAAAATTACCCTCCATATCGGTCACTGCTCCGGCTTGAGTTCCGAGCAAACGTATCGTAGCTCCTATCAAAGGTTCTTTGGATAGTTTGTCTTTCACAGCTCCTTTAATCTTGATATTGGCAGCCAATGCAGGAAGTACACACAACAGGCAAAAGAAGGCCGCCACTGAAAATCGGATAAGAAATAGTTTTTTCATCTAACTTTGCTCTACGTTTTAATTACGTCGACAAAGATAGAGGGTGAGCATTACAACTATAAGACGAAATAAATACAATCTATTGAAAGAGTCATTGCAAGATGATGACAAGCTGTTACAAACGTATTATCAATCAGTTACACTATTAGTTTAACTTGTTTATAAGCAAATCTAAGACCGGAACTTCACTCTTTTATCTCTCATTATGCATAAAATTAATCGGCTGACAGTTGTGAGAAGGTGAAAATTTTGGCTGATAGTGTATTTCCACCCGCTTGTCGTCAAAGATATGTTTCACCGCTTTTCAATGCATTACGCAAAGAAACACCGATAGCTCCTTTCCCACTAAGTATATATCCAACGTTGGACTTTCTTAAAAAAAGAACAGGCATAATTGACTTGAAACTAAATATCATTATCTTTGTGAATGTTTCACGCTAAAAACAGATATGCGTCATGGAAGAGAATTTCAGAAGATATCCGATAGGAATACAGAACTTTGAAGATTTACGCAATAATGATTGTGTCTATGTTGATAAAACAGAATTGATTTATCGTTTGACTCATACAAATAAAGTCTATTTTCTAAGTCGTCCCCGACGCTTTGGGAAAAGTTTGCTGGTTTCTACACTAGAAGCTTATTTCCTGGGAAAAAAAGAACTGTTTCAAGGCTTGGCTATGGAGACTCTGGAAAAGGATTGGACGGTCTACCCGGTACTACACTTTGATTTTAGTGTGAGTAAATATATAACCGCTGATATGCTGTCAGCCGTTATTAACCGCCAATTGCTTTTATGGGAGAAAATTTATCAACGGGAAGAAGGAGAAACGACTTTCAGTTTACGTTTTGAAGGAATTATTCGTCGTGCTTACAAACAGACGGGTAAACAGGTGGTGGTATTAATAGATGAGTATGACTCACCAATGCTGGACAGCAATCATAATGATGAAGTTCAAAAGGAAATACGTAATATCATGCGGGATTTCTTTAGTCCACTGAAAGCCCAGGGACAGTATCTTCGCTTCTTATTATTGACAGGTATCAGCAAATTCAGCCAAATGAGTATCTTCAGCGAGTTGAATAACTTGCAGAATATCAGCATGAGGGATGATTACAGTGCCATCTGTGGCATCACCGAACAAGAACTGCGCACGCAGCTACAAATTGATATTGAACAAATGGCGCAAGCCAACAAGGAAACAGACGAGGAAGCCTGTGTACATTTGAAACAACAATATGACGGCTATCATTTCAGTGAGAACAGTGAAGATATTTATAATCCATTCAGTTTGTTCAATGCATTCGCACAGAAGAAGTATGCCAATTTTTGGTTTTCGACCGGTACTCCCACTTTCCTGATAGACATTCTGCAAGAAAGCGATTTTGATATCCGGGAACTGGATAACACGACCGCCACCGCCGAACAGTTTGATGCGCCTAGCAATAGAATCACCGATCCTCTTCCGGTGCTCTACCAAAGCGGTTATCTCACAATTAAGGGATATGATCCGGATTTCCAACTGTATACACTGGCTTATCCCAACAAGGAAGTAAGAAAAGGATTTATCGAATCGCTGATGCCCGCTTATGTGCATCTGCCTGCACGAGAGAATACATTTTATGTAGTGTCCTTTATTAAAGACTTGCGTATCGGTCATTTAGAGGAGTGTCTGGAAAGACTGAAGTCTTTCTTTGCATCTATCCCGAATAAACTGAACAACAAGGAGGAGAAACATTACCAAACTATCTTTTATCTGTTTTTCCGGCTGATGGGACAGTATATAGATGTGGAAGTGGATACAGCCATCGGCAGAGCAGACGCGGTTGTGAAACTTCAAGATACCATCTATGTTTTTGAATTTAAAGTAGATGGTACACCCGAAGAAGCATTAGCGCAGATTAACAGCAAGGGGTATGCTATTCCGTATCAGGCGGATCACAGGAAAATAGTTAAAGCAGGTGTAAACTTTGACAGTGCCACACGAACGATTGGTGAGTGGAAGATAGAACTCGGGAGTTAATCACCGAGTTCATAAAAGAGAATAGGCTAAATCAGTTTCTTTTTCTTCCGGTAGTTCTCGCGAAACTCCTTCGGAGAACAATCTTTTTTCTTCTTAAAGATACGATTAAAATTAGACAGGTTATTGAATCCGCACTCATAACAGATTTCTGCGATAGACATCGTAGAATCTACCAGCAACCGCGAAGCGAATCCCAGTCGGATATCAATAATATAATCGGAAAGGTTCTTCCCCGTACGCAACTTAAAGAAACGGCTGAATGACACATCAGTCATCCCGACCATGCTTGCCAACTGTCCCAATCGGATTTCTTCCTGATAATGGAGATTGATATATTCCTGCACCTTCTGTACCCGGCGGCTATCGGAATGAACATCAATCTTGGCAAAAGAAGAACTGGACAGTGTCCGGGCCTCTTCCTCAAAGAGAGAAAGTTCATACAGGATCGTCATAAACTTGATCACCGCATAGAACCCTTGTTTCTCGGAAGCAAGCGTATCCAGCAACGGATATATCTTAAGTATGGCGGACATCGGGAAACAAAGTCCTTTCTGAGCTTTATCCAGCATCCGGCGGATAGAGTCGAACTGGTTCTTATTGATAAAGCTCTTGAAGAACAGGTCGGAAGAGAATTGGATGGTGATCTCCCGTATCTCTTTGGAGCGGCATTCATTCTGTTCCCATACGTGTTCCAAGTCTTTGCCCGTAATCAGAACCAGATCATAATCTCCTATCACTTCGGAGGAATCTCCCACTACACGCCTGACTCCGGCGGCCTTTTCCGTAAAGTTCAGTTCAAATTCAGAATGGTTATGAATCGGATAGGTAAACTCCGTCTTATAACGTTCTGCAATATAGAAACAGTCTTTGTCGGACAAAGGTGTAATTTCACGGATAATCTGATTGGGTATAGGTGTGTTCATAATCAATAATGGTTAACAGTATGTATCGTTCTTAAAATATATAGTATTCTATCTTTTAAATCAGTGTTCTATCTTCACTCCTATCCGTCGCAGGTCTTCACCCGACGGATTCTGAAAGACGCGCAGGCCGAACTCCGGAATGATGGCAAGTACATGGTCGAACACGTCTGCCTGTATGCCTTCGTAAGCAACCCATACTTTGTTGGCAGAAAAGAAATAAAGTTCCAGCGGAATGCCGGTTTCTGTAGGCTGAAGCTGGCGTACCATACAGGTCATATCCTGATTAACAGTGGGCAGGCTTCGCAAATAATTGGTCAGATAGGCACGAAAAACTCCCAGATTGGTCTGCCTCCGCCCGTTCACCAACACGGAATTATCAATATCATGCTCCTTATTATATTCTTCTACCACTTTCTCCGTTTCATCTACGTAATTTGCCAGCAACTGTATCTTGCGATATTTTTCCAGCATTTCGGGAGTACAAAAGCGCACGCTTGTCATATCGATATTAATGGAACGCTTCACCCGGCGTCCGCCGGACTCCTGCATTCCCTGCCAGTTCTGAAAAGAATCGCTGATCAGCAGGTAAGGAGGAATGGTCGTAATCGTATTATCGAAATTACGCACCTTCACGGTATTCAGCGTTACTTCTATCACTGTGCCGTCCGCACCATATTTCGGCATGGTGATCCAGTCGCCCACCTTCAGCATATTGTTGGCAGAAAGCTGAATACCGGATACAAATCCCATGATACTATCTTTGAAAACCAACATCAGAATAGCGGCAGACGCTCCCAATCCGGTCAGCAAGACCATCGGGCTCTGATTGATCAGAATGCTTATAATAATAATGGCTCCTATAAAGAAAAGAATCACTTGCGCCGTCTGCAAAAGTCCTTTCAACGGTTTGTCCCGATACTGCTCCCGCTCACTGTAGACTTGATAGACAGCCGTAAACAAAGCGCTGATGAAACGAAGAAAAACAGCAATGATATATATCAGACAGAGACGCCGCAGAAAATCGAGCAAATCAGAATCCGCATGCTCGGGGAATGCGATAGGAATGGCGATATAAATCAGGATAGGCGCTACCATCCGGCTGACATTCACCATCACTTTATGGTTGAATACAATGTCGTCCCAGGTAGCTTTGGTCTGCTTCACCAACTTGGCTACCACCCGTAAAATGATTTTACGGCAGATTATGTTAGCCAACAAGGCTATTCCGATAATAAACAGCAATACGATCAGATTATCTATTTTGTCCGCCCATACTTCATCCACACCTGCCGAGAGCAACGTACGGTTGACCTCCTGCATCACGACATTGCCAACATTCTCCGTATCTCCATTTGCCAATGCCACACTCACTGTATCAATCACTTCTTTCATAAAATAGTATCTCTTTTAGTTTATTCCCTTATTAGTTAGTTCCCTTTTATTCATTCTCCTTTGGCCAGATATTCCTGAATGTCCTGCCTCAGCCAGTCGTAGTGGAAGAGTCGCTTATAGGCGACGTTCTTCTTCAACATGATTTCGACATTCACCTGGCTGTTCTGATAACAAGTCAATTCATTCCTGAATTGTTCATTATGTTCCGCCAGTCGTTTGATTTCCTGTTCCCGTTCCCGGCGCAGGGCGGTACAGACGGGAATCAGAAGTTTCATCACGACATTATCCATCACGTGATGTCCCTGCATATATAAATAGGTGGTTTCGGGGACGAGTCCCAGTTCCTTTAATTCCGACCGCAATCCGTTCACTTGGTTGACAGAACCGGGGAAGCGTTTTTTCAGTTCAGCAAGTTTCTGATTAACTCGGTGTTGCAGTGCTTCCAGACTGTGTTCCGGATGTTTCAGACTGATCTCCCTCAAGGCAGTATAAGTATGGAAGTCGTACATCGGGAAAGTATACGTATCCCGTTGACGATAAAACCACACGTTCCACAGGAAAAGCGGGTATACGATTTCCGAATACCGTTTCAGATAAGCGTTGAAATCCAGTATAAAACGGTCGTTCAATGTGGCCTGCACACATACTTCGTGAAGACTTTCGGCAAAGCAGTGATAGTTTTCGATAGCGTATGTGTAGGTTTGGAATATGTACTTGTTCCGGTTGATCTTTCGGGAAGTGTTCGTGGCTCCCTGCAACAGGAAATCATAGTCACTGTCGACACAGGCAATCAGACTTCTGCCCAGTTCGGCGGTATTCAGCGTGTTCATGAGTACCATCTTCTTCCCCTTTGCCAATGAGGTGGCCGAAGGGAGCATCACTTGAAAATAATGCTCGTCATCTTCAAACTCTTCGAGTAATGTGCGCCAGAAAGCAACATCATCATAGCTCTCTACGTAAGCAATGATGCGCCGGCGAGCCTTTTTGGAATACAGCTTGTGGGCAGCATTGAAGTAAGAAGAAGTCAGATTATCGCGTAGTGAAGTTGCCATGTAGAAGTTGTCATTAACAATTAATAGTCGGGGGGAGTCTGAATCCGTCCGCTTCGGTGGAAATATCGCTCACCTCTGTCACTGCATCCAGCCAGCCCTCCATGATGACGGCAGGCGAATGGGTGGTCAGAATGATTTGCACATTGGGATTCAGTTCTCGGATCATTGAAATCAGTTTCTGTTGCCATTCGATGTGCAGGGAGGCTTCCGGTTCGTCCATGAAAAGGACACAGTGGCTGTTGTCCTGCACGAGCACTGTCAGCAGAATCACGAGCATTTGCTTTTCACCGGACGAGAGTTTGTATGGAAACAGCAATTCTCCGTCCTGATAGAAGGCTATGTCATTCCGACGGCGGTCTATCTTTTTGCGGGTGTAGCTGAAAAGTTCGTCAATCATATCCTGAAAACGACGTTTGGCAAGGGAGAGGGTGGCGGCTTTGCTGCGCTGTTCCTCGTCATTGCTGGAAAGCATTTCGATCATCTTATTGCCTATATTGACCTGATAATCGAGATAGCGGCGCTGCAACAGATACAGTTGCCAGTCCAGTTCGGACTTCACGTTCTTGTCTGCCATGCGTGCCGTGAAGTCACCCATAATCAAGGGGCGGTCGTAGCTGCGGATCACATCGTATGGGATATAAGTCGCTGCGGGATTATCAAAGAAGAGGTGTACTCCGTTCTTTGCGTCGCTTTTCATTTCACCGGAGAGCTGTATGTCGCCGGAAAGCTGTTCGAGGTATCCCACCGAACGGTTCAGAATAGTGGTCTTTCCCACTCCGTTGATGCCGGAAAGGATATTCACATCCGGACGCAAATCCCATTGTATATTAAAGCGGGCCCAGAGTCCTTTGATCTCGATCCGCCGGATATAGTCTGCCTGTTGTTCCATAATATTCAATTTTAATCAAGGCAAATATAAACAAATCATGCGACAAATTGGTTACCTTTGCAGCAGTTTTCAATAAAGGTAACAATTAAAAGGTATACACAGACTTATGGGCAATAACAAGAATCTGCACGGACATCTGTTTGCACTCACGGCAAACGTTATGTGGGGACTGATGTCTCCTATCGGCAAATCGGCACTTCAAGAGTTTTCAGCTATCTCCGTCACCACGTTTCGTATGGTAGGTGCGGCAGCGGCATTCTGGATACTTTCCATCTTCTGCAAACAGGAGCATGTGGACCACCGCGATATGCTGAAGATTTTCTTTGCTTCCCTCTTTGCTCTGGTTTTCAATCAGGGGATATTTATCTTCGGGCTTTCGATGACTTCGCCTATCGATGCTTCTATCGTAACGACTACTCTGCCGATAGTTACCATGATTGTGGCAGCCATCTATCTGAAAGAGCCGATTACGAACAAGAAAGTACTGGGTATTTTCGTGGGAGCTATGGGAGCGCTTATCCTTATTATGAGCAGTCAGGCAGCGAGTAGTGGTAACGGAAGTCTGATCGGCGACTTGCTTTGTCTGGTTGCGCAAATCAGTTTCTCCATCTATCTGACGGTGTTCAAGGGGCTGTCTCAGCGATATTCGGCAGTAACCATCAATAAATGGATGTTTATCTATGCTTCGATGTGTTATATTCCTTTCTCTTATCAAGATATTTCGGTCATTCAATGGACCAGCATTCCAATGGTTGCCATTTTGCAGGTATTGTATGTCGTACTGGGAGGAAGTTTCCTTGCTTATCTCTGCATCATGACAGCTCAGAAGTTACTTCGCCCTACAGTGGTAAGTATGTATAACTATATGCAGCCGATTGTGGCTACGATTGCAGCAATCCTCATGGGAATCGGGAGCTTCGGCTGGGAAAAAGGAATCGCCATTACACTTGTGTTTCTGGGTGTGTATATTGTGACGCAGAGTAAGTCTAAGGCGGATTTTGAGAAGGCGGGAAAGGAGTTGTAGGAGTTCCCTCATTCCGATTAAAATAAAGAAAAGCATCAATGGGGATGTGTCGAAACCCTCATAAATTTAGAAGGGGGGACACATTCCCATTGATACTTTTCTTCTATAGATTCAGCTATCTTTAGTTAGCCAGAATCGTTATCTCCGCACCGGACGCAAAATCCTGTCCATTCTGTTCGCTTAAAGCCGTGAAACGGATATAACGTGCCTTCACCGGTTTGTCAAACAAGACTCTCTTTTCTTTGGAGTCCCTTGCGAACGTTCCTTTATTAACAGGCTCTCCCCATTCTTTTCCATCCATGCTGACCTGAATAGAGTAATCCTTGATATTACCGTTTCCTCCATTCTGTCGTGGCAGGTAAGTAAAGCCTTTGATTTCCTTGACTTCACCGGCATCCAGATCTACCCAATGCGGGTATTTGGCAACTGTCACCGAATACATGGTATGCCAGATGGTATTCGGATCACCATCAGTCAGATGAGAAGCATCGCCTTCACCCGATTCCTGACTACTGGCGTATACGACTTGCGTCTGAATGCTTTCTATTTTCTCAAACTTCATCGTGCTGCTGATATCCTTACTATCCTTATACCATGCCTTGATCGTACCTCCGTTACGCATAGGGACAGGCTCTGTGTATTCCTGCACTTTCTTACTTCCGTCAATGCTATAACAAATGACAGCATCTTTCTTTGCCGAAGTCAATTCGACCATTCCGGCAGGGGTACGTGTGATAGACAGAGGAAGATCTCCCGCAGGGGCAACATTGGCAACGACACTCAGTTCCTTACCGGCAGGACGAATGATGAAGCCCATGCTGTGCTGATTGGCAAACACACGGTCGTGTACGAGAGGACCTCCCTGGCCACAACTGTTACCACCCAGACCGGTCACTGCACAATCCAAATGCAGATAGGTATCGCCTGCCTTCGGCAACTGATAAGGATGGGAAGCCAAAATCAAGTCGAGAGCCGAGTACTGAAGTGCCGAAGCCGAAAGACGGTCGGTAGCTACGAAGACAACTCCATTCCCTGCCTGATTGGTCAATGCACACCAGCGAACATCTTCGTGATTGCCCATATCCTGAGGTTTTGGGAAGTTTACGAACTCACCTGCTACGCTATTCGTATACTGTTCGATAAACTGTCCGCTCTTACGGTCGGCATAGTTATCTATCGGTCCGCGTCCATAGTAAGTGAAGTTACTGTATTGTTGTGGAACTTTCATCACATAACCCAAACGTGGCAGAACCAAACTTGAACGATTGGAAGTAATGCTGGACTGCAATTCGATAGAACCGTCCGGATACACTGTCCATATCTGGTTAGTGACAAATTTAAAGTCATTGCTACCGAATTTTCTGTCGGTCAGTTCTTCGATGCTATTCTTACCGGAGCTTGTACCACCCTTAATGCGTGCGGCATTCGGTGCCTGAGATTCTACCGTAAAACTCAATACCAAAGTGCCATTGCCTTTATTCAGTACTTTATATTCAGTTGCTTTATGAATCAGATTGTGCAAACCATGTTCGAACCAGGGGGCATAGAACCAGTTATCATTGTTTGTAAAAGCACGGAGAGCATCGAGCTTCGGACCGTTGCCATCGGCGATAACAGTCTCGTTGCCATACTTCAGACTGTAGATACTTCCGGTTTGCGGGTCAAATATGGCTTCAAAGTCAGCTCCCTTTATAAGGATGCGCTTCGTATCCTTGTCCAGTACGAATCCATCCTGTTTTGCTGCACCGGCAGTTACTTCACTGATGGACGGGCGGTCTGTAGCCTCCTTTATCAAAATCTGTTCTTCTGCCATCGGAAAGCCTTTGGCAGCCCAAGGTCTTTGATCTTTCAGTATAAACTGTAGTTTCATAAAGTACTCAGCATCTTTCTTAAGAGAGGCATGATCATACGGCAGAGTGATCTGTGCACGTTGGCGTGGAGCTATATTGATATCCATCGGTTTACCGGTCATTATCGGTTTACCGTCTTCATAAAGCGAATATACCAACTGGTAATCTTCCGCCAAGTTCTTAAAGTAGTACTTATTGAAGATCTCAAATACCCCCTTTTCTGTATCTATTGCCTTTACGCCGATGTGCTGATATACCTTTTTCACTTCATAGTACTGAGGCTTCGGTTCAAGGTCACCAAACACGATGCCGTTCATTACAAACTGACCATCATTGGGAGTATCGCCAAAGTCTCCACCGTAAGCCAGATAACGGACACCTGTCTTCGGGTCATAATTGTACATAGACTGGTCTACCCAATCCCAAATGGCACCTCCACAGAAGAAATTGGTCGACTCCATAGCTTCCCAGTAATCTATCAGATTACCGCAGGCATTCCCCATTGAATGGGCATATTCGGATATATGGAACGGATACTTGATATCATATTTCCCCTGCACGGCCCCACGTACCCAGCCGATAGACGGATATTGGTTGGAACCCATATCTACAATGTCATTATTACGCTCATATTGCACAGGACGGGAAGTATCAAACTTCTTCAAAGCATCATAAGCCGCCACAAAGTTCTTGCCCGGTCCGGCTTCATTGCCCAACGACCAGATAACGATAGAAGGATTGTTGACATTGGCACGCACCATTTCCATCACACGTGCCACGTGCGCATTTTTCCATTCCACCGGATGAGAGAGGGAGGCAGCACCATAATAATATTCGTGCGATTCTATATTCGCCTCATCTTCGAGATAAATACCGTATTTATTGCACAGGAAATACCAATACGGATCATCCGGATAATGTGAATTACGTACATGATTGATGTTGGCACGCTTCATCAACATAATCTCTTTCTCCATCATCTCACGGGTAATGGCGTGCCCTACTCCCGGATTGGATTCATGTCGGTTCACCCCTTTCAGTTTGACCGTCTTTCCGTTCACATAATAATAACGTCCGGCAAGTCCGAATTCATCTTCGGAAGCAGGAGTATCCTTAATCTCCACTTTGCGGAAACCGACAATGGTGGAAACCATTTCAACGGTTCTGTTCTTCTTATCCTTCAATTCGGCTACCAACGTGTAGCGATACGGAAATTCAGCCGACCACTTATTAGGAGCCTTTACCTTAAGAACAGTCTGAACACTACCGGTTTCATTCGGAGCGATTTTGTCGATCACAGGAGATAAGAATCCATCTACCAAGGTATTCTCATCAGAATACAGTTTGTTGGCATATAAAGAGTAATATACCTTGTAGTCTTTGATGGCTTTCTTATCCAGATTACGGATTTCGGCATTGACAGTCAGAGAACCGTCCGTATAAGTCGCATCCAAATCGGGTGTGGCAACCAAGTCACGGAAATGAACTTTGGGAACCGAGTACAAGGCAACCGTACGGAAGATGCCCGGCAGACGGAACATATCCTGCGCTTCGAGGAAGGAACCGTCCGAACTACGATACACTTCGGCGGCTACGGTGTTCTTGCCTTTCTGTAAATAGGGAGTGATATTGAAATTAGCGGTATTACGCGAATTCTTGGAAAAACCTACGTACTGACCGTTGATCCACAGATAGAAGAATGAATCGACACCATCGAAGCTGATAAAGACTTCGCGTCCGTCCCAGTCCTGCGGGATTTCGAAATCACGGCGGAAGGAACCTACTTCGTTCCGATCCTTGTAAGTAGTCCAGTTGGCAGGAGGAGTACGCATCACGCCTCCGCGCCAGTCATCCACCTTCACGCTGTGCTGGAAGATTACCGGTTGGTTGACGTAGATAGGCGTTCCGTACTTCTGGCTTCCGTCCTTTTGAATGCCATAAATATTCCAGCTTGAAGGCACGGGAATCGCATCCCATGAGCTGACATCATACTCAGTCTGATAGAAATCTTTGGGGCGGGAGTCGGGGTCGGGTGCCCAGTGAAACTTCCAGTCACCGTCAAGTGACTGCCAATACTTACTGTTTTCCGGCAATACCTTGCGGGCATTATCCAAATGCTGGAACGGAAAGAAATAAGCATGCGGCTGCTCTTTGTTGAGCGCCAAGTTTTCGGGAGATTCCCACTCTTTTCCTGTAGGAGCATTCACCGAACCATAGGTGAATCCTTCTAACGGTTGGTCTGCAAAGCTCTGTATTGACAAACTACAACACAAAAGCCCGGTTAATAAGGTTTTGTTCATTAGGTGTAAAGTTAACAATTGGTTATTAATTAGGGTATAGTTATCGGGGGTAAATGTTCGGTCGTTTTAATCCATCACTGTTTCTGCTTTATCATCGTTTTAATTCGTCAAAATAGGTATCCAGCAGGCTCTTAGCAGCGATAAACGAAGTAAGATTTCCCTGCAGCACTTGTTGTTCCTTCTCCTGAAGCATCGCTTCAATCCGAGGATTGTGATAGAAGCTATCACGGAGCTGTTCATTGATCGTTTCGTACATCCAGTACTTGCTCTGTTCATTACGGCGATAGTCAAAATAACCGTTCTTCTTCACGAAGTCGATATATTCATACACCATATCCCAGATTTCCTTCACGCCGATATTATAAAAACCGGAGTAAGTCAGCACCTTCGGAATCCATCCCGATTCGGGAGCCGGAAACAGATGCAGCGCATTACGGAACTGACTGGCAGCCAACTTGGCAGGTTCCAGATTATCTCCGTCGGCTTTGTTGATGACAATACCGTCCGCCATCTCCATGATTCCTCGTTTGATGCCTTGCAATTCATCTCCCGTACCTGCCAACTGAATCAGCAGGAAGAAATCCACCATAGAATGAACAGCCGTTTCGCTCTGTCCCACTCCGACGGTTTCCACAAAGATTTTATCGAATCCGGCAGCCTCACAGAGCACAATCGTTTCACGGGTCTTCCGGGCAACTCCTCCCAACGAACCAGCTGAGGGGCTGGGGCGGATAAACGATTGGGGATGTACGGAAAGTTGTTCCATACGTGTCTTGTCTCCCAGGATACTGCCTTTACTGCGCTCACTGCTCGGGTCGATAGCCAGCACCGCCAACTTACCGCCTTTTTCGAGCACATGCAGACCGAATACGTCAATCGAGGTACTCTTTCCCGCACCGGGCACTCCACTGATACCTACACGGATGGAATTGCCGGAATAAGGCAGACACTTCTCGATCACTTCCTGGGCGACAGCCTGATGTTCGGGCTTCACGCTCTCTACCAGTGTCACAGCCTGACTGAGAATAGTGACATCGCCTTTCACAATACCTTCTACAAATTCCGCTACCGAAAGCTGACGCTTTTTGGGCTTACGTTTCAAATAAGGATTCACGGATGAGGGCTGTTCGATGCCTTTATTGACAACGAGTCCTTTATATTCTTCGTTATTTTCAGGATGTTCCATGATAATAAGAGTTAGCGTTTGATATTTATTTCAACTTTCGGACGCAACGGGTCGTTTGTAATCATCAAGATACGTAAATGATGTTTCTTATTACCTACATCCCGCTTGTGGATCGTCACTTTCAACTTAGTCATTCCGTCCGGCGGAATGACCGTCTTTTTCAGTCTTACTCCTACAGAAGAGTTGAATACCTGTAGCTTACTGATGACTAACGAGGTCTTGCCCGCATTAGCAATCAATATATCATGGCTGACTTTATTCTTCTTGATCAACGGAATACTCAGGTCAATATTCGTCTCCGAGATGTGGATGGAAGGAGCATTCAAAGAATCTTTCTCCGTCATACGCGAGAAATCGGGAAGAAGAATGGCCGAAACGGGTATCTCATTGTCTTCACTCACTTTATCACCGGAGAAACGGGACAGGTAGACAGAGGTCTGTGTCAGTCCGAAGTCCTGTAGCTGGCTGGCATCCAGTGTCAGCTTGATCGTTCCTTTTTTACCTTTCAGCAGTACTTTAGGTTCCGCTTCCATCTTCAGATAAGGAGGCAGGTGCATCAACACCGGTTCGTACGGACGGTCGGAAAGATTGGCAATGCTGAACGTCATGGACGGTTGCTGTCCGCGATAGACATCGGGGAAGGAGAACTCGTCACGGTCAATGCGGATATTGCCGATGGCATACGGAAGAAGTTTTGAATAATCTTTGATTTCCTGCACTACCTCACCGGTGAATTTCAGATAAACCAGATTCGGAGTGGCATTGCTGTATATGCCTATCGACTTGTCAAAACGTCCCAGCGCTTTCGCGTCAAAAGAGGCTTTCACAGTTCCTTTGGCACCCGGAGCAATGGGTTCCTTTGTCCAGTCGGCTACGGCACAGGCGCAGGAAGTCGTGACATTGGTCAGCACCAACGGTTCGTTTCCGGTATTGGTGATGGTATATTCTACTGTTACCGGCTTTTTCCATTCTATTTGTCCAAAGTTGTGCGTCTCCTTGTTAGAGGAAATACGGGGTTGGGCAACAGCCGCCAAAGTGACAGTAAGCAGAGTAAATATCAATAGTAAAGTACGTTTCATGTGATATATTTTATTTTGGTCCACAAATGTAGGAGTTTTAGATGAGTTTTTCATCACAGATTACATAGATTAACACCGTTTGAGAAAATACTTTACCCTGTGACAACTCCTGCAACGCGGTATTCATCAACAAAAAGTTCCCCACCGATGAAGGCAGCCTTCATCGGTGGGGAACACCTTCCTCATCGGTGGCGAGTCCCCTGCTCACCGGTGGGGAAGAAATCTTCTCCGCACGTTATTTAATAATAATTGTCATCGAAGCCGAATGCGAAGCGTATTCCGGCGCATAGGCGCATTGCATGGTTGCCAAACCTGTCTCATAGGTTCCCGCTCTGCTGATACGATAGCTATGCTCCAACACATACACTCCTTTTCCTAAATGGTCAAAGAAGAAATTGGTAGAAGCATCCTTGATGTCTACGTAATAGCCGATTCCATTACTCCAGTTGTAACCGGATACACTGCCGATCGGTTCGAAGCAGGCGCCCCGCTGGTCTTTCAACTGTACGAAGTCCATCGGACGGTCTGCACGAATGCTCAAACGGGAAACTACTTTATCGCCTACCTGAAGAGCGGTCTTTTCTGTAATAGGCTGTAGTTGAGGAGCATTGTTTACCATACGTTCCACATACAGTTGCTTTTGCACATTCAGTTCTCCTCCCTGTTGTCTCACATCCTTGATGGGTGATTCATATTCCGCGTAAACGGCTCCCCACGCGATGCCCGGATTTCTCTTTTCGACTTCTATCTTACGGGCGTCCACTACATTCTTCTGTGTAAACGAGCGTTTGATATAGCCCAGTCCCGGTACGGTAGTCTTGCTTGGAGAGACAGTTTCCAGCACCTCTTTTGCAATGACAATACGCACGTCTCCCTGATTGTCGAGCAGGTTTACGCCTTTCATCAGTAAGGCATAGACAGCATCGGCAGTAGCTACCGGAGAATTCCACTGTTGGGTCTGTTTCTGTTTGAGCAGCCAGAGTTTCATTTCTTCTACGGTATCGTTATTTCCGCCTGTCAGTTCCAGTGCTTCCATTACGTCTACATGAGCCTGCATTTTCATTCCGCCCCAGGAATAGGGATTTTCATTGAAGGCAAAGAACATTCCCTGTTCGTCCGTCTTCGTCAGATGTTCTTTCAGTGAAGCGATGAATTCCTGAGCTTCTTTCTTCCGTCCGGCCTTATCCAGAATGATAGCGGCAATCGCTTTCGTATCCATCGAAGCGGTCGGAAGCATTTCGCCTATCTTGGACAGATAATAAGTATAGGCGGCTTTATTGGAAGCCGGAACTTGTTCGCCGGACAGAGCGATCAGATATAGATATTGCAAGATACTTCCGGAAATCCCTGTAAACTTCACCCCGTCTTTCTGTGCTTTGAGAATTTCTCTATATTCCTTCAGAGCTTCCTGATGGAGATAGGTAAAGGCATTCTTCTGCAAGGCAAGCGCCGTGCCGCTTGGTTGCTCACCTGTCATCATAGCCAGGCGGGCATTCAATTCGGCAATGTAGGTAGTGACGTAACGGCTACCGGTCATACCTTTATACCACGACCATGCTCCGCTTGAATTCTGCAACTCCTGTAATCTTGTCAATGCGGCAATGTTGTTGCTACGGATATTGTTCAGATCGAACAGAGTGGCGATACGTTCTTTCTGCTGTTCTTCCGTTTGCGCTTCGAGTACCCACGGAGATTCGGATAACAGGATATTCTTCACTTCCTGGTTCTTTTGCAGGTTGCTCAGGAAGGTTTCTTTGGTTCCCCCCTGTAGCTTCCAGCTATCGAATACGGCTTTAATACGTGGCTGGCTGTTCATGATGTAGGAAGCCAGTGTATTTGCGTAGTAAGCGGTAGCCCACGAAATGGCATTATTATTTCCCGGAAGGCTCAATGAAGGCAATGCCTGAATAGCATACCAGGCAGGATTTCCGGTAAATTCAACGGTTAGTTTACGGTCGGTTGCCGTCTTACTATGATGATTGAACAGGCTGTCGAGAGAGAAAGTACGTGTTTCTTCTCCACGGACAGGCATCGGAAGCGTTTCTACCAGATGCTCTTTATTACTAAGCACGGGAAGTAGCTGCTGTTCACCATCACTGAAGGTACCGCTGTCGGCTATCATCCGGCATCCCAGTATCTCGTATTTATCACTCACGGTAAACATGAAACTGACGCCGATTGTCTTTCCGGCCTCTACAGTAAACTTCTGTTTTTGTGTGCTGATTACCTTTTCCGTCATCGGATCAAAGAGAATCATGCTCACCGTACCGGCCTGCGGCTTTCCAGTCATGTTGGAAATGGAGGCGGCAACAGATGTCTTATCTCCGACACGTACGAAACGAGGTAGATTAGGAGTCAGCATAAATTCTTTGCTTGTAGTGGCTTCACCGTCCAGTGTGCCCATCAGCATACCTTTGGTATGAGAGTAACCGCGGAAGTTCCAGCGGGTCAGACTTTCGGGCATAGTGAAGGAGAAGGAAACTTCGCCTTGTTCATTGGTACGAAGTTGTGGGTAGAAGAAGGCTGTTTCCGCAAGGTTCGTACGCAAATCGGCGGGAGCTTCGGGAAGAGTTTCTTCTTCGGATGCGCCGTCCAGCTTGCCTGCCTCTACTGACACTAACTCTGATTCAAATACCGCATCCTCAGCAACACTTCCAGCCAAAGCAGGTACATATTTTGCTTCCGCCTTGCTTCTCGAAACGCCCCGTATCATCATACTGCCCGTCATTGAGGCCTGCTTTTGCACGCCATATCCTCTGACCATCACTCCCGGCACCATTCCATTCAACGCCTGGTCCATCGACATCGTTCCCTGCGTCACAAAATAGTCATATTCCATTGTCGGTACTTTGAAGTATTTATTATTCCACCAGTAATTGAACGAATTATTACCGAAATATCCGCCCATCCAACTAGAATAAGGGATGATCTGATTATAGAATACACTGAAATTCTGTTTTCTATTCCATATCTTATCCAGCGAAGCATCGTACATAGTTGCTAGCATTTCTGCCTCGGCAGCCTGTCCCTGCGGTGTCTTAATAGTCAGTTTCCATTCTTCTTTCTGTCCGGGACGCAGCTTATCACGGAATACTTCCCATTTCATGGTCAATGTCTTGTCCGGCAGACGCTTTTTCAGCCTTGCCTGTTCCTGATAGACTTGTCCGTCTCTTACCATACAGAAACTTACCAGTACTCCGTCACCATAGCTTTCCTGATATGGATATTTAAAATGTACAATTGTGTCGGACAGATTCATAGTCTTGCTTTCCAGCAACTTATTACCGGAGAATACATTCATCATCACATAAGCATCTTTTTTCGAAGTTCCGAAGCAGAACACGGCCGGATGCGTTGCATCAAATTCCGTATTTGCCTCATAGAACCAAACGGTCGTTTCTACCGGCGGACGGTTATCTTCGCGGGAGAAAAGAATGGTGTTGGCCTCAGCCGTCACTTCTTTGCCCTGTCCATCTTTTACGACTGCTTTCAACACATACGGTCCGGAAGGAAGGTTTCCCCACTCAATCGTCATTTCTTCGTTGGAAGTAAATGTACCTGTTGCAGCCGGATTCTCGTCCAGTTGCTTGAAGTCCGCATCTTTCGCCTGATAGAGGGAGAATGTACCTTTTACTTCAACAGGCTGCCCATTCAGATTCTGTACCTTAAATACAGTGTTAAACGGTTGATTCTTACAGGTCTTCTCTTTTAATTCTGTTTGTAGAATCAGTGAACGGTTACCTGCTGCTATCACATCTGTAGACGACTGTGTTTCACCTGCTACATTGGTTGCAGTAGCCTCTATCGAGTAGCGGTAATAGATTCTGGTATTATTCTTATAGGCGTTATTTTCTTCCAAAAAAACCGGAATCGTAAATTCCCCGTCCTCATTGGCAATTACCTCACCGGAAGCAATCTGCGTACTTTCCGCCAGTCTCCAAAGATCGACAACAGAACGCTTCACTGTATATTTTACCGGAAGGTCTTGCAGCAACACACCGCTATAAGACTGTATCTTACCTTTCACCTCTACCTTATCGCCCAATTGATAACTGCCCTGTTGCTTGTCGAAAGTAATATCAAACGTCGGACGTTTATAGTCCTCCACGCGAATATTCGTTCTTCCCTCGCCGGCTTTCAACGAAAACATCCCATTCAGACAAGCGGATGGCAATGCAAAATCGACAGTAAACGAGCCGAATTCATTGGTACGAACCGCTTTCTGTCCAACTTCCTGATTATTTGCATCCATCAAAACAACAGTATAGTCCTTGTTCGGAAGTACATCTGCCGTATCAGATTTCTGTACATAGGCAATTCCTTTCACATATACGGTCTGACCGGGACGGTACAAAGAACGGTCCGTCAACAAAGTCATTCCTTCGGAGACCTTGTTTTCATCTCCGTAATATCCATAACTTCCACCGTAAATGCTTTGAAACGGCATACCGGTATCGATACTTGCGCGTCGCATCTGCCTGTGCCTGTGTGGTATAAATTGTCACGTCAAATCCT
>OHBJ01000932.1_pt1 | contig 19934 bp, 18 predicted proteins | sample 1577241 | NCBI WGS metagenome assembly OHBJ01 (sample SAMEA3541594, study PRJEB24748) | human gut metagenome | biome: human gut; feature: human-associated habitat; material: faeces | place: China | collected 2012 | reverse complement strand
TTTACATTTATTTCGTATTTCTTTATGATGGAAAGAGAAACGGAGGAGGAAAGAAAATGGATACCATCGCTTTTTTGATTGCTGACGAGTTGATGCAGCAGTCTGTCTATACGATACTGCACATTTATAAAGATAAACTGGAAGCCCATGACATCACGACGACAGTCACGATCATCGACTTCCCCCATCTCATCGACCAGGCCCGCGGCCTGATACGCCAGGGCGCCAAAGTCATCATCACCAACAGCGGTTCCCACCAGATACTGACCAAGGCCATCGACAACGTGCCGATTCTCTGCCTTTTCAGTTCGACCAACGACGCCTTATATACACTGCGCTCTATTGCTCCGAAATACAAGCAGATCCACTTGCTGCTCAATGAGAACTTCATGTTCAACAAAGATGCCTGTCCGGAAGAGCTTCGCAAAAAAATCGTCTTCTATCCCCGCTACAGCCTGGATAAGACGCACTTAGAGCTGTTAGCGCGGGTCCGTCAGCTTCCGGTCACGCCGGATACGGCCATCGTCGGCTGTCCCCTGCTGCCCCAGATTGCCTATCCCAGTCCCATGCCGATTTATTCCATCAGGCCCAGCGAATCGACGATGCTCTCCGTCCTGCTCTACGCCCAGGAGCTCCTGGTCTTTCAAAGGAAGGACAATAAGCAGCTGTCCATGATGTCGTCCATCTTATCCCACGTCACAGACGGCATCATCCTCTATGCCAAGGGCGGCGCCATTTCCCACATCAATGAACGGGCTGCGTCCTTCCTGGGGATTCCGGTGACGACGAAGAACATGCGCGACATCTTTCCCGACTGGACCGAAGGGTCGAGCCCATCTTTCCACGAGACGATTCTCCAGCGGCCGCCGTATACGCTCATCGCCAATTCTGACTTTTTCCTCACGGACAGTAGGTCCCAATACATCCTGACTATCCGCGACGTGACGGAACTGCAGCGCCTGGAAAAGAATATCCGCTACAAACTCTCCAAGACGGGACTGACGGCGACGCACCATTTCGAGGACATCAAGACCGTCGACGAAGGCATGAAGCACGTCATCCGCCAGGCCGAAGTCATGGCCCGGTACAACGCGCCCATCCTCATCCAGGGCGAGAGCGGCACGGGGAAGGAACTCTTTGCCCAGAGCATCCACAATGCCAGCGACCGCCGTCACGGTCCTTTCGTGGCCATCAACTGCGCCGCCCTGCCGACAGACCTCCTGGAAAGCGAGCTCTTCGGCTATGTTGGCGGGTCCTTTACGGGCGCCCGCAAAGAAGGCAAGGCCGGCCTCTTTGAAATGGCCCACAACGGGACGATATTCCTCGATGAAATCAACAGCATGGCGCCGAGCATCCAGTCGAAGCTCCTGCGCGTCCTGGAAACGAAGCAGGTCATGCGCCTCGGTTCGGACTACGTCATCCCCCTGGATATCCGCATCATCTCGGCCAGCAATGCCGACATCATCGCCGCTGTCCAGGCCGGCAGCTTCCGGCGCGACCTGTTCTTCCGCATCAACACCCTGCGCCTGAGCCTGCCGCCGCTGAACGAACGGCCTGACGACATCCTCTACCTCTTCGCTTACTTCCTGGAAAATTTCACCCATCGCCGGCAGCCCCTCAAGGCGTCATTAAAAAAAGCCCTCATCCAGCATGACTGGTGGGGCAATATCCGCGAGCTGCACAGCGTCGCCTTGCGCTATTATATTTTTGGCGATACTCTGGACGATGACTACGATACCTTATTCGATATCCCGGACGAGGCCCAAAAGAACGCCCTGCTGGATACGGCGTCCCTCCAGCTGAACATGAAGAGCCTGGAAAAGACGATCCAGCAGATTCTCATTGAAGAACTGCAAGAAAAAGGCTATAGCCAGAAGGATATAGCCAAATTGCTCAACGTATCGCGGCAGACGATTTTCAATAAGATGAGGCCTTAGCCTTTACGGCCTCCAGCGGCGCCGGATGCGGCTGTTGGGGATGTTCAATTTTTGCCGGAACTTGGTCACCGTCCGTCGGGCTACGGAAATCTGGGCGGAGGCAAAATATTCGGCCAAGTCCTGGTCCGAATAGGGGTGGTCCTTATCTTCGCTTTCGACGAGATCCGCGATTTTCCGCATGATAGCTTTATCGGATACGCTGGCCCCATCTTCTTTATCGACGGCATAGGCCGTAGCCAAAAAGGACTGCAGTGGATATACCTGGCCTTCAAAGAGGACGTAGCGGTGGCGGCAGACGCGGCTGACCATAGCCGTGCTGAGTTTCGTCTCCTCGGCGATGTCTTTCTGCCGCAAGGGCTGTAAGGGCTTATGGTACAAGAAATAGTCTTTCTGGTGGCTCATCAGGCAGGTCACGACTTGTTCGATGGAATGATGGCGATAGGCCAGGGCCGAGGCCAGGTCATTGAAATCACGGCGGGCTTTGCGGATATAGACCAGGGTCTCCTTGTCGCCCTGGGCGGCGTACTGGTCATACAAGTCATCGCGAAAATAGACATCCGGTATCTCTTCCAACGAGCGCAGGGCCAGCTGGCCTTTCTCGTCGCAATAAATCTCCATGTCCGGCCGGATATAGACTTCTTCCTGGGTAATCTGGCCGGCCGGCTGGAGGGACAGGGTCTTGAGGAAATCGCGGATAGCCTGCAGGCCCGCTTCAGACAAGGCCAGGGAAGCCTGGATTTTCTGCCATTTCCCCTGGAGGAAGTCTTCATAATGCTGCGCCAGCAGGGCTTCCGTCTTGGCAGGGGCCTTGCGGCTGCGCCGGGTCTGGATGAGCAGGGCTTCGCGCAGATCCCTGGCGGCAATGCCCGGCGGGTCAAAGGACTGGACGAGTTCCAGCCCTTTTTTCATGTCTTCCGGAGTGAGATGATAAGCCGTGCCCAGGGAAGCCAGGTCGCCCTGGAAAAAGCCCTTATCGTCGAGGGAGCCGATGACCAGGCCTGCCGCCATCAGCTGCGGCCTGGGCAGGGACTGGACGCGGAGCTGGGCCATGAGCCGGGCTTCCAGGGAATCACTGCGGCTGCGGAGATTGTCGATGGCCTTATCGCCCTTATCGCCGGCCGGCCGGACATCGTGATAGCGGATATCCAGCAAGGGATTGTCCGTCACCTGTTCCTGCAAAAAATCGGCCAGATTCTGGGCGTGGAGGGCCAGCATATGGATGGTCAGGCGCTGGACCTGCAATATTTTCGCTTTCTGTTCGAGTTTCAACGATAAGTTCGACATGACACGCCTCTTTCACGTAAAGAATTATTTTTTCACCATAGCCTCTAAGATACGATGGGCTTCGTCCGGTTCGTGGTCTTTGATGATGCGGCTCACCGTATCATATCCCAGGGCCCCGATATAGGCTGCGCCAAAGGCAGCCGAAGCCTGGAGGTGCTGCCGGCACGAGTCTTTCCGGACTTCCAGTCCTTCGACACAGGCCGTCTGGAAGATGCGCACTGACCGGATGAGGAGCTGCAGGCTTTCCAGCAGGCAGTCGGCGATGAGCGGTTCAAAGGCATTGAGTTCAAATTCGCCGTGAGCGGCGGCCATGGCAATGGCGCTGTCGTCAACCATGACTTTCATGGCGCACTGCATGACCATTTCCGGGATGACCGGATTGACCTTGCCCGGCATGATGGAACTGCCCTGCTGACGGGCAGGCAGGCGGATTTCGCCGATGCCGCCATGAGGGCCGGAATTCATGAGGCGCAAGTCGTTGGCGATTTTCATGAGATTGACGGCCAAGGCCTTGAGCAGGCCCGACACTTCGACGAAGACGTCGTTGTTCTGGGTCAGGTCGACGGGATATTCTGCCGCGGCCAGGCCGATGCCCGTCAGCTGGCGCAGCTGTTCGATGACTTCGTAGCGGTACTGCCGCGACGCCGTATCGGCCGTGCCGATAGCCGTGCCGCCGAGGTTGACCATGCGCAGGCGTTCCTCGATTTTATAGAGGCGCCAGCGGTCACGGGACAGGGCCTGGGCATAGGCGCCGAACTCTTCGCCTGCCGTCATGGGGACGGCATCCATGAGCTCTGTCCGGCCCAGTTTATATGTCTTCTCATAGGCCTGTTCTTTGTGCTGGAAGGCTTCCTGCAAGTCGGCACAGGCCTTGCTCAGCTCCCGCAGCTGGCGGATGGCGGCAATGCGCAGGGCCGTCGGATAGACGTCGTTCGTCGACTGGCCGCGGTTGACGTCATCCAGGGGATGGATGACGTCGTATTGGCCCGGCTTTTTCCCCAATATGACCAAGGCGGCGTTGGCGATGACTTCGTTGACGTTCATGTTCGTCGACGTACCGGCGCCGCCCTGCAGGGCCTCGGTCACAAAAGCGTCGTCGTACTGACCGGCCAGGATGGCATCACAGGCAGCGGCAATGGCCTGGTAAATCCCGTCTTCGCGCACACCCAGGCGGGCGTAGGTCAGGGCGGCGGCCTTCTTGACCGTCACCATGGCATAGATGAGCGGCATAGCCGTCCGCTTGTGGCCTAAGGGGAAATTTTCCAAAGCCCTGGCCGTGTTGATACCGTACATCGCATTTTCCGGCAAATCCACTTCACCTAGTACATCGCGTTCGATACGCGTGTGTTCCATCCGAATCCCTCCCAAAGTAATCGCCCCTACAAACTACAAACTACAAACTATTTTACACCAGCGACTGCAAATACGGGAAGACGCTGAGGCTGCGTTTCAAGATGCCCTGCATATAGGCGATGGCGATGCCGTAATTGGTAATCGGCACCTGCTGGTCGGCAGCGCATTTCATGCGGTACTGGACTTCCCGCCCGTTGAGCATACAGCCGCCGCAGTGGATGACCAGGGCATAGCCCGATAAATCGTCGGGGAAATCGCGGCCGCTGGCGGTTTCGATGCGGATATCCTTCTGCGTATAGTTGCGCAGCCAGCGGGGAATCTTGACCGTGCCGATGTCGTCGCATTGGCGGTGGTGCGCACAGCCTTCAGCAATGAGGACCGTATCGCCGTCGTGCAGTTTTTCGATGGCCGTGACGCCGCAGACGGCCGTTTCCAGCAGGCCCTTGTGCCGGGCCATGAGGATGGAGAACGACGTCAGGCGCACATCCAGCGGCGTGTCGGCCGAGACTTTGGCAAAGACCTGGCTGTCCGTAATGACCAAGGCCGGTTTCTGGCCCAGGCAGTCCAAGGTATGGCGCAGTTCATATTCTTTGACGACGATGGCGGCGCTGTCGTTGTCGATGATTTCACGGATTGTCTGCTGCTGGGGCAGGATGAGGCGCCCTTTCGGCGCGGCCGTGTCGATGGGAACGACGAGGACGACGAAGTCGCCGCCCTGGATGAGGTCGCTGACGATGGGCGCGGCTGTCTCAACGGGCTTCAGGCGGGCCAGGCGTTCTTTCAGTTCATGGATGCCCTCCCCTTTCAGGGCACTGACGTAGATTTCATGGTCCTGCGCCTGTCCGGGCCGCTCCAGCAGATCGGCTTTATTATAGACGACGAGATAAGGCAGGTTCTTTTCCCGGATGAGATTCAGGACTTCGTCATCGGCCGGCGTCCGCCCTTCGGCAGCGTCGATGATGATGACGGCTATATCCGTCTTGTTGAGGACCTGTTTTGTCCGCCGCACCCGTTCTTCACCCAGGGCGCCGACATCGTCGAAACCCGGCGTATCGATGATGACGACTGGCCCTAAGGGCAGGAGTTCCATGGTTTTATAGACCGGGTCCGTCGTCGTCCCTTTCGTCGCCGACACGATGGACAGGTCCTGGCCGGTCACGGCGTTGACGACGCTCGATTTGCCGGCATTGCGGCGGCCAAAGAAGCCGATATGGACCCGTTCGCCTGACGGCGTATCATTCATCCCCATAGATATCGCTCCTTTCCTAAACCTGGAGCAGCTTTTGAGCTAACTCCCGATAAATCTGGCTGACCGGCAGGTCCGGGTCGCCTTCGACGACGGTCATGCCTTTATTTTCATAATACTGGATTTCCTTGCTTCTGGGAATATCGGCTACGATGGGCAGGCCGTGTTCATCGGCAAAGGCCTTGACCAGTTCGTATTCATCATCGACATTGCGCCGGTTGAGGATGATGCCCTTGACCTGGGCATAGCCGCGGCTCTTGAAGTTTTCGACGGCCTTGATGATATTAGCCGCTGCGTAGAGGGCCATCTTTTCGCCGGACGTGACGATGAAGATTTCATCGGCATAGCCATCGCGGATGGGCGCAGAGAAGCCGCCGCAGACGACGTCGCCCAAGACGTCATATAAGACGACGTCAGGCTGGAGCTTCTGGAAGACTTCCTGTTCGTCCATGAGGTCGAAAGTGGCGATGATGCCCCGGCCGGCACAGCCCAGGCCCGGTGTAGGGCCGCCCGTTTCGATGCAGAAGACGCCGCCGAAGCCTTCCCGGCCGATATGGTCGAAATCCGGTCCTTCTGTATGTTCCCGATAGTAGTCCATGACCGGCGTGACGGGATGGCCGTGCAGGAGGTTCAGCGTCGAATCGGCCTTAGGGTCACAGCCGACTTGGACGACTTTTTTCCCCATCATGGCCAGGGCGGCCGACACGTTGGCTGCCGTCGTCGACTTGCCGATGCCGCCTTTCCCATAAATTGCAAATTTTCTCATAAGACTTCCTCCTCACGTCAATTTATTTTTCAGCCATGCCGAAAAGGACGGCCCGACGAAGATGGGCATATCGGCGTGATAATGCCGTCCCGAATAGGCTTCATGGGGCATGGAAATGAATTTTTCTTTTTCATCCGGCAGCAGCCGGGCGTAAATCGGGTCGGCAATGACCCGGCGGGCTTTGCGGCATTCCTGACGGATGACATCTTCGACGCTGGCCACTTCGACCTGTTCCAGGAGCCACCGCGGCGCATCGGCAAGGGGGCAGAGCATGCGGACGTCGGAAATGCCCATTTCCTGCTGGAGCATAGCCTTCATCGACAAGAGGTAGACCGGTTCGCCGATGACCAGGACGTCACAGGGCGTATCGGCGTAGACCGGCTCCGTCTTCCAGGCGTTGAGGTCGGCCAGGGCATACTGGGCTTTGATGTACTTTTCCTGTCCCGTAAAGCCTGTGAGATACGACGAATCGCAGTTCCGCAAGGCTTCCAGCCAGTCAGCCGTCCCCTTTTCACCCATGGGGATGCCGACGACATAAGGGATGCCGTAGGTATCGCGCATGTACTGGGCCAGGTAGAAGGCCGTCGACGACAGGACAGCGTTGATGTCGGCATTGGCCGCTTCGGCCAACGTGTCCAGGGTATCGCCCATGGACCACGAACTCTGCAGGGTAAAGCCGGCATCGGTGACGATTTGCTTGAGCGTCGTCGCATTGCCGACGACGGAAAAGTCCAGCGGCGTCAGGCCCAGGAGATTGACCCGTTTCGCCGGTTTCTGCGGCTTGCGATGAGGCGCCTTCAAAAAGGTCTTGGCCAGCCAGACATAGGCGCCGCCGGCACCGGGCAGGTAACTGTGGATACCGTCGGTCCGGAAGCCCAGCGTCGGCAGGCCCGTCCGGGCCGCTACCAGGCGCTCGATGGCCTTGAAGTCCGTGCCGATGGCATTCGGCATGGGACTGCCGCCGATGGCGACAAAGCGGGGATGGGCCGCTTCTACGGCTTCGGCGATATTGTCGATGAGGCGCTGGTCATTGCCCTGGATGGTATCGATTTCATTGATGCCCGATACGTAGACCATGCTCGGCGTATCGTACCACCGCGGTTCATCGTGCGTATCGTATGTCGAATTACAGCCGTCAGCATCGTGCATGACGATGAGGCCGCCTAATTCAAAGAGCGACGATGCAATGCCGAACATGTCGACGGCATACGTCGATAAGACGCGTTGTGCTTGTTTCAACCATGACACCCCCATGCTTTTATTTGAATGATATCCCGCATCTTGGGATTTTCGGCGGCATTGGCCTGGCCGATCAAATCTAAAATCTTCAACAGGCCCGTATAGCCATAGAAACCGCCGTTTTCAACGAGATTGACGAAATACTTCGTATCCGTGAAATAGGCCGCCATCTGGCCGATGGCCAGGACTTTCCCGTACTTCTTACTGTCGTCACGCGGCAGGAGGCGGCGCTTGAAATGCGACGTCGAACGCAGGGACAGGTCCGGATACTGTTCCCGCAGGAACTGGAACGTTTCCTTTTCATCAGGCGACATTTCGTCGAGATAAATGGCGTAGACGTTGAAACCGTGGGTCAAGAGGAACGCAGCCAGTTCCAAGGGCCGCGGCGTCGCCGTATAGTCGATGGCGATGTGCGTATCACCGACTTGTTCCCGCAGGGTTTGGACTTTTTCTTCGATAGCCTGTTCATAGGCGTCGCAATCGGGCATGGTCAGGCCCAGGGCATCCGCCGCCTTTTGCAGGTTGCGGCGCATCCGGCCGTACTCATAGGCATAGGGCAGGTACAGGGCCTGCTGGTCCAGGCGCTTGCCCATATCCTGAGCTGCCGGACCGGCATTTTCCAGGAAGTAAATGTTGGCCACCGATTCACCCATGGCCTTATATTCTTCATAAGTCTGGCAGGCAGCGAAATCGTGGATAGCATAGCCTCCCTGGCGGAGCATAGCCGTCAATTCATTGTCTTCGTCGACGGGATAGTAATTGACGACATAATTGACGGCCTTCTGTTTCGGCAGGGGCTGGACAGCCCGCACGAGCTGGCGCCGGCCGAGGATGTCCGGCGTATAGCGCCGCTGCAGGGTCGGAATCATATAGCCGTCGATGAAATCGATGTCGGGATATTTCTGGCGCAGCGTCCCGTAGACGACGCGCAGGTCGATATTGAGGAAGTGCTGCATACAGCTGGTAAAGCCTTCGATGCACTTCGGCCGCTCGGGCATATCGTCGATGATATGGGAAATGCCGTCGATCATCATTTCTTCCAGGTTGCCCTTTATCAGGTTCTCGTTCGTCAAGGTGACGGTAGAGAAGCGGCCGGCCCCGTCCGGGACTTCATCAGCCGACAAGACGACGCCGTGAAGGCAGCAGGCGCAGCAAACGTAGACTTCGTGGCAGCCAGGGATGAGCATGGGCGAATGGGCAATGGTCCAATGGCCCCGGGCTGGCGAAGCATATTTCAGGCCGATGTGGAAAGGCTTGGGAAACGACGCCTGGCTGATGGCGACTTCGGCGCCGTCTGGTGTGACGTGATACCGCGGCACCTGGGGTGGATGAATTTCATTTTCGTAAATCATGCTCTCCCTCCTCCTTAGCAGATGCGCGGCAGCAGTTCACCGCCTGGCGGCGGCAGCAGCGTTTCCGCGCCGATTTCCGTACGCATGATGACCCGGCCGGGCTGGTCGGCTGTAACTTCGCCGATGATGGCCGCATCTTTCGAATATTTGCCCTGGCGCAGGGTGGCGACAATATCGCCGGCTACGGCTTTGGGCGCAAAGATGACCAGCCGGCCTTCGCAGGCCAGGTAAAGCGGTTCCAGGCCGAGCATGCCGCAGACGCCGCGGACGGCCGGGTCGACCGGGATGGCCTGGCTGTCCAAGTGGATGCCGACGTGGCTCTGGCCGGCGATTTCATAGAGGACCGTACCGACACCGCCGCGGGTCGCATCACGGATGACGTGGATGTCCTTGGTCGTATCCAGCATGGCTTCGACAGTCCCCCATAAAGGCGCGCAGTCGCTGGTCACATCGGCATCGATGCCGAACTGGTTGCGGGCCAGGAGGATCGTGCAGCCATGGCGGCCGACGTCGCCGCTGACGATGACAGCATCGCCGGGACGGGCCAGGGTCCCCGACGTATGGACGCCGTCTACGATCTGGCCGATACCCGTCGTCGTAATGAACAGGTGGTCGACCTGGCCTTTCCCGGCTACTTTCGTATCGCCGGCGACGATGCGCACACCGGCTTCAGCCGCCGTCTTGGCCATAGCCGCCGCATATTCTTCGACTTTAGCCAGGGGGAAGCCTTCTTCGATGACGAAGGCACACGACAGATATAAGGGCTTGGCACCCATGCAGGACAGGTCGTTGACGGTCCCGCAGATGCTCAGTTTGCCGATATTGCCGCCAGGAAATTCCGGCGGCGAGACGATGAAGCCGTCTGTCGTAAAAGCCAGGTTAGTCCCGCCGATGGGCAGGACAGCGGCGTCGTCCCCGGTGAACTGGGGATTGGAAAAATGAGCTTTAAAGACACGGTCGATGAGTTCGGCAGTCTGTTTGCCGCCGGCGCCGTGGGCTAAGGTAATGACATCACTCATGTAAATTGCCTCCATATAAATAATAAGCCGAGCAGGCCCCTTCGTGGGAAACCATGCAGGCCCCTACGGGATGTTCCGGCGTGCAGACCTTGCCAAAGAGCGGGCACTGGGGCGGCGTGCATTTCCCCTGCAGGATATCGCCGCAACGGCAGGCCGGATTGGCGCGCCCTTCCATAGCCGGCACGCCGTATTTCTTGCGGGCGTCACAGACTGCAAAGGCAGGCCGCAGCTGCAGGCCCGACTGGGGGATGACGCCTAAGCCGCGCCATTCCGAATCGCACGGTTCCATGACTTCTTTTATCAGGGCCTGAGCGGCCGGGCTGCCTTCAGCCTTGACGACACGGGGATAGCAGTTCTTGAAGAAGGGCTTCCCCTGAGGGAATTTGACCAGGATGACGGCAAAGGCCGTGAGCAGTTCTTTGGCCGTAAAGCCGGCGACGACGCCGGATACGCCTTCTTTCAGCATGGCTTCGCCAGAGCGGGTCCCCATGACGGCGTCGACGTGGCCGGGATAGAGGAAAGCGTCGGCGCTGTCCTTCATGGCTTCATAGGCCATAGGCATGGTCTTGTTAGCCGTGAGCAGGGAAAAATTCGTCATCCCGTCGGCGACGGCCTGCTTGACAGCCAGGCACGACGGCGGTGTCGTCGTTTCAAAGCCGACAGACAGGAAGACGACGTCTTCGTCCGGATGCGCCTTGGCATAATCATAGGCGTCGAGGGGCGAATAGACGATTTCCACATGACCTCCCTGACTGCGGGCATCGGCCAGGCTCATCGTACTGCCCGGTACGCGCACGAGGTCGCCAAAGGTGCAGATCGTAACGCCTTTTTCCAGGGCCAGCCAGATGGCCTGGTCGATATAACCGACAGGCGTGACGCAGACCGGGCAGCCCGGCCCGGAGATGACGTCGACCTGGGGCGGCAGGATCTGGCGGATGCCCTGGCGGAAGATTTCATGCGTATGGGTCCCGCATACTTCCATAATGCGGATTTTCGGCCCGTCATAACTGCGGATAATATCCAGGGCCGTCCGCTTCTTTGCTTCTGCCATCAGTTCAGGTCCTCCAGGATATCGTCTGTTTCGTCGGCATCATTATCGGTAATCTTGGCGATAGCCATGCCGGCGTGGACCATGACGTAATCGCCAGGATCGAGTTCGTCGATAAGAGCTGCCGATACTTCCCGTTTAGCACCGGAAGCATCGACGAGAGCCATTCCATTCTGTATTTTCATAACACGTGCCGGTAACCCTACACACATGATAATTCCTCCTTTATGTATAATCAATTAATTTCGTTCATCGAACAACGGGCAACCTCTCAGACCGCCTGCGGCGGCCAGCTCCCCTATCAGGGGAGCCTTGCGAACTGCGGCCTGCGGCCCTACAAAGACATGCATAACGTCATCACCATCGTTCCAGACGGGCGCCCCACGTGGGCGCCCCTACGCATACGCGGCGTAAACGGCCTGTCCTAAGGCGATACCGCCGTCGTTGGGCGGGACCGTGCTGTGCTTGAGGACGGTGAAGCCCAGGTGCTGCAGGGTCTGGTCGCAAAGGCGCAGGAGCAGGCGGTTCTGGAAGACGCCGCCGCTCAGGGCCACGGCGTGCAGTCCCGTTTCTTCCTGCACGGCCAGGCAGGCCCCGGCAATCATGGCGGCCAGGCCCCGATGAAATGCATAGGCCAGGCAGCCGGCCGCTTCTCCGGCCAGGCGGCCTTCCAGTATCTGCCGGACCAGGACACCCGTCGGCAGGAGCAGCCGCTCTTGGCCATGGATGGGCGCCATGGGCGTCACATCCGGTGCGGGACGGTCTTTTTCCCAGGCCTCAGCGGCAAACTGGAGGGCCATCGACGCCTGGCCTTCAAAGGTCGAAGCCCGGCAAATCCCCAAGATAGCGCTGATGCCGTCGAAGAGGCGGCCGGCACTGGTCGACAAGACGCTGTTGATCTGCTGGTCAGCCAGGAAGAACTGGGCCTGCCGTTCGGCTTCACTGCAAAGGTGCAGGGCTTCGATCATGGACGCCGCCTGGCTCCGGTCCTTCTGCAAGCTGTCGATGAGGCTGACGGCAATGCGCCAGCCCTCGCGGGCCGATGCGTCGCCGCCGCGCTGCCAGAAAGGCTGGATTGACGCAGACCGCTGAAAGCCATGGACGTCACTGACCAGGACTTCGCCGCCCCAAATCGTCCCGTCTGTCCCGTAGCCGGTACCGTCAAAGGCGATGCCGATGACCGGTTCTTCCCAGTCGTTTTCAGCCATGCAGGACAGGATATGGGCATAGTGATGCTGGACGGCGACGACGGGCAGGCCCAGTTCATGGGCTACGGCCGTCGTGTTATAGCGCGGGTGCAGGTCGCAGGCGACGACAGACGGCTTGGCTTCGAGGAGCGTCGTCATGCGCCGGATGGACTGGCGCAAGGCTTCGACAGTCCGTATATCGGCCATGTCGCCGATGTACGGCGAAGGATAGAACAGGTGATTGCGGCCGATGCAGAAACAGTTCTTCAATTCCCCACCGATAGCCAGGACATCCTTGCCGCTTCCCTTTCCATAAAAGAAAGGCAGCGGCGCATAGCCCCGAGAGCGGCGTATCATATAGGGCTTGCCGTCATACCAGTCCATGACCGAATCATCAGCCCGCAGGCGAATGCGGCGGTTGTGGCTCAGGATGAGGTCGCAGAGGCCGGACAGTTCCTGCCGCGCTTCGTCGTCATCGTGACAGATAGGCGCACCGGACTCATTGGCGCTGGTCATGACCAGTGCATCCGGTACGGCGAGGCCGTCGTCATAAGTAAAGAGCAGCAGATGGAGCGGCGTATAGGGCAGCATGACGCCGACAGACGGATTGCCCGGCGCAATGGACGGCGCCAGGGTCTGACTGCCTTTCTTGGGCAGTAAGATAATCGGCTTCTGATGGCCGTCGAGGACGTTTTCCGCCCCGTCGGGAATGATGCACTGCCGGCGCACGGCGTCGAGGTCCTTCATCATGACGGCAAAGGGCTTCACAGGCCGCCGCTTGCGCTGACGCAGGGTCTGGACAGCCTGTTCATTGCGGGCATCACAGCAGAGATGGAAGCCGCCGATGCCCTTGACGGCGATGATTTTTCCATCAATAATCGCCTGTCTGGCCGCAATGATGGCCAGACGGCGCCGTTCGGGCCGGTCCAGGAGATAGACTTCCGGACCGCAGTCGTTGCAGCAGACCGGCTGGGCATCGTAACGCCGCGTTTCGGCGTGGGTATATTCATATTCGCACTGGGGACACATGGGGAACTCGCCCATACTCGTCCGTTCGCGGTCGTAAGGCATGGCATCGAGGATGGTCAGCCGCGGGCCACAGGCCGTGCAGTTGATGAAGGGGTGGAGATAGCGGCGGTTGGTCTTATCGAAGAGCTCCGCTTTGCAGGCATCGCAGATAGCAATGTCCGGCGACACGAAGATATCGCCTTTTTCCCTGGCGCTCTCGACGATGGAAAAATTCTCGTACGGCGGCCGGTCTTCCGTCGTCGTGACGACTTTCAGGATAGCCGACCGTTCAGGCGCCTTGCTTTCCAAATCATCGTGGAAGGCCATCAGGGCCGCCGGGGAACCTTGGGCCAGGATTTCCACATAAGAGCCCTTATTGCAGACCGTCCCGTGAATGGCATGAGCCGCCGCGATGCGGCTGACAAAGGGCCGGAAGCCGACGCCCTGGACGATGCCAAAGACACAAATCCGTTCCGTATGCATCTTATCCCCTCCCGGACATGGCAAAATGCGGAAAATCAACGTATTGGCCATGGAAGTTCGGCAGGGCCCGGCGGAAATAGGCATCGCCGAGGATGATGTCGAACTGGTCGTTGTCGGCCAGGCGGCGCAGGTCGTCTTCTTCACGGAGCCGGACGCAGTCCGTCCCCTGCGGCTCAGGGAGCCCCATGAACCACGAAGCCGTCGTCACGTAAGCGGCACCGGCTTCTTCGGCCATGGCGGCCATAGCCGAGGCAGCGACAGCCTGATGGATGATGAGGACGTTCTTGCCAGAAAAGAGATTGTCGTCAAAATCGACGACGGCATCGAGGCCGAAGTAATGGAGCTCATAAGGTGTCCCGAAGGTCTTCTGCAGATATTGAGCGGCCTTCAGGCCGGCCGGCGAAAGGACCAGATTGAGGGAGGCCTTGCCGGCCTTGCGGTAATCGTCGATTTCATCGAACAAGAGAATCTGCTGCCAGCCGTCTTCGACCAGGGACTGGCTGATCCATTCGATATCGCCAGGGTGCATCAGTTCCAGGGGAACAGCGCCGAGGACGCCGACTGTATCGGCTTCGGCCTGCTGCGACGAGTCGGCCAGGACCGGGAATAAGGCGTCGTAGGCCTTTTCGATGCCCTTGTCGTAGTAATCCATGCCCGTCGTATCGACTGTGACGACTGGGATGGACAGCTTCTTTTCAGCCATGTGCTTCAAGGCCTTATAGTCTGTGCCGATGACCGACGGGACCGGCGTCCCGACGATGGCGGCAAAGTCGGCATCAATCGTTTCGGCAGCCTGGCAGAGTTTATCGACCAGGCGGTCGTCGCGGCCGAGGATGGCGTCCATATCGCGCAGGCCGGCACTGAAGACGGCACTCTTTTTCCCACTGAACCAGCGCGGTTCATCGAAACCGCAGATGTTGCCGGCACAGCCGCCGGCATCGCAAATGACGACGATGCCGTTCAGTCCGTAGAGGACGGCCGCCGCGCCGGAGTCGTCCGGTGCAAAGGGTGAAATATATTTCCATAAACCTTTCATGGATGTTTCCTTTCCAACAAGGCCTGCTCCAGCCGCTGTAACAGCGAAATGACTCCGGCATAACCGAAGGGCTGGATATCTTCATCCCACGAGAGATGGGCGGCCTGTTCATGATAATATGCGGCATCTTTGCCGATGGTGACGTCGACAGGATGGTCCTGTCCCCGGTAATAGAGCATGGACGGCGACAAATTGGAGTATACCTGCGTATCCGGGCTCAGCTGGGCCAGGTGGCGCAGGTAGACGAAATCGTCCGGCCCCAGGTTGGCGTAGATTTCGCGGATGACGAAACCGTAGCGGGTCAGGGCCAGGGCCATTTCAAAGGCGTTGCCGTTCTGCATCTCGCCGATGGCCACGGTCGTGCCGCTGCATTTTTCCCGCACAGCCCGAACGACGGCCTGGGCCCGTTCATGCCAGGCACTGTCATCGATGGTCGTCCCCAGTACCTGAGCCAGGGCCTGATACTGTTTGTGGATCTGGGCGACCTGGTAGAGACGGGTCAGTTCGATGCTGGGAATACCCAGGCGCTTTTCCATATCCTGGGCAGCCAGGCGCGCTTCCGGATTGAGGATGATGTTGACGTTGGCCTGGGACATGGCCTTATAGGCGGCAAAGTCGGGACAGCGGGAAATCTCATTGATCTGATTAAAGCCGACGCCTCTCAGGATGTCGTACAACTCGCAATCGTCCTGCAAGGGCGCGAAATAGCCCAGGAGATTGACCGTCCGGCGGCGGCGCGGCTGTTTTTCCAGCAGCGAATAAATGGCCCGGCGGACGTCGACCATCGGCGGCTTGCGGCCTTCCCGGGTCAGAGCGTACATGTAGCAGGGCACGACGGGCAGGCCCGCTTCCTTTTCGGCTTTGCGGCAGACCCGTTCCATATCGGTCCCCAGAAGGGCGTCGACACAGGTCATGCAGATCATGACGACTGACGGCTTTTCAGCCAGGCTGTCGACGACTTCACAGACGGCCTGGGGGATTTTCTTCAGATGGCGGCCCGTGACGATGTCCGTTTCATCCATGATATAGAAGAAGAAACGGTCGCTGTACCCGCCCATTTCGCTGAGGATCGTCGTATTGCGGCCACAGCAGCCCGGTCCGACCAGGAGCATGACCGATCCGGGAATGGACAGGCCTGCCCGTTTGACGCCGAAGCCCTGGGCCCCAGGCGAGTTGAAGGCCAGGGCAGCCGGAGAATTATAGATGAGGTGCGTCGACGTGACGAGTTCAGCCGGGATATCATCGCGGCCGCGCGTCACCAGGTCCTGCACGGTGATAGCATAAGGTTTTCGTTCTGTCATAATCATTCCTTGTCTTGTAATAATTTTTGGGCCAAATCGAGGAAGATATGGCTGATAGGCAGGTCCGGATCGCCTTCGATGACAGTCTGGCCCAGATCTTCATAGCGGTTGATGTCGTCGCTGCGGGGAATGTCGCCGACGATGGAAAGGTGAGCCTTTTCGGCAAAGGCCCGGACCTTCGCTTTTTCGTCGGGGACGTTGCGGCGGTTGAGGAGGATACCCCGGACCTTGGCATAGCTGCGGTCGGCAAAATTGGCCACAGCCGTATTGATGTTGTTGGCTGCGTAGAGAGCCATTTTTTCGCCCGATGTGACGATGAGGACCTGTTCCGCATAGCCTTCGCGGATAGGCGCTGCAAAGCCGCCGCAGACGACGTCGCCCAGGACATCGTACAGGACGACGTCGGGCTCATATTTTTCAAAGAGGCCTAAATCTTCCAACAGAGAAAAAGTGGCGATAATGCCCCGGCCGGCACAGCCCAGGCCCGGCGTAGGACCGCCCGTTTCGATACAGAGGACACCGCCATAGCCGATGCGGGAAATATCCTCGATGGATTCTGGATCTTCGTCGTGTTCCCGCAGATAATTCATGACCGGCTGGACGGGATGGCCGCCGAGCAGATTGAACGTCGAATCGGCCTTAGGGTCACAGCCGATCTGGATGACTTTCTTGCCTAAATAGGCGAAGGCAGCGGCCAGATTACTGGTCATCGTCGATTTCCCGATGCCGCCTTTGCCGTAAATCGCAATTTTCAGCATACGCGCCTCCTACTGCGGCATAGGCGGGTAAATCGTCTTGGTGCTGACTTCCGGGAGCATCCCTAATTTCCCCGACAAAGCGCTGATGACGTCTTGCGGCGCATCGACGATGAGGCTGATGACGTTGATATCCTTATCCTTATAAGGGACCCCCATGCGGCCGACGACATACTGGCCATATTCATGCAGGATCTCATTTAATTTAGTCGATTCCTGGCGATTCCCTACGATAATACCGATTAAAGCGACTCTCGTTTCCATATTCGTACCTCCTAAAGAAAAAAGGGGCTGTCGCACGTGCGACGCCCCTTTTTGAGTTTTAAGTTTCCAGTTTGTAGTTTTTAGTGAAGGTCTTTGAATTGAAAGCCCTCATCTACAAACTATAATCAAAAGGGACCACGCATGATGGCAGAAGCCTCCGTGCGACAGTCCCTTCGGATAATTGTGCTTTCGCCTCATCTGCGCAGTCAAGTCTTTGCAGAGGAGCACGGCTGCTTCATAGATGAAGTTTTCCGTCAGGCAATCCTTACGGAGCACTTATTTACCCTATTATTATAACAGATTTAGTCTACTTTGGCGAATACTCACCTATTTTTTCCGCCCAAAAAGTGCGGTACTTTTCATTGAACGTGGCCTTGTTCAATTCCTTTTCCCAGCAGGCGACGACGACCGTAGCCATGCAGTTGCCACAGACGTTGCAGATCGTGCGGATCATGTCGAGGAGGCGGTCGATGCCCAGGAGGATGGCGACGCCTTCTGTAGGCAGATTGAAGGCCGCTGCCGTCGCAGCGACGACGATGATGCCCGCACCGGGAACACCGGCAATGCCCTTGGTCGACAGCATGAGCGTGACCATGACCAGCAGCTGCTGCTCAATGGGCATCTGGATACCGTAGAGCTGGGCAATAAACAAGATACCGGCTGAACTGTACAGCGTCGAGCCGTCGAGGTTGAATGAATAACCCGTCGGCATGACAAAGGTGACAATCGTCTTGGGAACGCCCAATTCTTCAAGGCGCTTCATGGCACCGGGCAGGGCAGCTTCACTGCTGGCCGTCGAGAAAGCCAGGAAGAGGATGTCCTTCAAGGCCCGGATGACGTGGAAGAAATTGATGCCCGTAAAAAGGCTGGCAATGAGGGCGACGACACAGATGAACAGCGCTGTAGCACCGGCGACGGACAAGATGAGCTTGCCCAAGGGGATGAGCATGGCAATGCCATAGCTGCCGACGGTATAGGCAATCATGGCAAAGACACCGATAGGCGCAAAGTGCATGACATAGCCCGTTACTTTGAACATGGCTTCAGCCACGCTCTGGCAGATATCGACAATGGTTTCACCTTTGCCGCCGATATGGGCGACGGCGACGCCAAAGAAGCAGGCAAAAAAGATAATCTGCAGCATATCCTGCCGGGCCATGGCATCGACGATGTTGGTCGGGATGATGTGGACGGCATAGTCGACGAGGTCGACACTGTGCTGGCTGGCAGCTGTGGCATTGGAAGCATTCGCCGCCGAAGCCGATAAAGTGACGCCTACACCGGGTTCTGCAATATTCATGAACAACAGGCCGATGGCCAGGGCGATGGTCGTAGCGAACTCGAACCAAATGATGGCCTTGCCGCCTAAGCGGCCGAGCTTTTTAAAATCGCCCGTACCGGCAATACCCATGACCAGGGTACTGAAAATAAGGGGCACGACAATCATCTTGATCATGCGCAGGAAGGCATCACCGAAGGGTTTCAGCTTATCGCCGAAATCTGGGAACAAATAACCGACCAGGGCACCAAGGGCCAGGCCGATCAAAATTTGGGAACTCAAGCCAATTTTTTTCTTCAAGGCTGTATCTCCTTTTCTCTGGTAATAAAAAACAGCAGATAAATAAAATTGTATGCTATTTTCGCCAAATACACAAGGTTTTATATGTATATTTTCCTCACAAAAAGATAACTTCTTGACACAGCGGGTACAGCCTTCTATAGTATACATAAAAGAAGAACAGGAGTTGAGCTTATGATTTGTCCCAAATGTGGTACGGAACTGCGCGACGGCGTCCTCATGTGCCCGATTTGCGGCACTAAACAGGAAGTACCACCGCCAGTCCCGCCCAAAAATATACAAAATAACCCGAAAATCTTTACTAAGACTCGGGTTATTAGTGTCATCATCATTGCAGCCTTTATCATTATCGGCTTATGCAAGGTGTTCTTATTCAAATGATTGTTAGATGCGGGAAATGACAGCATCATCATCAATGAAAATGCCGTTGTTTCCCATATCACCGGAAAAACGGTCTGTTTCCACTGAGGCCTGGATTCCCATGAGCGTATTGCGGAAATGGAGCGTCCCTCGACTATAACGGTCTCCATCAGCGCCATTAAAACCGTCGATATCGGCGCGGTCCAATAACATCTGGCGCGTATCTTCCGATAAGTCGCCCCATCTCATTCCCAACAAGGTCCGTGAAAGCATAACCATCCATCCTTTCGTTTAAATTTGACAAAGAGTAAAAAAAGAGCAAGGGCAGAGTGTGTACTCGTAAGACATCTTTGTCCTTGCTTTTATTCTTTGTATCCATTATATATTTCACAATAAGAAAAGTCAATCCGTTATGTGAAAAAAATATACTATTCCCCGGTCGCAGTTCGCAAAACCATGCCTCATGGACCTGTTATGTATATCACCATAAAAAAAGCCGTGGCTCGTTGTTCGTGGTTCGTGGCTCGTAAAAGCTCACCATCATTTTGAATAGGCTGTGGTCAAATATCACAGCGGGCCGCCCAAGACTCCCTTTATAGGGGAGCTGACCGCCAAAGGCGGTCTGAGAGGTTAAAGATCGGCCCCTACGATGCGGCCATAAGGTAAGCGGAAAATAAATCAGTGTATAGAAAAAGCCCCAGACTTATGCTATCCTTT
>OHBJ01000926.1_pt1 | contig 19976 bp, 16 predicted proteins | sample 1577241 | NCBI WGS metagenome assembly OHBJ01 (sample SAMEA3541594, study PRJEB24748) | human gut metagenome | biome: human gut; feature: human-associated habitat; material: faeces | place: China | collected 2012 | reverse complement strand
AGTGAAGCGCGAAGTATGCGCTGTGGCGGTCTGTGACTGCGGTCATCCTCTCCAGTGAGTCTCCGAACCGGTCTTCAAGTTCCTGTCCCTTGCGGCTTTTGGCGTGGAATACCAAAGTGAAATACACCGTCTGCGCTATCCATGCCCAGTCAAGTCGTTTATTGCAGTAGCAGCCAGACTCATCGAACCCGACGATTGAGGATTGCATTATATACTCCTTGATTTTCTCAATGGCCGGCCCGGCAGCCCGTTTTGCCTCGTTGATCCAGTTTACCATCGAACCCTGACTGATTTCCAAACCGAAGACCTCCTTGAAAAAAGAAGCTATCCGATTATACGGAAGGAACTGCACCGTGGAAAGATAGACGACAAGCCCCTTGACGGATGCGTCATACACCACGGCATTCGAGCGACGCCGCTCAGTATGTGACTTGACACGCCTGCCGCATCTGCGGCAGACCTTGACATAGTGGCGCACTTCCGTTATAAGCGGCTTCAGCTGCGGCAGTGATATTATCTGGGTGATGTAGTCAAGTTCTGAGTCGCATCCCTCCAAAGAATCACCGCATGCATTGCAGATATTGGCGCGTTCCTCCACTACGCTGTCGGCGGAGTCTGTAAGTTCAAGAGTGCTGCCCTCGTGCCCCGGCTGACCGCCGGGCTTTTTCCCGGTGGGCTTACGAAGGGATCGGGTACGACGGACAATCTCATCCTTCATCTGTTCCTTTGACGGCGGAGTACTGCTGTTGCCCGAATTCTTCGGCGGCTCCTCGTATTTGGAAAGACGCTTGCGGAGTTCGGTTATCTCTTTATCTTTCTTCTTCAGCATCCGTTCCAGAGTCTTTATTTTCTTGAGTTGAGCCTGTCCATTTCGGTTAATCTGACATATAGTCGAGTGTTGAGAATCGATGGTTTTCTGCATCGATTCAATCTGTGCGGACAACCCGCGAAGCACTTCTGTTATGTCGTTAACCTGTTGTTTCACAGATACAAAGATACGAATTTTATTTGATATGACCAAATAAAATCGTATCTAAATTTCGCAAAATCAACAGATTATTGGCATACTATTACTCGCTTAAGCAGAAGGCTTTTTCTCCCGGATAGATAACCTCAACGCGTCCGCTGAATAGTTACCCGTTTATTCCGCTTTTTTTAATTACCTTTGCACTCCTGTCGGCTTGTTCCTGTATTTATTGGCGTTTTATAACGCCGGTGATTCCCGGGCCGATGGCACCGTTCCTTAAAAACAATCTTTCGTTATGAAACCATTTCTATACCTGACGGCCTTGGCCGCCACCGCCATTATGGCACTCCCGTCATGCTCCGACGATGACTTTCCCGGTCTCGACGGCGACGTTACCACCTTTTCAATCGAGCTTCCCGACGGCGGCGCGGCTTCGCGCTACGGCGAGGGCGTAACCGCCAAAAAACTCTTCGTGGCCATCACCGAGGCCGGCGAGGAGAAGGTGCTGTTCAGCAATTTCACCGGCGGCGACGCCGGCGACATGGATGTCAGCGGCTTCAAGACGGTCGGCGGCAAGCAGACCGCCACCGTTAGCGTGCGTCTGGCTCGCGGCAAGCATTACGACCTCTACTTTTGGGCGCAAAGCTACACCACGACCGACGGCACGACCGGCCCTTACAAATGGGACGCCACCAATAAGACCATCACGATAGACTATACCGACGCTTCGACCGGCGGCTCCGAGATGAAAGCCTACGCCGAAGAGCGCGACGCTTTCTTCGCCAAGGAGATGAACGTGGAATCGTCGGTTACAGGCAAGACCATCCCGCTTTACCGTCCCTTCGCGCAGATAAACGTGGGCACCGACGACGTCAAACAGTTCGAGAACGCCGGAGGCACTGGCGGCTACGGCCTGAAGATAGAGAAAGTTGCCGACGTGCTGAACCTCGGCACGGGGATGGCCGACGCTTCCGCCACCTTGCAGAGCGTGACGGTGACGACCGCCGCTTCGCCGCAGCTGCAAACCACCGGCGTGCAGGCCTTCCCTTACCAGCCGGAGAAATACCGCTATGTGGCAATGGCTTACGTGTTGCCCGGCGAGCATAGTTCCGTGAAAAGCAACGTCAACGTCTACCTGAACGCGAACAACAACGACACGTTCGCCGAATACTCGCAAGTGCCCGTGCAGATGAACTTCCGCACAAATATCTACGGCTCGCTGCTCACCTACCCCGAAGTCTTCACCGTGACGATAGAGCCCAACTTCGCCGGTTCGGAAAACATTGAGTGGGACGGCAAGGAGCTTAAGCCCGTCACTCCCGTGGGCGGCGTCTATAACATCGGCGAGGCTGCGGAACTTGCCTGGATTGCCGCTTCGATAAACGACGGCACCGTGAGCAAAGACGCAAGTATAAGACTTACCGCTGACATCGACCTCAATAATAAATCCTGGACTCCGATTTCCAATTTCTCGTATGTCGACGACGCGAACGCCGACAAGTGGTTCTCGGGCAGCTTCGATGGCGACCGCCATACCATTTACGGCCTCAATTGCATAAACGACAAGAAGGGTTACGCCGCCGGACTGATAGGCGTAACCCACAACGCCGAGGTGAAATATGTAACTGTCGCTTCCGGTTCCGTGAAATCGAACGACACGGCAGGCGCACTGGTCGGTGTGATGAAAGGGGATATCCCATACAGTATAATAAGTTGCGATAATAGAGGAGCCGCGGTGCAGTCTGCCACGGTGGCCGGCGGTATAGTAGGTCGTGCAGGATTCATGCTCTCTATGGAGTATTGTGCCAACATGGCCGATGTAATCGGAAATGAGGTGGCCGGTGGTGTGATAGGATTTGCGGATTCCGGCAGAGTAGAGTTCTGGGGCTGTTCCAACTACGGTGCGATAACGGGAGGAAATGCCGGAGTCGGCGGTATCCTCGGTTCGACAAGTGCCAACAGTGTCAATATAACTTCGAGCGTTAATAGAGGTGCCGTCGGTACGGGTCATGAACAGTATGTTGGCGGTATCGTAGGCTTTGGCTATGGAAACGGAGCGACCCTCGTAAGCGCGTATAACTGGGGTGAAGTAAAAGGCGTCGAGGCAGGCGGTGTATACGGTTCTACGGAGAAGCTCAATAGTCTGTACATCGGTAGTTCTGAGAACTACGGTGCTATTACCGGTGTTTCGGTTGCCGGTGGCATGGTGGGGACGCTGGGCGAAGGTCAGACCCAATACAATATAAACACTGCGGCAGTGGTTGCTACCGGAGCTAATTCCGTTGCCGGAGGAATCGTTGGGAAAACAACGGTGACAAATACAAGTATCCCTGTCTACAATTGTTCCGGAGGAAAGGAAGCTATCACGGCAACTACGACCGGCCGACAAGTAGGCATTGGTTATAAAGTGACTTTCACTATGAATCCTCCGACGCCAGAAGACCATTCCCTTCCTACTTTAGGCTCGCTCTTGCCGGGTAATGCGGATTGCGTCATCACCGTCGCTGGCGGCCAACTGATTGGCATCCCCGGAATCGAAGGCAATACCGGTTCTCAAGTCATTGTCAATACCAACGCCGGCTGGAGTGCCTTCCCCGGCGAGACCGGTATCTTTACGGTAGGTGCCGACGGCAATTTCCATAGACAAAACTGACAATACGCGTGTATAACTGCGCCGGGCTGCTTACGGAAAGCGGCCCGGCGTTGTATATGTGGTGGAGAGTTCAGAACGGTTTGCGGTATTTGTCGGCGGCGGCTTCTTCGCCGGCTTCCTCGAGGATGCTCAGGTAGGAGGCGTAGCGGCTTTCAGAGATGAGATGGTTTTCCAGCGCCTCGCGCACGGCGCAGCCCGGCTCGCCCGTGTGTTTGCAGTCGCTGTAACGGCAGTCGGCGCCGATGCGGAATATCTCCGGGAAATAGTGCGACACCTCCTCCGGCTTGAAGTCTATCACGCCGAAGCCCTTTACGCCCGGAATGTCGATGAGCCATCCGCTGTCGGGAAGTGCTATCATCTCCGAGAAGGTGGTGGTGTGCATTCCGGTGTGGTGCATGTCTGAGATTTCGCTGGTGCGCAGGTTGGCGCCTGGCACGAGCACGTTGATGAGCGACGATTTCCCCACTCCGCTGTTGCCCGCCATGAGCGAGATTTTGCCGCTGACGGCTTCGCGCAGTTCATCCATCCCTTCGCCGGTGACGGTGGAGGTGAAGAGGGTAGGGTAGCCTGCCGTGGAGTAGAGGTACTTCATGGCGTCGGCTATCTGGCGGTCTTCGTCGTCCCATAGGTCGGCCTTGTTGAGGACCAGCGTTGCTGGGATGTCGTATGCCTCGGCGGTTGCCAGGAAACGGTCGATGAAGGTAGTGGTGCACACCGGCTCGCGCAGCGTGGCTATGAGGAAGGCGCGGTCGATGTTTGCGGCCAGGATGTGCGACTCCTTCGATAGGTTGGATGCGCGGCGTATGATGTAGTTGCGGCGCGGGAGCACGCGGGTGATGTAGTCGGCGTCGTCGGCGGAGTGCGATACGGACACGCGGTCGCCCACGGCCACGGGGTTGGTGGTGCGTATACCTTTGATTCTGAAGTTGCCTTTCACGCGGCAGGGGACGTCTGTGCCGTCGTCGAGGCGCACGGTGTAAGCGCTCCCGGTGTTGCGTATAACGGTGCCTTCGCCGCGCGGCTCGCCGGCTTTCGCCCTCGCATTGCTACCTTTCTTTGCCATAACAGTGGGTTTAAATTGCTTTCCTTTATAACGGCCAAAATTGCGTTTAAGTACACTGTTTAAAACAATTGTGGGGGTGATTTGTTAAATAAATAGAAGGTCAGTAAATCGGAAAATTACGGATTTTTTGGCCAAGTGTAAATAATTTTGTAATTTTGCACCGACATACAGAAATTAATAATAAATTTTAAGGTAAAAATGACTATTGAATCAATTGGCACATGGGCCGGTGAAGTTTACAAGGCCCTTGAGAATGCCCCCGAACACACATTGGGCATGAAAGGCCTCAAAAAGGCTGCAAAACTGAAAAAAGACGAGATTATGTCGGCTCTCGGCTGGCTTGGCCGTGAGGGTAAAATCGACATTATCCCCAACGATGAAGAAATCCAGGTAGTGCTTCTCTAAGCGCATCTTCTCTCGACGACACAATAGTCAGGGCTGTGGGCATTGCGCCTGCTGTCCTGATTTTTTTGGCGCCGCGGGGATGTGGCGAATACGTGCAAACAAAAAACCGGAGCATCACCTCGACGATCCGGTTCTTTTTTTGTTATGAAAGCAAATAAAATCTAAGTGTTATCTCGTAGTCGGTGGGAGGGGAGATGGTTTGCAGTTGCCGCCATCGGGGTTGTCATTTGCGGAAGGGCACTGTCTGGATTACTCTTACGGGGACGGGATGGCCGTTGAGACGTCCCGGCTCCCAGTCGGGCATCTTGGAGATTATCCTTACGGCTTCGCGGTTGAGGGATTCTTCCACTCCTTTGAGGATTGCAACGTTCGACACCGATCCGTCTGCTTCGATGACGAACGACAGGGTTACGCGCCCCTGTATTCCCCGTTCGTAGGCACGCTGGGGATATACGCGTGTGCTGTTGATGTAGCTGATGAGCTGGGCATGACCTCCGGGGAACGTGGGCTTTTGCGTCACGTAGTCATACTCGTACACTTCTTTATAGTTGTTTCCGGAGCCGTGGTTGGAGGTGCAGTGCACCCGGCATTTCTGCGCGCTCGTTCCCGGAGCAAAGGAAAGGACGGCGAGTCCTGCGACGGCTATCTGGAGTAGGGTTGTCATGGTTATCCTTTTTCAGAGTCCGGAGTTTCTCTCCGAACTTGTGTGCAAAAATAACCGCTTTTATCGGGATATGCAAACTGTTTTTACGCATTTAAGATTTAAGTATTGTCATTTAACTTTTTTTACACCTAAGCGTTAACTCTGTGTTAAAAAAATCAGGAACAGGGGAGGGTTTTATCCTTGAAAAAACCGTCCCGAAATATAATAGAGAGGCTCCTACGGCGTTATTTAAGTGATGAAAAGACTGCTGAGCATAGCCATTATAGCGAGCGTCTGTGCGGTAGCTTCCGCGCAGACGGGGTCGCAGGCATACAATTTTCTCGAGCTCCCGTCGTCGACGCAGGCATTCGGCCTGGGTGACGCCGCGCCGGCCGTCATCAATGACGACGTGAACCTCGTGGACCAGAATCCCGCTCTCATCGGCCCTGAGCTCGACAAGCAGGTTTCCCTCGGATACATGCGCTGGCTCGGCTCCACCAACTATGCCGCCCTGCGCTACGGCATGGCGGCGGGCGAACGCGGCGCCTGGGCTGCCGGACTGCGTTACATTGACTATGGCTCGATGACCATGACACTGCCTGACGGCACCGAGAGTGGCTCCTTCACTCCCAAGGACATCGTCTTCGAAGGCGCATATTCCCACGACTTCTCAGACCGTCTGCGCGGCGGCATAATGATGAAGATGGTCTACAGCAACTACGAGCAGTACACCGCATTCGCAATTGCCACCGACCTCGGCATCAATTATTACAACGAGGACAACGACCTCTCGCTCGGAGTCGTGGTGAAGAACCTCGGCGGCCAGGTGAAACGGTTCGACCAGAAATACGACCGTCTTCCCATAGACGTGCAGATAGGATACATGCAGGGTCTTGGCTCCTCCCCCTTCTCGCTGGCCATCACCGCCACACATCTCACCAAGTGGGACTTGCCATACTACAAGCACGACGACAAGGACGCCCATACCACCGTGGAGAAACATTCCTCGTTCGGCTCCAACCTCTTCCGCCACCTTATCTTCGGCCTGCAATATCAGCCCTCGGACAACTTTTATCTCAACCTCGCCTATAACTACAAGACTCGCACTGACATGTCAACGTATCACCGCAGTTTCCTCTCCGGATTCTCTGCGGCGCTGGGCATCAACGTCAAGTCGTTCCGTTTCGGCGTGGGATTCGCGATGCCCCACAGTGGCGGCACCTCGCTGATGATTAACGTCTCGACGGCCCTCGGCGAACTCCTCCACTGATAAATCTAAGATTAAGTATCTGTTTATGAAAAAGATAATAATAGCCATCGACGGCTATTCCTCGTCAGGCAAAAGCACAATGGCCAAGGCGTTGGCCAAAGCCGTCGGTTACGTCTACGTAGATTCCGGCGCCATGTACCGCGCCGTCACCCTCTATGCCCTTGACCACGGCATGATAGGTCCCGGCGGCACCCCCGACGCCGAGGCTCTCGTGGCAGCGCTTCCCGCAATTGAAATCCGTTTCGAGGTAAACCCCGATACCGGTCTTTCCGAAACGCTGCTCAACGGCGTTAACGTGGAGCGCGAGATACGCTCGCTCCGTGTTTCCGACCACGTCAGCCCGGTCTCCGCCATCCCCGAAGTGAGAGAACGCCTTACCGCCATGCAGCGGGAACTGGGCCGTGACCGCGGTATAGTGATGGACGGCCGAGACATAGGCACCACCGTGTTCCCTGACGCCGAGATGAAAGTCTTTGTAGACGCATCCCCCGAAGTGCGCGCACGCCGCCGATTCAAGGAGTTGCAGGAGAAAGGGATGCCGGCCGACTTCGATGCAGTGCTGAGAAACATCCGCGAGCGCGACCGCATAGACCGCACGCGTGCCGTATCGCCGTTGAGAAAGGCCGACGACGCCGTGGTGCTCGTCAACGACCATATCTCCATCCCCGAGCAAATGGCTTGGCTCATAGACCTTTATCATCAAATCACTTCCCGGCCTCAATGAGCGTGAACATTGAAATAGACGAACATTCCGGTTTCTGCTTCGGCGTGGTGACGGCCATCGAAAAGGCCGAACAGACCCTCGAGACCGACCGGCAGCTCTACTGCCTGGGCGACATAGTGCACAACTCTTCGGAGATGGAACGCCTTGCCAACAAGGGCCTTCGCACCGTCACCCACGAGACCTTCGCCACGCTCCGCGATGCCAAGGTGCTTCTCCGCGCCCACGGCGAGCCACCCTCCACCTACGCCACCGCACGCCGTAACAACATCGAAATCATAGACGCCACGTGTCCCGTGGTGCTCCAACTTCAGAAACGCATCAAGACCGCCTACGACGACGCCCGCAGTGCCGAGCGCAAACCGTTGATTATCATCTACGGAAAGCCAGGACATGCCGAGGTGAACGGACTGGTGGGCCAGACCGAAGGCCACGCCGTGGTGATTCAGAGCATAGATGACCTCGAAGGGCTCGACCTGTCGCGCGACATACTCCTTTACTCCCAGACCACCAAGAGCCTCGAAGGTTTCCGCCAGATAGTGGAGGCAATAAAGAGCCGCAAGACTGAGGGAAACTTCGAGTGGTTCGACACCATTTGCCGGCAGGTGGCCAACCGCATGGAGCACATACGGCGCTTCGCCGCCTCCCACGAGGTGATAATCTTTGTCAGCGGCCGCAAGAGTTCCAACGGGCGGGTGCTTTTCGCCGAATGCAGCCGCGTAACGCCGCGCTCCTATCTCGTCTCGAGTGCCGGGGAAATTGACCCCAAATGGCTCGAAAACGCTTCCTCAATAGGTATTTGCGGCGCCACTTCCACGCCGCGCTGGCTCATGAACCGCGTGCGCGAACACCTCATAAATCTTTGCGGCAGATGATTCCCGTCACGCAGGAGGAGACCGACCGCTATTTCATGTCGCTGGCTCTTGCCGAAGCGGAGGAGGCACGCCGCCAGGGCGAAATTCCCATCGGCGCCGTCGTAGTCGTAGGCGGAAGGGTGATTGGGCGCGGCCACAACATGACCGAACGGCTGCGCGATGTCACAGCCCACGCCGAGATGCTGGCCATCACCGCCGCCGCACAACACCTTGACGGCAAATACCTTACGCAGTGCACCCTATACGTCACCGTAGAGCCGTGCCTGATGTGCGCCGGAGCCCTTGCCTGGTCGCAGATAGGGCGCATAGTCTACGGCGCCCCCGACCCCAAACGCGGCGTCTCTACCTATTTCCCTCCGGCCCAACCCTCCGAAGCCGATTACATCGCGCGACGCCCAAATCCCACAAAACTGCAACCCACACCGCCGTTTCACCGCCGCACCAAGTTGACGCGCGGCGTCCTCGCCCAAGAGTGCGCCGCACTCATGAAAGCTTTCTTCTCCCATAAACGCTAAGTAACCAAATTAACTTAGCCAAAAATATATTTGGCTAAATCAGCCGATACCGGCCGCATAAACCGGTTCCGGATGAGCTGCCAGGTCGCAGGCAGCGGAGATGCCATGAGTTTCGTGGAACAGAGCCACAGGACTTCTTTTCCCGCTAAAATCCCTTTTTCTTAATTATTTTTAATAAACAATAGCGGGCGTTAAAAAAATTTTTTCTAACTTTGCCACATTATATATAGTTTCCCCTGACTATATCCGTTTTTAAGATTCTCCTTACACTATATATGCAGACGAATTAATTCTAAAAATATGAAACTATTGCATTATGGATTTCTCCTCCTCGGGGCCGCTCTTGGCCTGGCGGCATGTTCGGAAGACAATCCCTGGATGAACAGCGACGGCGAGGGCGGTATTCTCCCCCTTGTCAACGCCGATTCCCATGTCAAGGATGCCATTCCCACGCGTGCCACCGCCATGACACCCGATGTCCAGGAGTTTGGCCTGAAGCTCACGAAAGCCGACGGCCAGTTTACCAAAACCTGGGACCGTCTCGCCGACTTCGACGAGAAGCAGGGCTTCCGCTCGGGCGAGTACACCCTCGAAGCCTTCTACGGTTCTATCGATGAGGAAGGTTTTGAAAAACCATGCTACAAGGGCGCCGCGCAAGTAGTGGTGAAGCCCGGAGAACAAACCGAGGTGGCAGTTACCGCCACCCTTGCCAACTCTATGGTCAGCATCGACTACACCGATGCCTTCAAGAACTATTTCGCTGATTACCAGACATCGCTCCATACCGAGGGATACGGCTACAACGAACTTCCCAAGGACTGCCCCGACCCCATGTATGTGGCGCCCGGCAAGGTGCAGATTTCCGTGGCCTTTACTAAACCCAACGGACAGTCGGCCACCGTGCAACCCGCCGAGTTTACCGCCGAGGCCCGTCACCATTACCATGTAACCCTCGACTGCAACAACGGCAATGTTGGTGACGCTCAGCTTATCGTCACCTTCGACGATACCGTGGATCAGGAAGAGGTAATCGTCGACCTCAGTGACGAGTTGCTGAACATGCCGGAACCGGAGGTTACGCCGCAGGGCTTTACCGACGGCCAGACGCTCCAGCTCATCGAGCACTCCCCGGCGGACAACCCCATGAAGTTCACGGCCTACGTTCCCGCCGGAATCCAGGCCGCCTCTTTCACCGTAAATTCAGACAGTTACACCGCGCCGTTCGGCCGTGAAGTAGACCTCGTAAGTGCCGACGGTGCCGTGCAGTCGCAGCTCGCCGCCGCCGGTATCAAGGTGCTCGGCCTCTTCAAGAACCCCGATAAACTCGCCACAGTAGATTTCTCGGGTCTGCTTGAACTCCTCCCCGCCGGCACGCATACCATCACCCTGCAGATGAAGGATCGTCTTACGCGCGTAAACGCCCCGGTCTCGCTGACGGTCGTAAACTCGCCGCTTGAACTCTCCTTCCTTTCGGCTCCCGTATGCCCCTACGGTTCTACTTCGGCAACCGTAAACATCTCTTACAATGGCACTGACCCGCAGCGCGACATCACTGTTCAGGGTCTTAACGACGACGGTATCTGGGTAGACTGTCCCGTGACATCGGCCACCGTCTCCAATGCCAAGGCACGCAAGAGCCGTTCCGACGCATTCCCCTCGAAAGCATACGCGCTGGGCGTTACTGTCCCGGTGACCACACGCGACATTCAGGTGCGTATATATTATAAAGGTGTCCAGAAGGCCACCGGCGTCATCAAGCGCGGTTATGCCGTGGAAGCAAACGCCTTCGCTCGACATGCCATCCTTACTGTCAAGACGAATAAGGAGAGCATTGCCTCGACTGTCAACGCCCTCCGCGTATATGACGGCGAGAAGGAACTCGGCGCCGGCAACATCACCCGCGACCCGGCAAACGGCACCGTGACCATCACCAACCTTAAAGGCTCCACACGCTATCATCTCTACTTCACCACCGCCTCGTCAGGCTCCTCCTTCACCGACGCCGACGTGGCGTTCACCACCGAAGCCGAAGCCCAGGTAGAGAACGCCGGTATGGAGAACTGGTATTCCCAAAAGGCTCCCCACAGCCAGACCATCGGTTTCGGAATGGACTGCTACCGCTGGTTCGCCAACGCAGAGGGTTCATCTTATTGGGGTACGCGAAACGAACTGACCACTTCTGTAAGCAGCGGGCCTACACCTTATTACGTTTCTTACAGCGGAACTGTCAGTGCTACCGGTGCATCCGGCAATGCCGCCGAAATCAGCACACTCGGCTGGGGCAAAGGTTCTACTTTTACCGAATTGGGCGGCTCATGCAAAAAGAAGTCTGCCGGTATGCTCTTCATGGGCGATTATTCCTTGAGCGGCGAGCAGGAAACATTCAATTACGGTCGCTCTTTCACCTCGCGACCCTCATCCCTTTCCTTCGACTATAAGTTCTCCTCATATAACAGCGAAAGCTTCAAGGCATATGTTGTCATCGAGAACCGCGACGGCGGCAAGACCACACGTCTCGCTTACGGTGAACTTGTGTCGAATACCAGCGTCGCTAACTTCACTAACACTACCATCCGTCTTAACTACACCAACGTGGCGCTCAAAGCCACCCACGCCTACATCGTCTTCATTTCCTCGACAGCCGGTGATCCTGCTGTCAAGAATGTGAAGGGAGATAAAGACGCATTCGGAGGTTATGCAGATGCCCGACGTATCGGCAACGTCCTGACGGTTGACAATATCAAGTTCAATTACTAACGCCATTTCATCATGAAAAAAATATTTAATTTCACCCTGATGGCTCTCCTCGTCCTCGTCTTTGCCGCCTGCGGCAAGGAAGACCCGTTCCCCGGTATGGGCGAAGGGGAGGGCCAGCTCTCCACCAAGAAAATGATGGTTAAGGTGGAACGACATGAAAACGAAGTCCGCTCTTCCGTCGACGTCGCTTCTTTCATCGTGGACATCCTCAAAGACGGCGAGGTTGTGGAGTCGTACACATACTCCGAAATGCCCGAAGTCATAACCCTGCCGGTGGGCACATACACCGTACGCGCACGCAGCGGCGAAGTGCAGCCCGTGGCCTGGGAAGCCCCTTACTTCGAGGGTGAACGCCAGTTCACCGTAAAAAGCAAGGAGATTACAGAAGTCGAAACCATAGAATGTAAACTCGCAAACGTCCGCGTCTCCATCCTTTACGCCGAGGACCTGCTCCAGCAGATGGGCGACGACTGTAAGGTGACCGTAGTAATGGGCGACAATGCCTCCATCGAGTTTACAAAGAACGAAACCCGCTCCGCCTACTTCGCATACGTCCCCGGCAGCAACACCCTGGTGGCAACCTTCACGGGCACCGTAGGCAACGAAACGCGCGAGGACTTCAAGGCTTACACCGACGTGGCTCCCGCAAACCACTATAAGATTACTTACCACTTCAAGAAACCGGATCTCCCCGATGACGAGGGTTCCATCACCTTCAAAGGTGTGACCATTGACGCTACCGTGACTTCGGAAGATCTAAATGTGAACGTAGACCCGGGCGAAGAGGAAATCATCGACCCCTCCGACCGCCCGAAAGAGGATCCCGACGAGCCCGGTCCGGGACCGGATCCCGGCGACAAGACTGCTCCGCAGGTAATCATTCCCGAAGGCAGCGCTATCGTCTTCGACCAAATCATGGACATCGTGGACGGAAGCAACTACAGCCTCCGGATGACCTCCGAAGCCGGTTTCCAGCACTTCAACGTTGAAATAGATTCACCATACCTCACCGAAGACTTCCTCGGCGGAGTGGGCATGAGTACCAAATTCGACCTCTGCAATCCTGGCTCGCTCGAGGAAGCATTGAAAGGATTCGGCCTCGCAACGGGCAACGAAGTCTCAGGACAGAAGTCAGTGGATTTCGACCTCTCAAGCCTCATCCCGCTTCTTGCACTCGACCCCGAGAGTCATGTCCATAATTTTATCATAACTCTGGTCGATGCAAACGGTACGACTACCAAGACACTTAAATTTAGAAACTAATTAACCATCCCGGATATGAAACTTAAAAATTCAATTCTTCTGATGGCCGCCGTGGCCTCGGCATTCGGGCTGGTTGCCACCTCTTGTTCTGATGACCTCCCTGGTGAAAGCGGCGGCGGTTACCTGAAAATGAGAATGGTGCTCAACAGCGACGTCACGCGCGCCAATGTCGATGACCAGAGCCTTGCCGATGCCTGTATGATATACATATCTAACAGCAAAGGTCTTATCCATAAATTCCAGGGCGTGGGGAATGTCCCCTCCGACCTCTGGCTCCGCTCCGGCTCTTACGTGGCCGAAGCCTGGACCGGCGACTCCGTTTCAGCTTCTTTCGACAAGAAGTTCTATAAAGCATACCAGCCGTTCGTAATCGAGCAGGGCGTCACCAACGTGGTGCTCAACTGCAAGATTGCCAACGTAGTGGCTTCAGTGAACCGCGACCGCATCTCCACCGATATGCTCCCCCAGTTCACCGTTACCGTAGGTAATACACGAGGCCAGCTCGAGTTCAACGCCGAGAACATCAATTCCGAAAAAGGATACTTCATGATGCCCAACGGCGACGATAAACTCGTCTACACCATCGAGGGCGTGAACATCATGGGAACCAAGTTCACCAAGACCGGCGAAATTCCCGCAGTGAAGAGTGCCCACGAATATGTGCTCACCCTCAACTACAATGAACAGGCCGACCAGAACGACGTAGGCGGCGCCTTCATCACTATCAGCGTCGATGACCGAGAAATCCTCATCGAAGATGACATCACGCTGCTCGCCGGCCCGCAGATCGAAGGCATCGGCTCCGATATATCGGCTCCCCTTGCAGGCTCAGCAGGCTCGTTCGGCGACGTCTTCATCGGAGCCTCCTGCTTCGGTGCGTTCAGCAACTTCAACGTAACATTCTCCGATGCTTCGGCATTCGGTGTCCCCGCCGTTGAATACGACCTCACTAACATTGCCCCGGCTTCCGAGACGGCCCTGCGCGAAAGCGGTTTCTCATGGTCTGTCAGCAACGACCGCCCGGGTCAGACCTATATGCGCCTTAAACTTCCCGCAGCGATGCTAAACCGTCTCGCCGACGGAACTTACTCGGTGACTTTCTCAGGTACCGACACCAACGGCTATACCACCGTGCGCAAGTTCAATATCGAAGTCAGCGACGCCGCCGTGCTGGTGCTTCCCGTAGAGCAGAACAACATCCGCTCTTACTCGGCCAAAGCGTCCATCAACATCGTAAAGGACGTGACCAATCCCGGCATCCGCTTCCGCAAGGCAGGCGACTCGGAGTGGATCACCTCCTCCGCGGCCGAACAGACATCAGGCACAGTGACATTCCACCTCACCGGCCTCCAGCCCGCCACTACTTACGAGGTGCAGGCCATCGCCGACGGCTACGTCAACACTAAGGCCGAACGCTTCACTACCGAAGGCATCTTCACAATCCCCAACGCAGGTTTCGAGGATTGGAGCGAATACGCAAGCGGCAGCAAGAAGATCCCATTCCCCGGCACAGGTTCTTCAGTCACTTTCTGGGATTCCGGTAACCAAGGCTCCATGACTATGAACAAGGCCATCACTACGCAGGCTACCTCTCCGGTCCACTCCGGAAGCAGCTCGATTAAACTCGAATCCCAGTTCGTAGGTATCGGAATTGCGGGTAAGTTCGCCGCTGGTAACGTCTTCGCCGGTTCTTACGTCCGCACCGACGGTACTGACGGTGTCCTCTCCTGGGGACGTCCCATGACACGTTGCCACCCCGTGAAGCTCTCCGGGTGGGCCAACTACCGTCCGAAAGCCGCAACATATTCAAGCACCGACCTGCTCCCGAAAGGCCAGATGGACAAAGGTACGGTCTATGCCGCAGTTGTCACCGGTCCCGTAGAAATCCGCACCAAGCCTTCCAACCGTTCGCTCTTCGACAAGGATGCTGACTACGTCCTCGCGTTCGGCCAGGTTATATGGGATGGCGACTTTGGCGCCGACGGCCAGCTCGAACACTTCGAAATACCCCTGACTTGGAAAAATCCCGATTACAACGGCCAGATGTACATTGTCATCGTGGCTTCCGCCTCGCTCTATGGCGATTACTTCACCGGCGGTCCCTCGATTATGTATCTCGACGACCTCGAACTTTCTTATGAATAATTTTCAAAGATTCTTATACTCCGCAACACTGCTCGCCGCAGGCTCCCTCACGGGAGTCTGCGCCGGGCAGTCTCCCTCTTCTCCCCAATCGCCGGAGACCGCGGCATCAGACCTTATGCTCCCGCTCTCCGACACTGGTAACGACTCCATCAAGGAGTTCCGGCGACAGATGGAATCCGTGGTATTCGTCCCGAAAGGGCAGTGGATTACCGGTATATCCATCTCCTATTCCCAGTCTAACCAGAACCGTTACCAGTTTCTCATCCTCGAAAACCTTTCAGGAGACACATATACCTTCAATGTCTCCCCGATGCTTTGCTTCGCTTTCAAAAACGACATGGCCGCCGGCGGTAAATTCGGTTATTCCCGTTCACTTGCCAAGCTTGAAAGGGCCGACATAGTGCTCGACTCCGAGACCTCCTACACCGGCGAATACATATATTCTCTCTCTCATTCCTACTGGGGCATGGCCGTCATGCGCAATTACTTCTCCATAGGCCGTTCCAAGCGCTTCGGCTTCTTTACCGAGTTGCAATTCAAGCTCGGAGGAGGACAGTCTAAAATTACAAAAGGTATCGACGACGACCTCACCGGAACTTACATGCGCAACTTCAACCTCAACGTAGGCCTTGCCCCGGGCATGTGTATCTTCCTCAACAACTATTCCGCGCTCGAAGTAAATGTAGGCGTCCTCGGATTCTCCTATAACCACAACCGGCAGGTCAATGACCGCATCTACGTGGCTAACATGAAAGCCAAAAGCGCAAACTTCAAAATCAACCTCTTTTCCATAACCTTCGGATGCGCTTTCTACTTATGATTAAAAGACTGTTCATACTTTCGGTCCTCCTCTTATCCGCCGTATGCGCTTCCGCCTCTTCCCCGCACACGGCTTCCGCCGACTCCCTCGCCGCGCGGCAGGGATTCACCACCGTACAGGTGCCCGACTCGCTGGCTGACCTTGTGCGAGACTTCGTCTCCGGGAAAGTCTCCTCCATATCCCACGCCGAGCATTTCATCCCCAACGAGATGGTGCTCGTCAAGGGCGACACCGTGCCCATGGTTATCCCGGAACGTAACATCGGCCGCTACCATCGAGGTCTATTTAATTATGTCTTCATACCGAAGAAACAGTGGCAGTTCGGAATCACGGCATCTTATGCCGAGATGGCTTCGTCTGACCTCCAGCTTATGAATCTGCTCACCGACTTCGACTTCTCAGGACACACGTTCTCCATCCGTCCGTATATCTCCTATTTTGTAAAGAACAACCTCTCGATAGGTGTCCGCATAGCTTATACCTCCGCCAAGGGTAACCTCAACTCACTCGCGCTCGACTTTGACGACGACCTAAACATGGACGTCCACGATGCCATGTACCGCAACGAGTCCATCTCCACATCCATCTTCGCACGCCAGTTTATCGGACTTTCGCGACAGGGGCGCTTCGGAATCTTCAACGAGCTGGAGCTCGCTTTCGCCTCCGGAAACTCCGACTTCCGCCGCCTCTTCGACGGAAAACCAAAACTTACCACAACTACATATTCCGACCTGCATCTCAACTTCTCTCCAGGCCTGTGTGTCTTTATCAACGACTACGTCTCCTTCAACATAGCATTCGCCGTAGTGGGTTTCTACCTGCGCAACGAAAAACAGTCGGTCGACGGCGAATATTCAGGCAACCGCTTCTCCTCTGGTGCCAACTTCCGGTTCAATCTCTTCAACATTAACTTCGGTTTAGGCGTTCACTTATGAAATTCCTGAATACTAAATACTTTCCCGTTATTCTCCTTGCACTCTGCATCCTGCTTCCGCTGGCGGGGTGCATACACAATGACATACCGTATCCCCGTATCCCGCAGGATATTACAGCTATAGCGGTGGAAGGGGAGAGCTCCCCGGCTTCCATCGATGCCGACAACTATCAGGTGACCATCTACCTCGACGAAACCACCAATCCCAAGAATGTCCGTTTCACCCGGTTTGAATACACCGAGGGCGCAACCTCCTCGCGCAATCTCCTTGAAGGGGAATACGACCTCTCCAAACCGCTGCGCGTGACACTCTCCCTATATCAGGATTACCAGTGGGTAATCACTGCCACGCAGGAGATAGAACGCTACTTCAACATACGCGGGCAGGTAGGTCAGAGCATTATTGACCCCGTGGGGCACCGTGTAATTGTGCGTGTCCCAATGACTGCCGATCTCAAGAACCTCTACATTACTTCGGCCAAACTTGGACCAAAAGACATTACGACCACCGTCCCCGGACTCAATCCCGGTTACTACAACATCGACAAACCGCTGAAAGTCAGCGTCACCTACTTCGGAGAAACATCCGAATGGACCGTTTATGTGGAGCGCACCCAATCGCTGGTTTCCCTAAATCAAGTGGATGCGTGGGCGCAAGTCATCTGGGCTTATGCCGACGGGCAGACCGGCGCGAACAACCGGTTCCAGTACCGTAAGGCCGGCGACGCCGACTGGATTGACGTCCCCGACGAATGGGTGACCCACGACGGAGGCTTCTTCTCCGCTCGCATAATACACCTTACCCCTCTTACAAAATACGAAGTACGTGCCCTTTCCGATGACAACGCCAGCGGAGAAGTGGAAGTGGAGACAGAATCCACTATGATTCTTCCCGACGGAGACTTCGACCAGTGGTGGCTTGAAAATAACAAAATCTGGAATCCCTGGAACCAGGACGGAGTGCAATACTGGGATACCGGTAACCGTGGCGCCGCTACCCTCGGACAGTCGAACGTCACACCCTCAGACTATACCCCCAACGGACAGGGACGCGCCGCAAAACTCGAAACGCGTTTTGTAGGAATTGGTGTAATAGGCAAACTCGCCGCTGGCTCAATATATACCGGAAAGTTCATGAAAGTCGACGGCACCAACGGTATCCTTAACTTCGGACAGCCATGGACCGCACGCCCCACGCGCTTTCGCGGTTATTACCAATATACCTCTGCTACCATAAACTACGCCTCCAACGAATTCAAGTATCTTCTCAACCAACCAGACTCTTGTCACATCTACGTGCTGCTAACCGATTGGACTGCACCCTTCGAGATAAGGACAAACCCAAACAACCAGCATCTCCTCGACTTTGATTCCCCCTCCATCATTGCCTATGGAGGAATCTCTACCTCGAAGTCGTCATCATCTTATATAGAGTTCGACGTGCCTCTGCAATACCGGGCCACCAACCGCCGCCCGACATACGTCCTCGTATGCGCCGCCGCATCCAAATATGGCGATTACTTCACCGGCGGTACCGGCTCTACGCTTTACATTGACCAGCTAAGTTTCGAGTACGACTACTGATGCCAAAACCTTACGACAACACCCGGTTCTCCTTCAGTGCCCGGCTGCGTTCATTCCGGTACGCAGCCCGGGGTATCGTCGCGCTCATCCGCGACGAACACAATGCCCGCATACACCTTCTGGCGGCCATGCTCGCCGTCGCTTTTAGCCTTTGGCTCCGAATCTCTCCCGTAGAATGGTGCATCATCGTTATCCTCATTGGCGCCGTCTTCGCACTTGAAGCCGTAAATTCTGCCATAGAAGCTCTCGCCGATAAAATATCACCCGACTTTTCTCCGCTGATAAAAAAAGCAAAAGACATTGCCGCTGCCGCAGTGCTCTTCATGGCAATAGCGGCAGTCATCATCGCCGCTATTATTTTCATCCCGAAGTTACTCGCTTTATGAAATTCACCGCTGCTGCGCTCGCCTGTGTATTGACCTGCACCTCCGTTTGCGCTCAAAACAATGACAATAATGAAACTTTCCATCCCTCCTCATCGCAAAAAACGGTCAGGATTTCCTCCGATGTGCTTGCGCTTTCGCTGCCACTTTCAGCAGCCATAGCCTCCGTCGCTACCAAAGACTGGACCGGATTCAAGCAATTCGCCCTTACAACCGTCACCAATGCCGGTGTCTCCATAATCCTAAAATATGCCATCAGGGAAGAGCGCCCCGACCATTCCAACCACCACTCCTTCCCCTCTATGCACACCTCTGTCTCCTTCTCCTCCGCAGCCTTCATACAGCGCCGCTACGGATGGAAATGGGGTGTCACCGCCTACGCAGCCGCCACATACGTAGGCTGGGCGCGCGTATACTCCAAAAAACACCATTATTGGGACGTCCTCGCGGGAGCCGCCATCGGCGCTGCCTCCGCATACATCTACACCCGTCCCTTCTCCCAGAAACTCAATCTCGAAATCTCACCTGCCGTAATCGAACCCTATCCCGACGCCCCCGTCCCTATCCCCGCCATCCAAACCACCATAACTTTCTAATCCCCTCCAAAAACACCCCTCAGTCGCTACAACAGGATTCCGACGCCCAAAATAGACAGCGCCCCCCAGCTCGCGGCTTTTTTTAGGCTTATTCTCCCATTTTGCACGATTGTGTCGCTACTTTCATTTACCGAACACTCATACAAAATCCCGATTATTCTCCGATAAAATTACTTCGCGACAAATTGAGAAAAATCGGGCCTGGCGGGCGGAGAAAAACGCCCAAAGCTGCAATAAATCTTTATTAACAAGACGGAACAAATTTTAACACACATATAATTCACGAATTTACAGCAAGTTAAGGCAATAAAACTCGATATTGGATAAAAAAATCGCAGAAAAACTTGCACAGGGCAAAAAAACGTTGTAACTTTGCACTCGC
>OHBJ01000924.1_pt1 | contig 19989 bp, 14 predicted proteins | sample 1577241 | NCBI WGS metagenome assembly OHBJ01 (sample SAMEA3541594, study PRJEB24748) | human gut metagenome | biome: human gut; feature: human-associated habitat; material: faeces | place: China | collected 2012 | reverse complement strand
CAGAAGGCTTTTTCTCCCGGAAAGATAACCTCAACGCGTCCGCTGAACAGTTACGACTTATACTTATATTCTAAATAAATGTTAAATCAATGATTTGTGGAAATTATTTTAGAAAATCTCATGTAAAGACACAGCAAGTGCCGTCCGAGCATTCCCGAACGGCACTCACATGAGGCTTATGGAATGTTCAGATTACAGATCAAGGTTGCCGAGATTCCGGGAGAGGACTTCCATGTCCTTTCCGATTTTATCGGCGGTTATCCTTGCATAGATTTGGGTGGTCTGGATATTGGTGTGCCCGAGCATCTTCGAGACAGACTCGATAGGTACCCCTTTGCCAAGTGTCATGGTAGTGGCGAATGTGTGGCGAGCGAGGTGGAACGTCAGGTTCTTTTCGATGCCACAGAGGTCGGCAATCTCTTTCAGATAGCAGTTAAGCTTCTGATTGGTGATTATCGGCATGAGCTGGCCGTCGTTGTAGCAACCCTCATATTTGTTGAGGATTTTCAATGCCGGCGGTAGCAACGGTACCATTACTTTAGTGTTGGTCTTCTGACGGTGTGTGACTATCCAAAGACGACCGTCGAACATCTTCTGGATATTATCGACGCGCAGGTGGGCGAGGTCAATGTATGCAAGCCCGGTGAAGCAGGCGAAGACGAAGATGTCACGTACCTGTTCCAAGCGTTTGCTTGCAAACTCCTTCTGTATCATCTTGCACAGTTCGTCTTCTGTCAGGTATCCACGGTCAACACGCTCGATGGAGATTTTGTAGCCGTTGAAAGGGTCAACGGTAATAAGCCCGGCGCGGATGGCTTTGTTGATTACCTGCTTGAAAAACTTCATGCACTTGTAGGTCGTGTTCTGAGAGTATTTATACTCGGTGCGCAGGAAGAACTCCAAGTCCACGATGAACTGGTACTTGATTTCGCGGAGCGGTATGTCGGTGATGTTGTATTTCTTCTTCATGAACTCCACCACGCGACGGTACATCCGCTCATATTTGCGGTAGGTGGGGTCTGCCTTGCTCAATCCCACGAGCTTCTTTGTGTCTTCGAGGTGCTGCTCATAGACTTTGAGAAGCGACTCTTCTCTCTGAGTAATGCCCATATAGGCATTGCGTACCATCTCGGCGGTGACGAAACCATGACGACGCTGAATGTCATAGTAGTGTTCTTTAAGAATTACCTCTATGTCTTGCAGTCTGCTGTTCAATTCAAGAATTTTGGCAGACCTGCCGTTGGCACGACCTCGTTTGGCATCCCAAACCTGAGGTTCGACGTACAGTTTTGATGAGAGTTGTTCGATTTCTCCATCTATGGAAATTCTTATCATAATGGCTGAGGTGCCATCTTTGTTGACATGATTTCCTCGGAGGTAGAACAAAACTTTGAATGTGTTCTTTTTCATTTTCCGATGGATTTTGTGGTCTTATCAGAAGGTTTTTCTGCCTTCCATAATCAAAACCAGTTAAACTAAATTTTGCTTAGATCAACCATAGCCAATGACGGACGAATGTCGGACACCGCCGATTTCGTCTTGAAAACCCTTTAGAAAAAGAATTAGGGAAGATAATTTATACTCTTCAGATCAAAGTCACAATGCCCCGGATTATAGGTGTCCGAAATCGTCCGATTTTGACCTTGATTTTCCGAGTTATGTCCGAGTTAGCGTTTTGTAACCACTTGAACATAGGGGAATTACAGGCATTTTAGTTACACATTCGTTACACAAGCCCATATCGGGATTTTGTGTAACGAGTATGTAACGAATGAGCGTCTGTTGCGGTCTTTTTTCTGTCCGATGACGGTCCTGAGTCGTCATTTTTAGGCACGAAAAAACCGCAGAATTAATTGATATTCTGCGGTTTAGTCTTGTTTAGACTTATGTTGGCCGGAATCTGTCCGACCCGCCAAGTGGAGATGGAGGGATTTGAACCCTCGTCCAAACGTGAACCCAACAGGTTTTCTACATGCTTAGTCATTGACTTGGTTTTCGACCGTCGGCAGGCTCACGACTACCAACCAACGGCTTATCTCCAAAAATTTCAGCTGCTTGCCGGAGCGAACTCGCAGCCAATTTCCGATTTTCTTAGCACCACCTTTTCCAAACGTCTCGGAACGGGGCAATGGGGTGATGTCTCGTCAGCGCCACTGTGGCGCCGATTAAGCTATCCTACTGTACTTCAGATTACGCAGCGAGAGCGTAGTTATTATTTTCGCCAATTATAGGTCGATGCGTTGTGATTATAGAGCTTGCACATCAAAGCTCTGCATGCTTGCTTGCCGTGTTTACACGCTGTCAAAACCGGTCATCCCCGTTTTTACCTCGCATATACTTGGTCTGCAAAATTACTGCTTTTATTCCGCATCTCCAAACCTTTAACATAATTTAACCTCAAAACTATCCCTTGGTTTCAAAAATACAATTTCACAACCTGTTTTTGCGTTCCTAATGTGTATTTCTTGTACATATACCCACAACGATGACCTCTCGGTTCAATTCATATATCGACAATATCGATGTCTCTTTTTGGCGCGATTTGTGCCGCCGGGGTGCGATGCGGCATTATGACCGCGGAGTAGAGTTCCTTACCGCCGGCACCGTGGGACGCTATATCGGATATATCGAGTCAGGAGCGCTGAAATATGTGTGCTATTCGTCAGACGGCATCGAACATGTCGTTGGCCTCGAATTTGCCGGACACTTTGTCTGCGACTTTCCCGGTTGCATCTACCGCCAGAGGTCGCGTTGCTCGATAATCGCCACCGTCCCCAGCGACATTTACTGTTTCCCGGCTTCCGCCGTAGCCGAGATGATGCCTGCCGACGCGCGGCTCCGCGACCCTGAAAGACATAGCCTCGTTGCTCAACATCACGCCGACGCACCTAAGCCGCCTACGCAATAAGTGAACCACCTACCATCCTCATGAAATCACATTCTTTCTTGCATTATTCGTATAAAAGATAATGCGGCGTGGAACCTCTCATGCCGAATGCCTATATTTGCGAAAGCACACCCTGTCAGTTTGAATTTTTGCCACAGCAGTTCTTGTATTTTTTGCCGCTGCCGCAGGGGCACGGGTCGTTGCGCCCTATCTGCCGGCGCCCCGGCGCGAAGGGGAAGCCCCCGAACTGCGGGAAATCTTCTTCACCGCCAAGCATAGCCATCATCTGTTCCGGAGTGTCTATGCCCATGGCCTGAAGTCCCGGACCGGGCATTATTACCGGCATCCCGGAAGCCTTTCGGGTACGCTGACGTGACGCTATCTCCTTGGAGGACCATCCCTTGAAACGCCAGTATGGCATCTTGTTGAGATAAGTTTGAATGAGCGACAGTATTTCATCCACTCTTTTATCCCGAACATATTGCAGGAAATCGAGATTCGGCATTATGGCATCAGGTTCTACCTGTTTATCGAACCACAGTTTCAACACTACCCTCTCCACATCCCACTGGGGTATGCCTCCTTTTACCAGTGCCGCCAGGAGACGGTCACGGCTTGCTCCCCCGATACGTGGAAAAGGCATCTCGGCCGCTTTCCTTATTTCAACGTCCGTAAACTTTTTGTAATCCACATTCTGGTCAACACATCGCGGATCAAAAGGATTGAACTCCCCTTCAATGCCGTACGGCGACTCCACCATGACAATCGAATCGTCGTCTGCATCGGCTGATATGAACCTATGCAACCTGTAGATAGTCTTGAGAAGTTCATCGGTTATGTCGTCGGCAAGAATGCCGGGCATCACAAGGTGCAAGGGCATCGGACCGCAAAGATTCACCGACCCGATGATATGGTCCTCCACTTCCGCCTCACCCGATTTTTCGCGCCTTTCGATTTCAGCCGGCAGGAGTCTGGAGAAGGGCTCCTTGAGTTCCGGAGCTATGTAAGAGCAAAATTCGCATTGACGAGTCATCAGGAAATCCGTAATGGGATACTGTCTGAAACCCTCCGGCATCACAAATGGTTTTTCAGTATGGTTGACCAACTCATTGTACATTCGCAGTTCATAGGTGAGCAATCCATCGATGAATTGTTCGGTATTCTCAATCAGCCACCGACCGAGGGCCTGCACCATCACGGCTTTTTTGACACCTGATTTGAATTTCCATCCGGCAAAACTGAAGACTTCCTTCAGTTCCTTGATAGTATGTTTTTCGAGAATATCGTAAAGAGAAAGCCTTCTGTCTTCACATTCCATAGCGCTGCTTTTTAAATCAGTAACAATTCAAATTTACAAATATTTTTATGACCGCGGCTATATTTGCGTAAAAATCCATAAAGCAACGGTTCTCCCACGGCGTATCGACGATTGGGAACACTGGTCATTTTGTCTGTTTACAGTAAACAAGCACAAAATGGCCGGCGGTGTCTACAAAACCTTTGTATATGGTTTTGCCGTCATTTGTAACCATAGTGGCCGGCGCCATCCCTTCTTTTGAGAATGGACCTATCGAATAGTCGAAAAAATACCGGCCGTTGCACGGACCGTTGTCCACCATCCAGCGCGTGAAATGAGCTATGCCCTTTTCATCGTATGTAGGAGTATTAAAGTCTGCACTCGTGACGCCGATTGCTTCACCGATGGTGAAATCCTTGCCTACGCGATGCACAAGATCCTTGTTCAGCTCCTCGTGGAACACACAGCAAAAGGCATACCCCCCGTGGAAAGGCGTGCCGCGCTTGAGCGTCCTGATTTTCCGGCCATGGAGGTCATAATAATCCGTTTCGTTAAATTTGCTTCCGGATGCGGCGCAGATGTCGGAGTCATAATCGGAGACATCGGCATACTTTCCCCATTGAGGCTCGTATGCCTTGGCTCCTTTTTTATTTATGAAGAATCTGTTTCCATCTTTATCCTTCACCAACGCAAGGCCACAGTGGAAAGAGCGGGCCTCGCGAAACTGCGGCTCAATGACTACAACTCCATTCACGTCGATATATCCCCACAGGGTGTTGTAGTCCACCTTGGTGGCGTATGCGCGAAGTCCTTCGCTGACAGGCGGTGTCGTACTTTCCTTGTCTTCAAAACGTTCGGCCGAGGGAGAGAGGTGAGGAAACGCTATCTTGAGGTCGGGCGTGATATACTTGTAGTTGATTGTATAGTTTTCACGGATACCGACCATGGCGAGGCCGTCCACGAACTCAGTGGGATATATCCACTCAACCGGACACGGTATGACGGAGCCATCCGGTTTCAGAAGATAGTAGCGGCGCGGTTGAGGTTCGTCGGATTTTGTCACAATCATCCCCCATTCGGTCATCTTCGGCGTTGCGGTTGTACCCGGAAGAGCCCAGCGGAAATCTGTGAATTTCAAACCACGCGTGTCATAGAACTGGAAGCCATCCGGAAACTGTCGCCCCCATATACCTTCGGAAACGGGGGTTACGCCGATTGCCTTGTCGCTATCCGGGTCCGGATTGACGTAGATTGTTGCGCCATTGACATAGAAAGGCTCTTTTTTCGATAAATCATCGTCGGCATACATCGCCGGAGTAGAAAGGCAGGCAGCAAGGATAAGTATTAAACTTGCCGTGTGAGGCCTGCATGGCGAAAACACAGCCTTCAGGGGGTGGTAAGATTTCATAATACTGTGAATAGTTGATTAATCTACAAAATTAAGCAAAAAATTTAATATCCGCAAGTTTCCCAACGTCATTTCATCATTTTATACCGTTATTCGTTCTATGCGGCTGGCATAACGTTAAGCAACTTAACTCCAGCGCGTTCCACACGACTTCTCTATCTTCCGAGTGAACGCCTCCAAAGTATTTTTAACCGCCTATTGCCAAAATACCCGAAATTTTGATTAAATTTGCCATCTAATTAAGATGTCTCGTCTTATTTCTGTGTTAAGAGTTCGTCTTTTTTTTGGGGGATGGATTACCATTCGTGAAATAAGGAAACATGTCTGTCATCCGGACTCCGGTCGGGCATCGCGACCGATGAACGTATGCGAAGATGCCTGACAGATAGCGAAATATTGACAAAGAGATGTTTTTTCATCTTCCGGCTCGTCAAGCTATACGCCTGAATTTTAACACTCCATTCGCACGGATTTAACAAATGCACCGGGATTTCGGCTTGAGCCACAAAATCAACAGCGCATTCCGGGACAGCTGCTCATCAGATAAATCCTCACGTTTCGTTGCGCAGTGCCATCAAGAACAAGCACTCACCGTGCTTTCCTGACTTACGGAATAGTAAGCCACAGTCTTTCCGGCTCCATTACATCCTGCGATTATATATAATATCGCTTTTATCATTTATATGACAATAAATCCCGCAAACCATTCTGCTTGCGGGATTTAATTCTTGGCGGAAAGAGCGGGATTCGAACCCGCGAACGGCTTTCGGCCGTTACAGACTTTCCAGGTCTGCCTCTTCAGCCACTCGAGCATCTTTCCTTTTTAGCTTTCTAACCGATAGACGGAGTAGCTGTTTCAACTCTCTGAAAACTGCTGTTTCCGCGCTTTTTTCGGTTTCACGCTGCGAAGTTAATGCTTTTATTTGGATTGACAATGTTTTTTTGAGTTTTTTTTGCTAATTTTGCAAAAAATTTTGTTGACGGCTTTACGACGCTTTGCGTCCCCGACAACATAACCACTTATATATGAAGAAGTTATTATTTTTCATGCTAACTTTCTTGCTTGTGGCCTGCGGCAGCAAGCAAGGGGAGGTTTCCTCCGGAGAGACCAAGAAGATGAGCAATATGACCGACCGGGAGCTCATGGCCTATATGATGCGCAACGCCGACCCCGATAGTGTGGCCGGATTCTTACTCCAGGCTGCCCTCGAGCACGTGGAGGGCGTTAAAATCGACACTTTGGCCAACGCTTACCTCTACGCCCTCGACAACTACAAAGGGGAGGATGCCGACAAGTTCGCCATCGCTTTCGAGACCAAGCGCGCCGAGTTGCAGCTGGCCGATAACATGAGGATGCAGTTCCGCCTTAATCTTGCCGACACCCTCCAGGTGGGCTACTCGCTCGGCCTTGAATACGTCGGCACAATCCGCCGCAAGGGCCTAAAGCCCAAGGACATCGACAAGGAGATTGCCGATTTCCGCAAAGCCAGCGACGAGTACACCTTCCGCCGCTTCGTAAAGGGCTTCAAGCTCGGCCTCGAAGTGGACAAAGGTAAGGATTTCCCATCCGACATATACAAGCGTTATATCAATATGTGGCCGGAGTTCGCTATGGACAGTGCCGGCGTAGTGGCTCCCGTTCCCGCCATCCCCGAAGGGGAAATGATGACCGACCCCGAGGCTACCTTGTAATTATACTACTGACACTCACCTGCTTACCACACACTATGCAAGAAAGTTATGATTTGCGCAACATGGCCGAAAAGCGGCTGATGGCGCTCGATTATACCAAGCCGGGTCTCGAAGGGCTATACGAGCCGGTGCGCTACGGACTGGGCACCGGCGGGAAGCGGTTGCGTCCCCTGCTTGTGCTTATGGGGTGCGAAGCCTTCGGCGGCAATGCCGTTTCGGCTCTCGATGCCGCCTGCGGCGTCGAGATGTTCCACAATTTCACTCTGCTCCACGACGACGTAATGGACGCCTCACCCATGCGCCGCGGCCGTCCCTCCGTCTACGCCAAATGGGACCTCAACACAGCCATACTTTCGGGCGACACCATGCTCACGCTGGCCACGCAACTTGTCAGCAATGTCCCCGACAGCGTATTACGCCCCGTGCTTGACGTCTTCAACCGCATGGCCATCGAGGTTTATGAAGGACAGCGCCTCGACATGGACTTCGAGAAACGCTCGGACGTCACCTCGGAGGAGTACATACGCATGATAGAACTAAAGACGGGTGCCCTGCTGGGCGGAAGCGCCCGCATAGGCGCGCTCATCGGGGGCGCCTCAGAAAAACAGGCCCGTGCAATCGACCAATACGGCCGAGCAATAGGAGTGGCGTTCCAGATTCAGGATGATTACCTCGACTGTTTCGGAGACGAACTCACCTTCGGCAAACCCATCGGTGGCGATATTGTGCAGGGCAAAAAGACCTTTCTCCTTCTTGAAGGACTGGCTGCAGGCGGTCCCGACTCCGTGGCGTTGCGCGACGCCATGAAGCTCCGGCCCAAGGACGTGCGCATACAGACAGTGAAGCGCCTTTACGAAAAATTGGATATGGAACAGCGTTGCCGCAAGGCCATACTCCACTGGACCGGTTGCGCACTGCGTGCCCTCAAGCAGATCGGCCTCGACGAAACCGAGCTCGCTCCTTTCCACAAACTCGCCGACAAACTCACGGGACGCCGCAAATGATAGACACCCATACGCATCTCTACCTGCCCGAGTTCTCGGATGACGGTGCCGTTCACGATGGCGGCAAACAAGCCGTATGCCGCGCCTTCGACGCCGGTGTATCTCGCCTGGTCTTCCCCAACGTAGGCCTTGACACCATCGCGCCGATGAAAGAGCTGGCAGCGCGCCATCCCGGCCGTATTGCCATGGCCATGGGACTGCACCCGACGGAGGTGCGAGAGTCCTGGCAGCCGGACCTCGACGCGGTGCTCCGCGAACTCGACAACGGTCTTTACGTTGCCGTCGGCGAGGTGGGAATCGACCTTTACTGGGACAAGACATTCCTGCGCGAACAGCAAGAGGTGTTCAGCCGCCAGCTCCTTGCGGCCAAGCAACACCGTCTGCCCGTCATCATACATTGTCGCGAGGGGCTGGGTGAAACCCTCTCCTGCATACGCGAAACTGGCGCGGCAAGCGAAGTGCCCCTTGTTTTCCACAGCTTCACCGGCACAGCTGACGATGTGCGCCGCATCCGCGCGGTGGTTCCCGATGCCCTTTTCGGCATCAACGGCGTATGCACTTTCCGCAACGCCGCCTCCGTGCGCGAAGCGTTGCCTGAAATAAGTCTCGGCAGAATGTTGCTTGAAACAGACTCCCCCTATCTCGCCCCGGTGCCCAGACGCGGACGCCGCAACGAAAGCGCATTCCTCCCCTACATCGCTGCTCAGATTGCCCAAACGCTCGGAGTCTCCTCCGATGAGGTAATAGAGGCCACCGACCGCAACGCCGCCGCACTCTTCTTCCCCGACGCCCCTCCCCCACCGATAAAATAAGCCGCCGCGCCCGCGGTTCACCGTCATGTGACCACGGCGCCGAGGCAACCCGCCACAACCGAAAACACCATAACCTACCCTTCAGGCCATGAAAGACTTCCTAACCTTTCCAGTAACGGAGCCGGCTGCGATATTCCTTTTGGTATTGCTGATAATCCTACTTGTGCCGATGCTGCTGCGGCGCCTGAAGATACCGTCGCTCGTCGGCCTCATCCTCGCCGGCATGGCGGTGGGTCCTCACGGGTTCAACATACTGGCGCGAGACGCCAGTTTCTCAGTCTTCGGGCAGGTGGGGATAATCTACCTCATGTTCCTGGCCGGTGTGGAAATTGACCTGTACCACCTGCGCAAGAATCTCCGATCGGGCTCCATTTTCGGACTTCTCACCTTCACGCTGCCGATGGTCGTCGGCATTTTCGTAAACCGCTGGGCCTTTGACGCCAGCTGGTCCACCGCCGTGCTGCTGGCCTCGATGTACGCCTCACATACACTCATCACCTACCCCACCGTAACGCGCTTCGGCCTTTCCGGCAACCGCGGCGTCATCATCTCCGCATGCGGAACCATGCTGGCAGTGTTTTTGGCACTTATTGCACTTGCCGAGGTGGTGGACGTCAACACCCAGGGGGGATTCAGATGGCGGTCCCTGGCTCTGCTCTGGGTCAACACTATTATCTATTCGGCTGTGATAGGTTTCTCGTATCCGGCCCTGACGCGCTGGTTTTTCCGCCGCTACAACGATGCCGTAACACAAGTCATCTACATCCTGGCGCTGGTACTACTTGCCGCCGTCACGGCACAATGGATAGGTCTCGAAGGCATCCTCGGCGCCTTCTATGCAGGGCTGGTGGTCAACCGCTATGTGCCCGTGCGCTCGCCTCTCATGAGCCGCCTCGTCTTCGCCGGCAACGCCATCTTCATCCCCTACTTCCTCATCGGGGTGGGCATGCTGATGGACGTCCGCGCGCTGGTAGGAGGCTGGGCTGTGCTCTACGTTGCCGCAGTTATGACCGGAACAGCTCTGCTCACCAAATGGATGGCCGCTTACGGCGCCAAAAAACTCTTCTCGCTGCGACGCGACGAGTTCTCCATTATGTTCGGCCTCACTTCCGGCAAAGCCGCCGCCACAATCGCCGCCACAATGGTGGGTTACCAGTACGGCCTGCTCGACGAAGACATGATGAACGCAGCCGTAATCATGATACTAATCTGCTGCGCCATAGCGTCGGTGGTAACGGAACGGAGCGCTCTGCGGCTACGCATGTCGCTGGCACGCGAGTCGCTGGCCGAAGACGTCAACGAGGGTGAGCGACAGAACGCCCGACAGGTAGTGGCCGTAGCAAATCCCGTCACTGCCGAGGAGATCATGAATCTCGCCATTCTGATGCGGCACCCCGACAACACCGGCGAAATCACTGCCCTATACGTGCGCGACAACGACGACCCGACGCGCGTCACCGCCGGACGCAACGCCCTGCACATCGCCGCCGCCGCCGCCATGGCTGTTGACGTCCCCGTAAAAGAACTGGAGCGTTTCGACATCAACACAGTGGCCGGAATGGTAAACGTTATGAAAGAGCGCGGCAGCTCTGACCTCATCATCGGTATGCACCGCAAAACGCGCATAGTCGATACATTCTTCGGCACCGTCATTGAGCAGTTCCTGCAAGCGTCCAACAAGATGCTCATCATGTCGCGATGCTTCATCCCGGTCGACACCGTGCGGCGCCTGATGGTACTCGTGCCGCCGAAAGGAGAATACGAGACCGGTTTCCGCACCTGGGTGGAACGCACGGGCAACCTGGCGATGCAGCTCGGATGCCGAGTGGTGTTCATGTCCTCAGCCGACACTGCGCGCTACATACGCGGCGTGCTCGAAGCCGGCGATTACAGCATACGTACCGAATACCGAGACACCGCTACCTGGGACGACTGGATAATGCAATCGGCCGACGTGGAGCCCGACGACCTCATGGTGGTAATCGGGGCACGACGCACCTCCATCTCTTTCTCTTCCGACATGGAACGCCTTCCCGGCTATCTCGAAAAATACTTCAACGCCCATAACCTGCTGGTCATCTATCCCGAACAGTTCGGCGCCGAGGCCGACAAGGTGCAGCCCATGGACGTACTGATGCACCGCCCTGAAAGCGCACCTACAAGCCGCTGGCCCTTCGCCAAAAAGCGCTGACCTGACAACACAAATGTGTAATTTATGTATCTGGAGCATTCCGGCCTCAGTATACTTGGTTTTAGCAACCGGACAAGCTCTCCATTACGGCTGTTCGGATTAGCTTTTGTGTTTTAATGTCTTAGCAAGGAGGCCTACGGCATAACGAGGTCTCTCAAGAAGCATGTCGAACCAACGGACGCGCGGCGTCAGCACCTTCACAACCAGCCCGATGAATATCATGGCGAAGAGCGTACCGGGACCGATGACGCTCCATATCCAGTGCCCGAAGAAGACGTAGCAGCAAACCACGGCGCCGATGACGAGCAACGTGTCGACCACTATCTTCACCTTAGCAAACGGCCGACCGGAGACCAGCCCCAACGCTATGGTAATTCCCTCGCCCGGCATTGTCACCGATCCGCATTTCACCTCCAGCGTTATGCCTATACCCATCACCAGACAGCCACTGAACTGGCATAGTATCTGCGGCCAGAGAGAGTCACACGCCAACGGCTCGAGCAACACGTTGTTCACATCTATAAGCCAGCCGAAGACGTAGCCTATCACTAACTGGAACAGCTGCACCAACTGGAAACGGCGCCGCAATAGAAGAATCTGGCATATCACTAAAAAGAAATTCATGGCTATGGTATAGCCTCCCACCGTCAGCGGAAACGCCATGCCGTGCTCGCCGGCAAGCGTCAGGATATAAGGTATCGAGGAGATGACGCTACTGCCCAGGCTCGACTTGATGCAGAGGTCGACTCCGATGGTCATCAATTCCAACGAGAAAAGTAGCAACACATGTTGCCAGACAAACGTTTTTACCCTATCGACAGAAATAGTCATTAAGTCAAGATTATATCAAATGTAAAAAGGAGCTGCGCCGGGGCGCAACTCCTTTAAATTATGGGAGGTATCGATTATTTAACGATAACTTTCTGAGCTTTGTTACCCTGTGTCTTGATCACGAGCTGACCTTTGACGGGGTTAACGACTTCCATACCCTGGAGGTTGAAGTAGCGCACAGGAGCGTTCTCGTTCATTTCAACATCGCTGATACCGTTGAATGTGATGTTTTCAGGCATTGTCACGTAGATGAATGTCTCTACGGGTACTCTATTGCCGTTACCGTCTTCCTGAATCCAGGCATAACCGGCGAGTGTGTCATCGTGGTAACCCCAGTAGAGGTTAGTCAGAGTCACCATGCGTGTAGATTCGTCATATTCAGAGAGTGCAACACCGGCGGGGAGGAACTGCTCCTGGATAGCTTCTGTAGACCAGCCGAGGTTGTAGTAGTAGTTACCTTCAGTGTTGTATGCATAGGTCTGATCGCCTTCCTCATCGTAGAAACCGCTGTTGACGGTGATAGCCATAGGAACGCAGTAGGGATCTGTCAAGTCGAAGATGATGTAACCATTTTCAGCATTGGCAGGACGATGGGGGTAAGATTTCCACTCATCGGAAGATGCGTACGGGTTCATCAGAAGATACTGTTTAGAGTTCTCCTTGTTTACATAGAGATCAACCTTGCTCGGGCCGGGAGCTGTGAGCTGAGCATTGGTAAAGAATGCGCTCATGAAGCCGTCGTCCTGGAAGTCAACCTGCTGGGCAGCTTTTTGCCACTCGCCCGGATTAAAGGAGAACCAAGTCGGTTTATCAGCTTTGATAAACAGACCGATGCCACCCCAGCCGTAACCCGGCTTCGCACCGTTCATGAGGTTGTAACCCATCTGGGACTGTTCGAAACCTGAACCGTCTTCTTTCAGTTTGAGCACCAGCGGACCGTCGTAGGTCTGGTCCATCGACCACGAACCCTGGTCAGTAGGAGTCCAGTATGTCGGAGTGAAGATCATCGGGCTGCCGCCGAGCTCTGCCACCTGCTGTTTCGGGAATTTAACTTCGCCTGTCGTAAGGTCTACTGTACCTTTGACGAGCAGCATTTCGTCTTCAGTGATGTAACGGTAAGGAATACCTGTGAGGTATACTTCGTCAGCACCCTGACCGGGAAGGATTTCAAATGTGAAGCTGCCGCCCCAAGCATCTGTTTCACCGAATGTATAGAAACCATACACGCAGTTGTATGTGCTGATGAAGTCTTCGCGAGTAAAGGATGCGCGAGTCTTGGTTGCTTCGCCATCAACTTTGATGTTGGCTGTAGATACGATCTCAGTGTTGGCTTTTGACTGTTCACCGATAGTGACAGCCTTACCTTTCTGAGCTGCAAACCCTGTGCTGACGGTTGCAGCAGCAAGGGCTAAGAATAGGTAATTTTTTTTCATTTTATTATATTAGTTAGTAATGTTTTATATTTCTCAAGTGGAGACAGAGCTTTTGATTCACTCTTCAAGTGCAAAGTTACAGTTTTTTTTTCTTTGCGACAAATAATCCGAAGATTTTTAGTTTAAAAAAAAAGTTAAAATGGTTCGGCTCCTTTTCACACAATCGACCCCTTATGTTAAAATAGCAAGCTCTTTCAGCACCTTATGAGCATAAATCGACGACATAGCTGTCATTTAGTCTATAATACTTCACGATAGCACCAATATTTCCATATATACGATAACAAATTTAAACCGTGAATCCGGAGACTCTCAGAACCTACTGACTATCTCATTTCCACTTAACAGAAACAGGACTTCAAATTGCGCAGATACAATCTTGAAAACATTGACCGACGCTATATCCTCCGGCAGGGCGCAGAGGATGGCGCGCACGGCGGCGTCTGCTGCAGTGCCAGGAACGTTCGGGCAATTCTTCGAGCCAGGTCACCGTATCCATGTCCAGGTCATTGGTCGGCTCGTCGAGCAACAGGTTGTCCGGATTTCCGAAAAGCGCCTGTGCCAGCATCACGCGCACCTTTTCCTTACCACTCAAATCACCCATCAGCGTGTAGTGCTTGTCTTCTTTTATGCCCAGTCCGCTCAGCAGGATAGCTGCATCGCTCTCGGCATTCCAGCCTTCCAGTTCGGCAAACTTTTCTTCCAGTTCGGCTGCCTTGATACCGTCTTCATCGGTAAAATCTTCCTTGGCATACAGAGCCTCGCGCTGCTTCATGATGTCCCAAAGGATGGTGTGTCCCATCAGTACGGTATCGAGCACCGTGTGGGCATCAAACTTAAAGTGGTCCTGGCTCAACACCGAAAGACGTTCGCCCGGTCCCAGGGTAATGCTACCCTTAGTAGGGTCCAGCTCGCCTGAAATCACTTTCAGGAACGTAGACTTACCGGCACCGTTGGCTCCGATAATACCATAGATATTACCATTCGTGAACTTCAGATTCACGTCGTTATACAACACTCTTTTACCAAATTGAACGGCTACATTTGAAACTGTTATCATCTGTTTTTTCTACCTTTTTTGAATTATGGCACAAAGATAATATAAAAATATGAGATACAATATAAAGGAGAAGAGGAGGTTTCATTTCCGGCAGATAAGTACCACACACACCTTACGAAATCAAAACCAGTCTTTCAATTCCGAAGCCTTGGCCTTGCTGATAATGATTTTCTCAGGCACCGGCACTTTCAGGTTGATGGCCAGCCGCCCGTTAAACCACAAGCTGATGTCGGACACGGCCTTCCGCGACACGATAAACTGGCGGTTGGCCCGGAAGAAATCATGCGGATTCAATTGCTCGGCCAGTTCGTCGAGCGACTGGGAGAAAACAAATTCTTTCCCCTCACTGTCTACCGCCTTGACCAGCCCGTTGGAAATATAGAAATACTGGATGGCCTCCACCGATACGGGCAGAAGTTTATCCCCCTTCACCGGCACCAGAAAATGCGTCTTGTAATTTTCTTCCTTTTTTAAGCTACGGATGATGGCCGACAAGTCAGGCTGTTTCTCTTCCTTCACCTGTCCGCCCAGCAATTCCAGTTTGTGCATAGCCTCCTGCAAATCAGTCCGGCTGATGGGCTTGAGCAGATAGGCCACACTATTCACTTTGAAGGCTCGCAAGGCATATTCATCGTAGGCCGTAGTAAAGATGATGGGGCATGTAATGTCTACCTGCGCACAGATGTCGAAGGCTGAGCCATCTGCCAGATGGATGTCCATAAACACCAGCTCCGGCATGGGATGCGTGCGAAACCACTCCACCCCGTCGAAAATACTGTCCACTTCGCCGACGATTTCAAAATCGGTGTCCACTTCCTGCATCACGGCCTTCAGGTTTCGCAAGGCCGCTTTCTCATCTTCTATAATTAAAGTCTTCATATCAAAGGCAAAATAACGGTGAAACGATGATTTTCCTCTTTTACGATTATGTCTTTTTTATACAGCAACTGATAGCGCTTGGCCAAATTTGCCAGTCCGATACCCATTCCGGCACTCCCTCCCCGTTTGGGCTGAAGCGGATTGCTCACCTCCACCGTGTCACCTTCGGCTATCACAGACACTGTCAGCGGACGGCGGTTACTGATTTCATTGTGCTTCACGGCATTCTCCACCAATAACTGCAGGGCCATGGGTGGCAGTTTCCGTGACATCAGTTCCGGATGGATACGGATGTCAAACTGAAGATTCTCTTCATAACGCACCTGCAAAAGGTACATGTACGACTGTACGAACTCCATCTCCTCGCGCAAAGTCACAGAATGCGACTCATTGTCCTGCAAAGTGTAGCGCATCACCCGCGACAATTCTTCCAGATAATGGCGAGCCTTATCGGGCGACTCCCGAATCAAAAGGTACAAGGTGTTCAGCGAGTTAAACAGCATGTGGGGGTTCAACTGGCTTTTCAAGGCTTCGTACTGATTAATGACATTTTCCATGCGCAACTGCTGGTTTTCGAGCAACATCTTACGGCTCTTCCGGTTCTGATGGAAGAAATAGCAGCTTCCCGTCACAATGCAGGTTATCAGGAAATCACGCAAGGGATGAAGATAATGATGAAGCATGGCATCAATGGCAGGCACATCGAAATGCTGATGCAGGTAAACAAAACATTTACCCAGCAGGTTACTTACTACCCAGGTCAGCACAAACGAACAAACTACCTTTTTCCACCCGATAGAAACCATATCGCTATTGAAACGGAACACAGCTTCATTCAGGAAAAAGAGAAAAAGAAGGGAAAGGTACGTGAACAGCACCTCATTGCCCACATCGGCCCAGTGCATGCCCGGAAACGAAAGCCCGTCGGCCGAATACGGATTCGACAAGGTAATCAGTTCCGGGAAATGCGTAAGGAATGCCACCATGATGGAGATGGCATTCACTATCAGCACATATTTATTACTCCAGATTCGCTTCATGCTGCAAAGTTATTCATTTTTTGCCGACTTACGTGCCGACACATACATGCCGGGACGAAAATCTTTTTGCGGATGAGCTACACGGGCATACACTTTGATGGAACGGTTGGCATTGTCTACCATCTGGTCAATGGAAACCAGTACGGCTTCGAAGATCTCATTTCCCATTCCGTTTACATGGAACTCCATACGGTCGCCCACATTCAACTTATCCAAATCTTTTTCGTAGGCTGTAAGCTGCAGCATCGGGGCCTGCTTGTCAATCACATCGCACACGGGCTCACCTACATTGAAATATTTCCCTACGTTCACGTTCATGTTCGTGACATAACCGTTTAACGGCGCTTTTATTTCCAAATAAGGCTGAATACCTTTTGTCTGCAAGCTGCGGGCATCCACTCCCAAAATCAGCAACTGGGCCGCAGCTGCATCCAGACGGCTCTTCATCGACAAATATTCCGCCTTGCTCTGCTGCATCCGTTTTTGTGAAGCAGCCTCATGAGAAGCCAAATTCTGCTGGCGAAGATATTCTTTTTCCAGGAACTCTGTCTGCGCAGCCGCATCGAGCCAGGTTTGCTGCAAGGCTATGAATTCCGGATTCTCCAGCGTCAGAATGACCTGGTTTTTACGTACATAATCGCCCGGAAGGAAAGAAACACTATGTACAGCCCCGCCCATACTAAGGGTAATCGTTGCGTGTTGCTGTGGCGGTATCATCAAAATGCCGTTAAAAGAAGGTGCATTGGCCACCTGGGTAGCTCCCGTAGTACCGTCCACCTTCAGGCTATCGGCAGATGCCTGAAGACTATCCTGCTGTACGGACTGTACCGCTGTAGATTCATCGGATGTTTTTTCAGTGGCACCACCTCCGCAAGAGGCCATCACCAACGAGTAGCATAAGGCTGAGAAAAAAAGAAATTGTTTCATCTTGCTATGTTTTTTTATTTTTATTCTGTATATAATTCGATTTCCAACACGGATACATTGTATGCATACACTGTCTCAATATAATTCCGGCGAATGTCACGGGAAGCATTCAGACTCTGCACAAACTCCGTAATGTTGATTTCACTTTCCTTGAACTTCATCAAGGCACTTTCCTGCAAAGCATCCGCCTCTTTCAACGCAGCCTTGGCATAATAATCCAGACTTTCCTGCTGCTGGCGCACACGACGGTAAAGTTCCTCCACCTTGTTATTCAGTTGCACACGGTTCTGGTCGGCCTCCCACTGAGCAATCTGCAGACTCACCTTTGCCTGCTTACTGCGGCTACGCTGCGGAAAGAACAGAATGGGGAAAGACACTCCCACCATCCACGAATTCAAGCCATTCAACGGGGCAATTTTCTGACGGACATAACCCAGCGAAAACTCCGGGAAGAACTTGCTCCGTTCTATCCGGAGCTGTGATTTCTTTTCCTGTACCTGACTGGCAAAATAGTTCAGATGATGGGCCGAAAGCATCCGGTCTTGCAAAGACAGCGGAAGCACAGCCAATGAACTGTCATTGGGAACCACCTGTTCACCGGCATAACATGCCCAGGCGAAACGGCGGGAAGCCAGTTCCATCTCCTCCCGCGCCTGCAAGCTGCGAGTATGAAGTTCGGCTGCAAGCGTGGCAATCATATTACGCTCCGTCTGGTCAATATCTCCTTGCTGGTAACGCAAATCACCGCTCTCACGCAACTTCAAAGCCAACTCTTCTTGCGCTCCGTACAAATGATACAGGTGGAAAGCATACTGATAATATACCCAGGCACGTTTCACTTCGGCCACAATTTCTTTCTTCACCATGTCACGGTAATGAGTACCAGTGGTTACCTGGGCATTCACCAGCGCATTCTTATAAAAAGGAGTCAGCAAAGAGCCTAACGACTGTTCCACGGCCAGTTCATTATCTTTCTTGTATTCGCCGTTCAATTGTCCCCAGGAATAGCTGAACGAGGTATTTCCTCCATCCCACACCTCACCACGGGCTGCGCGGCTGCGTTCAATCTCCGCACTGGCCATCTTCAGACGGGGATGGTTCTGCAAGGCTATTTCTACCGCCTCATCCAAAGTAATTGCTTTCTGCGGAGTGACTGCAGAAACAGATACGGCTGCGAGGAGCAACATACACATTATACCTGCCTTGCGTCCTAACCGTGCACGGTGTCTTTTCCGGCCCCACAGATGGGCTATCACATTTACCAGACGATAGAACACCGGAATAACAATCAGGGTCAAAACGGTAGATACAATCAGACCACCTATCACTACCGTGGCCAGCGGACGCTGTACCTCGGCACCGGCAGAAGTAGCTACAGCCATCGGCACAAAGCCCAACGAAGCAACCAATCCGGTCAGGAAAACAGGCCTCAACAGATGAGGACATCCTTTTGCAATAATTCGGTTCGTACACATGGTATATGTTTTTTCTTTTCGCAAATCATTAAAATGGTTAATCATCAGAATACCGTTCAACACGGCTACACCAAACAAGGCAATGAATCCTACACCGGCTGAAATACTGAACGGAAGTCCGCGCAGCCACAGAGCTACCACACCGCCAATCAGTGACAAGGGTACCGTAGAAAAGACAACCAATGAATAGATAACACTGCGGAAGGCAAAGAACAGCAACAGCAGAATCAGCATCAGCGCAATCGGAATGACAATGCTCAGGGTACGCACGGCATTCTGCAAGTTCTCAAACTGTCCGCCGTATTCCCAGTAGTATCCCGGTTTCAACTTGATATTTTTTTCCAGAGAGGTACGTATCTGCTCTACTACCTGCTGAATATCGGCATCGCGCACATTGACCCCAATGACAATCCGTCGTTTGGTCGCATCGCGGTTAATCTGCAAAGGACCGTTTTCCAAATCAATGCTGGCTACCTCGCTGACCGGTATCTGAATGTCTTCACCTGTACGAACAAACAGCTTGTCGATATTCAAGTCCTTCACCTTTTCGTTGTCCAGACGAAGTACCAGGTCGAAACGACGTTCGTTTTCAAAGACTACCCCGGCGGTTTCTCCAGCGTATGCCGTACGAATAATGGAATTCAATTCTTCTATGTCAATGCCATAACGAGCTATTTTAGAGCGGTCATACTTCACCAACAATTGCGGAAGTCCCATGGCCTGCTCCACCAACACATCAGCGGCTCCAGGCACCTGTTCCACAAATTTCGCAGCTTCTTTGGCCTTGGCATACAACTCAGCCATATCCTCTCCATACAGTTTGATAGCAATGTCGGCTTTGGCACCCGTCATCAATTCATTGAAACGCAACTGGATAGGCTGGCTGAAGTTGAATTCTGCCCCTTCTACTGTTTCCAATGACTTCTTCATCTTCTCTACCATCTCTGCCCGACTACTGGCCGATGTCCATTCACTGAAAGGCTTCATCACAATCATCACATCGGCATCTTCCACTGCCATCGGGTCGGTCGGGACCTCTGCAGTACCAATCTT
>OHBJ01000923.1_pt1 | contig 20004 bp, 12 predicted proteins | sample 1577241 | NCBI WGS metagenome assembly OHBJ01 (sample SAMEA3541594, study PRJEB24748) | human gut metagenome | biome: human gut; feature: human-associated habitat; material: faeces | place: China | collected 2012 | reverse complement strand
GAAATTCACTTTCAGGCAGTTGGCAATCATTGTCAGCGAGCCTATCAGCGCCGCGAGAGGTGCGAGTTCAAGCGTGCAAAAGTACAAAAAATTTTGCAGAAAACCGCCTCTGTGCCTAAAAAAGATGATGTACGACTTGTAAAGGGAGAGCAACTTGAAGAGTGCTATCACGAGGAATGTGCAGACGAGCGTGGTCTGTACCGGCATCTTGAAGTAAGCCTGGAGCATCACCACGGGGAAGAGGCATACGCCCTCCATTCCGAGGAAGAAGAGGTTTGACTTCATCCAGAACTCGTTGTTGCGCTTGTTGAAGAACACCCATCCCACGAGCCAGTAGAACAGCGTCTTGAGCGTCATGTAGGCGAAGACGGTGAGCGAGAATATGGCTATCACCTGGTAGTGGTCGACGACGAACGTGTCGGCGACGTATAGCTGCGTGTAGAAGAAGTAGACCAGACCCAGCAGCAGACACGTCTGCAGCACGAGGAAGAACTGGAAGCGCAGCTCTTCGGATGTCTCGGTTACGGCGGTCATGTTCTCGCTTACGGGCGGTCGGAAGAACTCCTTAGCCTGTCGCAGTATGAAGCGTCGCGACTTGGTGTATGCTATGAGCGCTATGCAGAAGCAGAAGATGAGCAGCAGTGTGATGATGTTGTCGCGCGCTATGGTGTAGGGCACGGGGTCGCCAGCCACGCCGATTCGTCCGCCGAAGAGGTCGGGGTTGAAGAACGGCTTGCCGGTGAAGTACGACTCGCGGTAGTATTGCGGCAGGTTGACGTCGCGCCACGAGTGTCCGCGTGTGTGTCCGGGCAGGTGCAGCGTGTCGGGCTGCTGACTCCATGTTATCTCCGACGGGCGTATGTGAGCCTGGATAGCGGAGTCCTGCTGTGCAGGCGTGGCGTCCTTGGGCAGCCATCTCAGCACTTCTGCCGGCGTGAGCTGGTGGTGCTGGGATACGGGCTTGGCGCCGACGGGCAGTCCGTCGGCGCCAAGAACTATCTCCTCTGTATGTATGGAGTCGGTTGTTATCATGTCAATATTATTTTTGTTGAGGTGGTGTTGTGGTGAGATGGTGATAGGAGGTTGTTGTGGTGAGATGGTGAGATTTGTCTATACCTATAGAAGGTAATGTCACCATCTCAACACAACAACATCTCACCACCTCACCACCTCAACATTCAACATTCTTTAGATTCCGAATTCCTTGCGGATATCGTCTACGCGGTCGAGTTTCTCCCATGTGAAGAGCTCCACCTCCATCTCCTTTGTCTCGTGATAGCGCGATGTGAAGGTCTTCTTCACTACCTCGTTCTTGCGGCCCATGTGTCCGTAGGCAGCAGTCTCGCGATAGATAGGCTGGCGCAGCTTGAGATCCTTCTCGATGGCCTTCGGACGGAGGTCGAAGAGCTTCTCAATCTTCTTTGCAATCTCGCCGTCGCTCATCTGCACGCGGCTGCGTCCGTATGTGTTGACGTAGATGTTCACCGGCTCAGCGACGCCGATGGCGTAGCTCACCTGCACGAGCATCTCGTCGGCAACGCCTGCCGCTACCATGTTCTTTGCGATGTGGCGTGCTGCGTATGCTGCCGAGCGGTCTACCTTAGAGGGGTCTTTGCCAGAGAAGGCTCCGCCGCCGTGTGCGCCCTTGCCGCCGTATGTGTCGACGATAATCTTACGACCGGTGAGACCGGTGTCGCCGTGGGGGCCTCCGATTACGAACTTGCCAGTCGGGTTGACGAAGTACTTGATGTCGTCGCCGAAGAGTGCGAGCACCTTCTCGCTATGTATCTCTGCCTTGACGCGCGGCATGAGTATGTTGAGCACGTCGTCCTTGATCTTGGCGAGCATGCGCTCGTCGTCTGTGTCGAACTCGTCGTGCTGTGTAGACACTACGATGGTGTCGATGCGCTGCGGTATGCCCTCCTCCGAATACTCTACCGTAACCTGGCTCTTAGAGTCGGGGCGCAGGTATGTCATCTGCTTGCCTTCCTTGCGTATGTCGGCGAGCACGCGCATGATGAGCTGTGCGATGTCGAGCGTTACGGGCATGTAGTTCTCAGTCTCGTTGGTGGCGTAGCCGAACATCATTCCCTGGTCGCCAGCGCCCTGGTCCTCTTCCTTCTCGCGGCTCACACCACGGTTGATGTCGTCCGACTGCTCGTGGATGGCTGTGAGCACACCGCATGAGTTGCCGTCGAACTGATAATCTGACTTGTTGTAGCCAATCTGGTTGATGGTCTTGCGTGCGATGGTCTGCAGGTCGATGTAGGCTTCAGAGCGCACCTCGCCCATGATTACTACCTGACCGGTTGTCACGAACGACTCGATGGCGCAGTGTGCGTTTTCGTCGTAAGCGAGGAACTGATCTACTAAAGCGTCTGAAATCTGGTCGGCCACTTTGTCTGGATGGCCTTCTGAAACTGATTCTGAAGAAAAAAGATAATTCATTTTTCCAATTTTTAAATTTAAATAAGTGGAAAAACACCAAATTACCGCTGTCTAACCGTCGTTATCCTTTTACGTTTCGCGTTCTTACATTCGCGGTTAGCGTTGCAGTTTTAGCATTTTTTTGTGTGGTTGCAAGCAGCCAAATTCTTCCACAGGGTTATACATGTTTTGTTATCGGGTGCAAAGGTACGGCTATTTTTCGAGAGAGCGAAATAAAAACGCATAAAGTATTAGGTTTTAACGCAAAATTACCCTTTTTCCCTTTTTCGGTATACTTATTACGGATAAGCGGCGAAGGGCGTTGTGTATTATGAAAATTTGTAGTAACTTCGCAAAGCGATATCAGCAAACTGAGACAGTTCAATAGGTATATATACACACACAGATTCATATATGAAATCAGACAAGAAGAAAGACGCGTTACTCTCGATGATACGTCATGGCAAGCCTATGACGCTCGGCGAGCAGGCGCGACTCGTGATGTTTCTCGCCACGCCGGCTATTCTGGCGCAGCTCACGACGACGATGATGCAGTACATCGACGCGTCGATGGTGGGCAGCATGGGCGCGCAGGCATCGGCTTCCATCGGACTGATGGAGACGACGATGTGGCTGCTGGGCAGCATCTGCTCGGCGGCGGCAGCCGGATTCTACGTTCAGGTGAGCCATCAGTTGGGCTCCAACGACCCTCGGCGGGCTCGCAACACGCTCAGACAGGGCATAATGTCGGTGCTCGTGGTGAGCGCGCTCATAGGCTTGGTGTCGCTGGCGGTGAGTCCGTTCCTGCCCGTGTGGCTGGGCGGCGGCAGCGACATCACGCCCACGGCGTCTGCCTACTTCGCTATCGTGGCTACGGCTCTGCCCATATTCCAGTTCTCGATATTCGGCGCCGGCATGCTTAGGAGTTCGGGCAATATGGTTGTGCCGAGCGTGATGAGCGTGGTGATGATGTCGCTCGACGTGGTGTTCAACTTCTTCCTCATCTTCCCCACCCGACCCATGCAACTGTTTGGCGCAGAAGTAACTATACCGGGTATGGGCATGGGCGTAGTGGGTGCGGCGATAGGCACCGTGTCGGCAGAGCTGGTAGCTGCGTCGATCACGATGTACATACTCTGTTTCCGCTCGAAAGAGCTGTCGCTGCGCATCGACACGGGGCGCTTTCTGCCCACATGGGGCGTGGTGAAGCGCGCGCTGCACATCAGTCTGCCTATGGGATTGCAGCAGACCATCATGTGCTCGGCTTACGTGATGACGACCATTATCATTGCGCCGCTGGGCACGTTCGCCATTGCCGCCAACTCGTTCGGCGTAATCGTGGAGAGTCTTTGCTACATGCCGGGATACGGCATCGCCGATGCTGCTACGACGCTCGTCGGACAGAGCATCGGAGCCGGCAGACACGAACTGATGAAGCGCTTTGCGTGGCTGTCGGTGGGCTTGGGCGTGACGGTGATGGCTGTGATGGGCGTGGTGATGTACGTCGGAGCGCCCGTAGCAATGGTTATGATGACGCCGGCTGAGGAGGTGCGCCGTCTGGGCGTGGAGGTGCTGCGCATAGAAGCGTTCGCCGAGCCGATGTTCGCCGCTGCCATCGTGAGCTACGGTGTGTTCGTGGGCGCCGCAAAAACGCTCGTGCCGAGCATCATGAACCTCGTCTCGATATGGGGCGTGCGCATATCGCTCGCCGCTCTGCTGGCGCCGTCAATGGGACTGCGCGGCGTGTGGATAGCTATGTGTATCGAACTGTGCTTCAGAGGCTTTATATTCTTAGTGAAACTCAAATTCTGGAACATTCAAACTTCATGCAATCATTATGGAAAAGATCAGTAACAAGGTTTTCGGCGGAGAGCGTCCGCTTTTCGAAATACACAACGTGGAGCTCGACCACGTGCGCATCACCTTCGGCGAATCGGGCGTAAAGGAGTGCAGCAACATCGTTTGCCGCAACTGCTACTTCGAGGGCAAGTACCCGCTGTGGCACGTGAAGGGATCGGACATACGCAACTGCTATTTCGCTCCGGGCTCGCGCTCGGCGATATGGTACTCGGACGATATGCACATGGAGGACTGCGTGATAAACGGTCCGAAGTTCTTCCGCGAGATGAAGAATCTATCGCTGAAGAACGTAACCATCAACGATGCCGACGAGACGTTCTGGGGCATCGACGGACTGACGCTGGAGAACGTGGTGCTGCACGAAGGCACGTACCCGTTCATGCACTGCCGCAACGTGAAGGTGGACGGACTGGTGTCGGACGCGAAGTACGTCTTCCAGTACTCGCGCGACATAGAGATTCGCAACGCGAAGATAGACACGAAGGACTCGTTCTGGGAGGTGGACAACGTGACGGTGTACGACTCGGAGCTGAACGGAGAGTTCCTCGGATGGCACTCGCGCGGACTGCGACTCGTCAACTGCCATATATCGGGCGAACAGCCGCTCTGCTACGCCAAGGACCTCGTGCTCGAGAACTGCACGTTCGACGCCGAATGCGACCGCGCGTTCGAGTATTCTACCGTGCAGGCTGACATACGCGGACATATCAAGAGCATAAAGAACCCTGCGTCAGGACGCATCGTGGCTGACAGCATCGGCGAGATAATACTCGACGAGAATATCAAGAAGCCTGCCGACTGCGAGATTCTGACGCGTGCTTAGGCACAAAACAGATTGTTTATAGACCCAATAACAATGGTCTATAAACTAAACATCGTTTGTCTATAAACATAAAACAAAAGACGTAAGCTATGGAATACGACTTTTCAAGACCCACCGACCGACGCGGCACCGACTCGTACAAATGGGATTCGGCGCCAGAGACTGACATCATTCCGCTGTGGGTGGCGGATATGGACTTCGAGACTTTCCCCGCAATCACCGAAGCCTTGCAGCGACGCGTGGCGCACGGCATCTTCGGCTACACACGTGTGCCGGAGGCGTACTACGAGGCGGTGTGCCGCTGGTTTGGTAAGCGTCACGGATGGCACATCAACCGCGAGGATATCATCTACACGTCGGGCGTGGTGCCGGCTGTGTCGGCGGTTATCAAGGCGCTCACGCTGCCCGGCGACCAGGTGATAGTGCAGGGACCGGTGTACAACTGCTTCTTCTCCTCAATACGCAACAACGGATGCGAGATGGTCTCCAACTCGCTTATATATAATAAGGAGGAACTGCGCTACGAAATCGACTTCGACGACCTCGAACGCAAGCTCAAGCACGAACGCGCACGACTGATGCTGCTCTGCAACCCTCACAATCCGGGCGGACGCGTGTGGACGCGCGACGAACTGACACGCGTGGCGGAGCTTTGCCGCAAGTATGGCGTGCGCGTGGTGTCGGACGAGATACACTGCGAACTGACGCTCTACGACAACGAGTACGTGCCGTTCGGTTCGCTGCCCGACGAACTGAGCCGCGGTTCGATAACCTGCTGCTCGCCGTCGAAGGCGTTCAACACCGCCGGACTGCAGATTGCGAACATCGTCTGCCGCGATGCTGAGGTGCGCAACCGCATCGACCGCGCCATAAACATCAACGAGGTGTGCGACGTGAACCCGTTCGGCGTGATTGCTCTGCAGGCTGCTTACAGCGACGAGGGCTACGAATGGCTCACACAGCTGCGCAAATACATCTCCGCCAACTACGACTTGCTGCTGGAACGCTTCGCTCGCGAACTGCCCAAGTGCAAGGTGATGCGCATGGAGGGCACGTATCTGGCGTGGATTGACTGCTCGGAACTGCATATCTCGTCGGACGAAATAGAGGAGATGCTCATGCACGAGAATAAAGTGTGGGTGAATGCGGGCAGCATGTACGGCGCTGAAGGCGCAGCGTTCATACGCATCAACATGGCTTGCACCAGCGAACTGCTCAACGAAGGCATAACGCGAATAGTGAACGGACTCGGCGCTTACTGATTTCTGCCAACTAAATAATAAAGAAAAACATACTCTATTATAAACAAAACATAATAGGGTATACAACAAAACCGTAGCGGAGGTCTCCGGCCTCCGCAGCAGTTGAAGAGAACACTTCTTTTCAGTTTGTGTCGTTGACTGCTGCGGAGGCCAGAGACCTCCGCTACGATTATATAAGAAATAATTATCCTACCTGCGAACCCGGCTTAACGTTGCCATTCACGGTGGTTACGTTGAGCGTTCCGTCGAAGTTGACGGCAGAGAGAATCATACCCTGGCTCTCAATGCCCATCATCTTGCGCGGAGCGAAGTTGGCTACGAAGAGCACATCCTTGCCGATGAGCTGCTCAGGCTCGTAGTAAGCTGCGATGCCCGAAAGGATGGTGCGGTCTACGCCAGAACCGTCGTCGATAGTGAACTGCAGGAGCTTCTTCGACTTCTTTACCTTCTGGCAGTCCTTGATATGACCAACACGAATGTCGAGCTTCTCGAATGTGTCGAAGTCTACGTTCTCCTTGATAGGTGCAGCCACATAGTTGGCAGCCTCGTTAGCCTTCTTTGTATCCTCGAGCTTCTTGAGCTGAGCCTCGATAGCCTCGTCCTCAATCTTCTCGAAGAGCAGCGCCGGTGTGCCGAGCTGATGACCCGGCTTGAGCAGCTCTGTAGAGCCGAGCTGAGCCCAGTCGGTGTCGGTAATGTTGAGCATCTCGCGCAGACGTGCCGAGCTGAACGGCAGGAACGGCTCGAAAGCAATCTCGAGGTTAGCCACGAGCTGCAGAGAGAGGTAAAGGATGGTCTTTACGCGCTCCATATCGGTCTTTGCTACGTGCCACGGCTCGCAGTCGGTGATATACTTGTTGCCGATGCGTGCGAGGTTCATAGCCTCCTTCTGTGCGTCGCGGAACTTGAATGTGTCGAGCAATGCCTCCACCTTCTGCTTCACGTCCTTGAACTCCTCGATAGCCTTGAGGTCTACCTCCTGAAGCTCGCCGCACTCGGGCACTACGCCGTTGAAATACTTCTTTGTGAGCTGCAGGGCGCGGTTGACGAAGTTGCCGTAAACAGCCACCAGCTCGTTGTTGTTGCGGTCCTGGAAGTCCTTCCATGTGAAGTTGTTGTCCTTTGTCTCAGGCGCATTTGCCGTAAGAACATAGCGCAGCACGTCCTGCTTGCCGGGGAAGTCGACGAGATACTCGTGGAGCCATACAGCCCAGTTGCGCGATGTAGAAATCTTGTCGTTCTCGAGGTTGAGGAACTCGTTAGAGGGCACGTTGTCGGGCAGGATATAGTCGCCGTGAGCCTTCAGCATGGTCGGGAAGACGATGCAGTGGAACACGATGTTGTCCTTGCCGATGAAGTGGATGAGGCGCGATGTGGGGTCCTGCCACCACTTCTGCCACGGTCCCCACTTCTCGGGCTGTGCGTCGCAAAGCTCCTTGGTGTTAGAGATGTAGCCGATTGGTGCGTCGAACCATACGTAGAGCACCTTGCCTTCTGCGCCCTCTACCGGTACGGGGATACCCCAGTCGAGGTCGCGTGTCATAGCGCGCGGCTGCAGATCCATGTCGAGCCACGACTTGCACTGTCCGTATACGTTTGGACGCCACTCCTTGTGGTCTTCCAGAATCCACTGCTTCAGCCAATCCTGCCACTTGTTGAGCGGCAAGTACCAGTTCTTTGTGGCTTTCTTCACGAGTCCGTGACCCGGGTTGTTCTTGTTTGTAGGGTTGATAAGCTCATCGGGTGAGAGTGTGGCGCCACACTTCTCGCACTGGTCGCCGTAAGCGCCTTCAGCGCCGCAACGCGGACATGTGCCGACGATGTTGCGGTCGGTGAGGAACTCGCCAGTCACCTCGTCGCAGAACTGCTCTTCTGTCTTCTCTACGAGCTCGTGCTTGTCGTAGAGCGTGCGGAAGAAGTCGCTTGCGAACTTATGGTGAATCTTCGATGTAGTACGGCTGTAGATGTCGAACGAAATGCCGAAGTCTTCGAACGACTTCTTGATAAGGTTGTGATAGCGGTCTACCACCTCCTGAACCGTGATGCCTTCCTTGCGTGCGCGGATTGTTACGGGCACACCGTGCTCGTCGCTACCGCCGATGAACATCACTTCCTGCTTCTTCAGGCGCAGATAGCGCACGTAGATGTCTGCAGGCACATACACGCCAGCCAAGTGGCCGATGTGTACTCCACCGTTGGCGTAGGGCAAAGCCGCTGTCACGGTGGTGCGTTTGAACTTGTTCTCTTCCATTATATTATGTTTTTATATTTTCGGATGCAAAGTTAGTGAAAATCGTAGAGAAATACAAAAAAAGCGCAGCTCCTTTATGGAGTTGCGCTTTTATTATAATTATGTAGGCGATGTCTGTTACTTCACTTCAACAGCCTCGGCCATTGCTGCCTCCTCGTGCTTGATCTTGCGACCGAGTGTGAGGTAAGCCACCGGAGCAGCCATGAAGATAGAAGAGAGTGTACCGAATATTACACCGAGCAACATTGCGAACGAGAAGCTGCGAGTGCTCTCACCGCCGAAGCAGAAGATACAGAGCAGCACGATGAGTGTTGAGAACGATGTATTGATAGTACGTGCGAGGGTCTCGTTCAGCGACTTGTTGAATAGCTCCTGCAGATCCATCTTCTTGTGGAGTGTGAGGTTCTCGCGGATACGGTCGAACACAACCACCTTATCGTTGATAGAGTAACCGATAACGGTAAGGATAGCACCGATGAAGGTCTGGTCGATCTCGAGTGAGAACGGCACTACGTCCCAGAGGAGTGAGAAGAAGCCGATAACGATTGTTGCGTCTACGGCGAGGGCTACTGTAGAGCCTACTGAGAACGCTACGTTGCGGAAACGTACGAGGATGTAGAGGAAGATGGCTGCGAGGGCGAAGAGCACGCTGATGATAGCGCCGTGTGTGATGTCCTTAGCCACTGCCGGACCTACCTTTGTAGACGATACGATAGAGCCGCCTGCGCGTACGTCAGGGTTCTTGAATGCCTCAACGCTGCCCTGAGTTACGAGACCAGCGCCGTGGAGACCCTTGTAGAGAATGTTCTCTACCTCATTGTCGATGGCGGGGTTGTTTGACTCGATCTTGTAGTTGGTAGAGATACGGATTGTCTTGCCGTCGGTACCGAGTGCGAGAGCGTTTACTGTTGCGCCCTTGAAGAGCGGTAAGAGGGCTTCCTTCACCTGCTCAGGCTCTGTCTGCTTCTCGAGTACTACTACGTAGTTGCGACCACCGGTGAAGTCGATACCCTTACTCAAACCGCGTACGAAGAAGCTGCCGAGCATGATGAGGATTACGATGCCGAACACTGTGAACGATGTCTTGTATGACGACATGAACGCGAAGTTCTTGTTTGCCATAAAGTTGCGTGACACGCGTGTAGAGAAGTTCTGCTTTGTCCACTTGTCGTGCTTCAGACGGTTCTCGTAAACGAGGCGTGTGAGGAACACTGCGGTGAAGAACGAGCAGCAGATACCGATGATAAGTGTGGTAGCGAAGCCGCGGATTGGGCCTGTACCGAACACGTAGAGGATGATACCTGTGATGATTGATGTCAAGTTAGAGTCGAAGATGGCTGAGAAGGCGTTGCTGTAGCCGAGCGAGAGTGCCTGCTTTGTGCCGAGACCCTTCTTGAGTTCCTCCTTGGTGCGCTCGTAGATAAGCACGTTGGCGTCTACAGCCATACCGAGGGCGAGCACGATACCGGCGATACCTGGCATTGTGAGTGCTGCCTGGAACGATGCCATGATACCCATGGTGAAGAAGAGGTTAAGGAGGAGGGCGCCGTTAGCTACCATACCCGGGATGAAGTCGTACATCACTACCATGTAGATCATCAGGATGATGAAGGCGAAGATGAACGAGATGAAGCCCTGCTGGATTGACTGTGCACCGAGTGTCGGACCTACCACTTCCTCCTGAACGATGTGTGCCGGAGCCGGCATACGACCAGACTTAAGAGTGTTAGCCAAGTCCTTTGTATCTTCGATTGTGAAGTTGCCAGAGATTGACGACTGACCGCCAGAGATCTCGCCGTTTACGCGCGGAGCAGAGTATACTGTGCCGTCGAGCACGATGGCGATTGCCTTGCCTACGTTAGCCTTTGTGAGGGCTGCCCAGCGGCGTGCGCCGTCAGAGTTCATTGTCATTGATACCTCAGGCGAGCCTGTGAGGTTGTTGAACTGGTCCTTAGCGTCTATCACTACGTCGCCCTCGATAGGAGCGCGTCCGTTGGTGGTTGTCACCTTAATGGCGTGGAGCTCGTAGATGTTCTTAGCCTGGATGCCGTCAGCCGGCTTAGCGCTCCAGAGGAGGCGGCAGTCGGCGGGGAGAATCTGCTTGGCGAGAGCCGAGTAGATAATCTTGTTTACTTCTGCTGTGTCGCGTGCCGAAGCGTAGCCTACGAGGCTGAGCGCGCCGTTGCCCGAGGGCTGGAAGATAGAGAAGAGCGGGTTCTGCTTCTTAGCCTCAGCCATAGATGCTGCGTCGTCTGCCTTAGCGTTCTTCTTTGTCTTGAAAGCTGCCTTTGCCTGAGCCTTTGCTTCTGCTTTCTCGGCTGCTTTCTCGGCTGCTGTGTCGTTAGCTGCCGAATCGGCTACTTCCTCCTTGGCGCCAGAGCGGTGGTTAGCCTCGCGCTGGTTGAGCTGTGAGAGGTAAGGGATGATTTCGTCTGAGTTGTATGTCTCCCAGAACTCAAGGTTTGCACTACCCTGGAGGAGCTTACGCACGCGCTCCGGCTCGTTGATACCCGGCATTTCTACCATGATGCGGCCCTGCTGACCCTCGAGCTTCTGGATGTTAGGCTGTACGACGCCGAACTTGTCGATACGTGTACGCACTACGAGGAACGAGTTGTCGATGGCTGCCTGCACTTCTGTGCGGAGCACCTTCTCTACGTCCTTGTCAGAAGAGTTGGGCGAAACCTTGCCCTGGAGCTGCTGTGTAGCGAAGATCTCTGAGAGATGGCGTCCCGGAGCATTCTTCTTGAAAGCGTTGATGAAGAGTGTGATGAAGTCGCTCTGCGACACCTCGTGCTCTGCGCGAGCCTCTTTCATCGACTTTACGAAAGCTGCGTCTACCTTGTGGTCGGCGAGGTTCTCGAGTACGTCGGGAACGCTCACTTCGAGGATGACGTTCATACCGCCTTTGAGGTCAAGACCGAGACCGATCTGTGTTTCGAGACACTTCTGATAAGAGTAGATGCCAAGATACTTCACGGAGTCCTTGTAGTCCTGCTGTGCGATAGGATCCTTTATCTTCGCAGCCTGGCTGTCATAGTATTTTGTGGCAGCCGAGAACGAGAGATAGAAGATACTTGCAAGCGTCAAAAGGACGGCTGTTACAATTACAATACCTTTGTTCTGCATTTTTTTGATTTATTTTTTTGTTATTATTATTTTTTCGCTGTGTATGTGTACAGATAGCGTGCAAAGTTACAGATTTTTTCAGTTAAACCGAAATTTATAGCTTTATTTCTTTGTTTTGCAAAGGTTTAAGGGTTTAATTAGGGGAAAATAGGGCGGTTTTTTAAAGATTTTTATAATATATAAGGTGAAAACGGGCACTAAAACGCCGCACAAATATAAGACAAGTGGCTTCGACCAAAACTCTCAATTCTCAACTGAACAAACTCTCAACTTTCAATTCTCAACTCGACTGAGTTTGCAGACAATCGGATAATGATCCGACGCCTTTATCGTGTTGTCCACACGACACTCGTAGGGCGTCCAGTGCTCAGAGCACATGATGTTGTCGATGCGCACGTAGAAGCAGTTGTAATGATACGAGATGCCCGGACCGTTAGCCGACGCTATGTAGCAGTCGGTGAGCTCGGAAGCCAGTCGGCGGTGAGCATAAGATATCGGCGAATCGTTGAAGTCGCCGGCGAGTATTATGCTCTGTCCCTTATGCTTCGCCACATAGTCAGCCACAGCGTCAACCTGTGGCGCACGCTTCGCCGACGCCTCGCCCAGGATACTCCACAGGCGGCGCGTTTCCTGTTTGCGTTCTTCGCCCTCCATGTCGCCCTTCAGCATCGACTTGAAGCGCGTGCGGTCCTCCGGCGAGAGGCCCGTGGTCTGCAGATGCGCCACTACGACGAGCGTAGTGTCGCGCTCGCCAGTCTTCACCTTGTAAGCCATAGCGTTATACGTCTCCTTGCCCGATATGCGCTCGTGCCCCACAATGGGCAGTTTGCTGTAGATGCGAATCAAGTCGCCGCCCTCCGGACCGTCCGATGCGTGCTGCTCGCTGTACTCGTAGTGAGCGTTCATAACAGAGTCTACCAGTTCGCGCACCCGACCGTAACAGTCGCCCTCCTGCATGCAGACGATGTCGGCGTCCTCGCGCACGAGATAGTCGAGAATCTCAGACGACTGAGTGAAGTCGGTCCATGTCTTGAAGCAATAGACGTTGTACGATATCACCTTCAGTGCCCCCTCCGGCGCCGACGACGGCACGTTAAGCGGCGTATACGTGCGCACCGGACCGAAACATACCACCAGTCCGCCAAGCGCTATCAGCGCCCCACGCTTGCAGAACACCAGCCAGAACACGAGGAACGCCATATTGAGCACGAGGAACACGGGGAAAAGCAGTCCGACGTTAGCCACGAGCGGATGAGCCACAGGGTCTACCCTATCGCTGTAGCCTACAGCCAACATAAAAAGCACCGTGACTACGTTGAACGCTGCCACGATGCGAAAGATTATTGATTTTATATTTTTCAAAGCGTGTAAGTCTGTTTTTATTTTCGGTTGCTTGCGTCGAAGAGCTGCTGCTTCTCCTCACGCGTGAGCGATTCGTATCCGTTGCGGCGTATCTTGTCAAGAATCTCGTCAACGCGCTCCTGCTCAGCCTTGCGGCGAGCGTTGTAGTCCCAGTCGCTCTCTGGTCTGCCGGCATTGCCTCCGCCGCGCACGGGTCCGTTGTCCTTGCGTCCGGTGCGGCGCTCCCACGAGGCACGCATCGAGTCGAAGAACTGCTGTCCGCTGCGACGGCTGTAGCGAATGTCGGGATGGCGTCGCCAGTAGCGTATGAGGAAGAAGCCGAACACCATGCCGCCCAAGTGGGCCAGATGAGCCACTCCGTCGCCCGTCGTAGAGAAAGCCATGAACAGCTCTATCGCAGCATAGCCCACAACGAACCACTTTGCCTTGATAGGCACAGGCAGCGGGAAGATGAAGATGCGCTCCTCGGGATAGAGCATGCCGAAGGCAAGCAGAATGCCGTAGACGGCGCCCGAAGCGCCAACCGTTGTCCACATATTGAGGAACGAGGCGTTAGCGTTAGCCACGAGCATCGTCTTGCCTATCGAGAAGTTGTTAAGCTGCTCACTCGCCAGCAGGTAGAACTGCGCGTACTGTGCCAGCTCTTGGAACAGACCAGCACCCACACCGCACACGATATAGTAGAAAAGAAACTTCTTCGGCCCCCATGTGCGCTCAACGATACAGCCGAACATCCACAGCGCAAACATGTTGAAGAAGATGTGGCTGAAGCCTCCGTGCGCAAACATGTACGTGAAGAGCTGGTAGATGTGGAAGTCGGGTGCGAAGAAGAAGTGCAGACCCAGAACATTGTTCAGGTCTACGCCAAAACTTCTGAACAAATACGTGGCGACGAACACCGCAACGTTTATTATCAGAAGGTTTTTCGTTATAGTCGGAATATTATTCATATCACATTAATATATTTGTAAAACACAGAAATTACGGCGGCAAAATTACGAAAAATCCACGTAAATAGGCATAAAACAGGCTCTCGGCGCCTTTTTTTTCAATTAATTATGCACTTTTTTCTGTTTTTTGTTTGATTTATGGAAGGAATAACCTAAATTTGTCATTGGAATTGTGTGAGTTACGCAATTTTTATTGGTTAACAACAAAAGAAACTAACATTTATAAACAAATAAAATATAGAAAATTATGAACAAGACAGAATTGGTAGAGAAGATAGCAGTAGGTGCTGAGCTCAGCAAGGCAGACGCAAAGAAGGCTCTCGAGGCTGCAGTAGAGGCTATCAAGACAGCTCTCGTAGAGGGCGATAAGGTACAGCTCATCGGCTTCGGCACATTCAGCGTTAACGAGCGTCCGGCACGCGAGGGCATGAACCTCCGCACAGGCGAGAAGATTCAGATCGCAGCTAAGAAGGTAGCTAAGTTCAAGGCAGGCGCAGAGCTCACAGCAGCTCTCAACTAAGCCGAGACAAAACTATCAGCAACAATACACAAAGACAACAGACACTACATCTGTTGTCTTTTTTTGTTTGCGGATTGTTGGTTTTGCCCCAAATATTGTTATTATCTGTAAGATTAACACATGTATGGTTAATTAAACATAATAATAACCCCTCGTCTTTTGCGACTCTGATTTTAGTGATTAACTTTGTAATGCTTATTTAATATAAGTACACGCATCGAGCGTGTATGTATGAACACTAATAGAATAAAACAATTAATATTTTTTCATAAAGTTATGCAGAAAAAGAATCTTCTTTTGTTATCAGCAGCTTCAGTGCTGTTCATGACATCTTGTTCGAAGCTTGGACCGCTCTCAGCGGACAACTTCACAGTAATCCCTAACCCACTCGAGACAACAGCAGGCGAAGTACCGGCTACTGTTAACGGTACTTTCCCAGAGAAGTACATGAAGAAGAAGGCTGTCGTTACTGTTACTCCGGAGCTCCACTACGGCAATGGTCAGGTAGCTAAGGGCCAGAGCGCTACATTCCAGGGCGAGAAGGTGATGGGCAACGACCAGACTATCTCTTACAAGGTAGGCGGACGCTACACAATGAAGACCAACTTCAAGTACGTTCCTGAGATGCAGAAGAGCGAGATGTACCTCGCATTCGACGCACGCATCGGCAAGAAGCAGTTCAACGTACCTTCAGTGAAGGTGGCTGACGGCGTTATCGCTACATCTGAACTCTACAAGAATACCGTTACATCTGAGACCGGATGCATCGCTCCCGACGCTTTCCAGCGCGTAAACGCTCAGAAGCAGGAGGCTAACATCAAGTTCCTCATCAACCAGGCTAACATCCGCAAGAGCGAGCTCAAGAACAACTCTGTTAAGGAGTTCGTAGAGATGCTCAAGAAGATCAACGCCGACAAGGAAGGCTACAACGTAGAGAACGTCGAGATTCAGGCTTACGCTTCTCCTGACGGCGGCGTTAAGTTCAACGACAAGCTCGCAGGCAACCGCCAGAACGAGTCGGAGAAGTACGTTAAGAACACATTGAAGCAGACAAAGGTGAACGCTAACATCGACGCTCACTATACAGCTCAGGACTGGGACGGCTTCCAGAAGCTCGTTGCAGCTTCTAACCTGCAGGACAAGGAGGTTATCCTCCGCGTACTCTCTATGTACACCGACCCGCAGGAGCGCGAACAGCAGATCCGCAACATGTCGGCTGGCTTCCAGGAACTCGCTAACGGTATCCTCCCTGAGCTCCGCCGCTCACGCCTCATCATCAACTATGAGACAATCGGACGCAGCGACGACCAGATTAAGGAGCAGTACAGCGCAGACGCTACAAAGCTGAGCGTTGACGAGCTTCTCTATTCTGCTACTCTCGAGGATTCGCAGGCTAAGCAGGAGGCTATCTACAAGAAGACTACAGAGGTTTACCCGAACGACTACCGCGCTTACAACAACCTCGCTGCAATCGCTCTCGCTAAGGGCGACAAGGAGGCTGCTAAGCAGTACGCTCTCAAGGCTACATCACTCGGCGCTGCCGCTCCTGAGGCTCAGGCTAACCTCGGTATGCTCGCACTCGCAGAGGGCGACGTTCAGGGCGCAGAGCGTCTCATCGCTAAGGCTTCTGGCTCAGAGAACGTACAGTCGGCTCTCGGCGCACTCAACATCGCTAAGGGCAACTACGCTCAGGCTGAGAAGGACTTCGGCAAGCAGAACACCAACACTGCTGCTCTTGCTCAGATCATGAACAAGAACTACGACGCTGCTTCGAAGACTCTCGACAAGGTAGAGAACCCGAACGCTCGCAGCTGGTCGAGCGGCCAGGTGCGCACGTCGGCACCCATCACGCTCACGCTGCCGGTGCTCGCATCGTACAGGCGCGGGATAAGCGAGACGAGTGTGGACTTGCCGCTACCCGTGCCACCGATAATGCCGAGCGTTTTGCCCATCGGCAATTCCAGGGTCACATCGCTCACGGCATTTGCCGCGCCCGCGCCAAACGAAAAGCTCGCATGGCTCAAGCTCAGCGCGGGGACTGGAGCGACATTGCCCGGCTCGGGCAGTGCGACCGGTTCGTTGTTCTCGTCGGTGATGCTCGGCTCGCAATTGAGCACCTCATTGATGCGCGACGCGCTGGCGCTCGCCTTGGTAAAGACCACGACCAGGTTGGCGACGTACACGATGGAGGTGAGCGTCTGCGTCATGTAGTTCACAAACGCCATGACCTGGCCCTGCGTAAGCTCGCCCACGTTGACCTGGATGCCGCCCACCCATAGGATGGCGCACACGCCCAGGTTCATCACCAAGAATGTGACGGGGTTAAGGACCGACGAGAGCTTACCCACCGCAATGGCGGTATGGGCCTGGTCATCGGCGGCTTGGGCAAAGCGCTCGCGCTCGTGATCTTCGCGTACAAAGGCGCGAATCACACGGGCGCCCGAAAGCCCCTCGCGGCAAATGAGCGCGATGCGGTCGAGCTTTGCCTGCAGCTGCTTGTAGTACGGGATGCAGCGCGCCATGACAAACCAGAACACCAAGCCGATGGCGGGCGTGCAAATCAAAAAGATCACGCCGAGCTTAAGGTCGATGGCAAGGGCCGCGACCATGGAGCCCACCGCCAGGAAAGGCCAGCGGATGAGCATACGCACGCCCAGCGCCACGGCGAGCTGCACCTGGTTGACGTCGTTGGTAATGCGCGTGATGAGCGACGGCGTGCCAAAGCGGTCGAGCTCGGCATAGCTCAGCTTGTTGATGTGCTGGTAGAGTGCGCCGCGAATGTCAGTGCCCATGCCCTGCGAGGTGAGCGCCGCCATCTTTTGGCAGACGAGCGTAAACGAGATGCCAATCACGGCCATGGCGGCGAGCACCATGCCGTAGTGGATAACGGCGTTCACGTCGTGCGCCCCAATGCCCTTGTCGATCATCTGGGCAATCACCAGCGGCGTAAGAAGGTCAAAGATTACTTCGATCAACTTGCACGCAGGGCCAATCACCATATACCGGCGAAACTTACCACCAAAACGCCTGAGCAGCTCAATCATAAAAAGGCGCTCCCTATCATCATTCACACTCAATTCGAATCATGATAGTACGGTGAGCCCAAAAGAAGCGTAAACAACTCGTCATTTCTAATGGGGTTCGGTTTCCAAAGAAGCGGAGGGGCATGCGCACGCCCAGCCAGTGTCGGGTCGACTAGCTTGGTATACTTACATTAGTGCTACCAAGTTAGTCGCCGACCCTTGAAATGAGGTGCCGAGATGAACGACATTCTCGCAAGAAGAGCAAGACGAGCAACTGCGGGCATCGCCCTTTCCGCGGCACTTGTCGCGGGAATCGCCCCCGTAGCGGCGATCGCGGCAGAAATCAGCTCCCCCACCGATGCAGTCGCCTTGCAGACAGCGGCCGCGAACTCGAGCGAAACCGCGGCCACCGAAAAAGACAAAGCGTATGCAGCCATGCAGGAAGCGCTCAAAAACCTCGAGGCCGCAAAAGACGCCGCAAGTCCCGAGAAAATTGCGGAAATCGATACTAAAATTGCCATTTTTCAAAAGAACTACGACACTAATTTGGCGCGAGCTGCCATATATAAGGAATCCCTTCCTACCATGCAAGCGGACATCGATGCAGCCCAATCCGAATGCGATAAGGCCCACAACCGAACAAGAGACCTTGAGGCAGAATTAAATAAAATCCCCCACACGGATTACGAAACTAGATGGCAGTTGGAACTGGCGATCATGGATGCACAAGAGCAAGAATCTCGTTGTGAAGATAAGCTTGAGCACTGCCGAATGCGCCTCGAAAGTCAGAAAAGCCTGATTTATTTCTTAGAAAGCGAAGTAGAGTTTAATAAAACCCACCTCGACGGAGAAACAGCCAAGCGAGATGCGCTCCTCGATAATTTGAAAAAGGCGCAAGCGGCCTATGACGACGCCTGCAAGGCATACGAAGAGGCAAAAGCCGCAGCAGATACGGCCGCCTCGCCCGAGATAACGAAACCGACCGAGACGACGCCTCCCTCCAACTCGGCGCAACCGGCCGAGGCGACACAGCCCGTTGCCTCACCTGCAACCGGCAAAGACGCCCTACCAAGCTCCACCAAGCAGGCGAACTCGAGCAGCGGCAAGCAAGCAGATACGACCGCCGGCAAGCTCGCGAACACGGGCGACACAGCGCCGAGCGCAATCGCACTCGCAGGAATCGCCGCCGCAGGCCTCGGAATAACCGCCACAGCCACACGCCGCCTCAAGAACTCAAAATAGCTGCCAGAGCGTATCGCCTTCGCCAATCTACAAGCCCAGAGACAAAAAGAGGCTCGTTTCCCCAACCTAGGAAAACGAGCCTCTTTACTTGTAAAAACAAATGGTAATGCCACTGTCTCTTGAAGCACATCGCCACCGCGCTCCAAACAACGCCAACGAGCAGCATTCCTTAAGGGATAGATTTAATGGCTGTTAATCGAGGGGTATACGCGCACGCCCGATCAATGACGGGCAAACCGCCTGATATACTTACATTAGTGCTACCAAGTTAGTCGCCGACCCTTGAAATGAGGTGCCGAGATGAACGACATTCTCGCAAGAAGAGCAAGACGAGCAACTGCGGGCATCGCCCTTTCCGCGGCACTTGTCGCGGGAATCGCCCCCGTAGCGGCGATCGCGGCAGAAATCAGCTCCCCCACCGATGCAGTCGCCTTGCAGACAGCGGCCGCGAACTCGAGCGAAACCGCGGCCACCGAAAAAGACAAAGCGTATGCAGCCATGCAGGAAGCGCTCAAAAACCTCGAGGCCGCAAAAGACGCCGCAAGTCCCGAGAAACTTGCGGAAATCGATGATGACATTGCCGCTCTTCAAGAGATCTACGACAAGCTGGTGGCGGAAGCCGCCAAATTGAGGGGACCCCTTCCCGCCATGCAAGCGAACGTCGATGCAGCCCAAGCCAGATACGATGAAGCCCGTAACCGGACAAGCGGCCTTCAGGCAAAATTAGATAAGGTACTTAAGGACCTCGGCGACGAGGAGCCTAGCAAAGCTATTAGCGAAACTATTAAGCAGTTGCGTTCGGAGATCATGGCGGCAAAACGGCAAGAAGAGTTTTGTGAAGAGGAGCTTGACCAAGTTCGGCATAGGCTCGAGAGCCAGGAAAGAGTGATTAATAACCTTGAAAGTGATGCGGAGAATGTCAAAGCCCACATCGACGAGGACATAGCCAAGCGAAATGCGCTCCTCGGCGATTTGGAAAAGGCGCAAGCGGCCTATGACGACGCCTGCAAAGCATACGAAGAGGCAAAGGCCGCGGCAGACAAGGCCACCTCGCCCGAGATAACGAAACCCGCCGAGACGACAAAACCCTCCAGCTCAGCGCAACCGGCCGAGGCGACACAGCCCACCGGCTCGTCCGCGACCGGCAAAAATACC
>OHBJ01000921.1_pt1 | contig 20038 bp, 19 predicted proteins | sample 1577241 | NCBI WGS metagenome assembly OHBJ01 (sample SAMEA3541594, study PRJEB24748) | human gut metagenome | biome: human gut; feature: human-associated habitat; material: faeces | place: China | collected 2012 | reverse complement strand
CTGCAGTAATGGGATTACCGGATCAATACAAGATCCTCCTCCATATCTATTTTGGAAAAATCCATCTCATAAACAGCTACAGACTTGACTTTTTTAAAATTGTAAGAACTATCCTTAAAATCAGTCTTTTCCGCCCAAGCACCAACAGGCATTATAACCAACATCAGCACTACCAAGGCTAACATTCTTTGAAGCACTCTCTGCATATAGTTCAACCTCCAGCTTATTTTAACGCTTCCTTTGTTGTACCATACCCCCCCTACTACCTGCTCCATATCCTTATCTGACATGTTGGCAATGATAATGCCGTTAAAGAATTCATTTTGTGTCGATTTCATCAGCTTTTCCAGCTGATCTACCTTATAGGGCATGACCGTCAGGCGGATATTTTTATTTTGCTTCATAATGCCTTCCTGGATCCCTAAGGTAATGCGGGCCAGATAATTGATGCGGAAGTCTGTTGCCCAATAAAAGGCGATGGCGTAACTGTCTTCCTGGGCGACACGCAGCTTTTTGGCGGATTGGTTGGGGACATAATTCAGTTGTTGTGCAATTGTATAAATACGGGTCTGCGTTTCCTCAGAAATCTTACGTTCTTTGCCCTTCCCGTTGAGTACGATCGATACGGTGGCAATGGATACGCCAGCCTCTTTGGCAATATCTTTTATAGTAGACAATGGAGAACCTCCTTTTAACCTACACTATATTATGACGCAAAAGAATATATTTTTCAAGCATTCCTAAGGCACTATATAGTATAATATACATAGTATGTACAGACAGGAGGAATCGTCCGTGGCAGGGAAAGATCAGCACGTTTCAGCAGCTCATATGGTATTGGGAAAAGATTTGAATCCCCATGGTACATTGTTTGCCGGGCAGGCAGCAGCGTATTTCATCGAATGTGGTTTTTTGGCAGTACAGGCCTTTTTGGGACACGGCCACATCGTCTGTCTGTCCTTGGATGGCCTGCGCTTTTTGCGGCCTGTGCACAAGGATCAGACAATCCGCATTGACAGTACCCTGGTCTATGCCGGTACGAGCAGTGTCGGCGTCTACCTGGCCATGCAGCGGCTGCCCGGTGAAGAAAAAGCGGCAGAATGCTTTACTTCCTTTGTGTCCATTGAGGAAGCAACGGGGAAGGCCGTGCCCCATGGGCTCAGCCTGGGACCGCTCAACGACGAAACAAAGAGGCTGCAAGACCTCTATCTGGCGTATAAAGGAGTTACTGTAGTATGACATTTATAGAAGAAGTAGATGAACGGCTGCGCAACCTGGCCCGTCCGCCCGGCAGCCTGGGCCTTTTGGAACGACAGGCCCGCAAGGCCATTCTCGCCTGGGGCCGCTGGGAAACGTCCTTCCGTCCCAAGCACCTGATCTTTGCCGCCGATAATGGCGTGTGCCGCTCCGGCGCGGTGGCGCAGCTGGCAGAAATTACGTATATGCAAAGCAGCCACATGGTGGCCGGCACGTCGGCCGTTACCTGCTTTTGCCGGTGTAACGGCATTCCCTGGGAGGTTATCGATGTGGGCATTGATAGCGCCGACAGTGTCGGGCTCGATTATAAAATTGCCCGGGGCACGGCTGATTTTGCCTACGGCCCGGCCATGACGCGGGACCAGCTGGAAGCGGCCTTTGCTGCCGGCCGGGAACGCGTAGAAAAAGCCGTGGCAGCTGCCGGGGCCAGATGATTTTATGCAGGGGATCAGCGGCGGACGAGCCTGGCAGGGCGGAAGCCGTCGGCGGCGATGATGTAGATGCCTGTGGGCAGGGTCACTGACTGGCCGCGCAGAGCCTCGTCGGAGGTATAGACGGTGCGGCCGTCGGGGCTATAGACGCGCAGGTTGCGCAGGCTCTCGGCAAGCACCATGAAGCCGTCGTCGGTCCAGCCGATGAGGCTTTGGTCGAGGTAGACGCCCTCTACGCCGGAGCCCTTGACGAGAATGGCGTTGGAGGCCGGCGAGGTGAAGCCGAGGCGCGAGCAGGTGACGGTGTAAGTCTCATCGCAATCAGGGCGGCGCCCGGTTAACAGAAGCTCGTTGGTGGCTGCCTCCTCGGTGGTGACCACCTGACCGGTGGGCAGGAACTGGGTGCGGGTGACGATGTAGTAGTCCACGACCTGGTCGCAGGCTGTCCAGTGTGCCACGTACGAAGAGTCGGTGACGTCGGTGGGATTGAGGGCGGTGACGGCGGCGAGGTCAGGCTTGGCGAGGGCCTGGCCGATAAGCTGGACGTTGACCTGCTTGTCGGCGGTCAGTCCGCCGTCGTAGATGGTGATGTTGGCGCGGTGCTCGCCGATGGCCGTGGGGCGGTAGAAGACGTTGACCTGCGTGCCTCCCTGGGCGTTGACTTCGGCGGCGGGGATGGAGTTGCGGCTGATGGAGAACATGGCTCTGTCGGTGCCGGTTACTCGCAGCGTCAGGGCGGAGGTCATGTTGGTGCCGTTGACGATGAGGGAGGCCTGACCGACGCCGTCGACGGCGGTCTCGCCGAAGTCAAGCGCCTCGCCGTTGATGGGGGCGGTGAGCTCCGGGTCTCCGGTGATGGGGGGCGTGGTGCCGCCGTCCTGGTCTTTGATGTAGAAGTCCTGGGAGGTGCGGGTGCCCCAGATGTACTCGGCCAGTTCGGGGAAGTCGATGAAGGGGTTTCGGTTGCCCTGCTGGCGCTCGGCGGCGTCGTTGCGGTTTATCTCTTTCTGGCTGACAGGGTCCTGGCGGGCCCACTGGAGTAGCATCTCGTAGGCCCAAGGCTTGAGGGTGGGCCAGGTGCTCTTGACGCCCATGGAGTTGGCGGTCCAGTTGAGGTCGTCGTAGACGGTGAAGACGTAGAAGTATGCTCGGGCGAAGTCGCCCTTGTACTCGTCGGCGGGCTCGAATACCACGCCTGCCGTGCCCGAATAGCCTGGTGCCGGCACGCCCACCCTGGTGGCTCCGTTGTTGAAGCTGGCGCGCGAGGGGTCGACCGGGCCGAGCGGGTAGTTGCTCTTGGCCTGGTTGGCAGGGCCGTCGCTGGGATAGAGGTTATAGATGTCGGTCCATGCGGGCGAGGAGTCGTCGCTGCCCCACCATGACTTGGGCACGGAGTGCTCGCGCTGCATGGCGCAGGCGCGGAACGAGGTCAGGCCGCTCTGTCCGTTTCTGATGAGGTATACCTCGTTGCTGTACATCTCCCACCAGCGCTTCTGGCCGTTGTAGAGGTCGGGGTAGACGTCTGTATATACCCAGTTGTTAGGTAGGTTGGTGTAGTTGAGCATGGTGTGCGACTGGACGCACTCCTTGACGGCCTGCTTGAGGGCCTCGCGGCGCTTGCCCTCCATGCGATCATAATAGCCGGGCTTGTAGGTGGCGCCGGCTGCGAAGATGGTGCAGAGCGCGACGCACAGTAGTAAAGCTTTTTTCATTCGGCAATCTTTTTGCAGTTAATCTTTCGCTTTGGGGTCGGTAAACCCCCGCCGCGGCCGTTGGGGTGCGCGGCGGGGGTCTGTATCAAGAACGCTTTGAGTGGCGTGTGGGTTGAGTAAGCGTCTTATTCTATGATTTCGGCCTCGTCGATGTTCTTGATTCCACGTGTGCCGAAGTACTTGGTGACGTCACCCTTGACCTTGACGTGCTTAAGGTAGATGGAGGGGTTGTTTCGCAGGCCGAGGATGTCGCGGGTTGAACCGGCCTTGATGCCACATGGGATGGAGACGCTGACGGTGTTGCCGGCGGCGGTGGCGGACAGGATCATGTTGGTGTTGTTGTAGTCGGAGGTCTCGACGCCGGTGAGGTCGTTGGAGAATGTGGCCCCTGAGGCCCAGTTCATGCCCTTGATGTATCCCACTACGTAGCCCTCTACCCAGACGCCGGTGGCGTCGGCTGTGGAAGCCTGTACCCAGGCTACGTTGTAGGGCTTGTCCTTGGAGCCTTCTCCTTCGCCGCCGGGGTTGTCGGGATTGTCGGGGTTGCCGCCGTCGGCGCCGCCGATGTTGACGTCGTCGATGCAGTAGGTGCTGGAGCCGGTGGCCGAGGTGCCGGTGTACTCCCAGGCGATGTAGACGACGCCGGAGAACTGGCTGAGGTCGATGTTGCTCTCAACCCACGATGAGTAACCGCTTGCCGGAATTTCGGGCTTGGTGTAGGTGAGCTCGGTCTTGGTGGCGGTGGAGGGGTCGGCGCTGTTCATCACGTAGACGCGCATCTCGGAAGTGGTGCTGGGATAAGCTGCCTGGGTCTTGAAGGTGAGGGTCTTCTTGGGCGACTTGCTGAGGTCGATGGCGGGCGAGATGAGCCATTCCTCCCAGGGGCCGGTGGTGCCCTTGTAGGCGGTGGCGGCGGCGTAGGTGTTGCCGGAGAATTCGTTCAGGTACCAGTTCTTGTCGCCGGCGGTCTTGGTGACGGTCCAGCCTGCTGCCACGAGGTTCGATATCTGCTTGCTGTAGCCTTCGAAGTCGCAGAAGAGGGAAGCGACGGCGTCGCCGCCGGGGTTCGGGCCGACGGTCACGCCGTCAATGCTCCACTCCGTGGCGGCGCCGGTGTTACCGGCGATGCCGGCGGTGCCGAGCACGGGAGCGAAGGTGCCGTAGGCCTTGATGGCCTTGCCGTAGACGCCGGGGTTGTCGAGAAGGTTGCCGTACTGGCGCAGGGCGCTGCCCTGGGGCAGTTCGAGGACGAGGCACTTGGTGATGTCGCGGCAGTCGGTGGTGGGGCCGATTACGAGGGTGTTGTCCATTTCGGCGTTAGAGTCCCAGATGATCTGGTCGTTGGCGGAAACGCTGGTGACGCCACCCTTGACGGAGCCTACGATGTAGCCCTGAACCCAGCCGGCGGCGCCGGTGCTCTGGAGCTCGATGGCCTCGGCTACGCTGTAGGGGTCGTCCTGGTTGCCCTTGGAGTCGAAGATGACGTCGGCGGTGGAGCGGAGCAGGAGCTGCCAGGAGTTGTTGAAGTAGCTGAGGATGCCGCGTACCGTGCCGGTGCCGGAGGGCATGATTTCCTGTGCGAAAGAGGCGTAGCCGGAGTTGCGCACGGTGATGGAGTTGCCGTTGGCGTCGAGCAGGGTGCGGGAGGTGGACTTGCGGGTGGGGGTTGCGTTGTAATCCTCGGGTGCTACGTAGGGCTGGCTGCCACCACCTTCAAAGTGCACGTTGCGGAACTCTACGAGCTGTCCCTGCCAGGTCTGCAGGCCCTGGGGTGTGGAGGGCAGCGCGGCCATGTCGGCGACGAGGCAGTAGATGCCGGCACCGAAGCCGGGCTTGGCTGCGTCAGCGCCGATGACGGCCATGGTGGGCACGGGCAGGCCGTTGAGCTCGGCACGGCCCTGGAAGTCCTCGTAGCTCATGAAGGAGGTCTGCGGGGTGCCGTTGTAAGTGCCGTAGCCGCCGATCTGCTCGTAACCGGCGTACTTGCCGATGTAGGCGCCGGTGAGGTTGACCACGATCTCCTGGCCGATGCGGTAGGTGTTGTACATGGAGTTCTGGTTGACGGAGAAGGGCAGTGCGCCTGTCTCGTCCTGGATCACCAGGCTCTTGTAGATGTTGCCGGAGGCGTCGGAGGAGATGACGCGGCCGTGGACAATGTAGTCGGAGCCGTCGGCCTTCTGGGGCACGAGGACGGCATAGTTGGTGGCGTCGTCCCAGAGGTCAGCCTTGACCTGTGCTATGGTGGAGTTGGGTTGCATGGTGGCCACCGGCACGTTTACCGGGGGTGTGTCGAAATCGTCCTTGCAGCCCGTGAGGCCTGCCGTGGCGGCCAGCGCTACGCCCAGCAGGGCAATATCGCGCAGTAGGTGTTTCAGATTCATATCGGGTGTGTGTATTTAGCTTGTTGAAGTGTTAGAAACGGATGCCGAAGTTGGCGAACACGCGGATGCCCTGCGCGTAGTAGTACTTGTTGGGGAACTTGGCGAGGTTGTAGTTGTCGTAGTCGAAGCGTCCCTGCTGGTAGCCGCCGGTCATGATGTTGCGGTTGTTGAGCAGGTTGTTGACGGAGACGTTGATGTTGATGGAGCCCCAGCGGGTGTATATGACCTTGCCGACGGAGGCGTTCACCACGAAGGCGTTCTTGAGCTTCTCCTGCGTGGTGATTTCCTTGATCTTGGCGTCGAGTTCGTCCTGGGTCTCCACGGCCTGCCAGAGGTCGGGCATGGCCTCGTGGCGGATGGGGGCGAGGTCCACGTAGCTGTCGCCCATCCAGTTGGCGTTGAGGTTGAAGAACCACATTCCGGGGGCGGCGTAGTCGATGCCGAGGCTATAGGCCTGCTGCGGAGTGCCGCCCACGTAGAAGTTCTTGAGGTACACGGTGCCGGTGACGTCGGGGGCGGCGCCGTTCTCGTAGCTGCGCACTCCCGTGGGGCGGTTCTTGTACTGGTAGCGGGAGTAGGTGGCGGCGGCGCTGATGCTCAGTGCCGGGGTGATCTTGTACATCATGCCGAGCTCGACACCTTTATAGGAGGTGCGGATGCCGCTCATGACGTAGTTCATGAAAGTGGAGTACTGGTCGTCGTAGAAGGCGGTCTTCTGTATGCCGTCGTACATCTCGGTCCAGAATCCGGTGATCTGGCCGCGGAAGCTGGTGTAGTTCCAGCCGTAGCTGATGTCGCCGCTGAGGTATCGCTCGCTCTTGAGGCCGGTCACGGAAGTGTCCTTGATGCGGGGCGACACGTAGGCGTAGTCGGGCAGCGGGGCGCGGGAGCCGTAGGCGGCGTGTGCGGTGATGTAGTTGCGGCCGTTGATTTTATACGTGGCGCCGGCCTTGAGGGCGGCGTTGTCGAAGGTGTGGCGCTTGCCGGCTCCGTAGGAGTTCTCGGGGGCGCGACCGTTGCGCATGTTGCCGTGGCGCATGAAGTTGGTGTAGCTCATCTCCATGCCGTAGTTGATGTCCCAGTGGGTGGTGTTGATCTCGTTCTGGAGCCAGGCGCGGGCGATGTAGGAACGGATGTTGTAGTCGTAGCCGAACTTGTCGCCTTCCCTGACGCGGCGGTCGGGGTTGTTAAGGTCGTTCTGCAGCATGGTGGGGTTGTCGGGGAAGTCGCGCTCGGAGAAGTTGTCGATGTCGCGCCAGAACTCGCCGCCGAGCAGGCTGCGGATGGTCTTGAAGTAGTGGCCGTCGGTGTAGTTGAACGATACGCCGCCCTGGAGGGACATGGCGTCGGTCAGGCGGGTGTTGATGTAGGAGTTGAACATCCAGGAGGTGAAGTTGCTGTGGCGGTTCTCGAGGATGTAGGTGGAGTGTCCCTTGAGCTCGGGGTTGCGGTCGAACTGGGTGCAGTTGAGCTGGTTGATGCGGTAGAGCTCGTCCCAGTTGATCTGGCGGGTGGCCTTATTGTTCTTCCAGGCGTCGAGGTACTGGTTGTAGACTCCCTCCTGGTATGCGTAGAGCTCCGGGTCGGTTGTCGGATCGGCCGTGGGCTTGTAGTATGACGGGAGGTAGCGGTAGTAGTCGGGACGCGGGTCGGCGGCCTGGTACCAGTTCAGCGCGGAGCTGGAGTAGGCGCTGGACTTGAAGGCGACGGCGGTGTTGACCGTGGTTCCCATCTTGGGCTTCCATATCCAGTTGAGGATGGCGGAGGGGTCGAAGCTGTCAACGATTCGGGCGGAGCGCTTCTTGCCGTCGAGCCAGCCCCAGTTGGGGTTGTAGAGGTTGTTGTCGGCCAGGTCGTACGCCTCCTGGTAGGTGGCGGAGTTGGTGGCGCGCTGGGTGGGGTTGCCGAAGGTGGTGAGGTTGATGCGGTGCTTGTCGTTGAAGATCTTCTCGAGGCTGAGGGAGTAGCCGAGGGAGGCGTAGTAGGTGCCTTCGATGACGCCCTCGGGGGCGTAGCGGCCGATGATGCTTGCCGAGAAGGCCCAGCCGGACTTGGTGACGCCCGTAGAGTACTGGAACATGGCTCGCATCATGTAGTTGGAGTTGGTGTAGGAGAGGTTTCCGCGGAAGCCGCGTGCGTACTCGGAGGCGTAGGTGGTGAAGTTGGTGGAGCCGCCGAGCTGGGAGAAGCCGTAGTTGGCGGCGTCAAGGCCTATTTCGGTGGTCTTGTTGCGGAAGGCGGAGGAGGTGAGGCCGCCCATCTGTGAGAAGTTGAAGCGGCCGCGCATGGCGTCGTTGTAGTTGATGCCGTTGATGTAGCCGCCGTTCCACTCGGCGCGGTATCCGCGCAGGCGGAATCGCATGATGGAGAAGTCGTAGTTGGCGCGCTGGTAGTAGATGTTGTCGACGGCGCCCTGGATGGTGCCGATGGACTGTGCCTGGCCCTCGTCCTCGAGCACCTGGCTCTCGTCGAAGACGTAGTCGTCGGAGTTGAGCGCCTGGTTGGTGAGGTCGCGCGTCAGGCGGATTGTGCCCAGGTCGACGACCAGTCCGGACTTGATGTCGACGTCGATGTCCATGTCCTTGTATCCGAAGGCGATGATGCGCAGCTGGTCGGGGCCGGGGGCTGCGTCGGAAATCTGGAAATGGCCGTCGGACGCCGATGTGACGAACTGTCCGCCGTTGGACAGGAGCACGTTGGCGTCGGCCACGGGTGCCCCCGTCGTGGCGTCTACCAGGGTGCCTTGCACCCCGGTGGCCGCTGCGGCCGGCAGCAGTCCGCACAGCAGCAGCAGTAGATGTAATGTTAATCGCATGTTTAGTATGACGGTTGGTTTATTTTCGCTTCATAGTGCGGATGCTCCGGTCCGGCGTCGGCCCGGAACACGCACACCAGGTATTTATCGGTTCACCTCCAGGGTGAGGAAGATTTCCGTGGGGAAGTGGTCGGAGTATCCGCCGGTCCACACCCCCGAGGAGAAGGTGCGGAAGGGGTAGCCCTTGTACTGGCCGTCGGCCTGCTTGAGGAACTCCTTGTTGAACACCAGGGCCGAGGAGAACTTGAGGCGGGACTTGCCCTGCGGCAGCAGATTGTAGCTGACCATGATCTGGTCGAAGAGATTCCAGCCTCCGCGGTAGGTGTAGGAGCCGATGCCGTCGTCGAGCTTCTTCCAGAACGGGTTGAAGAAGCCGCCGGGCTCCACTTCCTTCTCCTGCTTGCGACCTCCCATGACTACGGCGCAGCTCTTATTGAACGGGTCGTCGTTGAGGTCGCCCATCACGATGACGCCGATGTTGGGGTCGATGCTGAGCAAGCTGTCGGCGATGTGGTGGGTCAGCGCGGCTGCCGCCTCGCGGAGCCAGCTTGACTGTGCCTCGCCTCCTCTGCGCGAGGGCCAGTGGTTGACGATGATGCCCACGCGCTGTCCGCCAAGCAGGCCGACCACGCACATCTGATCGCGAGTGCGGAAATAGGGCAGCGAGTCAACCTTCAGGTAGTGGTTCTTGACATTGATGACCTTGAAGAAGCGTGGGTTGTAGAGCAGGCCGACGTCGATGCCTCGGCGGTCGGGCGAGTCGTGGTGCACGATCTGGAGGTTCCAGTCGGCGATGTGCTTATCCTTTACCAGATCCTGGAGCACGGTGATGTTCTCGACCTCGCTGACGCCTATGACGGCCGGGCCCATAGGAGTGCTCCTGGTGGGCATCTGGGAGATGGCGTAGCCGAGGTTGTTGATCTTCTTCCAGTAGCGGCGGCTGTCCCACTGGTTCTTGCCTGCGGGGGAGAACTCCTTGTCGTACTTGCCATTGTTGTTGATGGTGTCGAAGAGGTTCTCCAGATTGTAGAAGGCCACGCCGTAGACCTGCATCTTCTTGCCCTGTTGCTGAGCCGAGGCCAGGGGGGCGAACATGCCGAGCACCACCGCCAGCAGCAGGCCGTAATAGAGTTTTCTCATTATATCGTATATGATTTTACGGGTTGATCAGGTTTGCCGTAAGAGCAGAAGCGCCACCCCGCCTCAGGGAGGGGTGGCACCGGCTATGCTTATCTAAAAGAACTTAGTTTCCTTGCCTTCGAGGGATGACAGGACGGCGTTGGCCAGGGAGCTGGCTCCGAGGCGGAAGAGTTCGGGAGTGAGCCATTCGTCGCCGAGCACCTCCTTGACCACTGCGTAGTAGTAGAGGGCATCCTCGGTAGTGCGGACACCGCCGGCAGCCTTGAAGCCGACGCGGCGCCCCGTCTTCTCGTAATACTCCTTGATGCACATGCACATGGTGTATGCGGCCTCCAGGCTGGCGCCGTCGTAGATCTTTCCCGTGGATGTCTTGATAAAGTCGGCGTCGGAGTAGAGGGCGAGCAGGGACGCCTTCTTTATGTTGGCGGCTGTGCGGAGGGCGCCGGTCTCGAGGATGACCTTGAGGTGGGCGCCGGAGCGCTTGATGGTGTCCTTGACCTCGATGATCTCGTCGCAGAGGTCCTCGTATAGACCGTCGGCGAAGAGGCCGAGATTCATCACGATGTCGACCTCCTGCGCGCCGTTGCTGACAGCCAGGGCGGCGTCGGCCACCTTGACGGCCGGGAAAGTCTGGCCGGAGGGGAATCCGCCGGCGACCACGCAGGTGCGCACGCCGGTAACGTCGAGGTGTGTCGATACTACGTCGGCGAAGTTGGAGTAGACGCAGATGGCGGCCACGTGATTGTATTGGGGGTACTGGTCGTGAAAGTCGTTGACACGCTGCGTGAAGCGGGTCACTGAAGCCGGGGTGTCCTCGGTGCTGAGCGTGGTGAGGTCGATGCAGCCCAGCAGGAAGTTGTAGACCTCGGGAGAGGCCAGCTCGTGTGCTTTCTCTATGATCTTGGCCACCTCGGCGCGCACCAGCTCGTCGCTTTCGGGCACCTGGCTCTTGGCCAGAACTTCGTTGTATCTATCCATGTCGATAAAAGGTTTTAAGTGTCAGCGCAAGACGGCGCGACGGCAGACCTTCGGGACGGTGCCGCCACGGCGCTATACCCTTATAACACTTTAGGGCGACAAAGTTACGAAAATTTCCCTAAAATTTCCCGTTCGAACTGTTAAAACCACATATATATGTTGTAAAACATGTTTTTCGCCCTCCACGCCCCTGCACCAAGACGTATTCGGGCCTAACGCGCCCCATCTTGGACAGAGGCGGTTTTCGGCCCCTTAGGAGAATCGGTGAGACAACTCTACCGCGAAGCGGTCACCGCCGCGGCGCCTTCAACAGGGTCGAATACATAAAAAAGGTTAAAATTTTTGGCCGGGTCGAAAAAAGGTTGTACCTTTGCACCCGGGTAAGTGCCACGCGACGAGCTCCCCGCGAATCCCCCAGGTCTTGACCGAAGCAAGGGTAACGGGTTGAGCATGTGTGATGTGGAGAGCTTACCCACCTGCCTCTTTAGCTCAGTTGGCCAGAGCACGTGATTTGTAATCTCGGGGTCGTTGGTTCGAATCCGACAAGAGGCTCCCCCACCACCAACCCCCGAAGGCAGAGAGTCCAATTTCCCCCTATCCCCCGGACCTCTGCCTTCTTTTTTTGTATCCTGCAAGAACGCACGACCCGTGCGCCCCTACACTCGTAAAATGCCCCATATTAATCATTTTTATGCCATTCTCTATTCTCAACATATCCTTTTTTGCCGCCGAAGCCGACGTGCCGACGCTTCTGCGAGCGCTGAAGAGCTGCGTGGCTCCCGCCCTGGACGGCGTGGAGCACTCTTGGCTTAGGCTCGAAAAGATCCAGGGGCAGATGCCCGGGCCCGACGAGCCGCGGAGCGTCGCCCTCCAGTTACGGTTTGCCGACGCTGACGCGATGGGGGCCTTCCGCGCCAGCCTGCTGGACGAAGCCGTGGAGAGGCTGCACCAGGTGCTGCCCCCGGACCGCTGCATGGTGTTCCAGACTGAACTCGCACAGATAGATCTCTGATGGAAGAGGCGGTAAGGAAGTACGAGCGCATAATCATGGGCATCGACCCGGGCACTAACGTCATGGGCTACGGCGTGCTGGGCGTCAACGGCAAGACGCCCGAGCTGGTGGTGATGGGCGTCATCAAGCTGAACCGCATCGGCGACCACTACATGCGCCTGCGCCGCATATACGAGCGAGTGCTGGGGCTGGTGGAGCAGTACGTGCCCGACGAGCTGAGCATCGAGGCGCCGTTCTGCGGCAAGAACGTGCAGTCGATGCTGAAGCTGGGACGCGCCCAGGGTGTGGCGATGGCGGCTGCGCTGAGCCGACAGGTGCCTATACACGAATACCCGCCGACGAGCATCAAGCAGTCGGTGACGGGCCGAGGCTCGGCCACCAAGGAACAGGTGGCCGAAATGCTGAGGCATATCCTGCACATTCCCCGCGAACAGATGCCTCACCTGCTCGACGCCACGGACGCGCTGGCGGCCGCCCTGACGCATTTCTACGAGAGCAGCAGGCCGGCCGTGGCCAAGGGTCCGAAGAGCTGGGCAAGCTTCCTGGCTCAGAATCCAGGCCGCATAGTAAAGAGATGAGAATGGTATCTTACCAGGCAGTTCAGGCAAGTCAGGAGAGGAGGTCGCAGGCTATGTCGAGGGAGGCGCGGATATCGGCGGTGGAGGCGGGAACATCGAGCACCGGCTGGCCGGGCGCGGGAAGGAGGACGAAGAGGGGGTGGCCGGCGATGGCGTTCTTCTTGTCGTGGGCCATTAAGTCCACGAGGGCGTCGAAGCCCTTGCAGCCGAGGGGGTAGGGCGGAAAGACTTCGCGGACAGAGGCGACTACGGAGTAGAGAGTCGAGTGTCGCGTGTTGCAGGAACTCACGGCCCGTGCTTCCGAAAATTTCAGGGTTGAGAGGGCGAGAGCGGCGACAAGCCCGATGGCGACGGCGTGGCCGTGCGAGATGGGACGGCCGTTGGCGTTGCCGTAGCTCTCGATGGCGTGACCGAAGGTGTGCCCGAGGTTTAGCTGTCGGCGCAGGCCCTGGTCGTGGGGATCCTGCGCCACAATTTTTTGCTTGAAACGTGCGCAACCGAGCACGAGTTCGAGGGGAAAAGGGTCCTGGTCGCCATCTGCGAGGTGCTGGCCGGCCAGCAGGGCCTGGCGGGTCTGGTCGGGACCCTGCAGAAGTGCGGTCTTGAGGATTTCGCCGTAGCCGGAGGCGAGCTGCTCGTATGGGAGGGTGCGCCACAGCTCCGGCACGAGCACGACGGCGCGTGGCTGGTGGAAAGCACCGATCTCGTTCTTGATGCCGGCGAAGTTGATGGCGGTCTTGCCGCCGATGGCTGCGTCTACGGCGCCGAGCAGGGTGGTGGGGATGTTGGCCGTCGGGACTCCGCGCTTGAAGCAAGCGGCGGCAAATCCGGCCATGTCGGTGATTGAGCCGCCGCCCAGGGCCACCACCAGGGAACTGCGTGTGGCACCACGATCTCCAAGCCATTGCCAGACGCGCTCCACATGAGCCGGGGTCTTGCACTCCTCGCCGCCTTCACAGTTGAGAGTTGAGAGTTGAGAGCTGAAAGAAAACTGAGAGCCAAGAGCGGAGAGCCGAGAGTCGACTACGGTCAAAAGCTGGCCGTTGCCGCTGAAGGTCCTCAGCTTCTGCAGCGCCTCGGAGAGGCTTTCGGCGGTGAGGACCTGTGTCATTGACGTGCGATGTGGAGGAGAGCGGGGAGGGCGTCGGCGCAGGCGTCCATGGATGGAAAGACGATATGCGCTCCGGCGGAGGAGAGTCTGTCGGCGGGGATGGGCCCGGAGGCGACGGCGATGACGAAACATCCGGCCTTGGCTCCGGCCTGGATGCCGAGGGGTGCGTTCTCGACGACAATTGCCTGCCAGGGCTCGCATTGGGCCTTTTGCAACCCCTTGAGGTATGGTTCGGGGTCGGGCTTGCCGTGGCGGACGTCGGCGGCGGTGACCATGCTGTCGGGGGTGAAGACGTCGGGATAGTCGTGCTGTAGGGCGTCGAGAAGTGACGCCTGCCCGGAGCCGGTGACGAGGACGCGACGGAGGTTAAAAGCGCTCAACGCTCGGAGCATTCGGTCGGCCCCGGGCATGAGTGGACGTTGCTGGTGAGCGGCGAAGAGTTCGGTCTTGCGGGCGTAGAGGCGCTCGCACTCGTCGTCGGTGGCGTCGCGGCCGCGATACTTGCGCATAAGCAGGTGGATGGTGGCGCGGCCCGTCATGCCCTCGTAGAGGAAGAACTCATTGCGGGTGCAGCGCATGCCTATCTCGGAGGTCATCTGCATCCAGGCGTCGGCATGGCGCGGCATGGAGTCGTAGAGCACGCCGTCCATGTCAATGAGGGCGGCACGCGAATCGAGCCTACGCCCCGTCTGCGAGGCATAGGCGTCGAGCGCGGCGTTTATGTCGGTTACCATCAGGGCACGAAGATCTTGAGAGGCTTGGCCAGGCGGGGCGAGGAGAGGATATAGATGCCTCGGCTGAGGGGGAGCAGGGCTCCGGTGGCAATGTGGTCGACGCTGGCCACTGTGCGCCCGGAGATGTCGGTGACAGTCAGCGAGTTGGCCTCGCCGCAGACTACGCGAATGCCTCCGCCGACGCACTCGACCTCGAAGGCGTCGGCCTCGATGACGGAGGCGGAGACGTCGCCGGCCTTGACGATGATGGCGTTGCTGGGCTCGGAGACATCGCTGCCCACGGCGTACTGCACGGTGTATGTCTCGTCGGCTCCGAAGTCGCGGTCGTCGAACTCGTAGTAGGGCACGGTGGCCATATATTTGCGCGTCTTCATCTCGCCATTGACCCGGTAGGTGCGATTCACGAGGTAGTAATCGGGGGTTACGGGGGCGTCGGTCCAACGTGCGCGGTAGGCGGTCTCGGAGTGGATGTCGGCGGCGAGTGCGGTGACGGGGGCCAGGGTGGTCTTCTCCACGCCGGTGGCTTTCACTGTGACCTTCACCGGGGCCTCCAGGCCACCTCCGGCGAAGGTGAGCTGTGCCTGGGCGTCGCCGATGTCGGCGCAGGCGAAAGTGGCGGTGAGAGTGGTGCCGGTGTTGGCCTGCGTGGCGCTTATGGTATTGGCCGAGAGCGAGAACTGGCTGTCACCGCTGATGCTGACCGTCAGTGGAGCGGTGAGGTACTTGCCCTGGACAGGGATGGAGACAGCGCCGAAACGGCCCTGCATGATGTTGCCGATGGTGTAGACAGCGCCGTCGGCGGGGCTGGCGAGCTCGGGGTCGGAGGGCTGCTCGCCGCCGAGCGAGAATGGGAGCGTCTTCTTCGATCCCCATATGTACTCGCACAGCTCGGGCAGGTCGATGAACGGGTTGCGGTTCTTCTGGATGCCGTAGACGGCCTCGTTGCGGTTGCGCTCCTTGTCGCTGACGGGGTCCTGGGCATTCCATTCCAGCAGCATGTTCACGGCCCAGTCCCGGAACATGGGGTATTTCTGTCCCTCGTTGTACATCCAGGTGAAACGTGTGCCCCACTTCATGTCCTCGTAGCAGGTGAACATATACATAAACACGCGAGCGAAGTCACCCTTGTACTCGTCGCAGGGCTCGTAGACGTTGCTGGAGCCGCCGCCGTAGCCGGAGGCGGGCTTGCCGACTATGGTGACGCCGTTGGTCCACGTCACTGTGCCGACCTTGCCCAGCGGATAGTTGCTCTTGCGGCTGTTGGCCGTGGAGTTGCTGGGGTTGAGGTGGTGGATGTCGTTGTAGGCGTCGTTCTTGGTGCCGTCCCACCAGGAGTTAGCCACGGAATGCTCTATGTTGAGGCCGCCGTGGCCCGAGGAGATGGGCACCAGCTCGGACGAGTACATGTCCCACCAATACTGCTTTCCGTCGACGACGCGGACGTCGGTCTTCTTGAAAGCATCCCAGGTGCGGTCGCCGTAGCTGATGTTGGTGTGCGAGCGAATGACGTCATGAGCAGCCGTCTTGAGGGCGGCCTGGTTCTTGCCCTCCAGCGAGTTGTAGTAGCCGGAGGGGTACTCGGCGCTGAGCTGCAAAGCGCAGGCCAGCGCCACTGTCAGGATTGAGAATTTAGGGTACATCATGATTGGGGTGCAAAGTTACGAAAAAACTCCCTACCACAACTCCCCTGTCAGAAAAAATTCCAAAATTCTCCGCCTGCGGGTGACAATTTAGCGTACGCAGAGATGCAGGTGCGCGTACGGCAACGGCTCCGGGAGGGCGAAATGCGAGGCGCGTTTGCCCGGTTGCGGAATTTTTAGTAGCTTTGCACCCGGCTATATATGTACGTATAGAAGCAGAATGGAACCGACAAGGATAATCATCAGCGGCGGCGGCACCGGAGGGCATATCTTTCCGGCGCTCGCCATCGCCAACGCCATAAAACGGCTCCGCCCGGACGCGCAGATACAGTTCGTGGGGGCGTTGGGCCGCATGGAAATGGAACGTGTGCCGGCGGCCGGCTACGACATCATGGGCCTGCCCGTGGCAGGATTCGACCGCAAGCGCCTGTGGCGCAATTTCGCCGTGCTGCTCAAGCTGCGTCGCTCGCTGCGCATGGCGCGGCGCCCACGAACCTGACCCTGACGGAGTTGAAGAACCCGCAGGATACCGCTCACGCCCGTATCTATGACCGTCTGCTGGAACTGTGTACCCCGATTGCCTGCACAGGCCCCAGCATGAGAAAGGATATAGGACAGGCAAAATTGAACTTGCTGAAAGCACTTCTGGCCTGAATGGGAGGAACGCAATTGAAAGAAAACGGTACAATGAATTGGCTGGCGCAGATCCGCCAGATGAAGAACCGAGACATCCGCACGATTGAACAGTCTGAACTGCAGGAACTGCAGCAGGATGCAGTGGAACACGGATTGCCGCAGGAGGAAAGGCTGAAAAATCTGCTGGATAAGGTCCGAAATCCTTACTGCTATCTGGACAACGGAATTATTGTGAAGCTGAATTTCGCACCGAGAGGGAGCAGCACACTGTCTGAGCGCATTGGCAGGTGCTTTCAGTCTGCCAGCTGAAAAGGCAGAGAAACTTTCGGCAAGCTACTGAAAAAACACGCAGAAAAATTTCACACTTTAATGCGATAAAGCACTGGACAAAAGATGATGATTCTGGTAAGCTGTTTACGGGTAAGAAAATAGGAATGTGCCAACTGAGCAGAACTTGCTCGGTAGGCTTGTTCTACATAGAAAATGTGGAGCCTTTCGCTTCTCTGACGAACAGTATTGCCGATTCGTTAAGGAGGTGGAAGGCTTTTGTTATACCCTGATGTGAATTTGCAGAAGAGAACACAGCAAAATACAACCCGATACCGTACAGCCTTGTACTTACGCTTGTCTCGTGAGGATGGCGATAAGACAGAGAGCGACAGTATTGCAAACCAGCGCACCCTGCTGGAAGCCTATGCCATAGACCACCCGGAACTGTGTATTGTGGATGAGTTTGTGGACGATGGTTACTCCGGCTCGAACTTTGAACGGCCTGCGTTCCAAATACTCGTCGTTGCTTTTCATGCCACAAAATTACAAAAATCCTGCAAGAATTTAGTAACTTTGCAGTGTTATAAAGTCATGAAAGAGTCAGTAATGGAGATGCGGCGACGACTCGAACCCATCTACGGCAAGGACGAGTCGCGCGCCATGATCCGAGAGATATTCCGCGTTCTGAAAGGCTGGGACGCCACCGAGTTCATCATCCGCCTGACGGACGACTACCCGCTCAGCGACTACATCCGCTCCAAGATCGAAGACATCCTGGGGCGGCTGGAGAGGCACGAGCCGCTGCAGTACATCCTGGGCGAGGCACACTTCTACGGACTCGACCTGCACGTGGAGCCGGGAGTGCTGATTCCACGCCCGGAGACGGAGGAGCTGGTGCGCGTCATCGCCGCCGACAACCCCTCCAGCGACCTGCGGGTAGTGGACCTGGGCACCGGCTCCGGCGCCATCGCCATAGCCCTAAGCCGATACATGAGCTTCCCCGAAATCACGGCCATAGACCTGTCACCTAAGGCCATAGAAGTAGCAACTGACAACGTTAAAGCGCTGAAATGCAACGGTATACGTGTGGTGCAGGGCGACATGACGAAGTGGAACCCGGAGAGCGCCTCGCTCGACGTGGTGGTCAGTAACCCACCGTACGTCGACGAGAGCGAGAAGGCCGGCATGGAGGCCAACGTGTGCGACTATGAGCCAGCCGAAGCATTGTTCGTGCCCGACTCCGACCCGCTCAAATTCTACCGCGCCATAGCCCCGGAGGCCCTGAAGGGCCTGAAGCCGGGCGGGCGCCTCTACTTCGAGATCAACCCGCGCCACGCCGACGAGCTCAAGGCCATGCTCGCCCACGACGGCTTCACCAACGTGGAACTGTGGCGCGACGCCCAGGGCGCCTACCGGTATATCAAAGCACAGAAACCTGTCGATGACTGAGCACGACGAGGATATCCACAAGGCGTTGCTGTACGTGACCGGCCTCTGTGCCCGCGCGGAGATGTGCGAGCAGGAGATCCGCGAGAAGCTCAGACGCCGAAAGCTCGACACCCGCGACGCTGACCGCATCGTCGGCTACTTGACTGAAAACAACTACGTCAACGAACAACGGTACGCATCGGCCTACGTGCGCATGAAGCTGCGGCAGGGGGACTGGGGTCCCTGGAAAATCCGCCAGGGGCTGGTGGGCAAGGGTCTCGACACCAGCGTGATACGCGCAGCCATGGCCGAGGTGCAGGCCGACCAGTACGAAGAGAACGCCCTGGCGGCAGCCAGGCGCAAGGCCGCCAGGCTGGACCTCGACGACGTCAGCGACCGCCAGAAGCTATACCGCTTCCTCTGCTCACGCGGCTACGAGAGCGCCACAATAGGGCGAGTGATGCACACCCTCGGCACCGAAGTCGCCCAGGCAGACACCGACGACCCATGGGAGGAATGAAGGCCTTGCGCGAAATCGGCAGCGCGGTAGCCGACATTCTCTGGCCGGCGCAGTGCCACATCTGCGGCCAGCGTCCCGGGCCCTCATCACGCTGGCTCTGCGCCAAATGCCTGCGTTCGCTGCCACGCTTCGCCGCCACCAGCTGGGACCTCAACCCCATGGCCCGGCACTTTGCCGGACAGGTGCCCTTCGAACGTGCCTCGGCCTTTCTGGAATACAACGCAAAAGGGATGCTCGCACCTGTCTTCCACGATTTCAAGTACCGCGGCTTCCCGTCGCTGGCGCGTTATATGGGAGAGCTGGCTGGCGGCGGAATGCCCGATTTCTTCGACGGTGTGGAGACGCTGCTGCCGGTGCCGATGTTCGCGCTCAAGCAGCTGCGGCGCGGCTATAACCAGGCCCGCGAGATAGCATTGGGCCTCAGCCGCGCCACCGGCATCCCGGTAGGTCGTGGCCTGAAGGCCATCCGCGGCCACCGCACACAGACGGGAATGACGTCCGCAGAGCGGCAGGCCAACACACGCGGCATCTTCCGCTACCGCCCCCCGATCGGACAGCTCGGCGCCACCGTGTGCCTGGTCGACGACGTATGCACCACCGGCTCGACGCTCCTCTCGTGCACCCGTGCCGTACTGGACGCCGACCCTGCAGCCCGCCTGCGCATCTTCGCGCTCGGAGCCGTACTCGACTACTGACCGCGCAGCAGTGCGAAACTATTCGATTGCCAAGCCATGCTGTCTCGCAAACGGGAGCAGTTCCTCGAAGAGGGAGGCAGTGTGGGCGATGCGGACGGCTTCGCCCAGGGTGGTCGAGGCAATGGGCAGAGAGACGTACTCGCCTGCCAGTCGCTCTGTGATGTGAAGCGGAGACGTCGCCAGGCCATGATAGCAGGGCTGTAGGTGAGGCGGCACAGCGTAGTGTATGTCGGTCTGGATACCTCTATCGAGCATATAGGCGCGGAAAGCGTCGCGCCTGCCGCCGGGCACGCGCACCACGTACTGGTGCCACACGGCGCCCGAATGCCATTCGGGTGCCATGACGTGCGTGTGGCCGCGCAAGATCGCCGTCATGACGGCGGCGCGGGCACGCCTCTCGGCGCTGATGCGGCCCAGGGAACGCAGACGGATGCGCAGGATGGCCGCCTGTGTCTCGTCGAGGCGGCAGTTATACCCTCGGTAGATGTTGTGGTAGCGGGTGTCGGAGCCATAGTTGGCCAAGGCGCGGATGGTGTCGGCCAGTTGGGGATCGGCGGTGGTGACGGCCCCGGCGTCGCCCAACGCGCCGACGTTCTTTGTCGGGTAGAAGCTGAAAGCGGCGGCATGGCCCAAGGCGCCGGTGTGGTCGGGCAGGAGTCCTGCTATGACCGGGTTTTCATTGTGCTCAAGAGCCCTTAAA
>OHBJ01000918.1_pt1 | contig 20082 bp, 9 predicted proteins | sample 1577241 | NCBI WGS metagenome assembly OHBJ01 (sample SAMEA3541594, study PRJEB24748) | human gut metagenome | biome: human gut; feature: human-associated habitat; material: faeces | place: China | collected 2012 | reverse complement strand
CTTCTTTTTCTTTCATTTGCAAAGGCTATTCATAAAATCATTTTAATATACGGAGTTGGACAGCAAGGTACTGGTACTCTCTCAGGCGAATGGACAATGTGAATGGTATCCGAAAGAACAGACTTTGCCGGAACGTCCCGTCAATATGCCTATGCCGATACGGATTGCACAGGCAGAACGTTGTGATGAAACCTTTCAGGGGAACTGGCGACCATTGCGTAAAGGTGTTTCTTTACCAGAAATTGGTGTGAACGATTGTCGTTACTCCATGTATCGTAGTGTAGTAAAACTATCGAAGAAAGAGATAGAGGAATATGGAACATTGGTTTGTGAGATGTTTACGGCTGATCCGCTTTATGTACAAGTGAATGGAAAAATAGCTAAAAGGGCTTCTACCGATGAACTGGATAATACATTTGTCATAGATGGGCTACTGCATGAGGGAAGCAATGAAATCGTAAGCATCTATGAAAATCGTGGACACGCTCATGGATATCGCCCGATGGAGGAATTGAGCGGAATGAAATCTGCCGGATTGGGCAAGAAGCAATCTGCTATCCTTCCTATCGAAAAATGGGAAGTGAAAAAGGTGGAAAATAATGTCAAAGATATCAAGTCACTGCTGTCTAACAATGAAGGCTGGGAAACCATCATGCTTGATCAAAGTACTATCGCCAATCTTGCTACATTGCAAATAGCCGGACTGGAGAAGCCGGAATGGCCTGCCGCATGGGTGTTGCAAGGGAAAGAAGGAACGGCTATTTATCGTACTTCTATTGATATGACACGTCAGATGTTGACCGAAGGGCAAACAATGATAGAATTCGCTTGCGTAGATGATGCGGGTACGCTTTTTGTAAACGGTAAGGAAGTGGCAAGCCACGATGCTTGGGACAAACCGTTTGTAGCCAATATGAAAGATTTTCTGCATGAAGGAGAGAATAATGTGGCTATTGTGGTGCGTAATAGTAGCGGTGCAGGAGGATTGTTAAAGGGAATCCGCTTGTTCAGTGAACTGAAAATACTGAAGCCTCTGAAGTGGGAAGTAGCGCTTGATCTTGGAGGAGTGACACAAGGATATTGTGGAGGGAAAAACGCCGGCGGTGACAATTGGAAGGTGGTGACATTGAAAACCGATGGTACATTGCATCGAAAAGGAAACAATATACAGCCTAAAGGTAAACAAGATGCCTTATTGACTTGGTATAAAGTAACATTTGATCTGCCCAAAACGGAAAAAGAATGCTGGATTCCTTGGAGAGCCATTATCAATGCTTCAGGTACAGGATATATGTGGTTGAATGGGCATAATATCGGACGTTATTGGGAAGAAGGTCCGCAACGGGAGTTCTTCTTACCGGAATGTTGGTTGAACATGGGAGGAACGAATACATTGGTGCTCGGACTTCGACAATCCGAAACTTGCGGGGCCGTGTTGGAAGGGATAGAAGTAGCTCCTTATTATGAGGATGCAGAGTTTATTAAATAATAATTCAATAGGTATATGAATATATATAAATCACTTTTTTTAGGATTGGTGTGTAGTGCAGGAATGCACTGCACCTTCGCTCAAACAACTGTTTGGAATCCGGATAATCAGAATGGAACATTTACGAACCCTATCATGTGGGGAGACTGGCCCGATCCGGATCTGATGATAAGTTTTATCTCGTGTCTACCAGTATGCACTATGTACCGGGATGCCCTATTGCTGTATCGGAAGATTTGGTAAACTGGGAAATGGCAGGATATGCTTTGGATCGTTATGATGAGGATCCGAAATATGATATGCAAGGTGGCAATCTTTATCTGAATGGGGCGTGGGCAACTACGATACGGCATCATAACGGAAAATTTTACGTTGGTTTCTGTACACCCTATGGTTGGGGACGGGAAACCGGGCATTTCTCTATTTGTATAGCCGATGATGTGAAAGGACCTTGGGAACGTACTATATTTCCTGAATATTTATATGATCCGGGGTTATTCTTTGATGAAGATGGAAAGGTTTACGTGGTTCACGGGCAAGGTACACTATACTTGACAGAGTTGAACTCGGACGTGAAATCCGTTAAAGGGAAACCTGTGAAGATATGGCAGGGTGGTTTTAAAAATGCACATGAGTTAGGAGGCGGTTTCGGTATGGAAGGATCTCATATGTACCGCATCAATGGAAAATATTATATTACTTGTCCTGCCGGGGGAACGGGAGGATGGCAAATCTGCTTGCGTTCGGATAATATCTATGGTCCCTATGAACACAAACTCATAATGAACGATTGGAGTTCATATCCCGAAAACGGACTTCATCAGGGTGGGATGGTACAGTTGAAAAATGGAGACTGGTGGTTTATGATTATGCAGGACAGAGGACCGATAGGACGTGTTCCGTGTCTTGTGCCCGTGAAATGGATAGACGGTTGGCCTATGCTGGGTGATGAAGGAAAAGATCTTATCACTTATCCTAAACCTGCTACCGGGAAAAAATCGAAGATAAAGAGTCCGGCTACTACCGATGAGTTCAATGCTTCTCAATTAGGTCTGCAATGGCAATGGAATCATAATCCGGATAATAGCAGATGGAGTTTGAAGGAACGTAAGGGATATATGCGTCTGTATGCTTCCCAAGCTTCTACATTGAAAGATGCTCGTAATACATTGACACAACGTGTTCAGGGACCGAGTTGCGAGGGTTCGGTAGAAATGGAAGTGACCGGACTTAAAGATGGCAATATTGCCGGATTCGGAATCTTCGAGTTTCCTTATGCCTATGTTGCGATACGACAAGAATCCGGTAGACGCAAAATTGTGATGTGTAATGACGGTAAGGATATCGAAACCGTAGAGCATTTCAATGGAGATAAACTGTGGATACGCGTACGTGCTACAGACAAAGAATTTAAGGCTTTGTTCTATTACAGTCTGGATGGTGTGAATTATAAACGTATTGGTAATGAATTGCAGATGGGATTGGGATTGCCGTGGACAGCCAATCGTTTTGCATTGTTCAACTTTAATACTACGCCGCAAGGAAATAACGGATATGCCGACTTTAATTGGTTTAGATTTACGAATAAGTAATGTATTTATACCATTCAATCTTCTTAAAACACATGCAATGACATGAAACGAATATCACTTTTTACTTTTTTCATCTTCTTAGGTATAGCCGGTTGTATGGCTCAAGTATCCGGTGAGAAGATCGAGAAAGTTTACGTTGCATTCAAAACTCACCTTGATGTGGGATTTACTGATCTTAGTTCCGTTGTGACCGAAAGGTATGTGCATGATTTTATTCCGAAAGCCATAGAAGTTAGTGAACGCTTGCGCGCTGACGGCTCTGGTGATCGGTATGTATGGACAACCGGCTCATGGCTTATTTGGAAATATCTTCGCACGGCATCTCCTGAGGCTGTGAAGCAGTTGGAGGAGGCCATTGGTCGTGGCGATATCGTATGGAATTCCGTTCCCTATACTGTGGAATCGGAGACAATGACGCGTGAACTGTTTGAAACCTGCTTGTTGCTTTCCAAACGTTTGGATAAGAAATACAACAAGCAGACTATTGCTGCAAAGATGACTGATGTGCCGGGACACACTCGTAGTATCATCGATCCGATGTATGACGCAGGCATTCGTCTTTTGCATGTGGGAATTAATTCAGCTTGTCCGTTACCTTCGGTGCCTACTTTCTGTCGGTGGCGCAGTCCTTCCGGCAATGACTTGTTGCTGGTTTATCAGAAAGATTATGGAGAAGATGAAGTATTGCCGGATGGAAAGACAGTTGTCAGTATTAATTTTACGGGCGACAACCACGGACCGCATAGCTATGAACGTGTGAAAAAGATTTATGCCGATTTGCGTAAGCGTTATCCTCAAGCTCAGCTTGTAGGTGCATCGTTCAATGATGTCGCCCGGGAACTGTTGCTGATAAAGAAGGATTTGCCGGTTGTTACTTCTGAGATTGGTGATACGTGGATATTTGGTTATGGTGGAGCACCGATACGTATGGCTAAATTTCGTGCTGTTTCGCGGTTGTATTCTCAATGGTTGAATGAAGGGAAAATCAAAAAAGATAGTGACGTTGCTTTGGACTTTGCAGCCGAATTAGGTCTGATAGCAGAACATACGCAAGGTGTGGATGTGAAAACACATCTTCGTCAATGGGACAAATATGATATGGATAAGTTTCTCAAAGGTCGTTCCGAAGGAGTATTCAGTATGGCTGAGGCTTCATGGAAAGAGATTGATAATTATATCGATAGTGCTATCGCTTTCCTTCCGGCTTCCTTGCAAAAAGAGGCGCGCGAAGTAGTCGCAGAAGTGGATAAGGTTAAACTGGAGGATAACTCAAAAATGAAACCAATGGAACGGAAGCGTTGGGAACAACCGATAGCCGGTGGAATGACGTTGGCGGGATTGTCTTATCAAATGTTTGATGGGGATGATTATGATGATTTTCAAAATAGATATCTTCGTGCACGGTATGGTTGGGCATTGGATGACTTAGGTAAACGAGGTTTGAAAGAATCACATGCAGTGAGTGTAACGCTTTATGCACAGACAATGGCGCAATCGGTACGTAAAGAGAAAAAGGGGACACGTATTATCACTGAACTGAGGTTTCCTGAAAATGAGAAAGTGGACAAACGCGTATATCCCGAACGAATACAGGTGAACTGTTTTACGACAAAGAATGGAAAAAGGTCGGAAGTGGCATTGACCATTTATGGTAAACCGGCAGTACGTTTGCCCGAGTCTTATTGGTTGTCGTTCACGGTGCCCGGTATTGAATCGGTGATAGCCGAGAAGATGGGTGAACGGGTGAATCTGATGGATGTGGTGGAAAAAGGTAACCGGCAAATGCATGGGATAGACCGTTATGTCGATTTGATAACCTCCGGGGAAACGATACGTATCAGCAGTAAGGAAGCTTTCTTACTCAACGTAGGAGAAGCTCAGGGGTTGAATTATTCAACCAACTATCCTGATAAACGTAAAGGGGCGCATTTTAATCTGAACAACAATTTGTGGGGAACGAATTTCTCCATGTGGAATGAAGGCTCGCTGACTTATCATTTTGTGATTGAGACATTGAATCGCAAATAAAGGAAAGTACTTGAATAACCTTATTTTATAACTAAAATGATTTTAAACCATGAAAAAATATAGTATTATTATTTTGATATTATGTAGCTGGGCGATGAGTCTGTTTGCTATATCTTGTTCCGATCAGGAAAGCAAACCGCAGCCTTTTTTGGAAATAAAGAAGGACACTGTGGTGTTTGCACAAGAGGCTGCAAATACTTCTATTGTAGTGAATACAAACATCGCTTGGCAAGCCAATGTGCCTTCATCCGGGAATTGGTGTACGGTTCAGGGAGCAGATGATTTGTTGTCTATTTCGGTAGAAAAGAATACGGGAAGAGACTTGCGTGAAACAGACATTGTTGTTAAAGGAGAAGGCCTTGAACAAAAAGTGCACGTGAAACAATTGGGAGAGCAACCGGATATTTTGTTGGAGAATGAGCGTCTCAACTTGAACTATACAGATACGGTAGTTACCGTCAAGGTGGTAAGTAACGTAGAATATGAAGTGGAAATTCCGCAAAACGCTGATTGGATTAAGGAAATGAAGCAACAAGTACAGGTACGGGCTATGGCGGAATCGGAACGTACTTTCAGCATTGAAAGAAATGAAGATGATACGGTGCGCTATATCTCTGTCGTATTCCGTTCTGTGGATCAGAAGGTCGAACGCTCATTGATGTTTCGCCAGGGACATCGGGATAAAGAATACAAGCCCGGTGATCCGTCTGAACTCGGCGATATATTCTTGCCTATCGCCAGTGGAAAGGCAAGTGAATTTAATTCGGATGATGAGAGTATTGAAAAGTCATTTGACGGAACTGCGTCCACTTGGTATCACTCACGGTGGTATGGTACAGTTTTGCCTGTGAAACTTGAGTACACTTTTGAAACTCCTCAAGACGTGGATTATTTTGTATATAAACCTCGAGGTTCAGGCGATAATGGTAATTGGAAAAAGTTCGACTTATATGTTTCCACAGCGCAGAAAGAAAATTATGAAAAGATAGCATCGTATGACTTTGCTGGTAGTTCTTCTTCGTCGAAGATAAGCTTCGCTGAACCGCTGAAGGGGGTAAAGTCCTTCCGATTTGAGGTGAATGAAGCTGTCGGTGGAGTGGTGAGTTGCGGTGAAATGGAATTTTATAGGAATGCTGCTCCTGTAGCAGGACTTACGGAAGTATTTGCCGACGAACTCTGTTCCGAACTTCGTGCAGATGTGGATCAACGTAAGATAGATGGATTGGAGAATAGCTTTTTCAGAATGATAGCGCAAAGTTTGTATGACAAGACCTATGATTTGGAGTACCGTGTGCAAACTTATGAACCTTATCGTGAAATTAACGATTTGGCGGCAGAACTGAAAACTAGTGGGTATAATCCGTTTGAGAACCCCACAGGTATTTATTTTAAGGATGGCGAGGAGGCTATCGTAATTTTAGGCAATACCAATGGAGAACAAGTGAATTTGAAAGTGTACGATTTCGATGCAATAAGACAAGGACAACGTACACCGGATCCGACTTCATATCCTTTAAGTGAGGGTATTAACAAGTTGAGGATTGCACATGGAGGATTGAGTTATATTGAGTATTATACTCCGAATTGGAAAACTGCACCAGCTCTTAAATTGCATATCGCTTCCGGTAAAGTGAACGGATATTACGACAAACATCGGGATGTATCGGCCGACTGGCGTGAAATTTTGAATAAAGCTACTTATGGTTGCATAGATATCAAAGGCGATCGTGTTAATCTGGTGTTTGGGGTGAACAGTATAAAGACTTATTGTGACAATTTAGGAAAATTGATACAGAACTATGACGATATAGTGGAATTGGAACATGAACTCATGGGATTAGATAAATGGGGACATCGACCTAAAAACCATATGTTTGCTCGTGTAACCAAAGACGGATTGTTTGCTGATGGTTGGGGAGCCGGATGGTATGAAGGCTGTATGAACGAATTGGCCAGCACCACCAAATCTTTGCGTGAAGGAGTTTGGGCCATTGCGCATGAGTTCGGACATGTCAATCAAATCAGACCGGGGTTGAAATGGGTATCAACCACTGAAGTGACTAATAATGTATATTCTGTATGTGCACGATATAAATTCTATCGAGAGAATATGCCGTTGGAACGTGAAAGGTGTAACGATGGAAATGATAACAATGTCCTGGGAGGACGTTTTAATTCATATCTCAATTATGGCATCATCAAAGGGGAACAGTGGCTCTGTCAAAAGGGACAGGATAATATGGATCCTTCTAAGTATCCTTACGGAGGCGATCACTTTGTGAAACTCTGTCCGCTATGGCAGTTGCTGCTTTATTATCGTGAGATTGTGGGAGGAGAAAAACGCGATTGGTACGGTGATGTGGCTGAGATTGTACGCAATACGGATGAATCACAATTGACTAACGGGCAACTCCAGCTCAATTTCATGCGCAATACTATGGATGTTGTGAAAGAGGATTTGACCGACTTCTTTATCAAGGCAGGTATGCTGAAGCCTATTGATAAGGAATTGGACGACTATGCACGTGGACAAATGACTATTACCCAAGCAGATTGTGATGAGTTGGTGAAGTATGCTTCCAAGTATTCTAAACCGGCTACTCCCGTACTTTATTATTTATCAGCCAATAGTCAGAAGTCATTTAAGGACAAATTAGCAGTAGAAGGAACTTATAATGAAGGTGTCAAGGTAAGAAATAATGGTTGGATTGTCATCGATCACGATGTGTGGAAAAATGCCGTAGTCTTTGAAACCTATCAGGGAGATGAATTGAAATATGCTGCCATTGTGGGAACAGATTCTCCTGACCTGAGTGAAACAAAGGTTTGCTATCCCGAAGGTTCCACACGCATTGAGGCTGTTTCTTGGGATGGAACAAGAACTTTGGTCTATGGAAAAAAATGATATCGGATTCAATAAGATACAAAAAGATTATAACAGGACTACTCGATATCGTTTACCGAATCCGGATACATAGAAAGTAATCTCTACCGGAAACAGGGATAAGTAACTGATTGATTGGTTCTTCTTCAAATTTGAAGAAGAACCGATTGATTTCCAATTAAATTTGATATATCCTACTGACAGTCGTTGTACTTATATGTGGATTAAAGAAGGGAAAAGACTGAAACCGTTTATGGATAATATTAAGATTTCTAACTGGTAAAAAATAGCAATTGCAGAATTTATATTTAACTTGTTTTATTAAATGCTGGAAATGAACAATCGATACTTTACTAAAGTTTTATTATTTGGAATGATAATAATAACGACTTCCTTACAAGCTCAGGTGATTCCTCCTTATTTAAACACAGATTTGTCCATTGACGAACGTGTCAACGATTTGGTATCTCGTATGACCTTGGAAGAAAAGGTGTCTCAAATGACACATACTTCCAGAGGAATTAATCGTCTGGGAATTCCTGACTATAACTGGTGGAATGAATGTCTGCACGGTGTGGCACGCTCCACAGAAAAGGTGACTGTCTTCCCGCAACCTATCGGACTGGCAGCCTCATTCAACCCTGAAGAACTATTCAAATCCGCCGAAATGATTTCCGACGAAGGAAGAGCAGTATATAATGCCTCTGTAAAAAAAGGAAATACCCTTAATCGATACACGGGACTAACGTTTTGGACTCCTAATGTAAATATATTCCGTGATCCTCGTTGGGGACGCGGTCATGAAACATACGGTGAGGATCCATATCTTACATCCGAAATGGGAATATCAATGGTTAAAGGATTACAGGGCAATGATTCTACTTATTTAAAAGTATCCGCGTGTGCCAAACATTTTGCTGTCCACAGCGGCCCGGAACCGTTAAGGCATGAATTTAATGCAACTGCCAGCGACCATGATTTGCGTGACACCTATTTACCCGCTTTTTATAGATTGATAAAAGAAGCAGATGTTTCAGGCATAATGTGTGCCTATAACAGCTTCAACGGGCAGCCTTGTTGTGGGAGTAATCTGCTGCTGAGAAAAATTCTACTTCATGATTGGAAATTTGAGGGATATGTTACTTCAGATTGTTGGGCTATTACGGATTTTTTGTACGGGCATAAAACACATACGGATTCTATATCTGCTTCATCAGATGCGGTATTACATGGAACAGATCTGGAGTGCGGGGATACTTACCGTTCATTACCGGCGGCGGTTAATGCAGGGTTGATCACTGAAGAACAGATTGATATTTCTTTAAAGAAACTGTTGAAAATACGTTTCCGCTTAGGTATGTTTGACCCTTCATGCAAGGTGCCTTATTCAAATATACCTTATGAGGTGCTTGAATCCCGGGAACATCAGGAACAAGCACTTAAGATGGCTCGCCAATCAATGGTTCTGTTGAAAAATGAAAAGAAAGTACTTCCATTGTCGTCTAAAATAAAAAAGATTGCGCTCATTGGTCCTAATGCTGATAACCGGATAACACAACTTGGGAATTATAATGGTATTCCTAGTCGAAACATAACCCTTTTGGAGGCTTTACGTTCGGAAAAGGGTATTGAGGTTATATATGATTCGGTATCCGACTTTGTTAAATTGAATGAGGGAGTAGACTTGGAGCGATTAGCCGATAAATATAAAGATGTTGATTTAATAATTTATGTCGGTGGCATCTCTCCAATATTAGAAGGTGAAGAAGGAGATGCCGGAGGGCTTGAAGGATTTGTGGGAGGTGATAGGACTACAATCGCTTTACCGGCTATTCAAACAGAAGTAATGAAAAGATTGAATCTATTGGGTAAACCATTAATATTTATCTGTATGTCCGGTGGTGCTATGTCTTTCAATTGGGAAGCAGAAAATTTGCCGGTCATTATTCAAGCATGGTATGGTGGACAGTCTACCGGTACTGCTTTGGCAGATATATTGTTCGGCCGTTATAATCCTTCAGGAAAATTACCTGTCACTTTTTACCATTCTGATGCTGATCTTCCTCCTATAAAAGATTACTCCATGTCGAACAGAACATATCGTTATTTTGGCGGAGATGTGTTATATCCATTTGGATATGGCTTGAGTTATACATCTTTTAAATATAAGAAATTGGAATGTCCTTCAGAAGTACAAATCGGTGATACCTTAAATGTAAAGGTTGAAGTGAGCAATACAGGCAAATTTGCCGGTGAAGAGGTTGTACAGCTCTATTTATCGCATAAAGCAATTGCTCAGGAAGCTCCACTTTGTCAATTAGTCCGTTTTAAAAAGGTAAATCTTAACCCTGGAGAAAACAAAGTTGTAGAGTTCAAGCTTTCTGCAAGAGATTTAGCATATGTAGATGAGACTGGAGGTATTGGCACTGTGCCTGGAACGATAACTGTTTATGCTGGAAATGTTTGTCCAAGTGCTCCCAAAAGATTTACTTCTAAGATTTTATCTGAATCGATTGGGCTAAAGGGAATCCCTAAATATTTTTTATATTGATATCAACGTTTTATTAGACTTTATTTTAAATTGAAATTAGATATGTATGTGTATAATAATGTAAATTTATATATTCCTTGTTGCAATTTTATAATAAAAAGACTGCTTCATAACAGGCTTTATTTTTTATTATTGCTATTTGCGTTTAGCCTCGGGACTCCGGGGCTTGCGCAGAAGCGTTGTATCAGTCTGGATTGGAACTTTTGTCGTATTTCCGATGAAACGTCGAAAGCGGAAATCAAGAATCAGGGAAGTGACTGGAGTTCACAATACAATGTGCAGCACATGGATATGAACGGGAATAGCGAATTGGCTGTTCCGCAAAATACTTTGGGAGCGGAACTGCGGCAGTTGGAGAACAAACAATGGGAACAAATTACTCTTCCGCATACGCCATTTGTAGAACCATTGACTGTGCTGCATCAATGGCAAGGTATCTGTTATTACAAAAAAAAGATTACCATTACGCCGGAGGAGGCGAAGAAGCATATTTGGATAGAGTTTGAAGGCGCGATGCACTTGGCCGACGTGTGGATTAACGGTAAGCATGTCATGCAACATGCCGGAGGATACACCCCATTTGTGGTAGACGCAACCGGATTGTTGAAAACGGGTAAAGAAAATGAATTATTAGTCCGTTTGGACAACCGTAACAATTCGTTGATTCCTCCCGGAAAACCGTTGGAAACACTTGATTTTTGTTATTATGGGGGAATTTATCGGAATGTACACTTGATAGCGAAAGCTGATGTACATATTACTCATCCCATTCTTGACGGACATCCGGCAGGAGCAGGTATATTTATTACCTATCCGAAGGTGTCGCAGGAGTTATCGGTAGTGGATGCGAAAACTGAAATAAAGAATACTTCTGATAAGGAAAAAGTGGTGGAACTTAGACACACGCTTTATACTTGGAAAAAGCAGAAAGGAAAGGATAAAAAAGTACAGAACATTTCAGAAACACTCACATTGCACCCTGGCGTAACAATAGAAAACAACCAGCGCATGGAGGTGAAACATCCGGCTCTGTGGAGTCCGGATGAACCGAATTTGTATGTGTTGTCGACAGAAGTCGTAGAAAATGGGAAAGTGGTAGATAAGGAAGAAACTCGTATAGGAATACGTCATATAGAAATGAGTATTGAAAAAGGGTTTGTCATCAACGGAAAACCGCTTAGGTTGGTAGGTAGTAACCGACACATGGAATATCCGTATGTAGGTAATGCTATTTCCGATCAGGCACAATATCGTGATATGTATCAAATTCGTTCAAACGGATTCAACATTGTTCGTTTGGGACATTATCCGCAAGCTACTGCTGCATTGGATGCTTGCGATGAGTTGGGACTTCTTGCCATAGAACCGATACCCGGATGGCAGTTTTTCAATAAAAATCCGTTGTTCATATCGCTCACGCACCGGGATGTGCGTGACATGATTCGTCGTGATCGTAATCATCCATCCATTGTGATGTGGGAAACAACGCTTAATGAGTCATGGCCTCCGGCCGAGTGGAAAGACGGAGTAGTCAAGATTGCCCATGAGGAACTGCCGGGAGATCAATGTTTCACATCAGGCGATTCGTATGGTTATAAAGGATTTGATGTCTGTTACAATGACTGGGAAGAAGGCTTCAAACGTCCCAATAATAGTGGTAAACCGGGATTTATACGCGAATATTATGATTATGAGTTTGGCGGGCATTACAGCACAACACGTATCAGACGGGGAGACGGAGAAAAGGCTCAACTTCAGAACGCATGGAATGCGCAATGGTCGCACAACCGATACCGTATTTATTATCCAAAGACAATGGGGGATGCGGTATGGAGTATGTATGATTACAATCGGGGATGTTGCGATAATATTTGTTATAGTGGTGTGGCCGACATCTTTAGATTACCTAAATTCAGTCTTTCTTTTTTCAGAACACAGATTGCGGAAGGTAGCATGCTACCTTCGGGAAAGATGCCTTATGAGGTATTTATTCCGGCGTATAGGGACGAAATTTTATCCGATACAGTAATGGTGTACGGTAATGTGGATGAGGTAGAACTGGTTTTAAATGGCAAAACTATCAGACGACAAACAGCTGATAAAGGCCCGGATAGTGACTATATTCCCGTACCGAATGGAGGCAATGGCAAGAATCTTCATTTCCCACCGTTCACGTTTTATGGAGTACCTAAGGAGAGAGGGGTATTGAAAGCTGTCGGTTATCATCAAGGGAAAAAAGTGGCAGAATATACGGTGAAGACTCCCGGGGTCCCGGAACGTCTGGATATTACTTATTTTGAGAGTGGCAAACCGGCTACAAAGAATGACTTGCTGATTGTATATGTCAGAATGCTGGACAAACAAGGAGTACTTTGTCCTGTTAACGGAATTCCTGTAGAATTGTCGGTACAAGGAGGAGAAATCGTAGGTCCTACTTCGTATCCACTAGAAGCAGGAGTCGCTTCATTTTTGGTGAGAACCGGTGAGATTTCGAAAATCAATATAAATGCTACGGGTAAAGGTTTTTCTACCCGTAAAAGTTTAAAGGTAGGGAAGGAATAAGTATGAGTTTTATGAAGGTTATTGCTACTTATGCAATGCTATATATGTGTGTCTTTGCACAAGCCAAAGAGGTGAAGTCTTTACAATCACCTCGGCAGTGGCATGTTTCTATTAGTGGAAATGATAGTGCCGATGGCTCTGCGACAGCTCCATTTCGGCATATTCAGACTGCGGCCGAACGGGCATACCCGGGAGATGTTGTCATCGTACACGAAGGTGTTTACAGGGAGAGAGTTGCTCCACCGCGGGGAGGAGAATCTAAAGAGCGACCGATAACCTATCAAGCGGCTGAAGGAGAAAAAGTGGAAATCAAAGGTTCCGAAGTCATTAAAAATTGGAGACGGCTGAACAATGAGACATGGGAAACGGTGATCCCTAATAGTTTGTTCGGCGACTTCAATCCGTACAATGATACGATACATGGTGATTGGTTGGCAAGAGGACAATGGTCGCATACCGGAGAAGTATATTTGAATGACCGTGCCCTTGCGGAAACGGAACGGTTGGAAGATGTGCTTCTGAATAAAGGTAATCGTCAGTTGTGGTATAGTAAAGTAGGAAATGACAGTACATGGATATGGGCCAATTTTCCGGGATGCGATCCGAACCGTGAACTGGTGGAGATTAATGTACGCCGGACGGTATTCTATCCGGAGAAACCGTTTGTCAACTACATTACAGTAAGAGGTTTTCACGTCAGTCAAGCTGCTACGCCATGGGCACCGCCCACTGCTGAACAAATAGGGGCTATCGGTACACATTGGAGTAAAGGATGGACTATAGAGGACAATGTGGTTACTCATTCAAAATGTGTGGGCATTACTTTAGGTAAATACGGAGATGAATGGGATAATAAGGCAGAAAGCGTAGAAGGATATGTCGGCACTGTCAAAAGGGCATTGGACAACCAATGGAACAGGGAGCATATCGGCAGTCATTCGGTACGCCACAATCGTGTTTCTTTCTGTGGACAAGCCGGTATCGCAGGTAGTTTGGGAGCAATCTTCAGTACCATTAGCGACAATGTGGTTCATGATATCGGAGGTTCTTCATTTTGGGGATACGAATTGGCCGGTATCAAACTGCATGCGGCTATAGACGCTGTGATAGAACACAATCACATTTATCGGACGGAGGGCGGCATTTGGCTGGACTGGATGACACAAGGTACAAGGGTGACACGTAATCTCCTTCACGACAACAGAGTACAGGATTTCTCCTTGGAAGTGAACCACGGCCCCATCATTGTGGATAATAATTTATTTTTGTCGCCCGAACTGGCGCAAGTCAAACTTTCACAAGGAGTTGCTTTTGTACACAATACAATTGCTTGGAAAATATGGCCTACAGGCGATGTGGATGAACGGCAAACTCCTTATATGTTTCCTCATGACACTCAAATTAAGGGATACCATGATTGTCCTTGCGGGAATGTGTGTTACTTCAATAATTTGCTCTTACGGGAAAATTTGAGTATGTACGAGAATAGCAAATTACCGACAAAGATGGAAGGGAATGTAGTAGATACACTGGTGCAATATAGAGTAGAAGAAATGGCTGATGGTTGGTATCTGGAGTTCATCCCTACGAAATCATTGAGCAAGGAATGTACTAAAGCATTGGTCTATTCGCAGCAATTGGGAGAAGCTGTTATTCCCCGACAGCGGATTGAGTTGCCGGATGGAAAGAAGGCTTTCGATAAAGACTATTTGGGGAGAAAGCGTAAAAAAAGAGGGAACTTACCCGGCGCTATTGAATTTAAAGGAGATTCCAGGGTGCGGGTTAAGGTATATGATACATGGAATTAATATCATCAGTAACTATGAAGAAGCATGTTTTAATCTGTGGATTAGGAATATTATTGGGATTTTTGCTAAATACAGGTGTCTTGGCTGCCGCTAATTCTTCTATCGGTCGTTGGACTATCTGGTCGAAGAACCCTGCATTGCAATGGGAGGACGCTTTCGTGACCGGCAATGGGAAGATTGGCAGTTTGATAGCGGGACGTCCGCAGGAAGAACGAATCATTTGTGTTCATGAAGAATTGTTTATCCGCGGATGGGACAGGCATAAAGTGACTGTTCCGCAAACTGCACAATTGATGCCATACGTTCGTCAACTAATGGAAAAAGGTAAATCGGATGAAGCGGCTTGGCTGTTGACGGATGAGGCAGAAAGACAATTGCGTGCAATGGGAGCTAATCAACGATGGCCGTTAATTCCGCATCCGGCTTTCGATCTTTGCATCCGTCAGTTGGACAAGTTGCCTCTTCCGGTAGCAGATTACCGGCGGCAATTGAACTTGGAGACGGGGGAAGCGACTGTTGTCTGGAAGCAAGGTGCCGGCAGTTTTACAGAATCGGTTTTTTCTTCAAGGAAAGACAATGTGAATGTCATTCGCCTGAAAGCAAACAACAAAGGGAAAATAAATGTGGAACTTAGTCTGGAGGAAACTCCCGGACGGGAAGGAGAACACTTTGAACACGATTTGGATCATGCCTTTTCTGAGGTAAATCGGGAAGCTTCCGGGCATTGGCTCACTTATCATGCCGCATACGACAAAGATCCCGGCGGATATGATGGAGTGGCGAAGGTTACTTTGAGAGGAGGAAACATACAGACGAAAGGTAAATCGTTGGTAATCAGAAATGCAGAAGAAGTATTAATTATAGTGAGTATTGTCCCGCAGGAAGATGCCCGAAATGCTTCGTTGGATGCTGTCAAAGCCGGGCTGGATAAGTTGGCTGCAAACTATGACAAGTTGTTGCGGCCTCATGCGCAAAAACACGGCGAACTATTTCACCGTATGCAGTTGGATTTAGGTTGTGGTGAACAATGGACAGTGACGCCTACTGAACAGATGTTGGCACAGATCAAAGAAACAGGGCCAACACCCTTGTTCCTTGAACAACTTCATGCCATGGGACGTTATCTGTTGATTTCTTCGTGTGGAAAATTCCCTCCTCCTTTACAGGGAATATGGAGTGGAGGATGGAAACCTGCATGGATTGGAGGCTTCGTCTGGGATTCCAATCTTAATCTGGCTATATCCCCCACAACGATGAGCAACCTGCCCGAATGTGCCGAAAGTTATAACCGACACATAGAAAGCCTGCTGCCGGGATGGCGACTGAACGCCCGCAATTATTTAGGTTGCCGCGGCTTTGTCGTTGCTCATTACAATGATCCTACCAATGGCTACCTGACACACTTCGGTAGTTCCTTTCCATGGATGTTTTGGGCAGGTGGGGCAGGATGGAATTTGCGTCCTTTGTATGAATATGCCATGTTGACCGGCAATGTGACATATCTGAAAGAGAAAGTCTATCCTTTATACAAGGAAATGGCTGATTTTTACGAAGACTATTTGGTGGAAGGTACTGACGGATTATATCATATCACAACCTCTATTTCTCCGGAAAACGCTCCGAAAGGTACGAATACATGGCTAAGTAAAGATGCTACTATGGATGTGGCGATAGCCCGTGAAGTGTTTACTTTCCTTTGTGACATGGGCCGACGTTTCCATGCTTCTTCTGCTGAGATGGAAAGATGGAATGCTATACTGCAGAAATTGCCGGCTTACCGCATTAACAATGACGGCGCTTTGGCTGAGTGGGTGGATCCGGCTTATCCCGATATCTATAATCACCGCCATAATTCCCACCTTTATCCTGTCTTCCCGGGGATTGACTTGGTTGGGTCGGATGCCGATCCTGCATTACAGAAGGCGGCAAAAGTGGCGTTGGACAAACGTTTCGGATTTGATACAAGTTCTGCTCACGGTTTGATTCATCTGGCGCTTCAGGCCGCCCGTTTGGGAGATGCGGATAAGGTGCGGCAAAACATAGAGCGTTTTAGTAAGCGGAACTATCTTTACGACGGATTAATCACTTCCCATGAGCCGGGACGTGCTATCTTCAATCTAGATGCGATATTGAGTTTTCCTCGTCTGTTGATGGAGATGTTGGTGTTTACAAAATCCGGATATATCGAATTCTTGCCCGCCTGGCCCGTCGGATTTCCCGATGGTTCGCTCAAAGGAATGCGTATTTATGGTGGGCACACACTGGACATCTGCTGGAAAGCAGGCAGACTTGAATCGTTTACCATTCACGCTGTTGCTGATGAGACTTTGGAATGGGCACACGATGGGATGAAAGAATGTCTGGAATTGAAAAAGGATAAGCCGTTTCAGTGGAGACGGCAGGCGGTCGGGGCTCAAATGCAGAGGATGGAGTCTATGTATGATGAACAAAAAGACGAAACGTTTTTCGCCGGAAAGCGAAACTTGCTGACTGCCAAATGGGAAGAACCTTTCTCTTACGAAAGTATACGGAGCAAGCATGCACCTATGGGACCTTTTATGGGCAATGGAGATGTGGGATGTGTCAGCCATACAACTGCCAATAGCCAGACCATTCGTATATCGAAAGTCGATTTCGTGACGGATGGTTGGGAGGATTGGACGGGCAGGGGACCGGCGGCCCTTCCGATAGGAGGAATAAAAGTATCGGTTGATGCTCCTTCTGCCGAAGGGTTCCGTTACGAAATGGATATGTTGGGTAATGAATTGCGAATGACAAGCGGGACATTGCCGGCTGTGGAGATGACAAGCTGGATGGGCAGAGGCTCCAACGTGATAGTGACGGAACTTGTCACTGCTTCCGAACACCCTGTTACCATCACTGTAGATACTTATGCAGGCGGAACAACTTCAAATTATGAGGATAAGGCGATGGTGAAAGGTACTATTGCCCAAGCATATCGCCGGACGTTGACAGACAGTGTGCGTTGGATTTCGCAAGCAGGTGTCTCTACCCGTATTATCGGGGCAGTCTCGTCGGTGAAGCAGGATGCAGAAAACAATGTAAAAAGTACTTTCACGTTGAATGCAGGTGAGAAGGTGTATGTAGTCACTTATGTATCGGGCGGAGGTACTGAAGATAACGCGCGTCTTGATGAAGCCTACGTCCGGTTAACCTCTTTGTCGGTAAAAGATCTCCGTCGGTTGAAACAGCAGAAAGATCTTTGGTGGACAGAGATGTGGCGACGTTCGTATGTGGAGACCGGCGATGACCTGATTGACAGGCAATATCTTGTCTCTGTCTATTTACAGGCTTCGGCTTATGACGAACACTCTCCTGCTTGCGGAGGAATGTATGGTGTATGGAATATGGATGACGAAATGAACTACCACGGAGATATTCATCTGAATTATAATAGCCAAGGTGGATTTTACAGTATGTTTTCATCCAACCGTCCCGAGCTTGCCATGCCCTACTACCGTTTTCTTGAAGGGATGATTCCGGAGGGTAGAAGGCGGGCAAAGGAAGAATTGGAACTGGTACACCCTTCGCTGAAAGGAAAATCGTGCAGGGGGCTTTTATTTCCTGTCAGTGCGTTGGGAATTGGTGGCTTTTATTGTACCTACTGGCAGCAAACAGTCAATGCTCCTTTCAATGTACCGTTGTTTAGCTGGTATTACGAATACACCGGTGATGAAACTTTTCTACGTGAAAGAGCCTATCCTTTTATCAGGGAGTGTGGGAATTTTTACGAAGATTACATTCAAAAAGAACGATACGGTAATTCCTACCGATATACGATTACCACCGGGGGACATGAAAATTCGTGGGACCTGAATCCGCCGTCGGATGTGGCTTTTGTGGAACAGACATTCCGGCTTCTGCTGCGCTATAGCCAAATCCTGAACATGGATGCGGACAGACGAGACAAATGGCAGGATATTGTGGATCATCTTCCGGACTACAAAGTGATTATGCCTACCCGACAACCGAACCAGGGACTACCTGTTTATGCCAAGAATGAAGCCGGATGGGATGCGCCGAATCACATGATACAGTTACATGCCGCTTATCCATGTGAAGTCTTGAATCTGGCATCATCTCCTGAAGCTCTTCAGATTGCACGCAATACGGTCCACTATTATTTTGTGGCACAGGAGGGCTATAAACTCATGAACGAATTGGGCTTGAGTGCTTATGTGATGGGAGCCCGCGTAGCTTTCGACCCGGAAATACTTATCGACAAGATGAGGTATCAAGCTGAAACTGCGGGAAAGAACTTCTTGATTACGGATGGGCACCATTGTCTGGAGAAGAGTGCGATTATGGAGGCGGTACATTCCATGATGCTACAAACGGTAGATGATGTGCTTTACCTTTTTCCCGACTGGATGAAGAAACCGGCATCCTTTACACGTCTTCGGGCTAAAGGAGGTTTTCTTGTGTCGGCTTCGTATGATGGGGCTCAAGTGACCGAGTTGAAAATTCAGGCAGGCAAAGCACCTGTTTGCAAGATCCGGAATCCGTGGCCGGACCGGGAGATAGAAGTGACAGCTAATGGAAGAACAGTGCCTGTTACTATATATCGTGATTATTGTGCTTTTTCTGTCAGGGAGAATGAAGTCTATCATGTAGTATGCAAATAGTTCCTTCATCCTTATTGTTGCACTCTGGTAAACAGATCGGTGCACTCAGGTGGATAGCCCTATTCACTTCAGTGCACAAGCCTGTTCACTGGAGTGCAACGATAAAGGTTTCTTATTGAAAATCGACTGATTATGGTGGTATAATCTTTCATTGTCTGTTAGTTATGATGAGAATGAACGATAGTTTTGCTACAGTTCATTAAGCGTTGATGATTAAGTTATGAGAATAACATTTGCAATAGGTCATTTTAGCAAGTCGATGATACCAGTTTTTCAATCTCTTTTGCGGAGTCCACTATATACGCTGGATTAAACTTTTCCAATTCTGTTCGAGGACGGAACCCCCATGTTATACCACAGGCTGTTACATTTGCATTAGCTGCCGTTTGCATATCGACTCCTGAATCCCCGACGTAAAGAACATCTTCTTTTTCTACATCGGCTAATTTCAAAATATCAAAGACGACTGCCGGGCAGCTCTTCGAAGCTGGCCTTCTTGCCCAGCAGGCCGCGGTTCTCACG
>OHBJ01000917.1_pt1 | contig 20086 bp, 10 predicted proteins | sample 1577241 | NCBI WGS metagenome assembly OHBJ01 (sample SAMEA3541594, study PRJEB24748) | human gut metagenome | biome: human gut; feature: human-associated habitat; material: faeces | place: China | collected 2012 | reverse complement strand
CATGATGATCTGCACACGCGCTGGGGCTACGATGTGACCATCTTTGACGCCCGGGATAAGATCGGCGGCGTGATGCGCTACGGTATCCCCAACTACCGCCTGCCGGACAGTGTGCTGGACGATTTCCAGTACCGTCATCTGGAGCTGAAGGGCATCAAGGTGCGCCCCAATACCACCATCGGCAAGACCATTACCATCGACGATTTGTTCCGTGACGGCTACAAGAGCGTGTTCATCGGCGCCGGTCTGTGGCCATGGTGGGAGATATTCCTTGTTCCAGATTCCCTGCAGATTGGCAGGAAGACCGCCTTTCCTGCTGCTTGCAATCAGCAGATATCTTCCATAATCAAACAATAACTTTGACAGTCCGGTATCCCCACCGACTGATCCCTTCAATCTCTCATCTGTCGGAATCGCATCCTTTTCCTCTCCTCCAAGCTGCAGGGATACTCTGTGATAAAGAGCCTGATAATCCGCAATATGTCTTTTCTTTACTTCCTCATAGTCCTTCGCACATGCCTCTAGCAGAATCGTTTCTGCTTTTTTAGCCAGATTCTCCCAAATCTGCTCTCCGGAACCATGCGTAGCTATTCCATTCCTGATATCCTGAAAATCCGTGCAGGCTGTCAGATACAGTATAACCTCATCTGCTCCCTCCACGCAAAGATGTTCTCCTGCCACAAATACTCTTCCACCCTTTGCAACCGCTTTTAAAACTGTTGTAAAGTGTGTGCCGCCTTCTCCCAGACCCCCGTACAGAAAGACTGTATCCCGGGAAAGTCTCCCGACTCCATCCAGGAACCGGTCTCTCTCCAATCTCGCCCGCAGACTGATCATGCCCGCTGCATCTGCTGCAAACCGGATCACCATACAATCTTCCGGTTTCGAGACAAACACTTCCCGTTCATAGCGCACATCTCCCTGTAAAAAGGAAACTCTGCATATGGCTTTCTCCAGGTCCAGTTCGCGGACAAACTCCTTACATTCCTGCTCTGTATCCAGATCCGATATCAGATATAAATCTCCCAGTGTCTGATATGTCCGCTGTGTACTGGGACATCCGGAAAGTGCCGTCAGCATCAGTTTTTCCGCCTGTTCAATCTCTCCGCCAAATATCAGTTCCCTGATTTTTTCAAGATTTCCTAAAGCATCCGGATTATTCCGGTCCAGCGGCTTTCCATACCATATGCTTTCCTCATTTAACTGTATTCTCTCATAATCCGTTCTGCCGAATACCATTCCTCCCAGCCGTCCATTTCCAACCGGAAGTGCTTCCTCCCACTCCCAGAACCCGGCCGGCTGCCGATACCACAATCTGCTCATCCTTGTTTTCCTCCCATTCCCTTCCTGTCTCTCTATGGTTTCAGTTCATATTCTTCTGTTACAGAAGCTTCAAAAGAAAATCCTGTTTCTGTTCCGGTAACTTTGACTGCCTTACCTTTGCAGATAACGGACAGTTCCTTTCCGACCACGTTAATTATGCCGTCACTTCCCGGTCTTATCACGGCACTGGTCAGACTGCTGTTTTCCCAATACAGATCAACCTCATGCCCACCCCTGGCAAGAAGCCCTCTGCAGCTTCCCTTCTTCCAGGATACCGGCAGTGCCGGAAGGAAATCCAATCCCAGATGGCTTTGCAGCAGACATTCGGCTATTCCTGCAGCAGCGCCCAGATTTCCATCGATCTGGAAAACATAGCCTGCATTTAATAAGCTGCTGGAAGTGGAATCGGTCAGCATCCGGCGTATATATTGGTCTGCACTCCTTCCATCTTTGAAACGGGCATCAAGACAGATCTGCCATGCCAAAGGCCAGCCGTTTTGTCCTGCTCCATGATCCCTGCGTCGTTTTAATGAAATTTTTGCCGCCTCCATCAATTCCTTCGTGTCTTTCCAGTTAATGGAACAGCCCGGATAAACCGCATACAGGTGAGACACATGCCCCATTCCCGGGCACTGCTCTTTATAATCCTGCTTCCATTCCATAAGCTGCCCCTCAGAACCGATCTGATCCTTCGGAAGTTTTGCTATCATTGCTTTTAAAGTTTCTCCATATTCCCGATCAATTTCCAGAATTCTCTGGATTTCAATACATGCTCCGAAAAATTCACGCAGCAGCTGGTTGTCCATTGCCGGACTTACACACAGCGGCGTATCGGTACCATCCGGAAGATAATAGCGGTTCTCCGGTGAGATTGCCGGACAGGTAAGAAGCTGTCCATCGACCTCTATTAAAAAATCTTCATAGAACAGCGCTATATCCTTAAGAACTGGATACATCCGCTTCAATACATCCTTGTCACCGGTGTAAAGATAGTGTTCCCACACATGCATTCCCATCCATGCTCCGCCCATTACCCATGGTGTAGATGCCATATAGACATCCTGCGGTGCACAGTCGCCGTAATAATCTGTGTTATGATGGCAAACCATTCCTCTCATACCGTACATTACTTCCGCCGTCTTTTTCCCCGGCTCATGCATCGTCTCAAGCAAATCCAGAACCGGCTCGTGAAGCCTTGTCAGATTTCCTGTCCAGGACAGCCAGTAATTCATCTGAAGATTGATATTGATGGTATATTTACTATCCCACATAGGCATAAACTCAGCATTCCAGATTCCCTGGAGATTTAACGGTGCACTATCCTGTCTGCTTCCTGATACAATCAGATAACGGCCAAACTGGAAATACAGTGCCGCCAGCGCCGGGTCTTCCCTTCCATCCCGCAGTGCACAAAGCCTCTGCTCCAAATTTCCCTGCGCCGGTTTTCCCAGATCCAGCTGGCATTTCTCCATAAGTGCCGAAAAATCCCTGATATGCTCTTCCTTCAGGCTCTGATATCCATTTTTCTGTGCAGCATCCAGCACCTTTATGACCTCGGTACGGGGATCGGCATAACGGTTGGATGTGGCAGTTGTCAGATAAATGATTACTTCACTGCAGTCATCCGCTGTCAGCTGGGATACCGGATTCATAAGTTTTCCGTCACATTCTACCCGGAATGCCGCCGCAAACTGCACTCCTGCATCATTGCCTGCCATTAAAAACGTATGATCATCAATGGTTCTCGAAAAGTCCACCCGTGTTCCCGGCCATCCGCCTCCTTTGGTCTTCATGCCGGGTCGGCGGTCGTCCTCAATATACGCATCGGATACAACGACACGATCCAGTTTCAATTCCAGACGGATTGCCTGAAAAGCATCGGATGTAAGTCGGATGCAAAGCACGCCGGCCGGATTGCTGATGAACATCTCTCTATGATAGGAAACACCTTCCAATTTATGATCTATCTCAAGAATCCCCGTCATCAGATCCAGATCCATACGATACTTTTCCGGCTTTGGCGACTCTGATCTTCCCCCCATGGCAAACGGCATCTTCTGATTCAAAGCCATGCTTAATTGCCCAAGGAAGGTATAAGGACGCTGCGAATAAGGCACCCCTGCCATATATTGTGCAATCAGTTCCTCCGCTTCATGCATTTTCCCATCCAGAATTAATCTGCGGATTTCCGGTAGTTTTTGCCGGTATGCCGGATTATTGCGATCCATGGCAAGACCATACCATAAAGAGTCATCATTCAGTGTAATGCGCTCCATATCGGTCTCGCCATAAACCATTGCGCCCAACCGTCCGTTTCCCAGCGGCAGTGCATCCCCCCATCTTTTTGCAGGGTTGTTATAATACATATGATAATTGTTTTCCATAGAAATCTCCTCTCTCTCAGAAAAGCAAGGTAAAAAACAAAACAAAGAAAAAAATACTGTATACCAGTTTGATAACCGGCAGAATCTTCAGTGACAGATGGGACGCCGACATCACGGATTTCCCCCTGGATACCAGTACCGTCAGCAGAACCATCGGCACACACATTGCAATCAGATAGATTACCAGGTTTCCTGCCAGTTCCGGGTTAAATCCGGCATTTTGCTCCACCATATAAAGAAGAGAGGCCAGATAAACCTGTCCCGTGCACAGGAACTCTCCTGCGGAAATCACAATTCCCAGAAGAAATAAGGCCGGATACCAGAATTGCCCTGGTATCCTCGTAAGCCTGTTAATCATTTTGTGATTCCACTTCCGGAAGCGTTCCGGAAGCTGAAATCTTGTCCTGCCATACTCCTTTTTCAGGACATGGATAAAATCGATCAGATAAAACACACCAAAGATAAAAGCCAGTACTGCAAAGAAAAGTTCAAGTCCCTTCTGTACCGTCCGGAACAGGGTATTCTCAATCACGCCAAAAAGTGTTCCGATCGTAAATCCCAAAAGCAGATAGGTAAGAAATTTTCCTGCCAGATAGGTGAAACTTCCCCCGTAAAAGCTGCGTTTCGACATAAGAAGTATGGACAGAACCATCAACAGCATTGAAATCCCGCATGGGTTTAAGCCATTAAAAAATCCCGTCACCGCCAGCCGGCTCTTTGAAATTTTAACGCTTTCTTTCTCTCCGGCAAGCTCTTCTATTATGTCCTTCCAGGATCCCTGTGCTTCTCCGCTTTCCAGCATTCCAACCGTACCGTTCACAATCTTCTCCGCTCCGGACAGATAACTGCTCCTGGAAAAAAGAAGCGGAACCTGTTGTCCGCTCTCCGGTACGCCATATATCTTCATAAGTCTGCGAAGTATAACCGCATTTTCTTCATCCAGGATATTGTAGATCAACAGATGAAAGCTTTTATCCGACAGGCTTCCCTGCAAATACTGACCTGCCTTCTGACAGCTCTCGCAGGCTCCTGTCACAAACAAAACCAGTGTCGTATCCTCTTCACCGATCTCACTGACCTCACGGTAAAATGCCGTATCTTTTTCCTGTTCACTTTCCATGTCTCCGTCAGTTTCTACCCCGGAACCGGATGCGGTCTTCCTGTCCTCTTCTGCCATACCGGTCTCAAGGTAGTTCACCACAGCTTCGCTGATCTCCTGATAGCTTCCCTGATATGCCACCCCATCAACGACCGCCACTGGCAGATCCGTCAGTGTGATCCCAAGTCCATATTTTCCAACCGTTTTTTCAAAATGGGATGCACCACTTTCTTTATAGACGTTATAAACGGTATAATCCTGATTTTCAATCCCCGCTTTGGCAAAACGGTCTGCTATTTCCTGACGGAATTTTTCCTCCTCATGACAGCTCTCGCAGGGAGCAAGAACAAACAGCTCTATTGGTTCTTTCTCTGCCTCCCGCACGTTTTTAACCGGGTCTCCGGTTCTGCGCGCTGCGTTATAAGCGATTCCTGTCACGACAAGCATCAGGACAGCCAGCATGACAATGAGGTATCTTTTCCAGAGGGAAGACCTCTTTGTTCCACGATCCGATCTTTCAGCCTCCCGGTTTTTCATCCACATTAGTCTTCCCTCCCTTATCATCATCTGGCGATTCTCTAAGTGTGATATTATTTCATATGTTTTACAGAAGCATTCTGATTTCTGTACGGAAGCTGCCAAGCTGCGCATTCTCTATCACAAGTTCTGCGCTTCCCTGTTCATAGCCGCTCCGGATCACAGCCGTGGCTCTTCCCCTGAAGGAATATGTTTCAGGCTGTGTATAGTTGTCCTCAGTCACAGGATTGGCGCTTCCAAAGCCGGAAAGTTCTCCCACTCCTGATAAAACTGCCTTCAGAGGAATCTGCGCATCCGTTACCAGCAGACCATTCTGATCCAGAATCTCAATCTGTACAAAAACCACATCATGTCCATCCGCACGAAGCTCCTTCTTCTCCGGTATCAGACGGATTTCTGCCGGTTCTCCGGTTGTTGCCAGCCGGTCCCTGCTGACTTCCATTCCGTCCGTATAGCTTACCGCTTCGAGTACACCCTTTTCATAAGGAAGCACAAACCGGACTGAATTCGGCAAATTTCCATCTTTCTGAACCTCCTTTTTCCCAACAGACACTCCATTCAACAGCAGTTCCACTTCCTCTGCACCTGAAAAAGCTATAACCTCGACCGGTTTTCCTTCAAAACCTGTATAATTCCAGCATTTACGTGCATCCGTAAACCCCCACATACTGATCACTTCTGCCTTACCATAATTCTGCGGCTGCATAGAATACAGATATGTCTTTTCACTTCCCCATACCACACTGCGGTAATCTCCCTGGGGCTTCCGGATACCTGTTATATCAAAATCGGCATCATTGGCAAGCCGCCACGGATAACAGGTAGTAGACGGAGGCATGACCGCCCACGGCCCTTTTTTGACAAGCGGATCCGTCTCCTCTACAAACAGGGATTTTCCGATTCCGGCTTCTCCGATATAATCCCATGCTGTCCAGGTAAAGTCTCCGATCACATAAGGAAGCTTTTCTACTACCGGCCATCGGAATCCAATTTCCCTCGGAAAATTTTCAGACCCCAGAATGACACGTTCCGGGTAAAGCTCATGATCCCGTTCATAGAGATCCTCCATGTAGTTGTAGCCTACCACATCCAGACCATTGGTAAAGGCCTCGGTCTGTTTTTCCCAGAAATCTGCTTCCTTTTCCGTGGCTGCATTTTGTGTCTGATCCTGCCCCTTTGCCATGGCATCGTCCAATCCGCTCCAGAAGGAGCAGATTCCATTGCTGACCGGTCTTGTCGGGTCTAAGGTCCTGATACACTCTGCAAGCTTTGTGGCAGTGGAATAGCCCTGATTCAGTCCACCTCTTTCCGGTATTTCATTTCCTGTAGACCACATGATAACCGATGGATGAACCCTGTCTCTTTTGATAAACGCGGTCAGATCCTTCTCCCACAGAGCTGCAAAATACTGGTTGTAATCGCCGGTACGTTTCGCCATTCCCCATGCATCAAAAGCCTCGTCAAAAATATACATTCCCAGTCTGTCACAGGCCTCCACAAGTGCTCCGGATGGAGGATTGTGTGCGGTTCTGACTGCATTGAAGCCGGTTTCCTTAAGCTTCCTTATCTTTCTTTCCTCACACTCATATAAACTGACTGCTCCCAGCAGGCCATTGTCATGATGAACACAGCCTCCCTTAAGCTTGACAGGCTTTCCGTTGATCCTAAGTCCCCTTACGGAGTCAACCGTGATGGTCCGTATTCCAAACAGTGTCTGTGCTTCATCCACAGTCTGTATCGGAACCGGATTGCTATGGGTACGGAAAACACTCTGATCTGTTACGGTTGCCTTTACGATATACAAATTGGGATTTTCCGCATCCCAGAGTACCGGATCCGAAAGATGAATGGAAATTCTGGCTGTTTCACGGTTATTCTTTCCAACTTCAATCATGCGCCTCGCTTCCGCCACAGCTTTTTCCTCCGGCTCACCTTCCTTCCACAATTCCACCTTTACTTCCACCATATGGTTCTCCAGTGTCTCATTTCCGATCTCCACCTGTGCCTCCAGAAAGGCAATCTGATCGGTAACTTCCCTGGTAACCACGTTAATTCCATCCGGCAGGATAAATACTCTCGGACTGTGGCACAGGGTCACTCCCCGGAACAGACCGGAACCGGTGTACCATCTTGAACTGGGCTGCACGCCGGTATTTACGTTAATCGTAATTCTATTCTCTTCACCAAAGGTCACATAATCCGTCAAATCAACATAAAAAGGAGAATAGCCATAATGATGTTCCCCCACCTTACAGCCGTTCACATCAATAGAGGTATGCATCATCACCCCATCAAACTGCAGTCCTACCAGATCCCTTTCCCATTCCCTGGGAATCATCACATATCTGGTATAATTGCAGGTATCCCCCGGATAATAACCGGAATCGTACTGTGCCGGTGCCTCCTTCGTCACATCAAGGTGAATCATTCCATCATGTGGGAGATTCACAAGTTCTCCCGGATCCCACTGCAGCATGCCCACAGAATCCAGCATTCCTCGTCTGAAACACCATTTTTCATCTAAATTAATACGTTGCATTCTGTTTCCTCCTCTTCTGATCTTACATGATCAAATGATTTTTTTATCGCTTCAGAAGCAAAAGCTTCCGCTTGTACAGAATCGTTACTCTTTCTCTACCATATATACCTTCCGGATCTGATAAAGCCTGTCTATATTGCTCCACCGGGATTCCGGTGTCATCACCTCTGTGCTGAGAGTCCTGTCTGCTTCCTTCCAGGTCAGTCTGGTAAGACGATATTTTCCCTCTTCATAGTCATACCCCTCACCCTCATCCTCGTAGAAGTCGAAGCAGCCATCCCGGCCGGTATAAACCGTAACGCAGCAATTACCGTCAAGCTCCTTTGTGGAACCGGCAAAGTCTGTCTTCAGGAGGATCCCTCCTTCTTTGACAAATAATGGTATTCGGTCAATAGATGCACAGACCTCAATCCACTGTCCCCCTTCGTAATAGGTATTGGTCCAGTAATCATACCAGCCGTGTGCCTCCGGCAGATATACCCTCCTTGTTTTAACGGTATCCGTAAGTTCTGATGAATTTTCTCCATAATACATAGGTTCTGTGACCGGACAAACCATCAGTTCTTCTCCGAACAAATACTGATCCATAATATGAAAAACTGCTGTTTCTTCCGGATAGGCAAAAGCAAGCAGCTTCATCATGGAGCGATCCTTCAGCCAGCACAGGCCGGCACAGGAATAAATATAAGGCATCAGTGTATATCTCAGATGATTCATTTGTACAAGAGCATCATAAAAAGGGATTTCTGTATTTTCAAAATGCCAAAGTTCTCTTCTGCAGTCTGTTCCATGCCCGCGGAATACCGGAAGGAAGCATGCCCATTGATACCATCTCACGAACAATTCACGATATCCCAGATCCTCTGTTCCCGCATCATAATGTCCCTTCCAAAACCAAAAGTTCCCATTCTTTACGAAAAATGCACCTATATCCACCGTCCAGAACGGCAGACCACTGGCACTGAAATGTAAGCCTGCTGCAATCTGTTTTCGGAGTGTCTCCCATGAAGCCTCTATGTCTCCTGACCAGAGGACTGTTCCAAAACGCTGCTGCCCGGTCCATGCACTTCTGGTAAGATTAAAAACTCTTTTCTCATTATCCTGCTCCCCTCTTTGTCCCTCGTAAATTCCCTGTGCATGATATAACGCATAGGCATTTGTTTTTTCTGCGGGAAGATGGTTTTCCGTTGTTTCACAGTACTCGGCATACATTTTCGCCGGTTCTGTTCTTTCCACATGATTCCATTCCGGAGTAAATGGTTCACTGCTGTCACACCACCATGCATCAACCCCGTGCGCATACAGTCCCCTTTTTACCTGCTCCCAATACAGCTGTCTTCCTTCTGCGGATAAGGCGTTATAAATGCTGCATCCCGGCAAAAGAAGCTGTCTTTCCGCAAATTCTTTATAATTCTCTGTCTCCTGATCCATGTTAGGCCATATGGACAGCATAAAATGCACCTGCGCCTCATGAAGCTGTTCCATCATATCGTCCGGATCCGGAAAGCGTGTTTCATCAAAGGTTTTCTGTCCCCAAAGATTGCCCTTCCACGAGCACCAGTCGAGAACAATTCCATCTAGGCCAATATTACGCTCACGATACTCCTTTACCGTATCCAGGATTTCTTTCCGGGTTTCATATCGTTCCTGAGACTGTATATATCCATATGCCCATCTTGGTAAAATTGTGGTCTTTCCGGTTAAGCCCCGATATTGAGCAATTACTCCATCCATGGTCTCACCATTGATAAAATAGAAATCCATTTCCGGATCTGCCTCAGTGTAAATATAAGAACCATATAACGTATCGCTGAAAATCAACGGACTATAGGTATCCACCAGTATCCCATATCCTAATGTAGAAACCAGCATCGGTATGGCTATCTTCCGGTTTGCCTGATGCAGGTACAGTGTCTGTCCGCGCAGGGAGGCAAATCCCTCCTCATGCTGTCCAAGTCCATATAAGGCTTCGTTTTCGGCCCATTCCAGATACATTCTTGTATGATAGCTTTTGCCAAGCGGTACTTTGGCAGCTTCCATAACTACCTCTTTATCCCCATCGGGGGTATGTACCTTCTCGATCCTGCTGCTTTGTGCTTCCAGTCTGTAAACCGTAAATTCCTCCAGATTTTTACTTTCCCGTTCCCGCTCCTTTAACAGCTTCTTTCCATGACTGTCAAAATAGCTGTAAGAAGCTGTCTTTTTATTAACAACAAGTGTAAGTCTTCTCATTTTCAGCCATATTTCCGTATCCGTTTCCATATAATCCCAATCCGGGAATACGGTTCTTAACAGCACTCCGGGCTTTTCTGTATTGCTGAACTCTTCCCGTTGTGTATAAGTCACCCTTATAACAGCGTCATTTTTCGGCTCTATTCTATGAATTCCAGCTTCAGAATAAAGATAAAGGGAGTTCTCTTTTCTTTCGGCTTTTTCAATTGCCCTGCTTTTCCCTTTCACGACATTCAGCATATCTTTTCCTCCATCGGGTAACATAACCCTTTCTTCATATTTTGAAAAACGACTCATCGTATTACGGATTCTAAGCTCTCACGATACTATTATTATAGTTCATCCGTTTTAGATTATTAGTATTACATCTGCCATTTTTCACAAAAATATGTCGTGTTATTGTAACTTTATCCGTTGTAGCAAAAGAAGTTCCTTATACTTTCAGGAAATCTTAGAACACAGTCTTTTCTTAAACAATTCTGGATTTATGATATAGTTTCCAGATAACATTTTCCCAGACATATCTCTCCATCCGCCTGCTTCACCACAGTGAACTCTGCCAGTCCTCCGGTCTGACATTCTTCTTTTGTCTGCGCGGAGATCAAATTGCCGAGAGAATAATAAATCAGCATTTTGTGTTGTGGCAGATCCTTTTTCCATCCGACAGAATCTGCCTCATATGCCGTTCCATTCTTTTCAACAATCTCCCACTTCTGCACGACATGAGGATGCGTTCCGATCACTGCATCGACTCCCTCCCGGTAAAAGAAGTCCCTGTAATATTCCTGCTGCTCGTCAATTTCTGTTTCATACTCCGTTCCCCAGTGCACGAACACCATTACCACATCTGCCCGGCTCTTTGCATAGGAAAGCTGCCGGTGCATACGTTCTTCATCTCCAAGCTTTTCTACCAGATGAGGATAGCCTTCCGGCTCCGGCATACCGTTTGTCCCATAGGTGTACCCGACAAAGGCAAAGCGGATCCCGTTGATTTCCATGAATTTTACGGCAGCCTCCGAAGCTTCCCTATAGCTTTTCGCAGACTGCACTCCCACATAGGAAATTCCCTTTTCATCCCAGAAAGCCGTCGTCGTATTGATCCCGTAAATTCCCTGATCCAGTGTATGATTATTGGCAAGGGTAATGAGATTGAATCCGGCTCTTTCCATGGCATCCCCTACTTCTGTCGGCGTTCCAAAGCGGGGATAGCCGCTGACTCTCTTCGGGTCTGTCACAAAAATCGTCTCCTGATTTACGGCTGCCAGATCTGCATTCTGAAGCTTATCCCGGACAGAGTCATAAAAGGAATCGTACAAATTCTCTGCTGTCACTTCTCCTGCTCTTTGCTTCTTCTGTTCTGCTGCGAGCAGACTTAGGTGGATCAGATTATCACCTGCACAGACCACCTGAGCCTGCTGCTCCTTTGACTCTCCTGCATATTTAAGTCCAAAGTCCTTCCAGATCCAGCAGGTACTTGTACTATCCTCAGCAATACGGTCTTTCCCGGTATAAATGTCAGGCTCAGGCTCAGGCCCAGCTCCTGCCCCGTTATTTTGTAAATCCCGACCGTTTTTTGGAGCCTTCAGACGATATCGGGTGAGAATCAAACTGTTTTTCCTGCCCCGGGCAATTGACTCAATCTCTTTCCCAAGTGAAGAAGACATCCACACCGGTCTCATCACATCCGTACTGATATTGCGTTCTCTGTCTTTTCCTTCTTCTGCTTCTTTTTCTATAATTTTGTCTGCTTCTTCATCCTGGGCTTTTACATATTCATTATTCTGTTCCGGATACCCCTGCAGCCGGTAAATGAAGATATGCTGCTCCAGACGGATGTCATTCTTTTTCTCCCAGACGGGAAGATGCCTGCCGTAGCTCCCATGCTTCCAGACAAGCAATACCAGCTCTTCCTGCCGATCCCTGTCAATATCCATTACCAGTACATCCTGCACCTGCCAGTCCGCCGGGGTTTTCCATATGTGCTCCGATTGATCTCTTTTCGTAAATCGGTGACGGTCTCCGGCTTCCCCCATATCCGTTTTCACCACCCGGAGTGTCCGGTTTTTCAAAATCACCTCGCCGCCTTCATAAAAGAACTCCTTTTCGTTCCAGGTAATCCAATGCGGCAGGAAAGCTCCATACCACCACAAGGTGAAAACAGCAGTGATGCTTACCACCACTGCTATTCCACCTGCTATCATCCATTTTGTATGCCGGACTGCCTTATCCGTCCCAGGAGTACCGGTAGCTCTTCGTCCAGGACGGCTGTTCCACTTCATTGTCATACTCATACTCCATATCGTCATTCAGTTCCATGCCGATCATCTGTCTCCATTCGGAGTCTGTCATCCGGCTGTCAATCGGTACCGTAAATTCATAATAACTGAATGTACCGCCTACTGCAAGCCGCAGCTTTCCATCCACCGGCACAACCACAGAAATTCTGGAAACTCCACCAATGGCTTCTTCCAGAATTGTGCCATTGGGATCGGTCGCAATATCCACAACAAGTGCTGCCGGGAACTCCCGGGAATCGACGTATTCCTCTGTGGTCTGATCCCTGATGGTCTCTTTCCAGAAGTGTTCCAGATTTCCGCCAAATGTCCGGATCAGCTCATAATCTTCATCGGTAACAGTACTGCCACCTTCCAGCTCCTTAATCGAAATCTCTGCAAACTGATCAGATAACTGCTGCAGCTTCTCCAAATTCTCTTTATCCTTCGCCGAAAGAATACCAAACCGCTCCATTCCTTCAGAGGTATTCTTTGCAAGGCTTCCCAGTGCATGGAAGATCTCCGGTTCCGGCTCTACATATCCCCGGTCATCCATCTCTTCCATACCGCCACCCATTTCGGCAAGCATCTGTTTTGAATACAGAACGGTATCGTGCTTTAACTCTGTATAACTTCCTAAGAAGCTTTCCAGATTCTTCTTCCGCCATTCCTCGTTACGCATGAACGATGGATACCCTTCATCCCGCTCCTCAAGCAATGGACACAGTGTCTGTAACCATCCTGCATAAAGGCTGCCATTCCACAGCGTATCGTCCGCATTCTGAACAGCATTCTGCAGCTTCTCCATATTTTCTGCATAGCCCTGATACTCGAACGCACCGTTATCTTCTAAAATTCTCTTCGCTGTATCCGAGCCCAAAACTGCCGGGACATCCATTGCCATCGGAAGCATTCTATTGCTTCCGTCTGCATTTTCCCCGACTTTACTATAGGTCAGATTCGTAAAAATCGCTTCATCAAGGGTGAACCGCTGTCCCATAAAGCGGAAGCCCTTCGATTCCTGTGTCTTATCCGTTTCACCGTTGTCATCCATAAAGACAGCAGAATTAATTGCCGGAGGATCAAGCTTTCCGGTAAGCTCATGGAAGGCATCAAATGCAGCCTCATTTCCTATCAGATTTCCGGTGCCCGCTCCGTCTCCATAAGCCTCACGGATTAACGGCGCATATTCATAGAATCCGGAATCATCACTTGCCCCTGCGAAAAAGGACGTAATGGTATACACCGTTTCCCAGTCCTTGAAGGCCTCATTGCTTAAGGCCATTGTCATAAGAAGTGCTGCCCGGTCGGTAAGCTCCTGTTTCTGTGTAAAATTTCTTCGTCCATACCACATCATTGCCCGGAAGTACTGCTCCAGTGCTTCCTCTCCCTCATAATAGCCACGTGGCTTATACTGGGAATAGTCCTCCATCTCTCCTTCAAAAAGTGCTGAATCATAGATGCCGTCCGCTGCTTCAATAAAGGACAGCTCCTGATCCACCGCGCTCTTCACTTTATCCGGAATCGAAATTGCTGCTTCATCCCCCATCAGGGAGACTCCAACTGCAAAGAATCCCACATTTAAAGCGGCTGCCTGTTCCCATTCACTTCCCTTTAATTCCTCATACTGCGTCAGGCAGGTTTGATACATGGAATGGCTCATTTCCTTTACCATGGAAGCAAGATAATCTCTTTCTGTTGTCCGCTGCAGCAGCGCAAAATACAGATGATAGGTATGCATCATCGAATCCACGGTCACAAAGCTCGGTACCTGACTATAGCGGTTGTATTCATACACATCAAAGAACTCGCTATATCCACTGTCCATCACAATAAAGTTATTGGCTGCAAGCTTCCCGGAAATATCCTCATCCGTATCATAAGCATAGAACTGTCCAAGATTCTCAATGTTGGATAAATCAGGAGCTGTCTGATAAGCTGCTACCGATGGGGTATAGTCCCGTAACGGCTCCTGCGTACTAAGATCATTTAAATAAATTCTCTGCTGTCCAGCCGCCTGATCCTGCAGCTTTACGGTTCCGTCACTGCCTGTTCCATCAGTTTTTCCCTGCGTTGCATCTTCCTGTGAAGACGGATCTTCCTGCTCCGAATCCTTATTCTGATCATAATATTCCTTTCCGGTTTCAACTGTCTGCTTTGCCAACTGTCCGAACGCTGAACATCCTCCTAAGGTACTGATTACCAGCACTCCCGATAAGACAAGCACCAGCAGCTGTCTGTTCTTCATTGCCATATGCATCCTCCCTTTCTTACTCCTTATATGATTCGTTTACCTGCAAATTGCCCTTTACTAATGAAAAGTTCCTAGTAGAAAAACCGCCAGATTTGATTTGCAAATTTAGCGGTTATTTCGATCACTTCTTTATTATTTCAACGTAACTATTCAGAACCCCATTCGTAAAACCGTTGCTAACGCAACTTGAGTTTTACTCATGTGGTTACTTCGCCATATAAATTATGCCAAATGTCCTTACGAATGTGCGCATTCGACGTCCATATTGTCATAATTTGCATGGCTCTGAATAGTTACAAACTGAAGTATAAAAGAAAGAGATTGTCAAAATGGAAACTAAGAAGAAACGAATTGAAGAGCTTGTCGGAATTTTGAATGAGGCATCCGGTGCCTACTATCAGGGGCAGGAAGAGAAAATGTCAAATTATGAATGGGATGCCATGTTTGATGAACTGACGGCATTAGAACAGGAAACCGGTTATATTCTTCCGGATAGTCCGACGCAGAATACCGGAGCAGAGGAAACGGGAGGAAACCGTGAACCGCATGAATTCCCTGCGCTTTCCCTTCCGAAGACCAAGCAGGTCTCCGAGTTGAAAAAGTGGGCAGAAGGGCGGGATATCTGGCTGTCATGGAAGCTGGATGGTCTGACACTGGTTCTTACCTATGATAAAGGGATGCTTACGAAGATTGTAACCAGGGGAAACGGTGCGGTTGGAAATAATATTACTTTTTTAAAAGATGCCATTAAGGGATTCCCCTTAAAGATTTCTTATCAGGGGCATATGGTTGTCCGTGGAGAAGCAACGATTTCCTATACGGATTTTGAGATGATTAATGATCTGATCGAAGATGATGATGAGAAGTATGCCAATCCGCGAAATCTTGCCTCCGGAACCTTAAGCCTGGATGATCCGCAGAAGGTAAAGGAACGCTGTGTATATTTCCATGCATTCACACTGGTTTACCGTGAAGAAGGAATCCGGTCTTTCGGAGAGCAGATGGATTATCTGGATAAGGAAGGATTCCTTACAGTTGAACGGGAGCGGTGCAATGAGGACAGTCTGGATGAAGTGATTGCACGTTGGACGCATAAGGTTGAGAGCGGGCAGATGGATATTCCGGTGGATGGACTGGTCATCTGTTATGATGACACCGTGTATGCTGCTACCGGATCGGTAACCGGTCATCATGCGACACGTGCCGGATTTGCGTTTAAATGGGCGGATGTTTCTGCAACGTCAAAGCTCCGCTATGTAGAATGGTCCTGCGCTGCATCAACAATTTCTCCCGTAGCTGTTTTTGAACCGGTGCAGTTGGAGGGAACGACGGTGAGCCGTGCTTCCCTTTGTAATATCAGTGAAATGGAGAGACTTGGAATCGGAGAAGAATGCACCCTGGAAATTATTAAGGCAAATAAGATTATTCCGAAGTGCATTGCAGTAAAGGAGGCAAAAGGCTCTTTCCACATTCCGGAGACATGTCCTGTATGCGGTGCGCGGACGCAGATCCATATCAGCAATAGCGGGACGAAAACACTTCATTGTACGAATCCGGATTGTACCGCCAGGCAGGGAAAGAAATATACCAGGTTTGTAAGCAAGTCCGGAATGGATATCGATGGCTTATCAATTCAGACTATGCTGCGGTTTATGAACGAAGGTTTTGTACATGAATTTGCCGACATTTATCATCTGGGACAGCATGCTGAAACAATCCGCAATATGGAGGGATTCGGAGATAAATCCTGTGAAAACCTGTTGAATGCGGTTGAAAAGAGCCGGGAAGTGAAAGCGGTGAACTTCATATATGCGCTCTGTATTCCCATGATCGGCGTCGATGCCGCCAGGAAGATCGTAGGAAGTGTGAGCTTTAATGGATTCCTTGAGCGGATGAAGAATGGACAGGGATTTGAAGATGTTGACGGAATCGGACCGGAAAAGTCTGGTTCTGTCATGGAGTGGTATCAGATTGCGAAGAATAAGGAAGCCCTGGAACACCTTTTGCAGGAGGTTCGTATTATACAGGGGGAAGCTGTCAGTGCGGAAGGAGGTACCTGTGCCGGGCTTATCTTTGTAATTACCGGTGATGTACACCGGTTTAAGAACCGGGATGCATTTAAAAGCTATGTGGAGCAGCAGGGAGGAAAGGTGACCGGAAGCGTCAGCGCAAAGACAAACTTCCTTATTAATAATGATTCTGAGTCCTCTTCAGGCAAGAACAGGAAAGCAAAAGAACTGGGCATTCCGATTCTGACCGAGGATGAGTTCATAGAAAGGTTCTGAAGGTATTTATCTACTGATAAACTGCCAAAGGAGATCTACTGATAAACTGCGCCAAAGGAGAGGTTGTCAAAAGAAGAGAAAAGGACTATGATTAGTAGTATCGCATGTCAGAGGTAATGACAGCCAATATAACAGGGAAAGGAAATATGTACAATGCCGATTAAAGTACAGAACGCATTACCTGCAAAAGAAATTTTGGAAAATGAGAATATATTTGTTATGGATGAAAATCGTGCCATGCATCAGGATATTCGTCCCTTAAAGGTCTGCATTCTGAACCTCATGCCAGTGAAGCAGGATACCGAATTGCAGCTGTTACGGGCACTGTCCAATACACCGCTGCATGTGGAAGTGACGTTTATGAAGATGAACAGTCATATTTCCCTGAATACGCCGATCCAGCATTTGAATCGCTTTTATAATACCTTTGATGAACTAAAGAATAAAAAATATGATGGTATGATTATTACAGGGGCACCAGTGGAGCAGATTCCGTTTGAAGAAGTAGATTACTGGCCGGAGCTGTGCGAAATTATGGACTGGGCGAAGACGCATGTAACGTCGACCTTCCATATCTGCTGGGGAGCACAGGCCGGTCTGTATTATCATTATGGATTAAAGAAGGTATTGCTGCCTAAGAAATTATTCGGGGTATACCATCATAAGGTGATGAACCGCAAGAATCCGCTTGTTCGTGGATTTGATGATTATTTCCTGATTCCACACAGCCGTCATACGGCAGTTCTTTCCGAAGATATTCATCAGTGTAAGGAACTGACGGTTCTTGCAGAGTCTGAGGAAGCCGGTGTTCTGCTTTGCATGAGTGATGGCGGTAAGGAGATTTATGTCATGGGTCACCCGGAGTATGACCGTTATACACTGCACAAGGAATATGTGCGTGACAAGGAAAAGGGGCTTCCGATTGATGTGCCGAAGAATTATTATCCGGAGGATGATGATACGCAGAAACCCTGCCTGGAATGGCGCGCGCACTGCAACATTTTGTATTCAAACTGGCTTAACTATTTCGTATATCAGATTACACCGTACGAATTATAATAATATCAGTGAGCAGAATATCTAAGAGAAGAAGTATTCTGCTTTCTTAATTAAATAAAGATAAAGACTGTTTAAAGAGCTTTAGTATTACCAAAAAGGAGGGACCGATCATGTGTACAGCAGCAACTTATAAAACAAAAGACTTTTATATGGGAAGAACTCTGGATTATGAATTTTCCTATGGAGAACAGATCACGATTACGCCAAGGAAATATCCGTTTGCATTCCGGCATGACGGAATGCCTGATACACACTATGCGATCATTGGAATGGCACATGTGGCAGAAGGGTATCCGCTTTATTATGATGCGGTGAATGAAAAGGGACTCGGTATGGCCGGACTTAACTTCGTAGGAAATGCGGTCTATGCAGAGGTTCAGGATGGAAAGAATAATATAGCACAGTTTGAATTTATTCCGTGGATTTTAAGCCGGTGTGCAGATCTGAAGGAAGCAAAAGAAACACTTGCTGACATGAATCTTGTGGGAACTCCGTTCAGTGAGCAGTTCCCTACAGCACAGCTTCACTGGATTATAGCAGATACGACGGGAGCCGTTGTGGTTGAATCTGTGAGAGACGGTCTGAAGGTATATGATAATCCGGTTGGAGTGCTTACGAATAATCCACCTTTTGAAATGCAGATTTTTAATCTGAATAATTACATGCATCTTTCGGAAAAGCAGCCGGAGAACCATTTTGCAAAGGAGGTTCCGCTGCAGGCCTACAGCAGAGGTATGGGAGCATTGGGAATGCCGGGGGATCTGTCATCCATGTCCCGGTTTGTACGTGTGGCGTATACAAGAATGCATGCAGTATCCGGAAAGGGAGAGGAGGACAGTGTCGGACAGTTTTTCCATATTCTGGGATCGGTAGAACAACAGAGGGGGTGCTGTGAGGTGACGGACGGAAAATATGAAATCACGATTTATACCTCCTGCATGAATGCTTCCAGGGGAATTTATTATTACACCACTTACCAGAATCATCAGATTACGGCAGTGGACATGCACAGGGAAGATCTGGACGCAGAAGAATTGATCTGTTATCCGATGAAAGATGAAGAAACATTTGTATACCAGAATTGACGGGTAACTATTCAGTACAGGTCGAAGCATTTACTGCTGAGACCGTAAGAAAATGATTCAGTAATGCAAAATCCCATCGGCGAAGCCGATTTGGAATGGATTTTGCATCGTAACTGTGAAGGTACTGAACAGTTACATTAACCGAATCCCTTGAGAAATATAATAAATAAGAATGTTAAAAACCGTGGCGGAAGCCACGGTTTTTCTAATCACGTTTTTCATCAGGTACATGCGGACGTTTGTGGGATTTTAATTTCATAAAGTCCAGAATGTCTTCTTTGTCACGCAGATCCAGTAACTGAAAATAATATAAGAGCAGACGTTCATCACGATTGAGGTATTTTAATTTGTTACGAATTTGTGGATCGTTGGTATATTCAACAAATGCCTCGATTTCATCAGGACAATTCATGTTCGTTGGTTGTATGGTTCGTGCAAAATCCATATTAATATTATAGGTGACTACTAAATTTAAAAGGTTCTCCACCGGAATTCCATATAATTTGGCAAGATTGTACAGGGAATTAACAGGTGGAGTGATCCGCCCGGTTTCGTAATGTGAGTATGTCTGACGCGTAATGTTTAAGTGCGATGCAACAAACTCCTGGGAATAGTTGCAGGATTTACGCAGTTCTTTCAGATATTGTTCTAATGTTCGGTTTTTATTTCCTGTGATCATCCACTTTCCTTTCTGTAGATTTCTGCCGGTCCATCAGTGGCTCAATGTTATGATATGTATAGATTCCAAACCTCTTGATCTCTATAGTATCCGAAAATGCCCCTCTAAAACATACAAAAAGCACAATAAATATCGAGAAAAAAGAAAATGCACTATAAAAAGTGTATAAATTTTCGCGAGAGGATAAAATTGAACATAATTTATAAGATTTTATCGTAATAGAATTTATTTTCATGCAAAATATATCTTGAAAATATATTATTAATAGCATAATATATTATATGCTGTTCTGTTTTTGCTTCGATTGTTGTAACAATTCCAAGCTCCAGATCATATC
>OHBJ01000909.1_pt1 | contig 20155 bp, 16 predicted proteins | sample 1577241 | NCBI WGS metagenome assembly OHBJ01 (sample SAMEA3541594, study PRJEB24748) | human gut metagenome | biome: human gut; feature: human-associated habitat; material: faeces | place: China | collected 2012 | reverse complement strand
TTGGTCCAATTATCACACACTCGCGGGAGAGTAGTAATTCCCAAAGAGATCCGCAAGACCATGCGCATTCGTGAGGGCGACCCGTTGGAGATCTTTGTCAGCAACGAAGGGGAGGTCATTTTTAAGAAGTACTCCCCTATCAGCGAGCTTGGCAGCATCGCAGCGCAGTATTGCGAGGTGCTGTATCGCACCGCCGGTTTTCCGGTACTCATTACCGACCGAGACCATGTGGTGGCGGTCAGCGGCATCAGCCGGCGGGAGGTGCTGGAGCGTCGGGTGGTCACATGGCCTTGAAGATCAGATCGAGAACCGCAGGAGCTTTTCGGCTGGTGACGGGCAGCCGTTGCAGCCCATTGAGGGTGTTGCCTATTATGCGCTGGTGCAGTCCCCTATCATCTCCTCGGGCGATGTATGCGGCAGCGTAATGTTCCTGCAAAACAAGGAAAGCGACCGTCCCGGGGACGCTGAGCAGAAGCTCATTCAGGCGGCAGCGAGCGACTTGGGGAAGCAAATGGAGTTGTAATTAATACCGATATATAAGGTATTCTATCCCGAGACTTTCACCCATAAGAACGTGCGCTCAATGGGCGTACCGCACAACAAAGGACCACCCCCGATCGCTGATGCGATGGGGGGTGGTTTCGTTATGGGGGTGTGGAGGGGTGGTTGAGTTGACGATTGCTGCTTACATGAGGTCAGCCTTTAGACCGGGGATACGAGCGGAAGCCTTGGTGAGCAGCTCGCGCCCAACGGCAGCTGCATATTCACGTTTTTCTTCCTCGTTCACCTTGGTCAAGTGACCGTTCTGCACAACGGTCTCGCCATTGACCACGACGGTTTCGATCATTCTGGCATCACCGCTGAGCACGATGCAGTCCACAGGATCATTGCAGCCGCCGGCATATTGCAGCTGATTCCAGTTCATCAGGGTGAAATCCGCCGCCATGCCGGGGGCGAGATGACCGATGTCATCACGACCCAGTACCGCAGCGCCGCCAGCGGTGGCAAGGTACAGAATATCCTCGCAGCCGATGGAATCATCTCCCCAGCTGAGACGATTGAGCAGGTAGCTGACACGGATCTCCTCCATCATGCTAGCGGAATTACTGCTTGCAGCACCATCTACACCGATACCGAAGCGCCTGACACCAGCACGCAGCAGGTCGGGGATTCGGCAGGAGCCGGAGCTGAGATACATATTGGAGATGGGGCATGTGGAGATACCGGTGTTGGTATCCGCCATCAACTGCACCTCCTCATCATTGAGATGAATGCAGTGGGCATAGTAGAATCGATCGCCCAAAAGGTCGTGACGGCGGAACCACTCGGCGGGACGGCAGCCGTAGTGTTCCTCCACGAAAGCCACTTCGCCGCGGCTTTCCGCCAGATGACCGTGCACCTTGATATCCAGCTTCTCCGCCAGATCAATGGTCGCACGGACAATCTCCTCTGTTTCATAGTAGGCAATGCTGGGGCCGATGCCGACCTGACACATCGAGAAGCGGGAAGGATCATGATATTTCTTCACCAACCGTTCGACATCGCCCATGACGCCTTCAATACTGTCTACCACCTCGGGAGGGACAATATCACTGGTGACGGAGTGGTAGCTGCGCACTGGGTGGAAGCGGATTCCCAGTTCCTTTGCGGCTTCGATTTCGGCATCTACCAGACAGGTCACGCCGACCGGGTGCGGATACCACAGATCGTTGGAGGTGGTGATGCCGGTTTTCAACCCCTCACCCAGCGCCACATATACGCCGGCACGAGCCACATCGGTATTCAGATCCTTATAGATCTCGTACATGGTGGTGAGCCACGGCTCCAGCCGCAGACCCTGCGTGGCCTTGATGTTGCGGATCAGAGTTTGCCAGGTATGATGATGGGTGTTGACAAAGCCGGGCAGGATCACTCGTCCGCTGGCATCTACCACTTGGTCGATGGTGACGGTATCCCCAAGGGTCTCTCTAATGTTTTTGCCGATGGCCTTGATCTCTTTGCCGCTGATGAGCAGATCCGCATGACGATAGCGACGGCGCTCCTCGTCCATGGTAATGATCCAATCCGCATTTTGATACAGTACTGTTTTCATAATGTTTTCTCCTTTTGCCGGATCATGCAGCAGCTTTTTCGTCTTTTTTCTCGGGGAGGATCAAGCTGAGGATCACGGCTACAATAGCGGTACCGGGTACACCGCTGAGCAGGCTGGAAGCCCAGAAGGGCAGCGCAACCAATGCATCAGATGCTGCGCTGAAGCCAACGCCAACTGCAAGAGAGATGGCAACAATGGTAGTGGTTCGGGCAGTGAGGGGACCGCCGTTATGGATAACATTCATGCCGGAAACCAGAATGGTACCGAAGGCGGAAAGGGCTACGCCGCCCAAAACAGCGGAGGGAATGCAGGAGAATACAGCGCACAGCTTGGGGCAGAGACCGCAGAGAGCTACCACACCGCCGGCGATGGCGGTAACAAAGCGGCTGGTAACACCGGAAAGACCACACAGACCGATATTGGCGCTGCCGCTGATGACAGGAACCATATTGAACATAGAGGAAATGACGCTGCCGACTCCCTGAGCCAGTACACCGCCCTTGGTTTCATGGCTGGTGGGCAGGCTGTTCTTCGCCAACATGGAGGCGGTGGTCTGATCGCCCATCAGCTCAACCAGTGCGATGAAGCACAGAATGGAGATGGAGATGATCGGCCCCAGTTCAAATTTGATGCCGAAATGCAGGGGCTGCGGAATGCGAATCCACGCTTCCTCGGCAATGGGGGAAAGATCCAACTTGCCAAAGGCGGCAGCAGCGGCGCTCATGACCAAAATGGCGATGAGGGGGGAAGCCTTGGAAAGGAAGTTCTTGCTGCAGAAGTGGTTGAGCAGAACCATGATAATGATGGTGCCGGCAGCCAGCAGCAGGTTGATAGGATCGCCGTAGTCAGCGGAGCCTACACCGCCTGCACAGTAGCCGATACCGACGCTGCAAAGGCTGAGCCCCAGCGCCATAACGACTGCACCGGTGATGTAGGGCTTGAACAGAATGGAGAGTTGCTTATGCAGCCCGGTCCAAAGAATGGTGGTGATGATGCTGCCGACGAGGCAAGCCCCGGTGAACGCAGCCAGACCATATTGGGCGCCCAGGGCAATGCCGGGGGCTACGAATACAAAGCTGCACTCCAGCGGAATGGGCAGCCGCGCACCGATGGGGCCGACGCCGATGGTCTGCAGCAGGGTGGCAATACCGGTAACGAGCAGGCAGCCGGCGACCAAAATGGTGATCTCGCTAGCGGAGAGACCGATGCCGGCGCCGATGAGCAGCGGAACGGGCAGAACATTAAAAACGAGAACAACAATCTGCTGGATACTCAGCGGGACGGTTTCCTTGATGGGTGGGCAGTCATTGAGGCCGTAGCCGATGGGGATTTTTGACATATGGGACAACTCCTTCCAAAACGTCAGATCTGATTGTAACATCAAGCGCTTGTTTCTTTGTGTAACAATAAATCTTTGTTACATCTGCATCTTAACAAGAATACATCAGAATTTCAACAGTTTTTTGCATTTTCGACAGTATTTCAGCGGAATGGACAACAATTTGATGTAACATTTGTTTATTGTTACATCAATGTCAAGCAAAAGCCGGAGAGCGGCTGCCCTCCGGCGGAGATCATTTCATGGTAAACAGCTTTTTGGGGCAAAGAGAGACGCACAGGCCGCAGCCGGTGCAGGCGGAGGCATCGACGGTGATGCCCTCCGTGCCCTGAGAAATGGCATCGTACAGGCAGGCGCCGACACACCGCGTGCAGCCGTCGGGACACGTTCCGCCACAGGAAGCGGTCAATTTCACACGCAGCAGGCGCTCCGGCAGCTCCTCAAAGGCGGAAAGGGAGGAAAGCGCTTTCCCTCGAAGCTCATTAACGCTTGCATAGCCTTTTTTTTGCAGCCATTCCTCCAGCTTGCTGAGTGTTTCGGCAATATGCCCGTAGCCCCGCAGCATGATCGCAGAGCCCATTTGAATTGCGGTGGCACCCATCATCAGGAATTCAATAATGCTGTGCCAGTCCTCCACGCCGCACATTGCCGCTACTTCACAATCGGTCAACTGGTGCAGAACAGCCGTAGCCGCCAGCGAAAGCGGGCGCAGGTGACTGCCGGTGTAGCCGCCGATTGCCGCCATTTCACAGTGGGCGGTCTCGATATTCACGCCGTTGATGCCCTCCAGTGATTCGATGGCGCTGATGGCACGGGCGCCATTCCGGGTGATTTGTCGGGCAAAGGCAGGATTGAGCGCTGCGTGATGCGGCAGCCGCACCATGACGGGGATCTCCACCGCCGAGGTGACGCCACGCACCATCTCGCCGACCTCCTCCGGTCGGATGCTGATATCCTCCAGCTTGGTGCCGATCGGGGTGAAGCAGCACAGTTCCAATGCATCGGCGCCCAGCCGCTGCATCCGGCTGGCAAGATAGCGCAGCTCCGAAGGCGTGGTGCCGCGAATATTGCAAATGAGGAAGGCATCACCCTTGTGCAGGCGTTCCGCCTCCTGCTCCACCTCCTCCAGCGTTTGGGTGCTGTACAGGGTGGTATTATAAACCTCCCCCTGCCGATAAAAGATGCGTGGGCTGACCATATAGCTTTTTTCCAGCGTGATGGTTTCTGTAACAACGGCAGCGGCTCCCGCATCAATGGCCTTTTGCATTGCCGTGGCATCACGGCACCAGGGACCGGCTGCCGCTATGATGGGATTTTTGAGCGGCAAGCCCATAAAACTGACAGATAACGACATCTCGTGCCCTCCTTTACTCGAACAGCTCGTAAATTTCCTTGCGATTGCCGCAGCTGCGGCGAATCTTGAGTTTAGATTTGAGTACGATCTCGTGGGTTTCCACCTGATACAGCGCGCTGTCCTCAATCAGTTCAATGAGGCGGCGTGCCGCCACTGCGCCCAACCGCTCCAGTGGGTGCTCCATAGTGGTCAGCGCCGGGGTAATAACAGCGGCAGCCTCACTGCCCGTAAAGCCCGCTACGGCCAGACCATCCGGCAGCGGAATGTTTTCCTCCCGAGCCGCCTTGATGACCCCCATTGCCATCGCATCACTGACGGCAAATACCGCCTGCGGCGGCTCTTCGGTGAGGATCGCCTCCCGGCAGGTGCGATATCCTCCGGCAACGCTGTCGTTGGCCTCCAAAATGCGGCACCGGCGATCATTCAATCCCAACGCTGCCGCCGCCTGCCGATAGCCGGCTGTAACCGCAGCTTTTTCCGGATAGCTTTGGTCGCTTTGCAGCAGCCAGATGGAGCGGTGCCCCATGGCATAGAGGTGGGCAAGCATCTTTTCGGCTGCGTCACGGTAATTGATGCCGCAGATATTGCAATTTTCCAGCCGATCATAACTGCCCAGCAGCACCACCGGCACATCGGTCGGCAGGCTTTCCTGTGACAATGTGGATTCAGCCGCCACTAATATCCCAATGGGTTTTGCAGCAATAACCGCCTGCAGGCATGCTGCAGCCCCGCCGGGGACCTGTGCGGTCTCCACCAGATTGACCAGAATTCCCTTGGGCGCCAGCACCGACTGTACTCCAAGGAGCACCCCTTGCGCCCGTGCCGCGGCAGGAACGATAAGGGAAACAAAGCGCTTATTGCGATTGACTGGCTTGGGGTCATAATTATACTTTTCAATAATGGCCTGTACCCGCTCCCGGGTCTCCGGCAGCACCGCTTCCGGATGATTGATGACGCGGGAAATGGTGGCGACAGAAACGCCGGCTTCCTTTGCCAGCTCGCGGATATTCACAAGCGCCCTCCTCTCATCTCTTTTTTTTAGTGTAACATATTTTGTTGTTACACGCAAATTGTATTTTATATACACCTGCGAGCAGGGCGCACAGCAAATACGCTCTCTCGTAAACGAGGTAGTAGGCGGCAAGTGCAGCCAGAATCCCAATGTAGCGCCTGTGTCTGGATGCAAAGCAGCGACCTTTGATCCGTGTCTGCAAACTCGCGTTTGATCCGCACAGAGGCAACCGCGTGAGCATCGTCTGTTTTGTTCTCATCAGCTTCCGATAAGAGCTTTTTCAGCAGGCTCAAATCGCCGGAGTAGTGAAGTTCCACCAGCTTTGCCCGGTATTCCAGAAAGGCGCTGCATTGACCGCTTTCCCTCGTTTTCTACTACGGAGGGATGTCATCTTTCCATCTTCTTCTGTATGCTTAAGATATCCCAAAGACGAGGAGGCCTTCAAAATGAATCAAACAACCATCGGCAGCTATATTGCACAGAAGCGGCGTGCGAAGAATCTCACGCAGGAACAGTTAGCAGAAAAGCTCGGTGTGTCGAACAAGACCATCTCCACATGGGAGAACGGGCTTTCCCTCAATTAAGGATACTTCTACAACAACTCAAGCTCACGCTTACGAAACACTTTGCTGAAAATCATATCTGAATGACAGGAGACCATACCCGCCCGCATGGGCTGGGTATGGTCTCCTGTTTTTGCATAAGGAAGGAAATACTGGATATGCCGGTTAGCACAAAGAGTTTCACTTATGGACGAAAAAAGAAAAGGATAGAATTACTCAAAAAACATTTGAAATCCGCATCCGAATCCGCTATAATAAACACACAGCGTGTGGCGTTTCTGCGTAAATCCAGTTGGAGAAACAGCCACGCGCCTTTTTTTGCAGAATCGGGTGAGAAATGGCAAGATGAGCGAAAACTTCATAGGCAAATCGTGTAGCAGAAATGCGTAAGTCCGGGTTTTCATGGACTTGCGCATTTCTTATTTTTTTGAAAGAAAGGTGATTTTTTTGGAAACCGGAAATCAGTTTTTGGGGACGGAGCGCGTGAGCAAGCTCATGGGGCAGTATGCCGTCCCCTGCGTCATCTCACTGCTGGTAGGCGCGCTCTATAACATCGTTGACCAGATCTTCATCGCCAACGCCAGCTACCTCGGCTCTTACGGCAACGCCGCCAATACGGTGGTGTTCCCGCTGACGGTGGTGGCGCTGGCCATTGCTGTCATGGTGGGCGACGGTTGCTGCGCCTTTGTCAGCATGGCGCTGGGCAGAAATGAGGTGGACAAGGCCAAGCGCAGTGTCGGCAACGCGGTTGTGTTAAGCGTCGCCAGCAGTCTTGTCCTGACGGCGGTATATCTCATTTTCGCAAACACTATCATCGCCATGTTCGGCGGCACGGTGAATGAGGAGACCTTCCACCACTCGCAGGGGTATTTCTTCTATATCACGCTGGGCATTCCGTTCTATATGTTCGGGCAGGCCATGAACCCCATTATCCGCGCCGACGGCAACCCCAAGTTCGCCATGATCTCTACACTCTCCGGCGCCGTCATTAACATTATCCTCGACCCTATTTTCATCTTCGTCTTCAAATGGGGCATGATGGGTGCAGCGGTTGCCACAGTCATCGGTCAGGTGTTCACGGCGATCCTTGCGGTATGGTATCTGCTGAATATGAAGATCATCAAGCCCGTCTCCGGCGACTATGCCCTGCGCTGGAGCATCTGCGGGAGGATGCTGACGCTGGGCATCACCAGCTTTCTCTCCCAAATCAGCCTCGTGGCGGCTATGGCGGCCATCAACAATATGCTCCGCAAATACGGCGCGCTAGACGCTGTGTTCGGGCAGGAGCAGTACGCGCAGATCCCCATGGCGGTGGTGGGCATCGTGATGAAGTTCTTCCAGATCGTCATTTCCATCGTGGTGGGCATGGCAGCAGGCTGCATCCCCATTGTGGGCTACAACATGGGCGCGGAGAAAAAGCTCCGTGTGCGGGAGCTGTTCACCAAGCTGCTGGTGGCCGAGGCGCTGGTGGGCGCGGTGGCGCTTGTGCTGGCAGAGGGCTTTCCCCGTCAGCTCATCGCCATTTTCGGTGCGGCCAACGAGAGTAGCTACTACACCGATTTTGCCATCAAGGCCTTCCGCACCTATCTCTGCATGATGATCCTCGCCTGCATCAACAAGGCGTGCTTCATCTTCTTGCAGGCAGTCGGTAAGGCGCTCTCATCCACGCTGCTGTCCATGTTCCGTGAGGTGGTGTTCGGCGTAGGCTTTGCCTTACTGCTGCCGGTGTTCTTCGGTCTGGACGGCGTGCTGTATTCCATGCCGGTGTCGGATATTCTGACCTTTATCATCTCGGCGATTATCATCGTGAAAACCTATCGGGAATTGAATACAGAAGGAGTGCGGAACGCATGAAAAACAGAGTTATTACCATCAGCCGCGAGTTTGGCAGCGGCGGACGCACCATCGGCAAAAAGGTGGCGGAAAAGCTGGGCATCCCCTGCTATGATGCGGAGATCATCCATGAGATGGTGACGGAGACCGGTTTTGCGCCGGACTATGTGAAGGAAGCAGGAGAATACACCCCCGGAAGTTTTCTTTCTGCAGCATTCTCTAACCGGATGTTCGGCCCCACCAACGAGGACATTCTCTGGGAGCATCAGTACAAGGTCATCACGGACCTTGCCGCAAAAGGCCCCTGCGTCATCGTGGGCCGCTGCGCGGACTACATTTTGCAGGACACGGCGGACTGTCTGAAGGTCTTTATCCATGCTGACATAGCATTCCGTGCCAAGCGCATCGTGGAGGTCTACGGCGAGCGGGAGCAGTCCCCGGAGGAGCGTTTGCGGGATAAGGACAAGCGCCGGGCTGCATATCACCGCTTCTACACCAACATGAAATGGGGTCACGCCCAGAACTACCACCTGACTCTGGACAGCGGTGTTCTGGGAATCGACAAGTGTGTGGACATCATCGCGGAGCTATTTTGAGACATGTTGAGAAGCAGCTTTTTGGCCGGCATTTCCGCCATTTTTTCGCCCGGCGGATTCATTTTTCGCTCCTGTTCCCTGTCATTACCACTTGTTAAAATGTACCCGGTCTTCCTCATGGCGGCTCTCACGGGGTGTCTTGGTGTCCTCTGTCGGGTAGCCGAGGGCGATGATCGAGTGAGGGATCACGGTATCGGGCAGGACAAAAAGCTCCCGCTGGCGCTGCACCTGATCCATCTGCGGTCACGTCCCCGGCCACATTGAGCCAAAACCCAGTGCATGGGCGCAAAGGCAGATGTTTCCGGCGGCAATCGCCCCGTCTATAATCCAGTAGTCCTTTGCATGGCGGAAAGCCCGCTCCAGGTCGCCGCAGACGAGAATCCCTGCAGCGCGGGATTCCCGTTTCCATTACCGGCTGTGTTTTGCTTTTTTCTCCATGTTTTTCCTTTCTGTCAGTACGGGAAGCCCTTTCAAATCCGAAAGCACTTTTGTAGAGCTTTATACTCACCCAATGCCAAAATCGTAATGTCATCGGACAATATGGTGTCCGGTGTAACGGAAACATCCGTTTTTCCTGCACGTTTGATGTCGAGAATGTTGATGCCGAACTTTCTGCGGACATCTATCTCTCCAACACTTTTTCCGACCCACGCTCCCGGCACCTGCACTTCAAAGATGGCGTGCCGTTCGTCGATCTCTATGTAGTCGAAAATGTGGTCGGCAGTGAATCGGATCGCTGCCCATTTTGCCATCTGCTTTTCGGGGTAGAGCACATTATCTGCGCCGTTGCGGAGCAGAAACCTCGCCTGCACGTCGCGTTCGGCGCGGGATACCACGCATTTGGCTCCCAGCTCCTTCAGCAGTGAGGTGGTCTCAAGCGAGTTCTGGAAGTTGCCGCTGATGGTCACAAAGCAAACGTCAAAATTTCCGATGCCGAGCGAACGCAGAAACTCCGCATTGGCGCTGTCACCGATCTGTGCATTGGTGACAAACGGAAGCACATCGTTGATCCGCTCCTCATCTGTATCGACTGCCATGACCTAATGCCCCAGTTGAGAGAACTGCATGGCGATATGCCGCCCAAAGCGACCTGCTCCAATCAATAAAACATTTTTCATGGGATAGATGCTCCTTTGCTTATCCAATCGTGATTCTTTCCTGCGGTAGCTTTGCATTGCCGATTTTCTTGACCTACCGCCGACGATGCTTCATACAGGCAGGAGGACAGTGGGAGATTCTCATATGCGCTGATAAAAACGCCTCCACCAAAGAACAGCGCAAGGTACATCGTCAGAATGGTCGCGGCGGTTTTGACGGCACCGCAATCGACTCTGTGCCCAAAGAATTGGGCGCTGCCCCGTTGCCGGAAGGTCGCGGCAGCATCAGCAGCAGCGCACCCAGTAGAATGACCCCGGCAAAGCCCAATATATATACATGTGTTACATTGGTGTACAGCCCACTCAAATTGTGATCTTAAAAATCCTCCTCGTATGCTCTCCTCTATTTGCGCAAGTTGTTGTACATTATCTTTGGGCACGAGAGCAGGAGTTTCTTAGGGCTTCACCCATTAAGGAAATATGGGTGTTTTATTTTTGCAACTTGTTTCACTTTTGCATCAGCAATTTTCGTTCATATATTTTTAATAAAATGATGAAAATGCACTAGTCTAAAGGAAAAAACTTAATACAATGAAAATGGTTGAGAATGAGTTGTTGCATTTTTACATCAAAGCACAAGGCCGTTTTCTGTTTTCCCTCAAAGAGAAGCTTCGACAGTGTACTGCGGAGAGATATCTGTCCCACAAAAAATAGACAAAAATATCCGTCCGAACCCCACGCACTTGACAAACTTTATTTATTCCTATTTACAAACCGTTTTCCTCCCGCTATAATCGGGCACAAAAGCGGGCTTTCCCAGCACTGCTCAAACCTTCGCCGCCGCTTTGCGAAGGGATTTGAAGATCAATAAGAGAGGCTTAATATGGAACAGTCAATGAACAAAACCCCGATCAAATGGCGGGCGTCCGCCATTGTGCTGGCTGTATGTTTGGTGCTGATGGTCGTTACCTCGGTCATCGGTCACAACATCCAAACCGCAGGCGGCACAGTCCGCACCGAGGAGCTGACATTTACTACCGATGTCGGCGCCACCAGTCACGCAAAGCTCTTTATCCCGGAAACAGCTACTGCGGAAACTCCGGCCCCGGCAATCCTGCTGTGCCACGGCTATACCGCCAGCGAAGATGCCATGGAGGCAAATGCCATTGAATTGAGCCGTCGCGGGTATGTGGTAATGGCGCTGGATATGTATGGCCACGGAGAAAGCACCCTGCCTCCCGACGGATACAAACAGGTGGAAATGGGAAATGTGGAAAACTATGCGCCCGACCTTGGCAGCTTCTCTGCCCTGCAACAGTTCAAGAACTATGACTTTATCGACCTGACCAAGATCGGCATGCTGGGTCACTCGATGGGTACCGCCGCCATTCAGGAGGGTGCATATCTTGCCTATGCCAAATGGCAGGCAGCCTATACTGCAGCCTATGCTGAAGCGCTTGCGGCAGGCTCCGATGAAACAACCGCTGCTTACACAGCCTACGGCGCAGCGATGAACTCCGGGATTGTATTACCCGGTTCTATGGTACTCACCGGTTATAATTACAATGTCCGCAATATCAACGACTTGACCTACAATGGCGTTACTGCTGAAAACGGCGTTTTCCCGCTGTATGCCGCACCGGTCAATATCTGCACCATTCAAGGCACCTACGATGAATTCTCCGATCTTCTGTGGGGCGTGGAGGATTCCAGCCAATACACCACCAGCTTTAAATTCGCCTATGGCACCGGCGGCGCTACCAATGTTTCCTCCGGCACCTACTTTATGTACGGCGATGCCAGCGCCACGCCCCTCACCCGTGAGGAAGCGGTGACTGCTGCTGCCAGCGCTGCCGTGACCATGAAGCCCATTCGTGCCGCTTATAGCTTTGACGGTACCCATTCCGATACCTATTATGATGAAACCGCCATCAGCTACGGCATCGATTTCTTTGATATCACCCTGCGGGGCGGCGTTGCTACCATTGACCCCACCCAGCAGGTATGGCACGGTCGTGCCGCCTGTGGCCTAATCGGGCTGATTGCTACGCTGGTCGCCTTCGTTGCGCTGGCACTCTCCCTGCTGCGTGTTCCTTTCTTCTCCACTATCGTTCGTCCTGCGGCACCTTCCATGAGCACCGTTCACGGTGCAAAGGGTGTGATCGGCTATATTATTCCCTACATCATCTTCCTGCTGCCGGCACCGCTGCTGTACTACTGGCTGGTGGGATATCCCTACTACATGCAGCCCCAGTGGTTCAAATTCCTTACCAAGTTCATGCCCAACAGCTTCTTTAATATGGCTCCGATGAACTCCCTGATGCTGTTTAACGGCGTTGTAGGCGGGGTATTCCTGGTGCTTTATCTGCTGGTATTCTTCCTTATCGGTCGTAAAAAGGGCGCAACGCTTGACAATACCGGGCTGAAGCTCCCCTTCACACAGATTCTGAAGAGTCTGCTGCTGGCAGTTCTCTCCTTTGGCGGGATTTATGCGGTTGTGTATGCTTGCTCCGCTCTTTCCGGCACCAATTTCTCCTTCTTCAAGTTCAATATCATGCCGATGGACAGCACCCACTGGGTCGCGTTCTTCAAGTATCTGCCCGTTTGGCTGCTGTTCTTCCTGCTGTGCAGCGTGATCTATAATTCTCTTACCCGCATCAATAACGCCCCTGCTTGGCTCAATTACCTGCTTTGCGCCGTTGTTTCCTGCGGCGGTTTGGCTGTAATGTTTGCTTATGATTACGGTAAGCTGTTCTCCACCGGCGTCCGTGGAATCCAGTACATTCCCGGCACCACCTCCCCCGAATGGCTCGCCGCCGTGGGTATGTCCTTCCCCACCGCGCTCGCTGGCATCATGCTGTTCGGTCTGCTGTTCATTCTGCCCATCACCGCTGTGATGAGCCGTGTCCTGCACAAAAAGACAGGCTCCGTATGGCTGGGCGGCTTCCTTACCGCATTTATCGTTCTTGTTTTCACCATCTCCCACATGGTCGTTTCCATTTGATCCTTTCCTCCTCAAAGAATACTACGGAAACGATATGGTATCTCTGCCCGTGCAGGTTCTCCTGCGGCTTCCGGTAGGGGGAGCCGTGGGGACGCACGGCACAGCACGCATCGGGCACAGCGTTCCGATGCGTGTTTTTCGTATAAAATAATATCCGAAAGGCGGGTATCCTTATGTCCACCCAAACCCAAAGTCGGCACCGTCCCCGGCACATTTTTCGAGGGGAGCTGGCGCTGTGTATCATTGCGGTATTGAACAGTTTTGCAGTCTATTTGATGCTTTACAGCGGTGCTGGGATTTCCTCCATCTCCTCGGTGCCATATGTTATTTCGGAGGTTCTGCCGATCTGGAGCCTTGGAACCTGGACTTATATTTTTCAGACCTCATTGGTTGCGGCTTTGATGCTGCTGCGCCGGAGGTTTGTTCCCAACTATCTACTGGCATTTCTGGTGGGGTTCGCTTTTGGCGAGATGATGGACGTCCATGCACTGTGGATCAACAAGCTGCCGCTGACCCCTGTGCTGCGGGTTGTCTATTTCCTCATCAGCTTTGCAGCACTGACCCTTGGCATTGCTCTTTCAAACTGCTGCAAGCTGCCAATTATCCCCACCGATCTTTTTCCGCGAGAGTTGGCAGCTATTCTGAATAAGCCCTATAAAACCGTAAAGACCTGTTTCGACCTTGGCTGTCTCACCCTAACGGTAACCCTTTCGCTAATTTTCCTGCATGATATTCGCGGTATCGGGGTTGGGACGGTATTTTGCGCATTTGTCATGGGGCGCTGCATTTCATGGGCAGGAGAGAAGCTGACCCGCCGCTATGTATTTGTATCGTTTCTTTCGCCTCAGCCGAAAACAGCCAATACTGAGTACAGGTAAAGCATCGACCAAATCAAGTTGTCCTAAAGCGCTTGGACAACTACCAACTGCATCGGGTCAGCCCTGATTCATCAGAAGCACGGACAATTCGTCAGGAAATCGTCAGTTTATAGGAATGTCGACCATTCTCTATAAATGGCGCTTGGAAATGACTGTAGCAGCCTACAATGGGGGCGTCGTCCAATGCCCTATTTCACTCCTCGTTTTTTGAATTTTCGCTAATTTGTTGGTCATACAGGAACTGTGGATACGAAAAAGAGGCTTGATCAAGCGGTTTTCCCGTGTTGGTCCAATTATCACACACTCGCGGGAGAGTAGTAATTCCCAAAGAGATCCGCAGGAGCTTTTCTGCAGGCGACGGGTAACCGCTATCCCCTTGAGGAAGCTGCCTGTTATGTGCTGATGCAGTCCCTATCATCTCCTTTTCTCCACCATATTTAGCACCTGATACAAGACTTGGTAAAGCGGTTTTCTGCAAAAGCAGGTTTCTCAACAAAATATTACCGGAGAATCCAATAGAGCAGTCCTCAAAGGCGAGAACTGCTCTATCTGTACTTTATTCCGTATAATACTGCGCCTGTGCATTCCAAAGCGCGTAGTATTTGCCGCCTCTATCGGCGAGCAATTCGGCATGGCTGCCCTGCTGGATAATCTCGCCCTCGTGAAACACGGCGATCTCATCGCAGAACTTGCAGGAGGATAGGCGATGGGAGATATAAATTGCAGTCTTATCGCCTGCGATCTCATCGAACTTGCTATAAATCTCCGCTTCAGCGATGGGATCGAGCGCCGCGGTCGGCTCGTCCAAGATGATGAACGGCGCGTCCTTGTAGAGCGCACGGGCAATGGCGATCTTCTGTGCTTCGCCGCCGGAAACCTCAACACCGTCATCGGATAGGTTTTTGTAAAGCACGGTGTCCAATCCCTTTTCCATCGTTGCCAGTCGGTCTCCAAATCCTGCATCAATCAATGCCCTTTTTGCCCGGGTGTGGTCATAAACCATGCTGCCCGCCACATTGTTGCCCAAAGGCTGACAAATAAGTTGAAAATCCTGAAAGACAACGGAGAAGATGCGCATGTAGTCGTCATAGCGGTACTTACGGACATCAATGCCATTGAGCAGGATCTGCCCCTCCTGCGGGTCGTACAGGCGGCATAGGAGCTTAATGAAGGTGGTCTTGCCGCTGCCGTTTTCACCTACGATGGCAAGGCGCCTGCCAACCTTGAACCGTATATTCACATGGCGCAGCGCCCAAATATCTGAGCCGGGATAACGGAAGGAGACATCCTTGAACTCCACATCATAGCGCCGATCGGAGCGTTTTTCGGTGGTAAGACTACCCTGATACATTGTATTGGGAATATCTAAAAACGCAAAGGTCTTTTCCAGGTACGATGTGTTGGTCTTCAGAACGCCGACCATATCGGTGAGCGCAAACACATTGGCGACCATCGCCGTGGCCGCACCGATATACTGGGTGCAGCTTCCCACATCAAATGCGCCGCCCAGCGCTTTTAAGCAGGTGAACAGGTAGATCATACCGGTCGTGAGCGTTGTGATACAAACGCCCAAGCTGGAATAAACGCCCAATTTCCCCCTTGCAAGCTTTGCAAAAACACCGTGGGCGCCGAAAACGGAGCCGCCGCTCCAGTAGGCGCGGACCAGCCGCTGCTGGTCGTTCATGCGAATATCGATCGCGCGCCGCTTATCCTGACCTATAAATCCGAAGTGGCTGAACTTCCGGTTTGCGAAGGTCGCTTCCTCCGAAAAATCCCCCCAACACTGCACCGCACCGGCGCTGAGCCGACCGGCAAGGACGCTGATGATCAGGATCCCGAAAGCCAGAACAAGAACAAAAATTGGATTATTCAGCACGACCAGCCAGCCGGCGCTGCTTGGCACGGGGGCGGTAAACAGGCTAACAGTCAGTGCCGCACCGCTGAATAAACCAAGAATACCGGTCACTGTGCCGGAATAGATCTCATGAACGCGCATGAGCCCCCAGCTCGACCAATTCTCATTTTGCTTGATCTGCTCACGAAGGTCATGATTTTCCTGCTTGTCCAGCTCCGAATAATCCAGACGGAACATCTTATGGACAAAAAGCATATCCTTGCGCCCGTAGAGGTCCTCCAGCAGCGTATTATAGCGCCGATAGAGAAGTGCTTTTCCGATCGCCGCAAGTCCAATGCACAGCACCCCCGCCAGTACCCACCGCCAAAGGATCTCCGCACGGCGCAGCGTTGCCAGCTCCGTCAGAATCCTTGCCGAGAAGAAAACGGTCACATAAGGTGTAATTGCACCGAACAGGCAGTACAGGGTCAAAACCGGGAAAAACCGCGGCGTTACACTATGCAGTTCCTTGATGGCGCGCAGGTGCGTTGCAGCTGCCTTGCGCATCGTTACTTTTTCCTTCATATTCAGAACGCCTTCCCTTCCTGATAATAGCGGCTTTGGACTTCAAAGAGCTTTGCATACGCCCCGCCCCGTGCCAACAGGCTCTCATGGGTGCCCTCCTCTGCGATATTCCCGTCTGCAATAAAGATGATGCGGTCACAGAAGCGGGTGGACGCCAACCGGTGAGAGATAAACACAGAGGTCTTGCCCGCGGTCATATCGTTATATTTCATATAGATATCATTCTCCGCGATGGGATCAAGTGCTGCCGTCGGTTCGTCCAGCAGCAGGATCGGCCCGTTTTTATACAGCGCCCGCGCCAGCATCAGCCGCTGCATCTGTCCGCCGGAAAACAGTACACCGTCCAGATAGACCTCCCGCCCCATGTGCGTCTGCAAGCCATCGGGCAGCTTCTCGATCATGGAGGTCAATCCGGCCTTCTCCACGCAATCGTCGATCCGCTTGTAGTCGATGTTATCCCTACTTTGGGCGATCTGCTCCGCAATGGTCACATCCAGCACGGAGAATTCCTGAAAGACGGCGCTGAACAGCGCGTAATACTTCTTGCGGTCAAACGCCCGGATATCCCTTCCGTTCAGCAGCACCGCGCCCTGCGTGGGATCCAACAGCCCGCACAGGAGCTTCACCAGTGTTGTCTTGCCAGCGCCGTTTAAGCCCACGATTGCGAGCTTTTCTCCCTGATGCACGGTCAGGCTCAGATCGTGAATGGTATCGGTATCTGCGCCCGGATAGCGGAAGGAAGTATTTTTCAGCTTCAGCTCGTAGCTTTCCGCTTTTGGTATGTCTTCTCCGTTTTCAAATCTGAAGGGCTCCGGGTAGTCCAAAAACTCACGGATGCGGGAAATATCAAGGCTTTCCTTCTGCAATGTACTCATCTCTCGAAGAATACCCATGACCCACTCGGTAAATGTGGAGACCGCCGTGAAGTACAGCAGGAACTCGGAAACACGCAGGCCGTCATTGAGCGCCATGCGGATCAGATATACATAGGCGATGCCGTTGCGGGCCATGGTCAGCACTGTCTCCGTAACATCTGCCAGCACCGCCACCCGTTCATACCGCAGGCTAAAATCCAGATATAGATTATAAACCTGATCCAATAATTCCGACAGCCAGTTTTGAAGCCCGAAGATACGGATATCTTTTGCAAACTCCACCGATTCTGCTTTGGTGCGAATGTAGTGACTCTTCTGAAAATAGGTTTCTTCCTCCTCCCGGTGCCGATAATGCCAGTTGTTTGCGGATCGGGAAACAAGAAAGCCGGTCACGCAGGTCGCAATGACCACCAGCAGAAGCACCGTGTCGATGCGCGAGAGGATCGTCAGGTACACCAGCAGACCGCCCACATTCTTGAGAAGCATCGTCAATGTTTCCCAAATGTGCTCTGCGGCTTGATCGTTTCCACTGCAGGAGAAGTGTGCTTTTTCACGGAGCTTTACAAAGTTCTCCTCCAGCGTGTTGGGATACGAGGTGCAGATGGACTTATTTGCAATCATTCCGACGATCGCGGAGCGAACATCTATACGTGGAGACAGCGTATTTTGCTTGATATACTCCTTAAAACCCTGAGTCAGGAACAATGCGGCAGTGAATATCCCGATGGTCACCAGCAGTTCCCGTACGGGCACCCGCTGCTCCACCTTGGCAAGAACCTCCGGCGCAATGTATAGCTGCACCAAATTCAGAAGGACCTCCAGTGCAGCGGTCAGCAGGCAGAACAGGAGCGTTCGTTTTCCGTTCTTCCATGCGATATTTACCATCCACCCGACATTTTGAAGGGTGTTATATTTGGGCTTTTCTTTGGTTTTCATTTTGCCTCACCTCACGAACATAGCATAGCAGAAACAAATCGTCCCCGGTTGATTTCGGGGACGAATCGCTGTTTTTGGGTGATGAATTGCAATTCTCATACCTGCGGAAGCAGTATTTCGGTGGTGAACGCACCGTCCTCGCTGTTGCGGCTGATATATCCGTCCAGCCGCTCCACGATGGCGTCGATGCGCACGAGTCCGAAGCCATGACCTTCGCCCTTGGTGCTGCGGAACAGCTTGCCCTCCTTCGGCAGCTTATTTCCGGCGGTAAAATTGGTGAAGGAAATGTAGAGCTGCGTATTTTTCATATCCATATACACCCGGATAAGGCGTTGATCCTCCGGCAGCTTCATGCTGGCTTCGATGGCATTGTCAAAGAGATTTCCGAGAATGCAGCAGAGATCAATTTCCGAGGACTTCAGCTTGACGGGAATGTGCGCATCAGCCACAACTTCAATGCCCTTCGCCTTTGCAAGCGAGATTTTGGAATTGAGAATGGCATCGGTCATGGGATTGCCGGTCTTGATGACCGTGTCCACAGTTTGCAGGTCAGTATCCAGCAGATCCAGATAGTTTTTGACGGAATCCCAGTCCTGCGCAGCGGCATAGGCCTTCATGGTCTGGATATGATTTCGATAGTCGTGCCGCCAGCCGCGGATCTGGCGGTACATATTATCCACTTCCCGGTAATGTGTTTCGATCAGCTCCTGCTGGTAGGAGGCGATCTGCTTTTCGATCTTCTTTGAAAACAAACCCATATGCCTTACCTCATGTTGATAATCGCTCGGTTGACGCCCTCATATGCGCCCCGCGGCAGCGGAATACCTGTTCCGTCACTTAGCCGGATCTCCGCCTTGGTGACACGGCTGATCTGCGTCAGATTTACGAGCACAGAACGCCCCACACGGTAAAACCGCTCGTCAAGCTGCTTTTCAAGCTCTCCCAATGTCATTTTCACTGTCACGTCTGCCAGCGCATGAACAGTCACATAGTTGCCAAGCACATCTGCATAGCGGATTTGATAGATCGGCATACGCACCATTTCGCCGCTGACCTCGAAATTCAAAACCCGTTCGTTCTTCGCCAGCTTCTCTGCAGCGCGGTCCAACACCGAGCGGAGCTTTTCTTCCTTTACCGGCTTCATCAGATAGTGGAGCGCCGCCACTTCGTAGCCCTCTGAAATGTAATCGGAGTAGCCGGTGATGAAAATGATCTGCACTGTGTCGTTGCTTTTGCGAAGCTCTTTTGCCATCGTGACGCCGTCCATGGCGCCCATTTCAATATCCAGTAGGAGAATGTCATAGTCGCTTTCCTCAGCATAGTGGAACAGGAAGCTCTCGGCAGATGGGAAGTCGTCGATATGCACCGCATGTCCAGCGGACAAAGCCCATGTGCGCACCATGTTCATAATATATCGTCTGTCCGTATCGACGTCATCGCAGATCGCAACTTTGTACTTCATGTTCTCACCAACTTTCAATCTTATTCAAAATTATTATATCACAACAGTGCAAGTTGTTCCATGCCGTTCTTTCATCAGGCAACGTGTAGACGCAAATCACGCTTATCGCAATTGAAAACCAATCCTTTTCACAAAAAAGTATTTAGACGGCTGTTCCAAATGACGCTCATTTACACATATGTAGTTGCGCAATTTTACCCCTGTTTTTTAGTTTCCGCAATTTTGCTGGTCATGTAGAAATTTTGGATTTGCGGAAATGGCTTGTTCACGCGGTTTCCCCGTGTTGGTCTGATTATTGCACACTCTTTGGGAGGGTCGCGTGCGTTATATGCAGTACAGATGCTAACCCCCGATTTACATTTGGTTGGAGCTTGAATTTTCTGCCATGAATTAAAAGAAAGTTGCTATGTGAAAAAAGAGAGCAAAAAAATCTCTTCGTGAAAGAAACAGAAGAGGAATTCCTCAACAGACGGTCTTTCCGAGCTTTTTTAGTTTGAAATGCAAAAGTCCGTCTTGGCATAAAAGCCAAAACGGACCTTTGCTATGGGCTGTCATAACCACCAATAAACTGGCTGTTATGATTATGATTGGTTTTATGCGGTTGTTAACGGCGGAAATAGGTGACGAAGCGGGAGATGCGAGCCAGCAGTACCGCTACGGTAGTGACAGCGGCGCCGGTACCGGGGTTGTTGACC